>WBZX01000221.1_pt2 | contig 45765 bp, 40 predicted proteins | sample 5204211 | NCBI WGS metagenome assembly WBZX01 (sample SAMN12344362, study PRJNA552823) | activated sludge metagenome | biome: Activated sludge suspended growth; feature: Nitrification reactor; material: Wastewater; isolation source: activated sludge from nitrification reactor of wastewater...
ACCTTCTTCCCAAACAAGTGGAGTAGCAAGATAGCCCCCCGCTTGCGTGCTGTACTGGGGTCTAAAGAAACAGCGACCCGTCTCGCAGAGTTTGCGAACGAGGATGCTTTCCTGCGCATCCGACAAACAAGCGGTGTTCTGCGTGTAATGGTAATGGTACGTGTAATTATGACCCACATTGGGCAGCATCAACTTGATGGCCTGGTCTATTTCCTGAGGAAAAACATAGTTGCTGTAACCCGACGTGTTCTTGGGTTTCGACCAGTCACCATTCTGTTTCACTTCCTGATGACAGATGGCAACCGTCAGATGTTCCTTGTGCGAGTAGCCGGAATAGAGAGGGCGTTCACCTGGCGAGATCAGGTACAGTAGTTGGCGGTTAGTAGGCCAGGCGGTCTCTTTCTGGTAATAGTTCGTCTGCTGTTTACTGGCTTCCTGGTGGATACCCTTGATCAGCGATTCCCACGGATCGGATGGTTTCGGCTTAGGTAATGCTTTGGCGGGTTTGGCTTTTGCCTTGACCTTGGTGCTGCTGCGGGTCGGGTAAGGGCGATCATCGTAGTCATCATCTTCCGAGTAAGAGTCTACATTATCCTTGTCATCTGCATAAGAATTGACGGGCATGCCATCATTGCCAAGGTAACCAGCCTGCTCAGATTTCAGCAATGTGGCCCAAAGGTGTTTGCACGAACCTTCGTCAGCAAAGCGTGGACATTCGCAAAATCCCATTGCGACGTTGTCTTCTATTTCGATGTTCACGAAATAATTTCCAGTACCGCGCACGTTGCCTGTCACATGGGTTTCATCACCTGTGATCCTGACCTTGTTGCCACGAAAGTAAGCCAAACCACGACTACGGGTAATGGAATCGAAATACCGTTCAAGCCGCTGAGTGAGCATCAAAACCATCTCTGGTGCTGCGTGGGTATGGTGAAGGTAACAGGATTGAGTGGGTTTTCAAGCTGATGTAATACATCAGCCCGCACGAAGACTTCTTGCTAACGCCAGCGCCCCATGTAACACCACTTCTTCACCCAATCCAGCTACCTGAAGGTCGTAACACTTCGCAAACGGAGTGAAGACGATGCTGGCCAGTTCTTCCCGAAGCGGTTCCAGGAACAACGCTGCTGGTGCCAGGGAAACCCCTCCGCCGAGCACAATTCTCTGTGGGCACAGGAGTGCAATCACATGACTAAGCGCCACCGCTAACCGCCTGCGGGCCCGCTCCCATTCTGCAAGTGCAGTTGAATCCCCTTGTTCAATAGCATGTAGCATTGATACTACATTGGGCTGTGAGGATGCTTTCTGCAAAGCCCACCCTGATGCCCGATGTTCCAGGATGGACCATTCCTCCGAGCGAGGCTTCCATTCATCAGCATCGTAGTCAATCCAGAGATGGCCAATTTCGCCTGCACCCAGTCCTGTGCCCCGGTGTATCTTGCCTTCCAGGATGAGTGCCCCGCCAATGCCTGAGCCAATATTCATGTAGAAGACCGGGTTGCAGCCGCGCCCTGCACCAAAGAGGGCCTCCGCCAGGCCTGCCACATCTGCATCGTTGCCAATGGAGGTAGGCATGCCCAACTGCTCGCTTGCCCACACAGCCAACGGGAAGTCGTCCCACCCCTTCACCTGGTGTGATGTGATGGTCGACTGAGTGCGGTCATCTACCGGACCGCCGAACCCGATTCCGCAAGCTGCCACCTTCTTACGACTGATGCCCGCCTGGTTGAGTAACACCTCAACTGCTTCAGCAATCTGCGAACGAATCCCGGCAGCACCTGCTTGTGGATTGGCTGCCACCCGATGTTGATGGGTGATAGTACCGGAACCATCACCTAGTCCTACTTGCAATTTGGTGCCGCCGATTTCGATGCCGAGATAGTGCATAGGCCCAACCCAAGGAAACAAGCTTTAGTTTACACATTTGGCTTGTAGTTCAACAACTTGAGTGTTATTTCCCTCTGTGTCTGTTTGCTCTATAAAACACCTTCTCCACCAACTACCGTTGACCTTTTTGTTCACACCTCGAACTGCCATCATGCTCTTACTGTTTTATCTGACTTGTCTAGTTGCACCCCAATCTGAACCGTCACTCACTCGTCAACAAGCCCAAGCGGAACGGGAGAAGTTAGTGCGCGAGCAATCAGCTCAGCTTCGCCAGAAGCGTGCAGAAGAATGGCAGAAGCAGCAGATTGTTCACAACAACCTGACGATGAAGTTCACTCACAAGACCTTTGGCGAGAAACCTGCCAGGGGGCGGTCGCTATACATTTCCATGCACGGCGGTGGAGGCACGACCAGCAAGGTGAACGATGGGCAGTGGCGTAATCAGCAGGGGTTGTATCAGCCTGCCGAAGGAGTGTACATTGCTCCACGGGCGCCGAACGATGCCTGGAACATGTGGTTTCAGCCTCACATGGATGTTTTCTTCGCCCGGCTCATTGAAGATGCAGTGCTCTTTGCGGATGTCGATGTCAACCGGGTCTACCTGATGGGCTACTCCGCCGGAGGCGATGGTGTCTTCCGACTGGCTACACGCCTGGCAGACCGCTGGGCCGCTGCAACCATGATGGCAGGCCACCCGGGAGATGTAGCTGCGGATAACCTTCGCAACCTGCCTTTTGCTCTTTACATGGGTGGCAAGGATGCAGCGTATGACCGCAACAAGCATGCTGCAGAGTGGGAGATGAAGCTGGCGGACTTACACAAGAACGACCCAATGGGGTACATCCACGATGTCGTCATCTACCCTGAGTACGGCCACTGGATGCAACGCAAAGATGCAGTCGCCCTGCCCTGGATGGCCAAGTACGAACGCAATACCGCACCGAAGACTGTCGTCTGGCATCAACCCCACGCAGGTAGTTCATATTGGTTAGCAGAAGCAGTGGTAGAGCAAGGCAAGGAACGACAGGCCCGTGTGAAAGCAACCATCACCGGACAGACGGTGCAACTCCATTCGGAGCATGTCGAGAAGATCACGATTCGTGTACGAGATGATCTGCTCAATCTCGATCAGCCGATCATCGTCAAGAACGGAGGCAAGGTAGTGTTTGAAGGCAAGGTGGCACGGACGAGTGCATGCCTGCGGAAGACCTGGCAAGCCCGATTGGATATGGGTTTGGTATTTGATGGCGAGGTGACGGTGGGGTTGAAGTAACCTACTTCTTCCTCAACATCCCGAAGAAGTTCCGAATCTGCTGTTGCTCGCGGTCAGAGATGGGCCCCAGGAACGACAGTCGGAAGCGGCCGTCAGATTCGTTCCATCCTTTCACTATGGCATTTCGCTTCATTGGTAGATCAGCTTTGAAGAACGTTCGCACCGCATTAGCGTAGGCTTCGGGGAATGCACCCTTTACGAAAGCGTTGCCTTGCTTTTCAAAGTAGATGGTGAAATCGGGACGGGGGTTGAAGAGGAACCAGGCAACTCCCCCACCGATGGCCAACAGGGCGAAGACGATCCAGAGCCTGTTCCAATCCCATGAAGGCTTCAAGTTGATCTTGCTGGCAATCTCCGTGATGCTGCCGATCCCTATCGATCGCTTGAACTTCGGCTCACGGCCGAGCACCTTGGTGTAGAGAGTTGCTCCATCCTTCCACTCGGTATCGATTTTCTGATCGCTACTTACCGTTACTTCATCATTGCTGAAGTGATCCTGCACGACGAAAAGGCAGGCTGTCACCACCGCATCATGATCCATCCCGACGGATTTGCAGGTGTTCACTCCGATGTTGCCAGGAAAAACAAATGGTGCAGAACCACCTCCGCCATCTCCAACTCGATTGAATGCCAGGATCGACTCCATCAACATAGGGGAGCCTTTTCCCTCCACGCTCGCCAGCGGTTTGGGGCTGGCATTCACGATGAGCTTCATCTCACTGATGCATTTCTTGAGCTTGGCGGTATCAGGTGAACCTTTCCATGTCCACATGTGCCCCTGCTGGGCGTAGAGGGATGTAGTGAAGCAACACAAGACGAGGCAAAGTAGGGAGTGAAAGCGGACCATAGGCGAACTCCTGGGCGTGCCCAAGTGTAGCTTACGGTGCTGGAGAAGCCAATTGGTTGGGGGGTTGATCGGGTGAATCAATATCGGTTCAAAACAAGATCAATTCCCCTTACCCCCGGCCCCTCTCCCCGAGAGGGAGAGGGGAGCAGGGTTGCACTCTCACCGTCGCAGTCATCACGACGGAGCGTGATGACTACAATCCAGACCAGAAGCTGCTGGGGAGCATCAGCAGAGCGATGCCGACTATGGCCAGCAGTGTCAGAAATACCTGTCTGATCTTGGGGTATTCCTTCAGAAAGACAGCTGCGATGGGGATGACGAAGATGGGGTACGTGGTGCTTAGTGTGCTGACGATTCCGGTGTCGGCATGTTGAAAGGCGTAACTCAGGAAAGAGATGCCCATCAGGGTTCCGAGTATTGCAGCCAGCCCCAACCACACCATCTTACTGGGGTGGGTGATGAGAAAACGTACGCCAGCGCGGCCAGTGGTAGTGAAGAGAGCCAGGACCAGGAGCACCGCAAAAGACGGTGCCACACGCAGGACGTTGCAGGCAAAGATGTTCTCGTCCTTCACATGGTAGCCGGTTATGGCGAACCCAATCGCGGAACAGACGGCAGCGCCGACAGCGGCTAACACACCCAGCATCCAGTTTCGTCCTTGATCGCTATTCGACGACTTGGGGGCCTGCGACAGGATAACCCCGGCGACAGACAGCACAATCACCGTCAGGCCGAGCACCTGGATACCGGTCATCGGCTTATCAAGGTAATACCAATCGATCAGGGCATTGAGAGGCGGGGTCAGACATTGCAGCGCTGACGTAAGTGCAGCCCCGAGGTAACGAATAGCAAAGAAGAAGAGCGTGTCACCAATCGTCAACCCAATGACACCGCTAAGCATGAGCCAGCCTGACTTCTGCCAGGAAGCGGGGAACTTCGGGGCACCACTGACCCAGCCGAAGATTTGAAAGAGGTTCAAACTAGCAACTATGAGCGAGAAGCCAATGAGAGCAACGAAGAGCTTGTAGAGGTTCAGCGTCTGGGCCGGTACGCCATCGCCATGATAACGGTAAAGGGAAATGGAACACGACCAGATCACGCTGGCAGCGAGAGCGGCACACTTGCCCACGTAGGGAAGAATGTCTGCATCCATCATTCATGACCTGTCTGTTACCAGCCGACGCGCTAGCGAGGGATTTGCCTTCGCGACACGCCCCCTTGACCAGCTCAAGGGGTGATTCAGACAGTCTAGAACTTCCATCACTACTAACTAGCTTAGTGGATCGGTCACCCTGCCCAGGAACAGGACGGCCCCGGTTTTGTTGTCACGAATCATATACAGGTAGGGATGATCGGCACGGAACACCTTGGGATCAGGTTCTTTCCTGGGAGCAGCCGACCCGGCCTTCATCATCGTGCCAGTGGCAGCGGCGGCTTCGGTACCTTCTTCGTTCACTTCACAGAAGGCCTTGTGAACCACATCAGAGATGTAGAGTTCGCGAGTACCATCGCAACCGGAGAAATCAGCGGCACCGAAGCGGAATGCATCGGTCATGCCCATGGCCATCAGGGTTGGCTTCAGCATCGCTGCGTAGTTGGTCTTGATCTTCGGCAGACTCAGAACCACCTTGAGGGGTTGGAGACCCTTGCTGAGTTGATCGACCGTCGCTGATGTCAGTGAGTTCGCGATGCTTCCCAAGCCATGCTTCTTCACCGGCAGCATCACGAGCATCGAGAGGCGGTTACCCTTGTATGGCAGTTCGACAGCCTGCCAATCGCTGTTCTCGGCGTAATACATCCGGTCGGTGCGATGCATCAGGTCAGTCTTGATGGCTGAGCTTGAGGAGGTGTGGAAGTCTTCCGCCTTGGTCCATCGCTTCTGGAAGGGTTCCACCCAGGCACCTTTGAAGTAAACGGCATTGGTCAGCACCAGCTTGGTGTCAGGCATCACTGACCCAGCGGGCAGCAGGTTCTTGATCAGATCGTTGGTCTGGTCTTCGACCCACTTGTTGATGATCTGCCTGCAGACTTCGGCCTTGGTGGCGAAGTCCATCGAACGGGCCTCGGCCCGATACTGCGATTGCACCAGGCTGACATAGTCCTTCTTAAACGGATGAGATGCCTGCCCCCACATGGCATTGGCAATCTGGATCTTGTAGCCTGTAGGATTGTCGAGCAGTGACTTCATCAGCCCGGCATGCAGGCTGGAATACTGCTTCTGATCGGGAGGCAGGTGCATCACCTTGGTCATCTGCTGAGCGGTATTGCCAACAGCACCGGAGGAAGCCATCGCCAGGCAACTCGAGATGCTATAGGGCGAGTAGAACAGATTCCCCGGCTGCTGACGTAACCTATGGAAGAGATCGTAGCCAAACTGGTTGGTGTCGCTGGCGAAGCTGGTCAGGTCTTTGCTATCGATCTGCTTATCTGAATGGGCCAAGGCCATTTGCGTGCCTGCAAGAAGGGAGAGGGTAGACATCATAAAACGTCGTCGGTTCATCGGACGTGCTCCAGCTGAAGAGGTGATTGACGGACATGATAACGACGTTGATGCCCTGCCGATAGTTTGAGGCACCAATAATTGTCTCATGAATACCAGCCCGACGCACGAGGGAACGTCACCTATGCCGGGGCGTCAATATCCATCGCAAGGAACGTGTCTTACGATGGCGCGTTCTTCCCTCGCTCGCGCGTCGGGCTGGTATTACAGTGGTGGGCGTTTGGTGTGCTGGTTGGTCTTCAACTGATATTGATGGCAGAGGGTGAGGAGTTCGCTTTCGCCGTAGAGCTTGCCGGTGAAGGTGATGGCCCTTGGTGTCATGGTGCCGTTCGAATTCTTGGTGAACTCGGAGGGCATGACGACTTGTGGGTGGCCGGTGAGGTTCGTGAGGACGAGGTCACCGCCTGCGACGATGGCATCGAGGTCAGCCATGATCTTGTCCATCTCCTGCATCAACTCCGAACGCAGACGATTGGCTCGCAGGTATTCCACAACAGTAATGAACTGGGCTTCCTGGAAGGTGGCAGGCCAGGTGCCGATCCCTTCCGTGATGCCTTTTCTGGTGAGTTCATCGAAGCTGGCGCCCGCTTCTGCTGTCAGGATCGTGCCGACAATCGCACTGGCTTTCTGGATAGGCAACTTGATCGGCGTAAGCTGCACGCCCAACTCTTCAAGCACCCGAAGCTCTTCACGTTCCTCTTTCTTCCTGACGGTGCTTTCGATGTAGCCCACCTTCATTGCACTGATGGGTTTGCTACTGGGCCAGATGAAACCTCGGTCAACGGTGCTGCTATCTGCTGCATCCACACCTTGAATGGCATTGAAGATGTAGGCACAGTCTTCGACTGTTCTGGCAATGGGGCCGATTTTGTCCATGCTCCAGCAGAGAGCCATGCACCCTGCCCTGCTGACACGCCCAAACGTGGGTCGCAAACCAGTGACGCCACAGCGTGTGCACGGCGAGACGATGCTGCCTAGCGTTTCGGTACCGATGGCGAAGCCAACGAGACCAGCGGAGGTGGCGGAAGCAGAGCCTGCGGAGGAACCACTGGAACCTTGCTTGGTGTTCCACGGGTTACGAGTCATCCCGCCGAACCAGCCATCACCCATCGCCAAGGCGCCAAGAGTGAGCTTGGCGACCATGACTGCCCCGGCTTCTTCGAGCTTGCGGGCAACGGTGGCTTTGGTGTTCAGCGTCTGACCCTTGAACGGGCCAGCGCCCCAGGTGGTTTTGTAGCCCGGGTAGGCGATCAGGTCTTTCGCACCCCAGGGGATGCCATGCAGCGGGCCGCGGTAGTGACCACGAGCGATCTCGGCATCCGCCTGTTTCGCCTGCCGCATGGCCAGGTCTTCGGTCAGGCTGACCACACAGAGCAGCGTGGGGTCGTACTTCTTGAGCCGCTGTAAGTAGAGTTGCGTGAGTTCCTGCGAGCTCATCTGCCTGGTTCGGATCAGGTGGCTGAGGGTGACCACAGAAGAAAAGGCAACGTCACCTTCACTGCTCGGCCTGGCGACCGAGTGGGGATGAACCATGCTGATGCTGCCCAGTTCCCGCGAGGCAACATTGTTTCCAAGAGGTTGAAAGACGAGAGCAGGCGAGACGCTGTTATCGAGAGGCTCCGCTCGCAGCTTCTTCAGATTCGCCTGCTGTCGCTGCAAGGTGTTCGCCAGTTGTTTGCGTTCAGCTTCGCTGAGCGTGATGCCGGCGATCCACTCCGCTTGCTTGATCATCTCCGGAGTGATGGTTGCTGCCTCGCTGGATGGCTGGGCAGCGAGTGCTCGCTGGAAGGTAACGGTGCCGATGCCGAGCGAAGCGAGGGAGGTAGCGAGTTGCCGGCGGGTGAGCATGGGGAGTTGCCTTCGATAGATTGGGGAGATTGTAGCTGGCATCCATGTGGTTCGTACAACAACAAAGTCACATTTTCTGGAGTTCCCATGCTACGTTCCCTCTTCGCACTGTTCGTCGTCGCTCTCACGGGGCTGGTGGCCCATGCGGAAGATAAGCGGGTTTTTGAACTGCGTATCTATTCCATCAACCCCGGCAGGCAGGAGCATGTCAACAAGATCATTGCCGACACTGGCAAGAAGTACATGAGCAAGTATCACATCGACCTGCTCGGGGCCTGGGTGCCTGTCGATGCCAGTGACGAACGGGTGATCACCCTGGTGGCCCATGCGGACAAAGCCTCTGCTGACAAGAACTGGGCAGCGCTGCAGGCTGACGAAGGGTGGAAGGCAGCCCTCGCTGCAGTAGATACGGGGGAGAAAGCTGTTGCCAACATTACTCGCATCTTCATGAAAGCTACTGACTACAGTGCTCTCGTGGCACCAGCCAACGTGGGCAACCGCATCTTCGAACTGCGAACCTACATCGCTACTCCCAATAACCTGGGCCATCTCAACAGCCGCTTCCGCGATCACACCGTCAAGCTCTTTGAAAAGCATGGCATGACCAACATCGCTTACTTCAACATCCTCCCTGGTGAGAAGACGACATGCGGTGAAGTGATGAAGGCTTGTGCCGCCAAGGGGAAGGATGCCGTTGATGTGAAACCCGAAACCCCCGCTGCTGACCTGGCTCTGGTCTACTTCATCACCCATGCTTCGCCTGACGCGATGAAGAAGAACTTCAGCGGTTTCGGTGGAGATGCTGCCTGGAACAAGGCTCGGACGGAATCCGAAAAGAAAGCTGGCGGTTCGCTGACTGCTAAGAATGGGGTGAAGTCGCTGGTGCTGAAGCCAACGGATTATTCGCCGATGAAGTAGTCAGAATCAAAATCGGTTAAATACAAGTTCAAACCCCTCACCCCCAGCCCCTCTCCCCGAGAGGGAGATGGGAGCATGGGACACTTTTCTCCATCGCGGTCATCACGGCGGAGCGTGATGACTACTATCCGAATGCCTTTCTCAGCATGGCCAAACTCTTGGGAATCGCTGTCAGGGGCGATTCCTTGCCTTCAAACTCGAGTGAGATGAAACCTTTGTAGTGGTGCTTCTTGAGCATGGTCGCAATGCGGGGGTAGTCGAGGTCGAGAGTGTACCAGATGCCTCCGCCATAGTAGGTTTTGGCTTGCACCAGCACCGCAGCGTCGGCAAGTTTCTCCAATCGTGAGTAGGGATCATCGCCGAGGAAGTTGCCGGTATCGAGGGTGACCTGCAGCCAGGGCGACTTGATGGCGTTCACCACCCGGAGCACTCCTTCGGCAGTGAGGCCCAGGCCCCAGTGGTTTTCGAGACCCATCACGATGCCGAGCTTCTCTGCGGTCTTCACTAGTTTTTCGAAGCAGCCATTCACCCAACCATAGCCATCGTCGTCAGAGTAGCCGGGCAGCCGGGGTTCGATGCCCTTGTTGGCCATCAGTTCATCGAAGTTCTTGCTGGTGTTCCATCGGCCCGTATTCACCCGGATAGTAGGGATGCCGAGCGCGTAGGCGAGTTCGAGACACTTGATGGTGTGGTCCACGTTCTTCTGTCGTTCCGTGGCATCGGGGGTAACGAAGGTCTGGTGAGTGGAGAAGCCACACAGCGACATGCCATTGACGAACGCCCGGCGTTTCAACTTCTGCAGATAAGCAGGTGACTCTTCGGCCATCTGTCGGTGAAGGATTTCAAAGCCATCAAAGCCCATGCTGCCTGCGAGTTCGATGTTCTTTTCGAGGTCCTTGAGTTCGTTGTTCTTGAACTGCCAGAACGAGTAGCTGGAGACGCCGATGAGGTTAGGGCGAGGTCTTGGAGAATCCTCGCTGGCGAAACTGATTGTTGGAAGCAAGGTAGCAGCAGCACCGGCAGCCAGGAGTTGTCGACGGGTGGTCAGCATCTGAATATCTCGGTTGAATGATCCATCTGTAAAGTAGATGATTCCCATCACGAGAGCAATCGAATACGATAGTAACATGTTCCCTGATGAAACACCTGAAGTGCTCGGCCAGCGGCTGGAATACTGCCTGAAGCTGTGCGAGCTCAACCTCGAACTGGCTCGCGAAGGGGTCAAGCTCGACTATCCCGATGCCAGTGAGGATGAAGTTACCCACCTGCTAAAGAAACGGCTCGATATTTATCGAATGGAGAAATGGAAGGGATATGGTTTGATCACCAAACCTGAGGCAACCCAAGAAACATAGAGTGTAGCGGAAGTCGCAAAGTGTTCCGTCTTTGTACTCCACCCACCATCGGAAGTCTGGCGATTTCCGCTACCGACTTATCACCTACGCTCACCAAACTGCTTCACCAATTCCATCATCTCACGATTCAAACTGATATGCCGTTTCTGGGCGATCATGTCGATAGCTTCCTCGCCACTCAAATTCTTCAAGTGCATCAGATAGGCCGCAACCACTGCGACGGATCGACTTTGACCTGCCCGACAATGGACAAGCACTGGTGGATGAGTAGCTGCAAGTCGATCCAGTGCATCCACAGCACGAATGAGCTTGGGCAAATCATCGCCGGGCCCATCTTGCATAGGAATGATTTCCAGTTGCTGAACTCCCAACTCTTGAGCGGAATTGCCGACGAACATCCCAATCAGGCTCAAAATCGATGTGATACCCTGCTGTTTGAGAAGCTCTGCATTCCTGGCATCACGCCAGTCACCTATCGCAATTGACTCAGTAATCCAGTTCATCGCTAACAACCCCTCTTGAGAAATACCACCTTTCGAGCAAGAAGTACCACATCCCTTGTACTTTTCGCCCTGAATTCTCCCTTCTCACAGTATCTTCCCATTTCCATCTCAATTCGTTTGCATCCCACTTCTCATTCAACTATCATTCTGCATCCGCCTCACCTGTTTTTCACTTTCAGGATTCGCCATGCTGTATCTTGTCTGCCTCGTCTGCATGTCATCTCTCCCAGTCTCTGACGACCCCCGTGATGAAAAGATCAAACAATTTCTGAAAGCTTCCGACAGGGAAGCCATCGAACTGTACCTCTGGAACAACCCACGGCGTACTGTCACTCTCAATGACATCATGCTGATCTACCGCAAACAGTACAACATCGATATCGCCATCGACTACAGTGCCTTCGACAGCAAAAAGACAGAACGACTTCTCAATCACCCTCTTAAACGCATCGATTCCCGTGACAAGTTCATCCCCCGTGGTCTGGCTCTTCAGCTCTACCTTGATAACTTCGCCAAGGATATGACCTACCGCGTTGATGGTGGAACGATCTGGATTGTTCCAGGCAAAGCTCACTTCGCTTGCGAAGGCAAATACTGCGAACTCGGTTCAGTACTGACCAAGACCAAGCCCAAGTACGATGACAAACTGAACCGTGAAGAAACCAATCGCATTCAAATCCCACCAAGCGACCTCATGGGAGCTCTCCGTTTCTTCGGAAGTGAAGATCGTGGTAACTTCCGCGTTTTCATTCGTGAGAAGGAACTCTCCAAGAACGCGCTCCAGACACGTGTCACCATACCAGCCTTCACCGACAAGACCTACGATGCTGTCCTGCGCGAACTGCTCAACCAGGTGGATGCCACCTATGTGGTGCAGGACAATGCCGTGCTGGTGGTAGCCAAGAAGAATGGCAAGTAGCGATATCTCGGTTCTCACTTTGCCCGCGATCCACGAAGCCAGCCTGGCAGAGTGGCCGCGGGCAACTCCATTGAATGCCCTGGGGCCCCTACTGCAAGAACAAGTCATCCTCAAGGTTGGAGTACCGCCTTCAGGCGACTCCGGTACGAATAAGCCAGGCCACCAACAAGAACATCACTTCCGTATGTGGCGGCCTGCTGAGCCAGATCGTCTGCTCGAACATCCCGCCACGCTCGAAGCCTTCAGCCACGATGAGTACATGCCTTACTGGTGTGACCTCTGGCCCGTCTCGCGGATATTGGCCAAGGCCATTCTCGGCCACCCGTGGAAACCGGGTACCGTCGCCCTCGAACTAGGCTGCGGGCTAGGCATGGCTGGTGTCGCTGGGTTGTCAGCCGGGCTGCACATCGTCTTCGCCGACTACGATGCCACCGCCCTCCGCTTCGCTGCTGCCAATGCCCTCGAGCATGGCTACCACGATTTTGAATTGCTCCCCTTCGATTGGTGCAATCCACCCCAGCGACAGTTCCCCGTCATCTTCGGTGCTGACCTTCTCTACGAGATGCGCAGCGTGGCTCCGGTAGTGAATCTCCTCGAAACCATGCTGGCCCCCATGGGAGTGGCGTGGATCACCGATCAGGACCGCTCCCCTTCCACCCTCTGGCGCAAGACTCTGAAAGACAAAGGCTTCGCCTACGACTCCACCCCGCTGCATGCAGGCCAACCCGAAGGCCCAGGGCAAACAGCGAGACGAGTGAAGGGGACGTTGTACAAGATACGACGGGGGTAAGGCACACGCGAAACAGCAATTAGCCCCAGGCTCTTCAAGCCTGGGGCGGGTTCGTGCGGGGGAGTTATGTTCTCTGCAATCGGATGGATTCTGATTCGTGAGTGTATCTCTGCTTCGCGTGATCCCGCCCCCGGCTTGAAGAGCCGAGGGCTAAATAGGGGTCGGGGTTTTCGTGGCACTTACTTCTCTCAATTCTTTTCACTCGCCGCCACCAGCGTAAACAACGTTATCTCCGGTCTGCAATTGAATCTCACCCGAGTAAGATGCCCCAGGCCTCGGCTGATGTAGAGTTGCCGGTTGTTGCCCAGGTCGAAGACACCTGACGTGTATCGCCTGTTCATCACCGGCAGCAACGGCGGTGGCAGGAATGGTGGCTTGCATTGGCCGCCGTGCGTGTGGCCGGCCAGTACCCAACCCTGGTAGCTTTGCCATTCCACCAGGTCCTGGGCATCAGGGTTGTGACACAGAGCCAGCGTGGCCTGATCCTTTTTGACCTTGGGCAACACTTTGAATGCTTCATAGTTCGGCCCCCAGAAATCATCAACCCCTACCAGTTGCAACCCGTGGATGTTGGCGATTTCGTTTCGCAGCACCACCATCCCCAGCGTCGTCAGTCGTTCGATCAATCGATTCGCCACCCCGGCATTGTTCCACTGCTGGCCATAGTCGTGATTGCCGAGGATGGCAAAATAACCCAGCGGCGGAATGCGCAACTGGCCCATGACTCGCCCCACTTCATCGATCTGCTGACCGTCGCTGTAGGTCATGAAGTCGCCAGTAATGACGACCAGATCGGGTTGCAAGGAGTTAGCCCAGTCGAGCGAGCGACGAACGTAATCGCTATCCACTCCCAGCCCGATGTGCAGATCGCTCAGTTGCAGCAACTTTTTTCCCTGAAGCGTGTCAGGCAGATGTCGAATCGGAAGTGGCTTCTCCACCAGTTCCAACCAATGCGGTTCGATCCGCCAGGTGTAGTAGCCCAGGCTAACCAGCGTGCCATAGCCAACGATCCGCCGTAACCACCGCCGCCGTGAGAGCTTGGCTTCCTGAGCAGCATCGAGTGGGGGCTTGGGGGTTGGCATGATGATGCTCAGCGGGATTTACGAAGCGGATGCCAACATGCCTACTTCTTCGACACTTCATACTCACACTTCTCACGATTCCATTTCAAGCCTAACGCATCGACCTTTTGAATGTGCTCTTTCCATTCTTCTTCCGAAATACTGTGGTTGGTTGCCACTGGATAAAGTGGTTGGATCATGAGCAAAGCTTGTTCACGCAACCTCCATCGGTATCTGTTGTCCGCCCACTTGCTCTTCGGATCATTCGCTTTCAGAATTGCATACGCAGAATCTGCTGCTCGCAACGGGTTGCTGGAAGGAACCAGTTCGTTGCTGAGCATCTTCCCGTCCTTCTTAAGCTGTGCAAGGTATTTAGTTAAATCTATGGGTGTAAATCCGAAAAATGCAAAAGGCCCGGTACTAAATGGGATGCCATCGCTCATAACGATGTCTCTTCTGTCTTTTGATCGTATGCCCGTGGCTTGCGGAGTTTCAAATATGGTATCTGTGATAACTCTGATGCAAAACCTGGTCGCAGCATCACTGCTTTCCACACGCACAACATTCCTTTCCAGTTCACAACCTGCCAAATCATGATACCTTTGCAGTTCTTGTATTGCCTTATCCTTCCCCAGGCGAACAAGGGGATTCACTGCCTTCAGCACATTGATTGGATTGAATTGTTTCTGGTTGAGTGTCGGGCAATGATTGATGGCAATCTGTATCTCATCCATTTCAGGCGGCCCGGGTATGGGCAACATGACCACAGAATTTGAGACGATCTGATCTTTTGCCGACCACATCACTCTGTCCCATGATCGAGTAGGCAGGTGGACGAAGCACTCGAAATACTCAACTTTGCCGATGATGGTATGAACCACCGAAAGATCAATACGTGCCTCTGCCTTCCCACTGCTTTTCACAACAACAACATTAGAGTAAACCACTTCCTCTTCCTTGAAGGCCTTAGTTAGATCAAGTCGTTTGCCTGGTAGTCGGTTTACTACCACCACCACAGGCAACTGCCAATCTACTGCTTGTTTCTTGCTATCAGGCATCGTGACGTAGACAGTGAAGGGTACAACCAAACGGGCATGCCCTACTCTCGGCTTCCCTTTCGCAGGCTTCCCCCATTCGACTGTCAGTTTTTCATGTAGTTGCTTGCCGTAGGGATTCTTGTCTTCGCCCAAAGGCGGCTGCATCGCAAAGGGGAGACAGCACAGATAACATTGCATCAGGAGGAGATAGGACATCACTCACCTCAAACTTGTCTCAAGCAATCCTCCGATTGTACCATCGTTCCTTCATCAAGGTACAGACTTTCGAGGATATGAAATGTTGCTGAACAGCAGTTAGCCCCAGGCTCTTCAAGCCTGGGGCGGGTTCGTGCGGGATGTGTTGTTATTGCAATCGAGTGGATTTGATTTGGTGAATGTGGGCATCTGTTCCGCATGAACCTCCCCCGGCGACTCGCCGGGGGCTACACCCATAGACTAGGTTCATGACTCATACCGAACGTGAGACCGATTATGGTGTGCCCCTCCCTGGTGAGTGGGTGGCGGAGGAGGCTCGGACTTCTACGCACGTCCAGCGGTTGCCGCTCGGGTATCTCAGCTCACAGGCCATCTTTCAGCGTGCGGCTCCGTTGGTGGTGGATCTGGGTTGTGGCAATGGGCGGGCCAGTATTCTGCATGCACTGGCCCATCCGGAGATGGATCACCTGGCGGTGGACATCTTCCCGGGAGCGATTCGGCATGCTGCACGACGTGCGAATCGGCGGGGACTGAACAACATTCGGTTTGCGGTGGGGGATGCCCGGGAGATCATTCGGCGGTTGCCTGAGGGCAGCGTGGCGGAGGTGCATCTCTATCATCCGCAGCCGATCTATGATCTGGCTGCTGCCTCCAAGCGGCTGCTGACACCGGCGTTTCTGTTGCAGGTGCATCGGATGTTATTGCCAGGGTCCAGACCGGCTGAAGCCGGTACTCCAACCTTCATCCTGCAGACGGATCATCCGGCGTACTGGCAGTACCTGGAAACGGTGGTGCCCCTGTTCTTCACTTGGGAACCCACCACGGAGCCGTGGCCTGATGCTCCCGAAGGGCGAACCAGAAGGGAGATACTGGCAAGGCAAATGGGACTGCCGATCTTCCGGGCTGTCGCTCATCCACGGGTTGATCTCAACCGTGAAGAATCTAGCCGTGCTGCAGAGAAGATGCCTTTGCCTCGATTCGATGCAGACCGAACTCTACAACAGTTGGATGCGAGAGAGAACGAGTTGGGGGAGTAGCCATGCATGATTATGCAGCGATTCTACAGCATATCCTTTCTCAGTACACGTTACATCTCGATGGGTTTCATGGGCCGATGCACTGGGCCCGAGTGCAGAGTAATGGACTGAAGGTTGCAGCAGTGACCGGGGCTGATCCGGAGATCGTCAAGCTCTTCGCCCTGTTTCACGACAGTTGCCGTTGGAACGAGGGGAACGATCCGCAGCATGGCGAACGGGGAGGCAATCTGGCCCGTTCCCTCCGAGGCACGCTAGTCCATCTTGATGATGAACGCTTTGAACTTCTCTTCGAAGCCTGCCGCTTGCACACCGATGGCCAGACCAAGGCCCCAATCAGCATTCAAGCCTGTTGGGATGCTGACCGTCTCGACTTGGGCCGAGTAGGCACCCGACCGAATCCACGCTATCTCTGTTCAGCAGCAGCATGTCAGTTGATCCCCTGGGCACACACACGGGCCATTGAACGCGCGGAGCCCAGAGAGGTGCTGAAGGAGTGGGGGTTCTTGGAGAAGGCGGAAGGATTTCGCGTGAACCAGCACTGATCTGTGCGTACACAGTTCAGTGCCACAAAGTGTATCTTTCTAGTCGCTTCGTTGAACGCTGATAAGTATAGTCTCACTGCAAGTACTGGCACAGAAGAGGCCTCCCCATGAGCTGTTTGATTCCGATAGCTGTCGACTTCGGCAAAGTCGAAGCCGTTTTCGGTTCCAGAAATGATGACCTCCTCAAGCTTCTGCTTCAGAAGCATAAGCAGGAGCTAGAGGAAGTAGATGAAATCGCTGGCGAACTCGATCAGGAAAATGAAGCAGAGGAAGAGGACGATGACGACTCGCGGCAAAAGAGTCTGCTGGCACTCAGCCAATTGCTAGGGAAGGCAAAAGAAAGCCTGGCGAGCGGAGCCTTACCCGACAGTATTATGAAAAACCTGGGAGCATCTCCCGATCTGAATCAACAGCACCAGGCGATGCTGCAGAATCTGTTCAGTGATTCGGACGACGATGACGATGGCGAGGAGAAAAGTCCCCCAGCCTCAGCAGCCGATGTGCTGAAGAGCGTCATTGATGGTGAGGAGCTTGACAAGGGTGTATTTGATTTCATGCTTGGCTACGCGCTCAAGTTCATTTGCCTGCACGTGGGCGAGGTGTTGCCACATGATAACTGGCTCGACTTGCGAGGCTCGTCGTGGGCGAAAACGCTGGATAAGGCTTTGAAGGCAAACGCTGTCCCCGCCAAGACGCTGTCGGTTAGCAAACACCTGGCCGGGCGTGGTTCACCGTTCAAGGAGATACCGAAGTATGATGACAATCCCTCCATAGGCTATCTGACGGCAACCGAAATCGGTGCCGTGCTGGAAGCTCTACAGAATGCCAACTTTGAAAGAGTGGATGATGAACTGCGGTCGAACATCAACGATATCCGTGGGTGGTTGCAAACGTGTGCGGAGACGAAGCGGGAGTTGATTTGCTTTGGTGGGTAGCATGCTGTAGTTCCAAGCCTCAACATCCTTCGTCCCGCTGTACCACAGTGGGACGAATGGTTGATCCGGAAGAAATGGCTTGCCTGGCACTTCCCCCCCTGCTACAACGTGCTTTCCAGGTGCTTACGTCTCGGCGTAAGAGAATAGGGAAGCCGGTGAGATGCCGGCACGGGGCCGCCGCTGTGTGCAGCCTGTTACTCTCGCCTCATCCACTGCTGTCATCAGCGGGAAGGGAGGCGATGAGTGGCTGCGAGTCAGAAGACCTGCCTGGAACAGACTACTTCGGTGCTTCGGTCACAAGCAGCCGGGGAGTGACAGGCCGTCACATTCCTCGCTTACCTGTTGTACAGGTAAGGTACCCTGCCCTTCATCGAGCATCACCTAGCGCACCCGGAACCGGTGCGAGAGGGACATTCCATGTTGCTCCGTGTCTTGCGTCGTCAGGCGTTCAGCCTGATCGAACTCCTTGTCGTCATTGCGATCATTGTCCTGCTGATGGCACTCCTGTTGCCAGCGATTCAGAAAGTACGGGCAGCGGCGGATAGCCTGCGCTGCAAGAACAACCTGCATCAGATCGGTGTCGCCAGCCATCATTATCACAACGACTATGGCACCCTGCCTCCGGGCGGGATCGAATGGCGACCATTCGGCAACACCACCAAGAGGCAGTTAGCCTGGAGCGCGTACCTGCTGCCTTACATCGAGCAGGACAATCTGCAGCGTCAGTTGGATTTGACCAAGACATTCGATGCGGCAGTGAATGCCAGTGCAGCCAGCCAGGTGGTAGAGATTTATCTCTGCCCCGCTTCGCGACGGATTGACAAGCGGGTGCAGGGACGAGGGGCCTGCGACTACGGTGGCATCTTTGGCGAAAGGATCATGAGTCCGAACAATCCACCGAAGGGTGTGATGCTGTACGACCGGGCTTTTCGGCTGACCGACGTTCGTGATGGCACTTCGAACACGCTGATGATCTCCGAAGACGTAGGCTTCCTCGATGGCCAATGGATCAATGGCCGCAATATCTTCGATCAGGCCTTTGCCATCAATCGAGCTCCGTCGTTTGAGAACGACATTCGTAGCGACCATCCGCAGGGAGCCAACGGTTTGTTCTGTGATGGCTCAGTGCGGTTTCTCCCTGAGTCGATGTCGCTGCCGGTGCTGGCTGCGATCTGCACGCGAGCAGGCGGCGAAGCGCAGACCGACGAGTAGTTCCAACTCACTATTCTTGTTCCCTCTCCCTCAAGGGGAGAGGGGAGCCAGACATTGGCTTACACTTCACTTACTATTTCACTTTCTCTGGAGGATCGCATGCGAACGATAGCAACTTTGTTACTGGGCCACCTGCTGGCTGGCGTCGTCTTGAGTCAGACGACGATTATCGACTTCGAAGACAAGACGCTGCCTGGGCCGAATAGCTTTTACGACGGCTCTGACAACGCTGGTGGATTCACCAGTCGTGGAGCATTCTTCAATAACCAATACACCGATTTCGGTGGTGGCTTCACAGGTTGGGACGGCTTTGCTTATTCCAATGTGGTCAACACCACCACCGCAGGATTCGGGAACCAATACGCTGCCTACCATCTTCCTACAGGGGGGGGAGATGGTTCCAGCAACTACGGGATTGCCTTCAGTCAAAATTATGCCGGCACAGACGTGTTACCGAGCTTTGCCCGATTGACGCTGCCTGCGGGAACGCAGCCGATGTCGGTTCGCATTACCAACACCACTTATAGTGCACTCTCGATGTTGAACGGTGATTCGTTTGCCAAGAAGTTTGGCGGGGCGACGGGAAATGATCCAGACTTCCTGTTGCTCAACATCCAGGGACGTGATGCCAGCAACGCTATCACTGGCACGGTATCGTTCTACCTGGCTGACTATCGCTTCAGTAATAATGCTCTCGATTACATTGTGTCGCAGTGGACGACAGTTGATCTCAGTGGGCTGGGTGGAAACACCGTATCGCTCACACTGGAGATCACCACCAGTGATGTAGGGCAGTTTGGAGGCAACACGCCTGCTTACTTTGCACTCGACAATTTAATGGTGGCAGTACCGGAACCGGGAACGGTGGTTCTGATGGGTGGTGCAGTTCTCGTAGCTGGAGGCTGGCAGTTGCGACGACGCAAGTCTCGACGCTCTCGCCAAGTTCAAGGTATGACAAGTACGAATCGAAAACGACAAACAGTGTAGTTACCAAACGACTTCCTCCCCTTAGTTTTGCTATTAAGGGGAGGAGAACGTGCTTACTTCTTGGGAGTAGCTGGCTTCGCGGTGGATGCAGCTTTCTTCTTCTTTTTCTTGTCGTTGCGCTGTGAATTGTTGCCCTTTGCCATGATCGCCTCGGTCTCTAGTATCGATTGACTGCATGCATCAGCAACATGCTGACACACATCCTTATGGTTGTTCTACAATTCTTTGCTCCATCGTAGCAAGCTTCCGTGATGGTTCTCAGCAATCTTGTTCCAAAGCGGATTTCCACTCGATTCTTGGCATGGTTTCCGTTAGGCTGATATGACAGGTGTGTAATGCCACCTGCCTACCTTTTTGCCCTACCATTCTACCCATCGCAGGAGCGTGCTCGTGTCTGAAAGCAAGTTGTCACCTTCACGTCGATCGGTGATCCAGGCTGGCGTAGTCGCCGCCTCGGCTCTCACTGGCGTCAGCATTCCGACCGTTCATGCTGGCGAAAACAATACCATTGATGTCGCCCTCATCGGTTGCGGCGGACGAGGCACCGGAGCTGCCATCAATGCCCTCTCGACCAAAAACGGCCCCATCCGCCTGACTGCGATGGCTGATGCGTTCAAGGATCGTCTCACCGGCAGCTACGACAATCTGAAGAAGCGGATTACCGAAGAAGAACGCCTGCAGGTGAAAGACGAGAACAAGTTCGTCGGCTACGACGCCTTCAAGAATGCCATGGATGTGCTGAAGCCTGGCGATGTGGTGATCTTCGCGACTCCCCCTGCCTTCCGCTGGCCGTTCTTCAAGTACGCCATCGAGAAGAAGCTGAACATTTTCATGGAAAAGCCCGTTGCGGTTGATGCACCCAGCGCTCGCAAGATGCTGGAACTCGCTGACCTCTCTGAGAAGGCTGGCCAGAAGGTGGGTGTCGGCCTGATGTGCAGACACTGCGAATCCCGCAAGGAACTGTTCAAACGCATCAAGGATGGTGAGATCGGTGATCTGACCATGCTGCGTGCTTACCGCATGGCTGGCCCAACGGGTCTGGCTTTCGCGAAGAAGAAGCCTGAGGGCATGAACGAACTGGAATACCAGATTCGCAACTTCCATGCATTCCTCTGGGCCAGCGGTGGTGCTTTCAGCGACTTCCTCATTCACAACATCGATGAATGTTGCTGGATGAAGGATGCCTGGCCGGTGAAGGCTGATGGTAAGGGCGGTCGTCATTACCGTGGCGACTATGTCGATCAGAACTTCGATACCTACGCTGTGGAATATACCTTTGACGATGGTGCCAAGCTCTACCTGGATGGTCGTACCGTGGTTGGTGCCCGCCAGCAGTTCTCCAGCTTTGCCCATGGCACCAAGGGCTCAGCGATCATTTCGTTCTCAGGTCATGCTCCTTCACGCAGCAAGATCTTCAAGAACCAGAACATGATCACTGAGAACATTACCTGGAAGTGTCCTCAGCGTGAGCCCGATCCTTATCAACTGGAATGGGACAACCTGACCCAGGCGATTCGTGACAACAAACCACACAATGAAGTTCGCCGCGGCGCGATGGCAAGCCTGGTGACTTCGATGGGTCGCCTGGCTGCACACACGAACCAGGAAGTGAAACTGGAAGACTACATGAAGCACGACCAAGACCTGGCACCCAACGTAGACACAATGAACGAGAAGTCTGCTGCTCCAGTGGTTGCTGATGCTAATGGACTGTATCCTGTGCCTCAACCAGGGAAGTTGAAGAACCGGGAGTTTTAATAGGTAGGAAGTGTTAGTATTCAGAATTGCTTAGATGGTTTGCGTCGGGCGAAAGCCCGACGCTTTCGTAGATACGGAGCACTTTGAGATGTCGCTGATTCCGGCAGAACGAATTGAGAAATCGATATTACTTATTCGTGATCAGAAAGTCATGATGGACTTTCAGCTTGCAGAGATGTATGGGGTTTCACTAAAAGCAATGAATCAAGCAGTAAAAAGAAACGGTGATAGATTTCCAGAAGACTTTATGTTTCAGTTGACTGTAGATGAGACTTCTTCTTTGCGGTCACAATTTGTGACCGCAAAGAAAGGCAGAGGAGGTCGAACGACACTGCCCTATGCCTTCACCGAGCAAGGCGTTGCCATGCTCTCCAGTGTGCTGCGCAGCACACAGGCGGTGCAGGTGAATATTGCGATCATGCGGGCGTTTGTGAAGTTGCGAGAGATGTTGCTTTCCAATAAGGAATTGGCACGCAAGCTGGCTACGATGGAATCCAAGTACGATGCTCAGTTCAAAGTTGTATTCGATGCCATTCGTCAGTTGATGGAGCCACCACCTGCTCCGGTCAAGAAGAGACGGATTGGGTTCATCCAAGAGTAAACTTGAAGTCACAAATTGTGACCGCAAAGAATCTACTCCATTTGAGGTTGACAGCCTTCGTCATCGACGCTACATCCGGCAAACCAAATCTGGTTATCCAAATGTGGTGACACGGAGGTCGCTGATGGCTCGGCCGGCTGCTAAGGAATTGACGGAACGCGAACTCGAACTGATGCACATCTACTGGCAGCATCAGGAATTGACAGCAGTCCAGGCACGCGATCACCTAGCTGCAACCGGTCGCGACCTTGCCTACACCACCGTCGCGACGCTCTCCCGCCTCCTCTGTGAGAAGGGGTATCTTGATCAAGTCACGCAGGAGCGGCCCTTCCTGTACAAAGCGGCTCAAGCGTTTCAGAACGTCTCCAAGCGACTAGTAGGTGATCTTGTCGATAGGGTGTTTCAAGGTTCACGTACCCAACTACTCCTGACTCTCGTCGAAGATCGCAAGCTCACGAGCAAGGAACGTGCGGCGCTGCTGAGCATTCTCAATGAACAGGAGGCAGGCAAATGATGCTGCAAACAGCCTGGGAACTCCTGTTACAGGTAACGCTCTGGTCGACAGTGGGGATCACTCTGCTGTTCGCTGCCAATCGCTGGTGGCCTGAACGACTGGCGAGCCTGGCGTGGCGGTTTCTGTTGGGAATCATTGTGCTGACCGTGCTCGTGTGGGTCCCCTGGCCACAGTGGATGGCAGGTGGTTTATCCGTTGCAGCACAGACATCGGTACTTTCACAGACAGGTGATGTCGGTTCTATATCCAGTACCTCTCAAGGAATATCGTTGTCCCATGCCTGGCACACCTGGCAGAAGTGGGTGCCTGCTGTTCCAACTGCAAATACATCCACGTCGGTTGCAACTCACACGTTCACCTGGCCGATGGTGATCGGCATCCTAGCTACTGCTGGCATGTGTGTGGGTATTTGGCGATTGCTGGTTTCCTACCGTTTTGTTCAGGCTCAACTGAAGGCAAGCCAGCTGATCGATGATCGGCAGTTGCAGGAGCAATACAACTTGTTGATTGGGAAGTTAGGTATCTCGAAGCATGTGCAAGTGCGTGCTTCGCCGATTCTCCATGTGGCTGCGACGGTGGGTACCTGGCAGCCTGTGATTTTGCTGCCTCACAACTGGACCACCTGGAGCGAAGCTGAATGCAGAACGGTGCTGGCACATGAACTCGCTCACATACAACGTTCCGACTATCTGATGATGGTGCTGACACAACTCATTGCCATCGTCTATTGGTTCCATCCGCTGGTAGGTTGGCTATCCCGTTACATGCGTGCAGGGCAAGAGCTGGCGGCCGATGCTCTGGCAGTGCACGTGCTGGGGGATCGTACTTCCTACCTGCAATGTCTCGCTCGGCTGGCGCTCATTCAGGATGGTGTGCGCTTGCCGGCTCCGGCCAGGCTGTTTCTCTCGCCGGAGGTTTCTCTTTTGAGGAGGATTGCCATGTTGCGTGAAGGATCGCGCGGAGTGTTGGGCCAGGGGCGACTGCTTCGCTGGGGGCTCTTGGGGCTGGTGATGGCGACAGGAGTCTTGATCGCGTCTCTGCGTGGCGCCATCCAAGCCGATGAGCCAATCACATCTTCCAATTCTGTGGTAAGTCAGGAGTGGCATCGCTACATCGACGCGGAGAGCCCAGGATTCGTGGTGTTTCATCCAGCTGCATGTTTGTCGCTGCCTTCGATGCAGCAACATCGCGCATTCCTTAATCTCATGTGCAAGGATGAGTTCGATGGTCTCTATGCCAAGTTTGGTATGGGAGTACCAATGGATGCCATCGAATGCGTCTGTTGTAACCTGTTCATCACGCCACGCAAGAACGGCGAGCCAGGAACAGGCTCTATGACCTTCAGTGGCAACTATCTTCGATTTCGCACTGCACAAGATGCTGACACCTGGCTCCGTCATTGCACAAAAAGTGTGGAGACCATCAAAGATGAATCGGGTACCTATTTCAAGTCACACTGCGAGCCCGGATATGTCATGGATGGTGTGTGCTTTGTGAGACCCAATGAGCGGACGCTTGTGTTTGCCAGAGACAACAAGGAACTCAAACGATGGCTGGCGAACGCAGGCAAGCCGATCGTGAAGCCAACCTGGCTGCCTGCATGGCCAACAGGTAAGGAATTGGCGACAGCAGCGTTTAATGTTCAACATCCAATAGTGGTTCAATCACTCAAGGATGCTGGCAATGCCATGCCGCTCTACCCCGTGCTCAAGCCACTTTTCACCAACACCGAGTGTATGCAATTTACCGCTACACAAACTGATCAACCAGTTGTCACCGTTTCTCTGGCATGCAAGTCTGTTGAGAACGCTGTCACTCAACGTAAGCAAGTGGATGCCTTGCTGAATGTGCTAAAAATTGTGCAGGCGAGTGGAACAACAGGTAGCACTCCGCAAAAGGAAGCAACGGAGCATCAGGAGTTAGTCAAGATCGTTGAAGGCATCAGTACAGCGCAAGACGAGAACAATGTTGTGTTAACGCTGACTAGTCCAGTGCCACTTGGAACACTGATACAACCGCAAATTCATGACATGAAGCAACGTTTAGAGTCGGTCAAGGCCTCGGAAGGCAAAAAGTAACAAGTTCCATGAGGGCTACAGTCGTAGCCCTCTTTGACTAGGTTCCACGACAACTGCATGCCTTGCTAAGCGAGCGAAAGTGCATCTGTAGGAGTTAATGCTGTTATCTCACTGAATCTGTTGAAGTCAGCGACATTATAAGTCAAAAGGTGGGTAGCATCATGTTCAATCATTGCTGCCACGATTCGTGTGTCATGAGCTTGCAAGCCAATGACCTGATGTTTCTCAATCAGCTCACGCCAAGTCACATACATACCTGCCATATCGGGTTGCAGAATGAAGAGTCGTTCAATGAGTTGAAGCTGACGCATCGTCATAGAAAACGACTGACCGTAACCACCACGATTTGATGCAGGTCTTGTACTCACGTTCCAGAATTCAGCAGCCTGCTGGGGAAAAATACAGCATGTCGCTTTGATGGTACGAAGGCGGCGAATAGCTAGCCGAACTTCCTGATGTTGTGGATCATCATGATGATTGAGCCGAAGAAGAATGTTGGTATCAAATGCTATGATCATTAGTCATGATCGCCATAAATATCTGCGCGTGAGAAATTGGCTGGCAGCTGTGGTTTTGCAGGACCTGCTGCCAGTTCATCCAACGTACTTTCAAACTCAGCATCACTCATTTCATGCTGAGTCGAAGTCGCCTTGTGTTTTTCGCGTAAGAGTCCAACCAGCGACTCCATGGCACTGACTGCCTGTGGGGGTAGCCCTGACAAATCAATCATTGTTGGCATGATCCACCTGTGTACTTGCTTGGAGTTATTTTAGCATGAAGTCCACCGAATGGTCAAAGCCAACAATTATGCCAACAGCTTCCGCAGTTGCTCCACCCCACCCAACAGTTCTTCCCGACTTGATGCAAACGAGAGTCTCACATACCCCTCGGCACCGAACGCGGAGCCGGGGACGATGCTGACTTGTACCTTCTCGAGTGCAGCCCGGCAGAAGTCGGCTCCGTTTTCGATCTTGATGCCATGCAGGGTGCGGCCGAAGTGTTTGGTGACATCGAAGAAAGCGTAGAAGGCACCGGTGGCGGGCAGCACGGTGATGCCTGGTAGGCTGGCAAGACCTTTGCAGATCAGATCGCGGCGGGCCTGGAACTCTGCTCGCATGTCGTGCATCGCTTTCTGATCGCTGTTCAGAGCAACGACAGCTGCATGCTGGGCTATGCTGTTCGGGCAGCCTGTCTGCTGGCTCTGAATGTTGCCCATCGCTTTGATGACATGCTTGGGGCCGACCGCCCAGCCGATACGCCAGCCGGTCATGGCGAAACTCTTGGAACCACCGCTGACGACGACGGTGAGTTCCTTCATCTCAGGCAGCAGAGCAGCCATGCAGGTGGAGGTGACATCGTCGTAGGTCAGGTTCTCGTAAATCTCATCGGAGAGAACAGCGATCTTCTTCTCGACGACGACCTTGGCCAGCTCAAGCAATTCTTCCCTCGAGTACGTTACACCAGTTGGGTTGCTAGGCGAATTCATCAGTAGCAGCCTGGTTTTCGGTGTGATTGCATCACGTAGTTGCCTGGCATTCAGTTTGAAGCCTTGCTCAAAGGTGGTATCGATGAACTTGATGCTGGCACCGGTCATTCCCACGAGATCGACGTAGCTAGTCCAGTAAGGAGCCGGGATGATGACCTCATCACCTGGGCCAACGAGAGCACTAAGGGCGTTGTGCAGCGAGTGCTTGGCACCATTGGAGATGAGTACCTGATCAACGCCATACTGCAGACCATTACGATCAGCGTAGTTCTTGGCCACTGCCTGACGGAGTGCGGGCAGCCCTTCTGCTGCAGTGTACTTGGTGTGGCCTGCTTTCATCGCAGCAATGGCAGCGTTGCAAATGTGTTCGGGAGTTGGGAAGTCAGGTTCGCCCAGGGTGAAGTCGTAGACTTTAATGCCAGCGGCTTTCATCTCTTTGGCCTTGGCCCCAGCAGCTAACGTAGCGGAAGGCTTGACGGACTCGGCGAGCGCTGACAATCGCAACATGGTGACACTAACTCCTCTTGGTTAGTGGTATGTTAGTGAGATGCCGGGCGATGGTTAGGGCGGTTTCACATGGCAATAGTCTAGAGGCACAGGTAAACTAATGGGGTAGTTTCAGGAACGTCTCATGCTCTCCCCCGTTGATGTACTTCAGGAACAACAGCAATACCATTCACGTCGCTGGTTCTTTCGTGATTGCGGAGTCGGCTTGGGCACTATTGGGTTGATGAACCTGCTCAGCCAGGGGGTAGTAGCTGGCGAAGGTCAGTCTCCGATGTCGGTGAAGAAGCCTCACTTCGCCCCGAAGGCCAAGCGGGTGATCTTCCTCTTCATGGCTGGCGCTCCGAGCCATCTGGAACTCTTCGATAACAAACCGACACTGGCCAGGCTCAATGGCACCTTGCCCCCGCCAGAGTTACTCAAAGGCTATCGTGCGGCATTCATCAACCCGAACTCGAAGCTGCTGGGACCGAAGTTCAAGTTCAACAAGGTTGGCAAGAACGGCACCGAGATATCAGAACTACTCCCACATCTTTCGACAGTGGTGGATGACATCAGCATTGTGAAGTCGATGGCGACCGATGCGTTCAACCATGCCCCAGCACAGATATTCATGAACACGGGTGCCCAGCAGTTCGGCAGGCCGAGTTTTGGTTCGTGGGTGACCTATGGCTTGGGAAGCGAGGCCGAAGATCTACCTGGCTTCGTTGTCTTCAGTTCGGGTAGCAAAGGACCCAGTGGTGGACAATCGAACTGGGGTGCAGGATTTCTACCGACAGTCCACAACGGCGTACTCTTCCGCAGTGCAGGCGATCCGGTGTTGTTCCTTTCGAACCCGCCGGGGATTGACCGACAGGCACAGCGTGATTCGCTGGATGTCATCAAGCAGCTGAACCAGGAACGGCTGGGCATCATGGGTGATCCCGAAATTGCTGCCCGTATCAGTGCGTTTGAGTTAGCTTACAAGATGCAGGCATCCGCTCCTGATCTGATGGACATCAGCAAGGAATCGAAGGTCACCCTGGAGATGTATGGTGCCGAGCCGGGCAAGCCTTCGTTCGCGAACAACTGTCTGCTGGCCCGTCGACTCGTCGAACGTGGGGTGCGGTTTGTGCAACTCTTCCATGAAGCGTGGGATCATCATGGCGGACTGGTTGGAGGCCTCAAGACCGAATGTAAGAAGACCGATCAACCTGCTGCAGCCCTCATCAAGGATTTGAAGCAGCGTGGAATGCTCGATGATACACTGGTGATCTGGGGTGGCGAGTTTGGCCGCACTCCGATGGTACAAGGCGGCGATGATGGTCGTGATCATCATCCGAACTGCTTTACCATGTGGTTCGCTGGTGGTGGCACCAAGCCCGGCCTCGTGATGGGAAAATCGGATGATCTCGGTTTCAATGCAGTGGAAGATCGAGTGCATGTACATGATCTGCATGCCACGCTGATGCATCTGCTGGGCTTCGATCACACCAAGCTGACGTTCCGGTTCCAGGGACGAGACTTCCGTTTGACTGATGTGCATGGCAACGTCATCCACAAGATGCTGGCCTAGAGTTCACCATGTCTGACACACCATCAGGAAAGCCGCATCTCAGTTGGGCAGGTAAGTTCCGGGTAGCCTGTCGAGGTATCTGGTGGGGCATACATGGCCAGAGCAGTTTTCTGATCCAGATACCAGCAGCCATACTGGCGATCTCTCTCGCGGTGTTCTTTCAGTTTGATCCTCTTCGCTGGGTGATTCTGCTCCTGTGCATCGGTACTGTAATCACCACGGAGCTTATCAACAGTGCCATTGAAAGGCTGTTTCATGGGCTGCCTGCCGAGTGGCAAACCCGGTGCTGGCCTGCACTCGATATTGCAGCTGGTGCTGTACTGATGGCCAGCCTGTTCGCATTAGTGGTGGGGCTGATTCTCTTTCTGCCGCCAATACTGCTATATTTTCGTTGAGTTCCGCCCTCATTTTTTGCACGATAGGGCAATGAACAGTATCCCCAAGAACTCTGTTCCACAAGACAGAGACGAGTTACTCCGACTCGCCTTCTGGGCCGGGAACATTGGTTTCTGGAATTGGGATCTGCTGACGAATGATGTTTATCTTTCCCCCATCTGGAAATCGCAGCTCGGCTACGAAGATCACGAGTTGCCCAACGCCTTCAGTACCTGGGAAAAGCTGCTTCATCCCGATGACTTTGCTGCATCCTGGTCAGCCATCAATGGAGCCAAGGCAGACCCCAACCGAGCGTATGAAATCACCTTTCGGCTTATGCACAAGGATGGCAGCTATCGAACTATTCTCAGCCGAGGTAAAGTCTATCGTGATCAGGCTGGTATTCCCCAGCGGATCATGGGCTGTCATGTCGATATCACTCAACAGAAACGGATTGAAGATCAACTTCGGCAAAGCGAAACACGATTACAGTTAACGCTGCAGTCAATTGGTATGGGAACATGGGAATGGGATCTTGTCACCAATAGCGTGAACTGGGATGAGAAACTTCGTGACCTTTTTGGCTACCCCCTAGACTTCCAGCCAATTCTGTCATCATTCTTTGATAGACTTCATCCTGATGATCTGGAGCGAACGAAGAAAGAAATTAATACCGTCATTGCCAGCAACGCAGCATTACACATAGAGTTTCGAATTGTGCTGCCCGATGGACGGATTCGCTGGCTGCTTGGCGATGGCTGCCTGGTTTACGACAAAGCATCGAACAAGCCGATCCGTATGATAGGCATCAATTACGACATTACAGACAATAAGAACGCGTTACTATCACTTCAGGAAGCTCACGAATTCAACAAGCAAATCATCGAATTCGCTCAGGAAGGCATCGTTGTTTACGATGAAGAGTTGCGATACCGGGTCTGGAACCGGTACATGGAGAAGATCAGCGATCGAACTGCTGAGGATGTCCTAGGCAAACGTACTCTCGATATTTTTCCGTTTCTCAAAGACTACGGCATTGTGGAGATGCTCCAACGGGCGCTGGCTGGGGATGTCGTGTTGGGCGAAGACACTCAGTTCACCGATCCTCGTGATAACAGCATTCACTGGACTACGGCACGCTACGGCCCGCTTCGCAATGCTCATAGCAATATTATCGGCGTGGTAGCTACCATTCGAGACATCACCGAACGCAAACGCACCGAGGAGCGAGTCTCTGCCAACAAGCAGCGCATGGAACTGATACTTGAACAGATACCATCCATTTTATGGACAACAGATCTCAACCTTATTTTCACTTCAGTAACCGGATCGGGGTTGAAATCAGTTGAATTGTTTCCCGATGGAGTGGTAGGCAAGAGCTTATCGGACATTCTACAAACGAATGATACCTCTCATCCATCCATAAGTGGTCATCTCCGGGCACTGGAAGGCCACTCCGTTGGATACGAGATCGAATTTCGTAGCAGGTTTTTCCACGTCTTCCTCGTACCTTTGCGGGGAACCCATAGTGAATTGATTGGAACCATAGGGCTTGCACTTGATATCACCGAGAATCGTCGCCGTGAGCAGGAACAACGTGAACTGGAACTCCGAGTTCAACAGGCACAGAAACTCGAAAGCCTGGAGGTATTGGCAGGAGGAATCGCTCACGATTTCAACAACCTGCTCACCGGTATGCTGGGCTACGCCAGCCTGGCCATCCTGGAACTACCTCCGGAATCACCGGTAGTAGGCATGCTGCAGGAAATCGAGAAGGCAGCTCAGCGGGCTGCGGAGCTTTCCAGACAGATGCTTGCTTATTCGGGAAAGGGCAAATTCGTCATTGAATCTATACATCTGGATCAACTTGTAACCGAGATGGCCAATCTGCTCAAGACACTAGTATCGAGCAGAGCACAGTTACTAGTGCGTGCCGAACCAGCCATTATCGAGGGGGATGCCACGCAGATTCGTCAGATCGTGATGAACCTGATCACGAATGCTGCCGATGCCATTGCACAGGATGGCAAGATTATCGTGCGCACAGGAGTTCGACATTTTTCGCGGCACGCTCTGAAAAGCGATGTCATGCAATCAGAACTGGAAGAAGGCAGCTATGCCTATCTCGAAGTACAGGATAATGGGAGCGGCATCTCTCAAGAAGTTCGTTCGAAGATCTTTGATCCCTTTTTTACTACTAAATTTACGGGACGTGGACTCGGCCTTGCCTCAGTCCGTGGCATTGTTCGTGGGCATCGAGGGATTATTCAGGTAGATCAAGTTAATCCTCGAGGAACACTCTTCCGAGTAATTTTTCCTCAAATGAACGGCACGGGTGATACTCCATTGAAATCATCAACCGCCAAAATGACTGCAACTCTACTAGACAGCATTCTGGTCGTTGAAGACGACCCTAGCGTTCTCGAATTAGTGAACATAGTCCTTCAGCAGGCGGGATATCAGGTATTGTCGTGTAAGGATGCTCAACGTGCAATTGATACCATTGCCAATGCTACAAGTACCATTAATGCGGTGCTTGTTGATTTCACGATGCCCAATTTAAATGGCGTGCAATTAAGCCGACTCATTCGAACAGCGTATCCTCACCTCCCTATTGTGCTCATGAGCGGTTACGCTGAAGAAGAAATTTCCGCCCAACTAGGCGATGTTCAATTAGATGGTTTCATTCAAAAGCCATTTAGACCGGCAGATCTCCTGAGTAAGCTGGCGAACATCAACAAACAAACTAAGTCAGTGAATTCCGGGTAGTACCTCTGCATTTCCTGTGCTATGCTCATTTCGCCCATGCTCCGGGAGTTGATGCATGCTTGTGAAACAATTGCTACTTGCATTGTCGTTGTTGATAATCGGTTCTGAGCCTGCCCAGGAGGGGAAGACATCACCTCGTCAAATCACCTACCTCGGCACTATCAAAGGTGAAATCAGTAAGGTCAGTGAAGGTGGCAGGAAAATTGAAGTGAAATATAAAGAACTAGTCACCACCAGCAAATCGATGACAGGCACTACGACTCGAGGAACGTCAGGCAAATACCGCCCACCCACACCTAAAGAATTGGTGTTCAAAGAAAAGAGTCAGGAACTGGAACTCCGTCTGCTGGAGGATTCGGTGGTGCGGTTGCTGGATAGCTCCACCCCACCATCAGAACCGAAATCCGCATCGAAGAAACGTTCCAAGACTGACGACGGATCAGAATCAGATAAGCAGAACGATGAAGATAATAGCAAAGCGAGCAAGAAGTCTGGTACCAAGTCATCTGCAAAGAAATCAGCCGAGCCAAAGCCTCCTGGAAAAGCAGGTAGTCCCGAATCATTGGCCAAGGGACAGATCATCATTGTCGGCGTGGCCCGAGAAGATATGCCTAACTACAGTCGATTGATAGCCACCACCATCTACGTTCTTGGAGAAAAGTAACCGGCATGAAGCTCACGATCAACATCGACGGTGGTTCCCGAGGCAACCCCGGCCCCGCAGCCTATGGCTGCTACATTGTAGGTGCAGGCAACCCCATCAGTCTTAAAGGCAGGCTAGGTAATACGACCAATAACATCGCAGAGTATCATGGTCTGTTGCGAGCTCTTGAGAAAGCAGTTGAGCTTGGTGCAACTGAAGTTCAGATTCGTGCTGATAGTGAACTCCTCGTCAAACAGATGACGGGTGTCTACAAAGTCAAGAACGAACACATTGCCAAACTGGTGCCACTGGCGAAACAGCTGATCGAGAAGATTGGCACGGTACGTTTTCAACATGTCTATCGTGAGCAGAACTCGATTGCGGATGCACTCTGCAATGAAGCCCTGGATGATCGGAGTCTACCCAACGAAACCCTGGGACTGCGAACGCCGTCTACTACTGTTGCTCAAGCCGTAACACCGAAAGCCTCTCCCGTGAAGGCGACTGCCAACAAGTCCAAAGAGTATGCCAAGGTGAAGCTGGCTGGCAGCCTGCTATCGCTCATGTCGATGAAGCAGGTGACCGAGTACGCTGTCGTGGTGAAAGGCACCAGTTGGCGGTTGGCATTCGCACGGTTGCCTGCCGATGTCAAACCGGGAGATCAAATCGTGGTGCTGGGTGATCTCAACATCGTCAATTCACAGCCGATTGTGACTGTCAAGAAGATCAGCAAAGCATGAAAAAAGGCTGAGGAACTCCACCGTTCGCTCTCATGGTAAGTAGCATAAGCTCATGAAGCACCCTCTCCTTCCAGTTCTTCTGTTAGGCATCATCACGGGATGCCACAACAACAACCTGCCTGCGGTACCAGCGGTGCCACCGAGCAAGGTGAATCTGAAACGTAACGTCGAACTGGGAACAGCGGAACGTCGTGCGCTGCAGCATGCAGTGGAAACACCCGGTGTACTCGAAGCTGAACGAGTGACGGATATAGCAGCTGGCGTGAGTGGCATCGTTGATGAAGTTCTCTTCCGTGAGGGGGAACTGGTTACTCCCGAAACGGTGCTCATCACTGTTGATCAGCGCCGCTTCCAGACCCAGTTGGCACTGTCGCAAGCAAACGAACAACGTGCGAAGGCAGCCCTGGAACAAGCCCGTGACGCAGCCCGACGAGCACAGGAAGCTCGTGGTGCGATCACTGAGGAAGAACGCACGCGAACGGCGCTGATCCAGAAGACGAACGAAGCCGAAGTCGCAGCTGCTGAAGCGAATAGGCGTCTCGCAGAAATACAGCTCGATCGATCACGGGTTCGAGCACCGTATTCAGGCCGTATCAACCTTCGCAAGGTGACAGCAGGTAGCTTCATCGAAGAAAAAGGGGTTGTCGCTACCATCGCGGATGTCAGCCGACTTCGCCTGGTAGGCTATGTTCCCGAGAGTGCCGCAGCATCGGTTCGCAACCGAATGACCCAGAACATTGCCCTCTCTGCGATGGATACGGTCAGTCAACTGGGAGGTTCACAGTGCCTCAACCTGACTTCCATAATTCGCAATTTCACCTCACTGCAGTTGAGCCTCGAAGCACCTCAGCTTTACGATGTCGAGTTCACGCTTCTGGCATCACCTCGTCAGGTCTATCGAGGCAGACTATTCTACATGAGCACGGTTGCCAATTCAGATACCCACATGTTCGAGAGTAAATCCGAAGTCTACGTCAGTGGCCACGAAAAACTGCAATCAGGCTACACTGCCCGGATACGTTTTCCACTCCGTACCACCGAAGAAGCCTGCATCATCCCTGAGGAAGCTGTTCGCCCCAATGAACGTGGCTTTGTCGCATTCGTGCCGGTGCAGCGGACCAACCGCAACGGGCAAGCTGAATGGGTTGCTCAGGCGAAAATTCTGGAACTCGGCTATCGTGAACCAGGCTGGGTCGAAGTCAAGAACGGTCTGAAGCCAGGTGACACCATCATCAAGCGTGGGTCCGAAGCACTGGAGGATGGCACCCCCATTCAGTTCCAGGATGCAGGCACGCCCAGGAAATCAGCAGGGTAGACGTGGTACATGCTTTCGCACGCTCTCATTGAATCGATCCTTACCAGGCTTCCTACCATCACCATTGGCGTGGTGGGGGATTTGTTTCTGGATGAGTATCTCGAACTCGATCACCACCTGACCGAGCCATCCATTGAAACCGGGCGCGATGCCTACCAGGTGAAATCGATACGCCATTCACCCGGGGCAGCAGGCACCATCATCAACAACCTGCACGCCCTCGGAGTGGGCCGCATCAAGGTGCTCTCGTTTGTCGGTACCGATGGGCGAGGCTACGATCTCAAGCAGCAACTCATCCAGCGTGGTATCGATCTCACCCATCTGCTGGAGACACCTCTCAGGCAGACACCAACCTACACCAAACCGATGCTCTCGCAGGAGCACGGGCCAGCAAAAGAACTCAATCGACTAGACATTCGCAACTACACTCCAACGTCGGGGGATGTGCAGCTTTACCTGATGGAAGAGTTGCCCAAGCTCTGGTCGAGTGTGGATGCACTCATCGTACTGGATCAGGTGAGCCTGCCCGAAACGGGGGTCATCACGTCCGGAGTACGCCATCGGCTGGCAGAACTGGGGAGCGGATCGCCTCGCAAGTTGCTGCTCGCTGATAGCAGGGAGTTGATTCATCACTTCCACCACTGCTGGACCAAGCCGAACCTGGCCGAGTGCCGTCGAGCATTTCAAATGACCGACAACGATCCTGAACTGGCGGTGATGGCACTAGCCCATCAACTGGAACGGCCCGTCTTCTGCACCATGGGCGAGCAAGGCATCTGCCTGGCTGATACGTTCGCCATCGCCCTTGATTGTACAGGCAGCAAGCGAATCGAAACCCGAATCATCCCGGGTTATCCGGTCAGTGGTTCGATTGACGTGGTGGGTGCGGGCGATAGCACTTCAGCAGGGATTGCCTGTGCCTATGCCGCCGGTGCGACTTTACAGGAAGCTGCCGCCTTTGGTAACCTGATTGCATCGATAACCGTACAACAATTAGGTACTACCGGTACTGCTTCACCAGCCCAGGTTCGCCATCGTTGGAAGCAGGTACATTCAGAGGCGTAATCTCTATGCAACAGCATCACGGACGTGCCCTGCCCTTTCTTTTTCTGGCTGCGGTGATCAGCATAGTTGCCTTTGCTGGTGCTACACAGCCTGCCAGCCACGCGGCTGATCTCAAAACGAATTCGGTTGATCGTTCGCCTGTCGATTGCGTCCTCAGCCCTGATGAACGCTTTCTGTACACGGCTAACCAGACGAGTGGTACCGTCAGCGTGGTTGATCTGGCCAGCAGGAAGGTAACGCAGGAGTTGGCTTGCGGAGCCAAGCCTACTCATATTGCCATCACCCCTGATGGCAAACGATTGCTGGCTTCTGCCACCTTTTCCCACGAACTGGTGAGTTACTCCATCAATACCGATGGCAGCTTGAACACACCCACTCGGCTTTGGGTAGGCTTTGAACCGCGAGGCATCGCCATCGATGCAGAAGGCAAGTTTGCCTACGTCGCTCTCTGCACATCGCATCAGGTAGCTGTTGTTGACCTCAACAATTTCCAACCTGTGGCCCATGTCACCACCAGTCGCTGGCCACGTGCTCTCGCCTTCACCAAAGATGGCAAGACGCTCATTGCTTCCTGCAGTGGTGATGGAGCGTTCAGCTTCATTGATGTGGCCAATCGCAAGCTCATCCGCGATGAACCGTTCGCTGGCCTGAACCAGGGTCAACTCGCCGTCAGCAATGATGGAGAGTTTGCTTACACACCCTACATCTATCACTTCGGCTCGGGCCCGACCGAACGAACGATTCGTCTGGGTTGGGTGACAGCGAGCCGGGTGGCCCGGGTACGCATCAAAGAAGAGAAGCGGGTGTCATCCCTCTATCTTGATACTGCAGGCAAAGCCGTGGCTGATCCCGTGGGGCTGGCCATCTCTGACAACGAAGAGTGGCTCGTCTGTTCCGGTTCTGGCACGCAGGAACTGCTGCTCTTCCGCAATAAGAAGCTGCCCTTCCAGGGATTCAACAGCCGGTTCCTGATCGACGAAGACCTTCGCCAGGATGAAAAGCGATACCAACGCCTTGATGTTGGTGGCAGGCCGATGTACCTGCACTTCAGCAAGGATAACAAGCATCTCTACGTTGCCAACTATCTGCTGAATGCCATCCAGATCATTGATGTACCTCAGCACAAGATCGTAGAGACTATCGCACTGGGTGGCCCGACACAACCGAGTCTGGCCCGCGAAGGCGAGGCCATTTTCTACGATGGCAAACGCTCCTTCGACCAGTGGTACTCCTGTGCCAGTTGCCACTTTGAAGGGCACAGCAACGGCATCGCCATGGATACCCGCAACGATGGCCGGTTTGGCAACCCGAAGATGGTGCCTTCGCTGCGGTATGTTGCAGAAACGGGCCCCTGGACTTGGCACGGCTGGCAGAAGAGCCTGCCTGCTGCTATGCAGAAGTCGATGCAGGAATCGATGCTGGGCAAGATGATGACCGACCATGAAGTGAAAGCTCTCATCGCCTACTTCAGTACGCTGGAAGGACCGAAGAGTCCACACCTGGGTACCTCTGGCGAACTAAACGAATCCGCCCAGCGCGGCAAAGCTATCTTCGCGAGCGACAAAGCTGGTTGTGCCAACTGCCATCGAGGCGAATACTTCACCGATAACAAGATACACGAAGTAGGTTTGGAAACGTCAGGCGATTACTACAAAGGCTTCAACCCACCCACCCTCCGAGGCGTCTACGACCGCTTAGGCTACACGCACGATGGCCAGGTGAGAACGCTCGAACAACTCCTCCGTGGTCCCCATTCACCAGAGAAAGTGACAGGGAACGGAAAGCTAAACGAGAGGGAACTCAAAGACTTGGTGGAGTATTTGAAGACTCTGTAGGGTATGCTGTGCATACCTCACCTGACAATGTGCTCATCACTTATCGATTGTTTGTGGTTCTGGAATCTCACCAAGTTGAGGCACGTACAACGTGCCCTACGGATCACGCAATAATATCCCTCACCACTTTCCCATGTACATCGGTCAGACGGAAGTCTCGGCCGGCGTAGCGGTAGGTGAAGCGTTCGTGGTCGAAGCCTAGCAGATGCAGCAGCGTGGCGTGCAGATCGTGGACGTGGACCTTATTCTCGACGGACTGGAAACCAAACTCATCGGTAGCACCCACGACGGTGCCTGCTTTCACGCCACCACCGGCCAGCCACATGGTGAAGCCCCAGTGGTTGTGATCGCGGCCATTCACTTTGCCGGCGTTGGCCCCGGCGGTGGGTAGTTCCACCACGGGAGTACGGCCAAACTCGCCTCCCCAGATCACTAGCGTCTCATCCAGCAAGCCTCGTTGCTTGAGGTCTTTCAAGAGGGCTGCAATCGGTTGATCGCACTGCTGGGCGAGTCGTTTGTGGTTCACTTCCAGGTCGTCGTGGTTGTCCCAAGGCTGACCGTCGCCGTGCCATACCTGCACGAACCGCACGCCCCGTTCGATCATGCGACGGGCGTAGAGTAGTTGCCGGGCATGCACACCTTTGCCATACATATCGAGGATGTGGGGCGGTTCTTTGCTGAGATCGAAGACATCGCTAGCCTGCATCTGCATGCGGTAGGCCAGTTCAAACGATTGAATACGTGATTCTAGTTGCGGGTCATCCTTGCGCAGCTGCTGATGCTGGGTATTCAGAGCCTGCACCAGGTCAAGCTGTTGCCTTTGCTGTTGCATGCTCAGGCCAGCGTTCTTGATGTTCTCGATCAGCTTCTCGACCTTGTCGTGCTTGGTGTCGAGGTAGGCACCCTGGTAGATGCCGGGCAGGAAGCCTGCCTGCCAGTTCTGCGACTCCTGAATGGGGTAGCCACCCGGACACATGACCACGAAGCCTGGCAGGTTCTGGTTCTCGGAACCCAGCCCATAAGTGATCCATGAACCGAAGCTGGGCCGAATGAGCCGGGCTTCCCCACAGTTCATCAGCAGCAGCGATGGCTCGTGGTTGGGAATGTCCGCATACATCGAACGGACAATGCAGAGATCATCCACGCAGCTTCCCACATGTGGGAAGAGATCGCTGACTTCAATGCCTGACTTGCCGTAGCGTTTGAATTCGAAAGGCGACTTCCAGGCAGAACCAGTCTTGCGTTCGGTACCCAGGTTCGGCCGGGGCAGCATCTTGCCGTGGTATTCGGTGAGCTTGGGCTTGGGGTCAAACGTATCCACATGGCTCGGGCCGCCATTGGCGAAGATGTGGATGATGTGCTTGGCCTTGGCTGCAAAGTGGGCAGGCCGCACATCGAGTGGGTTCAAACTGCTTCGTTTGTTCTTCTCTTCAGCGTTGAGCAAGCCTTGCGAAGAGAGCAGCGAACTGAGGCCGAGCGTACCCATGCCCATGCCGCAACGGCTCAGCAGTTGTCGTCGATTCATCAGCAGGTGTTCGAGTGAAGGCTGCATGGTGCTTCCGTTAATCGACGTAGAGGAACTCGTTGGTCATAAAGAGGGCCTGGATGAAGCGTTGCCAATGGGCAGCTTCAGGCTTGTTGCCCAGGTAACGCAGTCCCAGTGACACTTCCGAGGGCGAGGCATCCCTTGATAAACACAATCGATAGCAACGATGAATGCGTTCCGTGGGATCAGTCGCCTGCTGGATATCTGCCCGCTTCAAGAACCGATCAGCGAGTTCGATGACGAGCCCGCTGTTCATGAAGTAGAGTGTCTGCTGTGGCACTGTCGTGGTGAATCGCATCGGCGAATGGGTATCGGGGATGGCAGCATCGAACGTGCGGAAGGTGCTGGGCAGGTTCTGTCTGTCGATGAAAGCATACAGCGAACGGCGACGAGTCTTGCCGAAGATATCGAGCGATGGACCACCCATCTTGAGATCGAGTTCACAACTGACCGCGAGCAGGCTGTCACGCATCGGTTCCCATTCGAGCCGCTTGCGGTTCATGCGGGCAAGCAGCTTGTTCTCCGGATCACGCTGCCAGGAGCGAGGATTCTCCGCTGACTGCATGTAAACCCGGCTGAGCATGATCTCGCGAATCAGGTACTTGGTTGACCATTCGTGCTTCATGAGTTCGTGAGCGAGCTTATCGAGCAACTCCGTTTGCGTGGGCGTTTCGCTGCGTAAACCAAAGTCACTGGGTGTGGCTACCAGTGGCCTACCGACCAGGTGCTCCCACAGGCGATTGACCCAGACTCGTGCCGTGAGGGGATTGTCTTCACGGGTGATGGCTTCAGCCAGTTCGACACGACCACTGCCCACTTTGAAAGGCTTGGGTTCAGTCGAAAGGAATGGCAGGAACTGTCGCTTGATGGCTGGACCACGGTTGCCTGGGTTGCCTCGCATGAAGACGACCGGTTCGACGGGTTTGGGGTTATCGATCATCACCATGGCCCGGGCCGGAGCACCAGGGTGATCAGCGTAGAGCCTCTTGATCTTGTTCTCAAAGGGCTTGCGTTGTTCAAAGAACTGGCGGGGTTTATCCTTCTTGTCCTGCTCGTGATCTTTCTCCCACTTGGCTAGCTCTTCTTTCAACTTGACCAGTTCCTTGTCGAACTGTTCGCCCGCCTCCTTATCCCGTTCGGTCCCAACGAGTGGCATCTCTTCGACATCGGGTTCCTTGCTGCTCTGGAACACGCCGTACAGGCTGTAGTAATCTTTAATGCCTATCGGATCGTACTTGTGGTCGTGGCAACGGGCACATTGTACCGTAAGGCCAAGCATGCTACGCATGGTGACGTCGATACGGTCATCAATGATATCGTGAATGTTGCCGATGAACCGACGGCCGACGGTGAGGAAGCCCATCGCGGCCAGGTCTTGTTTGTTGTCCTTGCGGACGAGTTGGTCAGCTGCGAGTTGCAGCCTGAGGAACTCATCGTAAGGCATATCGCGGTTGAGCGAGTTCACCACCCAGTCGCGATAGGTCCAGGCAAACGGGTAGGTGCGATCTACGCCAACCCCGATGTAGCCTTTGTTGTCAGCATAGCGGGCGAGATCGAGCCAGTGACGGGCCCAGCGCTCGCCGAAGTGAGGGCTTTTCAGGTACCCATCAATCAGTTTGCCGAAAGCTTCGCGGTCTGTTCCGGGAGCCTTCTGAAATGCTTCCACTTCTTCGATGGTGGCTGGCAAACCCACCAGATCGAACTTGGCTCGACGCAGCAGCGTTCGTCGGTCAGCTTGTTCGCTGAATGTCAGATCACTCGACAGGCTCTTCTTGACCAGTGTTTCGATGGCCTGTGATAAGGGTTCATTGTTACTCACCTTCACAGGCTGGAATGCCCAGTGGGTCTTCCATTTCTCTGCTTCGACGTTTGCCTTCTTGGGAAGCGGGGCACCAGTGTTGATCCAGTGCTTCACATGTTCAAGTTGTGCTGCTTCCAGCTTCTTCTTGGGAGGCATCTTGATGTCGTGATCATGCGTCAACACATGCCAGAGTTTGCTCTTATCGAGTTTGCCAGGCACCGTCAGCGGTTCGCCATCAATGCCCTTCTGAATAGCAGCCAGAGAATCGAGCTTGAGTCCACCCTTCTCTTTTTTCTCACTGTGGCAACTATAGCAATGCTCAACGAAGATGGGGCGAATGTGGTTCTCGAAATAGTCGCCATCATCGGCACGGGCTGTGACGATGCTGCAACAGACGAAGAGGGCGCTGAGAACCGAACGCAGCATGCAGAAACCTCAAATTACTATCATTCCCCAAGGCAGGCAGATGGGGAGCAGGTGAGCACTGACACTGTAATATTACCATATATCGACCAACACAGCCAAGGGACTGTGCGGGAATTCGAGCATCTGAACCATTCGCCAGGTTGTGAATAATCAGTCATTATTTACAGCCGAACTACCACGCCACGGTCAGCCAGGTACTTCTTCGTCACCGGCACCGGGAACTCGCCATAGTGGAAGATGCTGGCAGCGAGGGCTGCATCGGCTTTACCAGCGGTGAGCACTTGGTAGAGGTGTTCGGGGTGACCCGCCCCGCCTGAGGCGACCACGGGGATGGAGACGGCTTCGGCAACCCGTCTGGTTAGCTCCACATCGTAGCCATTCTTGGTGCCATCATTATCCATGCAGGTGAGGACGATCTCTCCTGCACCCAGGCGTTCTACTTCCTTCGCCCAGGCGACAGCTTCGAGGCCAGTGGGTTTGCGACCACCGTGGGTGTAGACTTCGTACCGAACTGGTTCAATACCAGTTTCAAGCCCCTCACCCCCGGCCCCTCTCCCCGGGGGGGAGAGGGGAGAAGTGCGGCGAGGATCAATATTCACCACACACGCATTCGAGCCGAACTTCTGACTGATCTGGGTGATGAGTTCCGGTGTCTGCACTGCGGAGGTATTTAAGCTCACCTTCTCGGCACCGGCGTGGATGAGCCTGGTGGCATCATCAATAGTACGAATGCCGCCGCCGACACAGAACGGCATGAAGACTTCTTCCGCTACCCGGCGAACGAGGTCTGCAATGATTTCCCGGCCTTCGTGGCTTGCGGTGATGTCGAGGAAGACGAGTTCATCCGCACCATCCGCTTCGTACTGCTTGGAAATCTCAATCGGGTCGCCTGCATCACGCAGGTTGATGAAGTTCGTCCCCTTGACCACACGGCCACGGTTGACGTCGAGACAGGGGATAATGCGTTTGGCGAGCATTTCAGGAGCCGGAAGACAGGAGTCAGGAACAGAAGCACCTGACTTCTGTCTACTGACTTCTGGCTGCTTGTACCAAAGAAAAACCCCCGGCAAACAACCGGGGGCTCTTTTGAGTTCGTAGTTAGACTAGTCTCGCATCGCCATCAGCAGGCGAAGGATCCACCAGAAGAGTGTTGCCAGCGAGGCGAAGATCGCCAAGGCTGCTGCGACATGCTGATTGGTGTTGTAGTGGTGCAGCACGTTGGAGGTTTCATAGAGGATGAAGCCGCACATCAGGGCAATCATCGCCACGATGAACACGATACCCAGGCTGAAGAAGCCAAAGATGCTCAGCAGGATGATGCCGAAGGCAACCCAGCTTCCGACAACCAGTGCACTGCGCATCCAGGAGAAGTCAGCCTTGGTGATGAACACGCTCATCGTCAAACCTGCAGCGAGAGCAAGTGTGAGAACAACGGCTTGTGGCAAGACACCAGTCATGTTAGGCAAGGTGGTGACGAGCCAGATCATCGGCCAGAAGAGCAATGCTTCAGCAAGAACATAGAGACCAAGCCCGACATACTGTGTTCCCACAGAGGTCTGTGAGTTAGCCATGTTCTGGGCCAGATAAGTGATAGCCATGAACCCACCGATGACGATGAGCCAGCTCCACTTCGAGCCGAAGAAGATGCGCTGCATCGTTTCGGGAGGAACAAAGTTCAGAAGGGCAGCCAGCAGGATCGCAAACGCGACGATGGCTCCGCCCACATGGAGATAGGTGCGACGAATGAACGCCACCCGTTCGCTCTGGGCAGCGTCAATCGCTACTCTTTGATCCCAATTCATATCAGCTTCATACATGGCAGTCCTCCTTCACTAAGGATTGCTGGAGAGTGTTGTGTTGGTGTAGTAATCCTAAGCCAGTTTCAGCAATAAATCAATGAGAATCGATCTAGTTGTTGGTTGATGGGTGATTGTTGAAACAGAGTTGATGGTTGCTGGTTGTTTGTTGTTGGTTAAGGGGTCCGTTCGATTGCAGGAACCCTATACGAACGCTCTGACTCTCAATGATAGAAAGACAAACTTCGATGAAGAGTTTGAACTAAAAACCAACAACAAACAACCAACAACTTAGCATTAATGCTGACAGAACTGACAACTCAGTCGGCAACTGTTCACATTCAGACGTTCGAGGATGTGGATTACCCGTTCTACAGGCAGACCCCAGTCCATCGCCCATTGGATGACGTCGAGGTTTTCCTTGCCTTCTTTCATCCGTTCGAGGATACGGTCCAGCAACTGTTCATCTTCGATGAACTCGCCGTGTAGCAAACCGAAGTCGGTTCGATCCAGTTCCATCCAGTAGGTTTTGCCTTGCAGGTGTTCCATCCAGCGGGCTCGCAGGAAGCCGTTCCAGTGGTCACGTACCCAGCGGCGGATGCCTTCTTCACCTAAATCATGCCCGGCCCGTTCACTTAATATCCAACGATGTGCGAGAGCTTCACGAAGCCCTTCAGACTGCATACTCGATGTCGGTACACCATCAGGCGGCGGCATGCCTACCTCACGTCTCATGGAAGGGAAAGGGATTCCCTGAGCCGGTTCGCTACGAAACAACTTCGCAGCACACTATTATTTATAATCTCTACCCACGCTCTTCACAAGAGAAGGACGACATTTCTCATCGGTTCGTGGGATGGTTGGTATTGAAAAATTCAGGTTGTGTAGCCACCGGTCAATGACAGGTGGGAGTTCGTGCGAAACCAATGCACACTTACCATATGAAATTGCTGAAATTTGCGAACACCATGGTAACTTCCACCGGTGGCTACCACTGGCTTTCTTTGTATATATAGCCCCTTGATACTGTGCGTTCTCGTTGAAGGATCGGCATGACCTATTCGGCCAAGGATATTCAGGTACTTGAAGGCTTGGAGCCCGTTCGTCGTCGGCCTTCCATGTACATCGGCGGCGTGGATGTGAAGGGGTTGCACCACCTCGTCTGGGAAATTGTGGACAACTGCGTTGATGAGTACCTCAACGGTCACGGCGACTTGGTCAACGTCACCCTCCATAAGAAGGGGGACTCAGTCACCATTCAGGATAATGGCCGAGGCATCCCCGTTGATATTCACCCCAAGCACAAGAAGTCGGCGCTGGAGTTGATCCTCAGCACGCTGCACAGCGGTGCCAAGTTCGGCGAAGGGGATAGCTACTTTCACTCCGGCGGGTTGCACGGCGTTGGCTCCTCGGTGGTCAATGCCCTCTCTCGCAAACTGGTAGCTACGATCAAGAAGGACGGGTTCGAGTGGACCCAGAGTTTCGCCAAGGGCAAGCCGCTGGCCGCCATCAAAAAGGTAGGCTCAGCCCGTGGGCATGGCACCGAGATTTACTTTGAGCCCGATCCCGAAATCTTCCGAGTCACCACGCTCGATGCGGACACCATTCGCCATCACCTGGATGCAATGGCCTACATCCACAGTGGGCTCAAGATCGTCTTTTCCGATGAAATCAAAGGGGAAAAGTACGATCTGACCCACGAAGGCGGGTTGCAGGAGTTCCTCAGCACCATCGTGAAGGAGAGCCAAAAGCCTGCAGTCACCGAGGTAACCTTTTACTTGCCAAAGACCGGCGGTGCCCGGGAAGCCAAGGTCGAATGTGCGCTCCAATGGACCGAGAGCACCGAAGAGTCGATCCGCAGTTATGTCAACGGCATCCGCACCGTCAGTGGTGGCACCCACGAGAACGGTTTCAAAGCCGCCATCGTGAAGGCCATCCGCAATTACATCGAAACCCATGATGTGAAGATCAAAGGTCTGAGCATCACTGCGGAAGATATCCGCGAGGGTGTGGTCGGGCTGCTTTCGGTGTTCGTGCGTGAACCCAAGTTCCAGGGACAGACCAAGGAACGGCTGAACAACGAAGAGATGACCTCGCATGTGGATGGCGTGGTCCGCCCTGCTCTCGAAGCGTGGCTGAATGCCAACAAATCTTCTGCAGATCGAATCGTAGGTCGCATTATCCTCGCGGCCCGGGCAAGAGAAGCATCGCGGGCGGCGGTGCAGGAAGTCAAACGCAAGTCGGTCACAGATCGTCGGCTCAATCTACCCGGCAAGCTGGCTGACTGCTCTTCCAGCAATCTGGAAGAGACGGAACTCTTCATCGTCGAAGGTGAATCGGCTGGTGGTTCAGCTATCGGTGGCCGTAACCGCAAGACACAAGCCATCCTGCCCTTGCGAGGCAAGATCCTCAACTCCGAAGGATTGACGGTAGCGAAGGTGGTGCTGAACCAGGAAATCAACAACCTCCTGGCAGCCATCGGCACCGGCATCGCGGACAAGTTCGACATCAACCGGTTGCGTTACGGCAAAATCATCCTGCTGATGGATGCAGACTATGATGGTCACCACATCAGTACGTTGCTGCTGACGTTCTTCTTCCGGTATCTGCCACAGTTGATCAAGGATGGCCGAGTGTTCCTGGCCCAACCACCACTCTACCGAGTAGCTGTTGGAAAGGAATCCATCTGGGCTCGCGATGATGAGCACAAGCAGCAGATACTCGATGGCCTGAAATCCAATGCCAAGTATGTGATCACCCGCTTCAAGGGTCTCGGGGAAATGAACTCGTCGGTGCTGGGTGAAACCACGCTCAACCCCAAGAGCCGCACGCTGATGCAGGTCGAGATCAACGATGCACTGGCTGCTGACCAGATGTTCGTGAGCCTGATGGGGAAGGATGCCTCGCTGCGGTACGAGTTCATCATGAACTCCGCCGCGATGGCGATGGCGGAAGAGTTGGATGTGTAGTTTGTTAGCCACCGGTCAATGACCCAATGGCACTTACATTCTTATGAAGGTTTCTCGAAAGGTTTCTTGGGGAACAAGAAACTCTTTCGATAGGCAGTGCGTGGGTAGGATCGGTTGGGTCG
>WBZX01000053.1_pt2 | contig 45736 bp, 45 predicted proteins | sample 5204211 | NCBI WGS metagenome assembly WBZX01 (sample SAMN12344362, study PRJNA552823) | activated sludge metagenome | biome: Activated sludge suspended growth; feature: Nitrification reactor; material: Wastewater; isolation source: activated sludge from nitrification reactor of wastewater...
ATGGGCGCGCTGCTGGCCGGCACGCGCTATCGCGGCGACTTCGAGGAGCGGCTGAAGGCCGTGCTTTCGGAGCTGAAGAAGAAGCCCAACTCGGTGCTCTTCATCGACGAGATCCACACGATCATCGGCGCCGGCGCCACGTCGGGCGGCTCGATGGATGCGTCGAACCTGCTGAAGCCGTCGCTGCAGTCGGGTGACCTGCGCTGCATCGGCTCGACGACCTACAAGGAATACCGCAACTACTTCGAGAAGGACCGAGCACTGGTCCGCCGCTTCCAGAAGATCGACGTGCCGGAGCCCACCATCGGCGACGCCGTCGAGATCATGAAGGGCTTGAAGCCGGTCTACGAGAAGCATCATCACGTGAGCTACACCGACGACGCCATCAAGGCCGCCGTCGAGCTCTCGGCGCGCTACATCCACGACCGCAAGCTGCCGGACAAGGCGATCGACGTGATCGACGAGGTCGGTGCGGCGCAGATGTTGCGCACGCCGGATCTGCGCAAGACCACGATCGAAGTGCCGGACATCGAGGAGATCGTCGCCAAGATCGCACGCATCCCGCCCAAGAGCGTGTCGAAGGACGACGCCGAGCTGCTGCGCAACATCGACCGCGATCTGAAGACAGTCGTGTTCGGCCAGGACCGCGCGATCGACCAGCTCTCGGCGTCGATCAAGCTGGCCCGCGCCGGGCTGCGTTCGCCGGAGAAGCCGATCGGCAGCTACCTGCTGGCCGGCCCGACCGGCGTCGGCAAGACCGAGGTGACGCGCCAGCTCGCGCGCCTGCTCGGCCTCGAAGTCATCCGTTTCGACATGTCGGAGTACATGGAGCGCCACAGCGTTTCGCGGCTGATCGGCGCCCCGCCGGGCTATGTCGGCTTCGACCAGGGCGGCCTTCTCACCGACAAGGTGAACCAGCATCCGCACTGCGTCGTTCTGTTCGACGAAATCGAGAAGGCGCATCCGGACGTCTTCAACGTCCTGCTGCAGGTGATGGACTACGGCAAGCTGACCGACCACAACGGCCGGACGGTCGACTTCCGCAACGTCATCCTTTGCATGACAACGAATGCCGGTGCTGCAGACATCGCCAAGCCCGCGCTGGGCTTCGGCCGTGAGCAGCGGCACGACGAGGACGACGAGGCGATCAACCGGCTGTTCGCGCCGGAGTTCCGCAACCGCCTCGACGCAATCATCAAGTTCGCCAACCTCGGCCCCGAGTCGATGGGCAAGGTGGTGGACAAGTTCGTGGCCGAACTCGAGGTCCAGCTCGCCGACCGCAAGGTGTTCATCGAGCTGAACGACAAGGCGCGCAACTGGCTGGCGGAGAAGGGCTACGACAAGCTGTTCGGCGCCCGACCGCTCGCCCGCGTCATCCAGGAGTATGTGAAGAAGCCGCTGGCCGAAGAGGTGCTGTTCGGCAAGCTCTCCGACGGCGGCACGGTGCGGGTCGATACCGAAGGCGAGGGCGATGCCACCAAGCTTGCCTTCACCTTCCTGCCGCCGGAGCGCGGCGCGCTGCCGCCGGCTAACCAAGAACCCGTCCTGGCCGAGTGAACGCTTTTCGGCCTCTCTGGATCGCTCTTCGCGCCGCGGTGCTCGCCACCGCGGTGTTCTGGGTCGCGTTGTTCATCGTCGACAAGATCGGCTGGCAGGCGCCGCTCGGCCTCACCGAGCAGCTCCTTTTCTTCGTGATCTTCTTTATCGGGGTGCTGATGACCAAGTAGGTCGTCAGCCCTCGTTTTCCTTCCTGAACGGCGAATACTGCATCAGGCCTTCGATCTCCTGCTCGACGGCGGGACGCTCGCGCTTGAGATAATCGTCGATGGCGCGGCGGAAGCCGGGATCGACGATCCAGTGGGCGGAGAAGGTCGGCACCGGCAGGTAGCCGCGCTGGATCTTGTGATCGCCCTGGGCGCCGGCCTCGACGCGCGCCAGGCCGTGCGCGATCGCATAGTCGATGGCCTGATAGTAACAGGCCTCGAAATGCAGGAAGGCATGGCTTTCGAGGCAGCCCCAGTAGCGGCCGTAGAGTGTATCGTCGCCCTTGAGGTTGAGGGCGCCGCCGACCGGCCGGCCATCGGCTTCGGCCATCACCAGCACGACCTTGTCGGCCATGGTGCTGCCGAGGATGTCGAAGAAGGCGCGCGTGAGGTAGGGCGATCCCCATTTGCGGCCGCCGGTGTCCATGTAGAAGGCGAAGAAGGCGTCCCAATGCTCGGGGCCGATCTCGTCGCCGCAGAGCGCGCGCACCGTCAGTCCTTCGCGGCGCACGGACTCGCGCTCCTTACGGATCGCCTTCCGCTTGCGCGACGCCAGCGCGCCCAGGAAATCGTCGAAGGTGCGGTACCCATCATTGTGCCAGTGATACTGCTGGCCGAGCCGAAGCAGCCAGCCACGCGCGCCGAAGCGCTTCCAGTCGGCTTCGGTGCAGAAGGTGGCGTGGACGGAGCTGATATTGTTGTCGCCAGCGACTTTGGCCAACATGTCGATCATCGCGTCGCGCACGGCCTCGGCGTAGGGGCCGGGTCGGGCGAAGAGCCTGGGGCCGGGTACCGGCGTGAACGGTACGGCGACCTGCAGCTTCGGGTAATAGCGACCGCCGGCACGCTCGAACGCCTGTGCCCAGCCATGGTCGAACACATATTCGCCCTGGGAGTGACCCTTCACATAGAGCGGTGCCGCACCCTGCAGGGTTCCGTCGGCGGCCTCGGCCAGGAGATACTGCGGCTGCCAGCCGGTGCGTCGTCCGACCGACTTGGAATCCTCAAGCGCCTTCAGGAAGCAGTAGCTGAGAAAGGGATTGCCGGCCGAGCCCGGCGCCAGGGCGCAGGCGTCCCATTGGACGGCATCGACGGCCGCCAGCGAGTCGACGATGCGCAGGCCGACGGTCGGTGTGTCATCCGGCATGCCTGCAGCATAGCGTGAATCGTGCCAGGAAAAGGGCGAAGAGAGTCGGCGGATTTTACTCGGCTGGCTTGTGCTGACGTGCCACCTCGTCGGCAGACCGGCTGAAGCGTCGGGTTGCCCACAGGCCGAGCCGGTCGATGTAGACCAGGACGACGGGCACGACGACCAGCGTGAGCAGGGTTGAGCTGATGAGGCCGCCGATCACCGCGTGCGCCATCGGTGCACGCTGCGTGGCGCCTTCGCCGAGACCCAGCGCCAACGGCATCATACCGAACACCATGGCGAGCGTGGTCATCAGGATGGGGCGGAGCCGAATTGTGCCGGCTTCGAGCAGGGCCTCGTCGACCGGCGCTCCGCGCGCGCGTGCCTGGTTGAAGAAATCGACCAGCAGGATGGCGTTCTTGGTGACAAGGCCCATCAGCATGATGAAGCCGATGGCCGAGAAGATGTTGAGCGTCGTGCCGGCGATCAGCAGGCCCAGGAACACGCCGATCAGCGACATCGGGAGCGACATCATGATCGCGATAGGCTGCAGGAAGCTGCCGAACTGCGAGGCGAGGATCAGGTAGATGAGGATGACGGCGAGCAGCAGCGCCTGGCCGGCATAGGCGGCGCTCTCGGCCATGTCCTTGGTCGAACCGCCGAAGACAAAGCGATAGCCTGGCGGCAGCTTGGTCTCGGCCAGGATCTTCTGCAGGTCGGCGGAGGCCTCGCCGGTGGAGCGACCGAACACGTTGGCGGTGATCCAGACCTCGCGGTTGAGGTCGCGGCGGTTGATCTGCGAGGCGCCGACATCGTTCACGACGTCGGCGATCTGGGCGATATGCACCATGCGCGGCAGCCCGTTGGGCTCCGTGCCGGCGGTGAACCAGATGCGCTGCAGGTCGGCGATGCCGGTGCGGTCGTCGAGGGGCAGGCGGACCATGACGAGATAGTTCTCGCCGTCCGGGGCACGCCACAGGCTGGTCTCGTCGCCGGCGAAGAGGGCGCGCAGCGACTGTGCGACGGCAGCTGAGCCGAGGCCGAGGTCGGAGGCGGCGTCGCGGCGAAGGCGCACCGACAGGACGGGCTTGGCTGCCTTCAGGTTGCGGTCGAGATCGACGACACCGGGGATCGCTGCCGTGCGTTTCATGACCTCCTGCGAGAGCTGGTCAAGTACGGCGGTGTCGGGACCCTGCAGGGAGAGCTGCAGGTCCTTCTGCACGCCGCCGCCCGGACCGCCGGGAATGTTGATCGAGACCAGGATCCCGGGGATCTGGGCCAGGCGTTCGCGGATCGGCTGGGCGAGCTGGCTCGGCGAGCGCTTGCGCTCCTTCACCGGCTTCAGCTTGAGGTAGAGGCTGCCCTGGTTCTTGCCGTTGGCGTAGCCGGTATTGACGGCGCCGTAGGTGTACTCGATCTCGGGGAATTCGCGCAGGGCGACATCGACCTGGCGCAGCTTGGCTTCGGTGTATTCGAGCGACGAGCCGACCGGCGTCTCGATGCTGATCACCTGTTCGCCCAGGTCGGCCTGCGGCACGAACTCGAAACCGATGTATTTCGGCAGGGCGAAGCTACCGAGGAAGGTGGCCAGCGCGATCAGCAGGGTCGTCTTGGGCCAGCGCAGCGACCAGCCGAGCACGCCGCGATAGAAGCGGTTGGCGTGGTCCTGGGCGCCGTTGACGATGCGGGCGAAGCGGCCGTTGCCGTGGGCCTGCGGGTCGTACCAGACCGACGAGAGCATCGGGTCGAGGGTGAAGGACACGAACAGCGAAATCAGCACAGCCGCCGAGACCATGACGCCGAACTGGAAGAAGAAGCGGCCGATGATGCCGCCCATGAAGGCGACAGGCAGGAACACCGCGACGATGCAGAAGGTCGTGGCCAGGACGGCGAGGCCGATCTCGTTGGTGCCGTCGATGGCGGCCTGGCGGTGCGTCTTGCCGAAGCCGATGTGGCGCATGATGTTCTCGCGCACCACGATCGCGTCGTCGATCAGGATGCCGATCGCAAGGCTCAACGCCATCAGGGTGAGGACGTTCAGGGTGAAGCCGAAGGCGGCCATCACCATGAACGAGCCGAACACCGAGATCGGCAGTGCCAGGCCGGTGATGACCGTGCTGCGCCAGGAGTGCAGGAACAGGAAGACGATGGCGATGGTGAGCAGGCCACCTTCGATCATCGTCTGCTGGACGTTGTTGACCGAGTTCTGGATGCCGCGCGAGCTGTCGCGGACGATCTCCAGCTTGACGTCGGGCGGCAGCGACGATTGCAGCTCGGCAATAGCGCGGCGCACGCCGCGGGCCACTTCGATCGTGTTCGAGCCTTGTGTCTTCACGATGTCGATGGCAAGCGCCCGCTCGCCGTTCAGGGTCGCGACGTTCTCTAGCTCCTGCTGGCCATCGACGACGTTGGCGACCTGGCGGAGATAGACCGGGGCAGGGCCGCGGCGGGCCACGATCAGGTCGGCAAACTCGCCCGGTTCGGCCATGCGGCCGGTGACCTCGACAAGGCGGTCGTCGTTGCCGCGCTGGACGTTGCCGGCGGGGAAGTTCTGGTTCTCGTCCTTCACCGCCCGCATGATGTCGTTCACGCCGACGCGCAGGGCATGCATGCGGCCCGGATCGAGCTCGATGTTGATCTGGCGCTTCAGCCCGCCGGCGATGGTGGCGCGGCCGACATCGCGCACGGTCTGCAGGCGTTTGACGATGAGCTGGTCGGCCAGTGTGGTGAGATCCCGCACCGAGCGGATGTCGGACCGCACGGCAATCGAGACGATCGGCTGGTCGTCCGGATTGAAGCGCTGGATCAGCGGCTCCTTGATCTCCGGCCGGAAGGCCGCACGGACCTGCTGCACCTTCTCGCGCACGTCCTGCATGGCCACCGCCGACGGCACCGAGAGCTCGAATTCGGCGATGACGAAGGACTTGCCTTCCAGCGAGCGCGAATACAGGGACTTGATGCCGGCGATGGCGTTGACCGATTCCTCGATCTTGCGGCTGATTTCGGTCTCGACCGTCTCCGGCGAGGCGCCGGGATAGTCGGTGGTTACCACGACGACAGGAAAGTCGACGTTGGGGAACTGGTCGATGCCGAGCTGCCGATAGGAGAACAGGCCCATGACCAGCAACGCCACCATCATCATGGTGGCGAAGACCGGGTTATCGACGGCGATCTGGGTGAGTTTCATCGTCAGGGCCGCGGTGCGGCCTGGCGGCCTTCGACGAGCTTGACCTTCTGTCCGGCGGTCAGGCCGGGTAGGGGCGCGGAGACGATCGTCAGGCCCGACTCGAGCCCTTTCACCTCGACAAGCTCGCCACGCGACCAGGTGCGGACGGCGCCCACGGGCTTGCGCACCAGCTCGCCGTTCTCGACCGCCAGTACATAGTCACCATGGTCATCCTTGCGCATCGCCGGCGCGGGTACCGCAAGGGCATGGCTCTTCTCCTGGACCATCACCGAACCGGAGGCGAACAGGCCGCCGCGCAGCGCGTCGTGGCGGTCGGTGACCTCGACATAGACCGGGATCGACCGCGATCCGGCCTGGGTCGTCGGGCTGATGCGGGTGATCTTGCCGTCGAATGTCCTGTCGCCGAAGCCTTCGAGGGTCACAGTCGCGGCCTGATCCACCTTCATGCGGACGACGTCGGCGGCCGGCATCTGAGCCATGATCTCGACACGGCTGGTGTCGAGCAGGGCGACGATCTTGCCGTCGATCGGCAGCGACTCGCCCTGGTTGGCAATGCGTTCACCGATCACGCCGTCGAACGGTGCGCGGACGTCGGCGTCGGCAAGGTTCTTCCGGGCGACCTCGAGCTGCGCTTCGGCGACGGCGACCATCGAGGCACGATTCTCGGCCGTGGCGCGCGCCTGGTCGGCGGCGGACTGCGAGACGATGTTGCGATTGGCGAGCGTTTCCTTGTCGTTACGGTCGCGTGCCGTCCATCGTGCGTCGGCGCGCGCAGCCTCCAGCGCCGATTGACGCTCGTTGACCTTGGCCTGTAGCTCGGTGGTCTCGAAGCGGGCGATGACTTGGCCCGCAGTTACGCGGTCGCCTTCGCGTACCATGACATCGGCGAGACGGCCGGCGACGCGGCTTTTCACGATGGTCTGATCGATCGGCTGTGTCGTGCCCGTGAAGCGGACAACATCGACGAGCCCGCGCGGCTTGATCGTATAGACCTCGGCCGGGATGAGTTCGAGCGGCCGGTCGACCTTCGCCGTTGCTGCATCCTTGGCCGTAGCGGCAGGCGTCTTGCCGCTCTTCCAGGCAAAGGACGCGCCGCCTACCAGGACGGCAGCGACGGCAATGCCGGCGAACAGCCATTTTTGTTTGGTTTTCATGGCCGCAGTCCCTTGAGAACGAAATCGAGATAGGCGTCGTAGTAATCGTCGCTTTCCACCACGCGGGGATCGAAGGGTGCGAGCGATCGCTTCCAGACCGAGAACATGGCGAGTGGCTGGACGATGATGACGGCCGTCATCTCCAGGTCGGGGAGCGGGCGGAATTCGCCGCTCTCCACGCCGCGGCGCAGGGTGCGGACGAAGAGATCGTGGCTGCGCCGGTCGAAATGAGTGCAGAAAAAGCGCGCGACGTCGGGGAAGTTACCAGCCTCGGCGAGGATCAGCTTTACGACACCGCCGGCCGGGCTCTCCTCGAACGCGCGAAAGCCGGACACAAGTTCCCGCAGCAGTTCCTCGCTGCTTCCCTCGAAGCAGTCGATCATCTCGGTCGCCTCGGCGAGCGGCCCGCCGACCGCCTCGGTGATCACCGCCTTGAAGAGCTCTTCCTTGTTCTTGAAGTAGAGGTAAGGGAGGCCCTTGCTGACCGACGCCGCCTTGGCCACGTCGTCCAGCTTGGTGGCGGCGAAGCCGCGGGTGACGAACAGGTCCAGCGCCGCCCGGGCGATTTCGCCGGTACGGTCCTGCGGCCGCCGCGTTCGGGGCGGAAGATCGCCGGTACCGGCGGAGGTATTGACTGACTGTTCAGTACCCATATGTCGCCATGTAGAGCGGAATTGACCGGCCTTCAAGGCTGACAGCAGGGAGGCTGAAAAGAAAAAAGTCCGGCTGACTTGGGGTCGCCGGACGCTTTAGCTAGTTTCCGCCTTTCCGCCCTGGCTGGCCAAGGCGTCGGATCGGCTTGTTGCTCGTCTTCTGTAAGGTGGCTTCCGGTGGGGCCCCTGAGGGGCACCCACACGGAAGCCGAAAGGCGTTGGTTAGAGGGGCCAAAGTAAACTTTGGCCTACGCCCTTTCCTATTTACTGCTTCTTCTTCTTAGCAGCCTTCTTCTTAGCAGCCTTCTTCTTAGCAGCCATAACTGTCTCCTATGGTTAGCTATGAGGTCCCCAACCGTGAGGCCTCCGGGGTACGCGGGTACGCTACGCCACGCATGCTCAACTGCATCCGGTGGTGCCGCCGCAGGTCGTGCATTTGAGACACGTCCCATTGCGGACCATCGTGAAGTTGCCGCACTCCGGACAGGCATCTCCTTCGTACCCCTTGAGCTTCGCCTCGAAGGCGAGACTCGAGGGCGAGGAGGATGCTTCTCCGCGCGTGGCGCCGACGACGGCCGCCTTGGCGATGTGCGCCGAAGCGACGGCTGGGCCGTCCGTCAGTCCGTTGGGCACGGGGCCGGCCACGACCGCTTCATTGGCGATCGCGACATTGCCGGCCGTCCGGCCATTCAATACGTAGAGGTTGCTGCGCATGTAGCCGACGCTGGCGATGCGGCTCACTGCGGCGGCGGCCGCTTCGGCGGCGTTCGTGCCGGGCGAGGGCAGTTCGCCCTGGACTTCGCCGCGGCCGACGCCATCCGGCCGAAGGTCGGCCTGCTCGACATGCGAGAGGTCGTTGCGCCCGAGATAGGAGATCGCGAGTTCGCGGAAGATGTAGTCGAGCACGGAGGTCGACATCTTGATGGCGTCGTTGCCTTCGACGAGGCCTGACGGCTCGAAGCGCGTGAAGGTGTAGGCCTCCACGAACTCTTCGAGGGGGACGCCGTACTGCAGGCCGATCGAGATCGCGATGGCGAAGTTGTTCATCAGGATGCGGAAGGCTGCGCCTTCCTTGTGCATGTCGACGAAAATCTCGCCGACACGGCCGTCCTCGTACTCGCCGGTACGCAGGTAGACCTTGTGTCCGCCGACATTGGCCTTCTGCGTGTAGCCCTTGCGGCGCTGCGGCATCCGCTCGCGGCCGGCGCGGACTTCGCGCTCGACGATGCGCTCCACGATCCGCTCGGCAACGATCGGCGCCCGCGCGATCGGCGGCATGTCGGCGAGATCGTCGTTGGCGGCGACATCGTCGCCGAGAACCATGGCGGACAGCGGCTGCGAGAGCTTCGAGCCATCGCGATAGAGCGCGTTGGCCTTCAATCCGAGCTTCCACGACATCTCATAGGCCTTGCGGCAATCCTCGACCGTAGCTGCGTTTGGCATGTTGATGGTCTTGGAGATGGCGCCCGATACGAACGGCTGGGCTGCGGCCATCATGCGTATGTGACTCTCCGCAGACAAGCAGCGCTTGCCATCTCGTCCACAGGGATTCGCACAATCGAACACAGAAAGATGTTCGTGACGAAGATCGGCAGCGCCTTCGATGCTCATCGTCCCGCATGCGTGGATGTTCGCGGCGGCGATATCGCTCTTGGAGAAGCCGAGGCTCGCGAGAATGTCGAGGCTGCTGTCGGCGAGCGCGTTGTCGTCGAGACCAAGCACGTCTCGGCAGAACGCATCGCCCAAGGTGTAGCGGTTGAAGGCGAAACGGATGTCGAAGGCCGTGGCGATCGCCTGGTCGACCCGCTTCAGCGTCGCCTCGTCGAAACCGCGCGCAGCGAGGCTTCGGTGATTGATGGCCGGCGCCGTCTCGAGCGAAGCGTGTCCCACCGCATGGGCGACGATGCGCCCCACGGCGGCTTCGCCGTAGCCCAGGGTACGCAGCGCCAGCGGCACGGTTTGATTGATGATCTTGAAGAAGCCGCCGCCGGACAGCTTCTTGAACTTCACGATCGAGAAGTCGGGTTCGATGCCGGTGGTATCGCAATCCATCACCAGGCCGATCGTGCCGGTGGGCGCGATGACCGAGACCTGGGCATTGCGGAACCCGTGCCGTTCGCCGAGTTCGAGCGCCCGATCCCAGGCATGGCGGGCTGCCGTGACCAGCCGTTCGTCCGGACAGTTGGCCGCGTCGAGGGCGATGGGCAGGGTGGACAGGGCTTCGTAGCCGCCGCGGGCGCTCTCGGCAGCCCGGCGATGGTTGCGAATGACCCGCAGCATCGCGTCGCGATTGGCCGCAAAGCCGGGGAAGGGGCCCATCAGGCCGGCCATCTCGGCCGACGTCGCATAGGCGGTGCCGGTCATGATCGCCGTCAGGGCGCCGGCAATGGCGCGACCCTTGGCGCTGTCATAGCCCAGGCCCGACGCCATCAGGAGGGCACCGAGATTGGCATAGCCCAGGCCGAGCGTGCGGTATTCGTAAGAGAGTTCGGCGATCCGGCGCGACGGGTACTGGGCCATCATCACCGAGATTTCCAGCACGACCGTCCACAGGCGGCTGGCATGCTCGAAGGCGCCGACGTCGACCGAACCATCCTCCCGCCTGAATCGCATGAGGTTCAGCGAGGCGAGATTGCACGCCGTGTCGTCGAGGAACATGTACTCCGAGCACGGGTTCGAGGCGTTGATGCGTCCCGACTCCGGGCAGGTGTGCCAGTCGTTGATCGTCGTGTCGTACTGCACGCCGGGATCGGCCGAGTGCCAGGCCGCTTCGGCAACCTGATCCCAGAGAGCCCGTGCATTCACTGTCCGAGAGGTCTTCCCGGTGGTGCGCTCGGTCAGCGCCCACTGCCGGTCGTCCTCGACCGCGCGCAGGAAGGCGTCGGTCACCCGTACGGAATTGTTGGCGTTCTGGCCGGAGACCGAGGCATAGGCCTCCGACTCCCAGTCTACATCGAAGGTCGGGAACTCGATGTGCCGGTAACCCTGGCGCGCGAACTGGATGACACGCTGGATGTAGTTCTCCGGCAGTTCGGCCTGACGGGCGGCGACGATCTCGCGGCGCAGCTTCGGGTTCTGGCGCGGATCGAAGGCGCCGTCGCCAGCGACGCTGCCGTCGAGGCAGGCCTGCATGATCGCATTGAGGTGACGATTGGCCAGCCGGGAACCGGCGACCAGAGCGGCCACCTTCTGCTCTTCGAGCATCTTCCAGGCGATGAAGTCCTCGATGTCGGGATGGTCGATATCGACCGTCACCATCTTGGCGGCGCGCCGGGTCGTGCCGCCCGACTTGATCGCACCGGCCGCACGGTCACCGATCTTGAGGAACGACATCAGGCCGGACGACTTGCCGCCGCCCGACAGACGCTCGCCATCGGCACGCACCTTGGAGAAGTTGGAGCCGGTGCCTGAGCCGTACTTGAAGAGACGCGCCTCGCGGACCCAGAGATCCATGATGCCGCCTTCGCTCACCAGATCGTCGGAGACACTCTGGATGAAGCAGGCGTGCGGCTGCGGGCGTTCATATGCTGAGTCGGACTGGCGAGACTGGCCATCGCGATGGTCGACGTACCAGTGACCCTGGCCGGGGCCATCGATGCCGTAGGCCCAGTGCAGGCCGGTGTTGAACCATTGCGGCGAGTTGGGCGCGCAAATCTGCGCCGCCAGCATGTAGCAATGTTCGTCGTAGAACGCGCGCGCATCGTCTTCGCTGTCGAAGTAGCCGCCTTTCCATCCCCAGTAGGTCCACGCACCGGCCATGCGGTGGAAGACCTGCCGGGCGCTCATCTCGCTGCCGTAGCGTTCGGCAGAGGGCAATTCGGCGAGAGCGGCTTCGTCGGGTACGGAGCGCCACAACCACGCCGGCACATCGGCTTCGGCGAAGCGCACCAGGTGTGCCGGCACGCCGGCACGCCGGAAGTACTTTTGCGCCAGCACATCGGCTGCGACTTGCGACCATTCGGCCGGCACGTCGACATTCTTGAGCTGGAAGACGATCGATCCGTCGGGATTGCGAATTTCGGAATCGGCAGCGCGAAACGCCATCCCCTCGAATGGCGATTTTCCTGCCTGCGTATACCGACGCTCAAAGCGCATCGACGATCCCCCGTGCCCCTAATTTCCCGTCGTTCGGTCCCTGTCGCGGGCAATGTTCGATCACTCTCGAACACGCACATATGGGCACGCGATGATAGTAAATTACAAAATCTTGTGTGCGCAACTATATTTTGTAGACCACCATGTTGATGGTACTAGATGATGCAAGCGCGCAACAGTTAATCGAAAAGCATGATTCGCATGACGACGAACGATGTGAATCATGTGTCGGTCACGTCGCGTTGCACGCGATGAAGCGCCCGCGTACAAGCGGCGCAGTCACATACGACAACGTGGTTGGTCCATGACTATCGGCACCTGGCTCTTTACCAAGATGCGCGGCGAACTCGTCGGCACGGATGGCGAAGGCAATCGTTACTATCTCGACAAGCGCACCATCCCCGGTCTGCGGCGCAAGCGCTGGGTGATCTACAACGGCGTCGCCGAAGCTTCCCGCGTTCCTGCCGACTGGCACGGCTGGCTGCATCACACGACGGATGTCATCCCGCCAGCAGGCGGTCTGCCGCGCAAGCCGTGGCAGAAGGAGCATGTGCCGAATCTCACGGGTACCGACCATGCATACCGCCCGCCTGGTCATTCGCTGTCCGACGGCGAGAAGCCGAAGCCGCCTTACGAGGCATGGCGTCCCGGCTGACGCCGGCGGCAGTGAAGGAGACGAGGGTGGGCCGCAATATCGTCGAGACGATCGTAGGCGCGTTGGTCCTCGTGGTGGCCGGCGTCTTCGTCTTCTATGCCTTTGCAAAGTCGGATCGCAGCGGTCCGGACGGCTATGATGTCGTCGCCCGTTTCGGCCGCATCGACGGCTTGAAGCGCGGCGCCGATGTCACGTTGAGCGGAGTGAAAGTCGGCGCCGTCACCGGCTTCGCGCTCGATCCGAAGACCTACCAGGCCATCGTGCGCCTCGTCGTGTCGTCCAATGTCAATCTGCCGTCCGACACAACCGCCAAGATCGTCAGCGAGTCCCTGCTGGGCGGGATGGTAGTCGTCCTGGAGCCGGGCAGCGACAAGACGATGATCCGCGCCGGCGGCGAAATCGCCCACACGCAGGATTCGATCCCGCTCACCGAGTTGATCGCAAAGTTCATGTTCGGAAGCGCAGGGAGCAAATGATGAATGCTCATGCCCCCAAGGCGCCGCCGGTCTGGCGGCAACCGGACGGCAAGCCGGTCTCGTGCCTCGAAAAGATCAAAGTCCTCAACCAGAACATCCAGGAGATCGAAACCCTCTGCGCCGATGCGCTGGAGGACGGAGTTCTGATGGGATGCGACGCAAGCCAGATCAAACAGGCGCTTCACGAGCTGATCGACGGTCTGGTGCCGCCGCGCGTCAAGAAGTGAGCTTGCGCACTTTCCTCGCTGCAGCCGCGATCGTTGCCGGTATCGCGGCGACGGTTCCTGCTTCAGAGCTCCACGCCCAGACGTCGCCGCCACCGGCGCGTCCCGGCAATGCCAACCTGCGGCCCGTTCCGGACGGACCGGGTACGCGGTCGGCCGAGCTGCAGGGGCTCGACAAGGTGACGGCGCGGACGCAGCGTTTCTATGCGCCGGTCGGACAGGCGACGCGCTTCGGCACCCTGGAGATCAAGGTGGACGACTGCCTGGTCAACGTGCCGGAAGCGCCGCCCGAATCCGTCGCCTATCTCACCATCATCGACCACAAGCCCGGCCAGGCCGAAGAGAAGCTGTTTGCGGGCTGGATGTTCGCCTCGACGCCGTCGCTCTCGGCGCTCGATCACGGTGTCTACGATGTGCGCGTGCTCTCCTGCACGATGGCGCAGGGATCGACGCCGCCCAGCTCGCGCTGAAACGTCGCCTTCTGGTTGATCGCCTCGGCCAGTCGCAGTTTGAAGTCGTCGCGTGGGATCTCGATCGCACCGAAGCTGCGTAGATGTTCGGTCATGAACTGGCAGTCGAGCAGGCGGAAGCCGCCGACGATCAGCCGGGCCACCAGATGGACCAGCGCTACCTTCGAGGCGTCGCGCTGGCGCGAGAACATGCTTTCGCCGAAGAAGGCTGCGCCCACCGAGACGCCGTAGAGCCCGCCGACCAGCTTGCCGTCGACGCGACACTCCATGCTGTGGGCATGGCCGCGCTGATGAAGCTCGGTATAGAGCTCGACGATCGGTTCGTTGATCCAGCTCTCGGGATGGCCCGGCCTCGGCTCGGCGCACGCCCGGACCGTTTCCGCAAAGGCCGTATCGGCGCTCACCTCGAAATGGCCGGTGCGTACGGTGCGGGCGAGGCGGTGCGGCAGGTGGAAGCCGTCGAGCGGCAGCACGGCGCGCAGCCGCGGGTCGAGCCAGTAGAGCTTGGGGTCGTCGCGGCGTTCTCCCATGGGAAAGACGCCGATACGGTAGGCCTGGAGCAGGAGGTCGGGCGTGATCTCCAGCATGCCGCGGCTATTTCTTCAGGCCGACCAGCTTCTCCAGCCAGTGGATGTCGTAGTCACCGTCGATGAAGGCCTGCTGGCTGATGATGCGACGGTGCAGGGGGATCGTCGTGTCGATGCCGCCGATCACGAATTCTTCGAGCGAGCGGCGCAGGCGCATCAGGCATTCGTTGCGCGAGGTGCCGTTGACGATGAGCTTGGCCACCATGGAGTCGTAGTAGGGCGGCATGACGTAGCCGGTATAGAGGCCCGAATCGACGCGTACGCCGAGGCCACCCGGCGGGTGATAGTCGACGATCTTGCCGGGGCAGGGGATGAAGGTCTCGGGATGCTCGGCGTTGATGCGGCACTCGATGGCATGACCCTGGATGACGATGTCCTTCTGGGTCATGCCGAGGGGCGCGCCGGCGGCGATGCGGATCTGCTCGCGCACCAGGTCGATGCCGGTCACCGCCTCGGTGATCGGATGTTCGACCTGAAGTCGGGTGTTCATCTCGATGAAGTAGAACTCGCCGTCCTGGAACAGGAACTCGAACGTGCCGGCGCCGCGATACTTGAGCTTGCGGACGGCATCGGCGGCCAGCTCGCCGATCCTGTTGCGCTGCTCGGCATTGAGCGCAGGCGAGGGGGCTTCCTCCAGCACCTTCTGGTGGCGCCGCTGCAGCGAGCAGTCGCGCTCGCCGAGATGGACGCCGGCGCCCAGCCCATCGCCCAGCACCTGGATCTCGATGTGGCGCGGCCGCGCGAGATATTTCTCGACGTAGACGGAGTCGTTGTTGAAGGCGGCCTTGGCCTCGGCGCGCGCCAGCGAGAAGGCTTCGGCCGCTGCTTCCGGGCTCTCGACGACCTTCATGCCACGTCCGCCACCGCCGGCCACGGCCTTGATCAGTACCGGCCAGCCGATCTGTTCGCCGAGCGCGATGATCTCTTCCAGCGACTCGACAGGCCCGGGCGACCCCGGCACGAGGGGCAGGCCGAGTTCCTGGGCGGTCTGCTTGGCGACGATCTTGTCGCCCATCATGGAGATGTGCTGCGGCGTCGGGCCGATGAAGGTGAAGTCGTGCGCCTCCACCGCCTCGGCGAAGCGGGCATTCTCGGACAGGAAGCCGTAACCCGGATGGATCGCGTCGACGCCGGCAATGGTCGCGGCGGACAGAATCTGGGGGATGTTGAGGTAGCTGTCGCGGGCCGGCGGCGGCCCGATGCAGACCGACTCGTCGGCCAGCCGCACATGCATGGCGTCGCTGTCCGCCGTCGAATGCACCGCAACCGTCTGGATCCCCATCTCGCGGCAGGCGCGATGGATGCGGAGGGCGATCTCGCCGCGGTTGGCGATCAGAACCTTGTCGAACATCCGTGCGGGCGTCCTTATTCGACGACCATCAGCGGTTCACCGAACTCTACCGGCTGGGCGTTCTCGACCAGGACCTGCGTCACCGTGCCGGCCTTGGGTGCCTTGATGGGGTTGAAGGTCTTCATCGCCTCGATGATTAGCAGCGTTTGGCCGGCCGTCACCTTGTCGCCGATGGCGACGAAATTGGGCTTGCCGGGTTCGGGCGCCAGATAGGCGGTGCCCACCATCGGAGATTTAACGAGGCCCGGATGCTTGGCGATGTCGCCGGCCACCGCCGCTGCTGCGGGAGCGGCTGCCCCGGCAGCGGCGAGGGGAGCGGCCATGGCGACCGGGGCCGCAGCGGCCACCGTCACGGTCGGGCGGGCGACACGGATGCGGCGCTCGCCGTCCGCCAGCTCGATCTCGCCGAGATGGGTTTCCTCCAGGATCTCCGCCAGCTTGCGGACGAACTCGGTATCCATCTCGAATTTTGCCATGGAGAAGCGCTCCCGATGTTGTCAGCGTCCCAGCAGGCGCGCGAGCGCCTGGAGGGCGAGAAGATATCCCTGCGTACCCAGTCCCGCGATCACACCGACCGCGGCCGGGCTGATGTAGGAATGATGGCGGAAGCTCTCACGCTTGTAGATGTTGGACAGGTGAACCTCGACGGCTGGCAGCTCGGCAGCGTTGAGCGCATCGAGCAGGGCGACCGAGGTGTGCGTATAGGCACCGGCATTGATGACGATGCCGGCGTTCTTTTCGCGGGCGGCCTGAATGAGGTCGACCAGCGCGCCTTCGTGATTGCTCTGGGCGAATTCGACCTCGAGGCCGAGCCGCTGCGCTTCCGCGCGGCACGCCTTTTCGACATCGGCCAGGGTTTCGCTGCCGTAGATTTCCGGCTGCCGCTTACCCAGCATGTTGAGGTTGGGCCCGTTGAGCACCAGCACCGGCTTGTTCGCCGGCGGGCGCCGGGCGGCCTTTGCGGCCAATCCTGCCTCCCAAGATAGAAGAGGCGGCGTTATAGCATGGGGCGTCGGCCCGACAAGGCGGCCTCAGCCCCCCTTTCTCAACAGCTTGGCGTGTGCGAATAGGCGGTCACACAAGCCATTGAGGGTATCGCGTTCCTCCGGGGAAAGGGCCTGGCAGAGCTCGGACTCGTAGCCCAAGGCCAGCGGGACGATCTGGGCGTGCATGGCGCGGCCCTTGGCGCTCAGCCGCAGGGAGGCCCGGCGCCGGTCGCTGAGATCTGTTGCCCGCTCGATCAGCTCGCGCTTCATCAGTCCGGCTACGGCCCGACTCACGGCCACCTTGTCCATGACGATCTGCTGCCCCACCTCAGAGGCGGTAAGGGGGGCGAAGCGCCCCAGGGCGGCCATGACCCGCCATTGCGTGACGCTCAGGCCGAATGGCGCGGCGTAGAGGTCGTGCAGGGCTTCACTCACAAGCTGAGCCAGGACGGACAGGCGGTAGGGGAGAAATTTCTCCAGTTCGAGGGCTTGCAAAGCGTTCGCCATAATAGTTACATTTGAAACTAATTCAGATCAACGGTCAATCTCGGGAGGTCATCATGGCCAGCGCCAACGATCGCAATGCCCTGGAGATCGATGAAACCAATCCCATGGGCACCGACGGCTTCGAGTTCGTCGAGTACACCGCGCCCGATCCGGCGGCGCTGGGGGCGTTGTTCGAGAGCATGGGCTTCACCAGGGTCGCGCGGCACCGTTCCAAGGATGTCTCGCTCTACCGGCAAGGCGATGTGAACTTCATCGTCAATGCCGAGAAAGAGAGCTTCGCCCAAGGCTTCGCACGGGTGCACGGGCCGAGCGTCTGCGCCATCGCGCTGCGCGTAAAGAATGCAGCCTTCGCCTACAAGCGGGCGCTGTCGCTCGGCGCCTGGGGCGTCGAGGGCAAGGTCGGGCCGATGGAACTCAACATCCCCGCGATCAAGGGCATCGGCGACTCGCTGCTCTATCTCGTCGACCGATACGGCGAGCGCGGCTCGATCTACGATGTCGATTTCGAGTATCTGCCGGGTGTCGATCGCAACCCCAAGGGCGTGGGGCTCACTTACATCGACCACCTGACCCACAACGTGCATCGCGGCCGCATGGACGAGTGGGCGGACTTCTACGAACGGCTCTTCAATTTCCGCGAAATCCGCTACTTCGACATCGAGGGCAAGCTGACCGGCCTCAAGTCCAAGGCGATGACCAGCCCCTGCGGCAAGATCCGCATCCCGATCAACGAAAGCACCGACGACAAGTCGCAGATTCAGGAATACCTCTCCGCCTATCATGGCGAGGGCATCCAGCATATCGCCCTAGGCACGCACGACATCTACGACGCCGTCGAGACGCTGAAGACCAAGGGCGTGCCGTTCCAGACGGTGCCCGATACCTACTACGAGCAAGTCGACCGGCGTCTGCCGGGCCATGGCGAAGACCTCGACCGGCTTGCCCGGGACCGCATCCTGATCGACGGCGCCCCGACCGAAGGCGGCGGGCTGCTGCTGCAGATCTTCACGCAGACGGTGATCGGGCCGATCTTCTTCGAGATCATCCAGCGCCGCGGCAACGAAGGCTTCGGCGAAGGCAATTTCCGCGCCCTGTTCGAGTCCATCGAACTCGATCAGATCCGTCGCGGCGTACTGAAAGCTTGAGGAGGAAACCATGACCAAGAACTGGATTCCGCTGCGCCAGGTCGAGGGTACCGCCTCGCGGCAGGCCCATGTGAGGCTGCCCGAGGGCACCTATGAACGCGAGATCAGCAAGGAGGGCTTCTTCGGTCCCTCGGCGCAGTTCCATCACAAGCACAAGCCGACGGACTGGATCGATTTCGACGGTCCGATCCGGCCTCGTGCCCTCGACCTCGACAAGCTCGCGACGGCCAGGACCAACCCGTGGAACGCCGAGCTGGTGATGAGCAATCCGCACTTGCAGATGCGCATGTGGCGGCTGGACAAGGCCATGCCCGAGCTGGCCCGCAACGGCGACGGCGACCAGCTCCTGTTCGTTCACGAAGGCCACGGTGCGCTATTCTGCGACTACGGCCATCTCGACTACAACGAGGGCGACTACCTCGTAATCCCCCGCGGGACGATGTGGCGGCTGGAGCCCGCCAAGCCCACGGTGTCGCTGATGATCGAGGCGACCAACGATCATTTCACCTTGCCGGAGAAGGGACTGGTCGGACATCACGCCATCTTCGATCCGGCAATGCTCGACACGCCGCGCATCGACGAGGCGTTCAAGGCGCAGCAGGACGAACGCACCTGGAAGGTCTCGGTGAAGCGGCGCAACCAGCTCTCGACGGTGACCTATCCGTTCAATCCGCTCGATGCGGTGGGCTGGCACGGCGATCTCAGCGTAGTGCGCATCAACTGGCGCGACCTGCGGCCGCTGATGAGCCATCGCGTCCATCTGCCGCCGTCGGCGCACACGACCTTCCTGGCCGGCCGCTTCGTCGTCTGCACGTTCGTGCCGCGACCGTTCGAGAGCGACCCGGAGGCGCTGCGCCTGCCGTTCTTCCACAACAACGACGATTTCGAGGAAGTGATCTTCTATCACAAGGGCAGCTTCTTCAGCCGCGACAACATCCATCCCGGCATGATGACGGTGCATCCGACCGGCTTCACGCACGGCCCGCATCCCAAGGCCTTCAATGCCGCGACCAAGGGCGGCAAGATGGAGACCGACGAGGTCGCCGTCATGATCGACACGCGCGACGCCGTCGATGTCGCGCCCATGCCGGCCGGCGTCGAGTTCGAAGGGTATGTGAAGTCCTGGCGGCCGCCCGAGGTCAAGCAGGCAGCAGAGTAGGGGGAAATCCAAACAATGAAGCTGGGATCGCTGAAGGAAGGCGGCCGCGACGGCACGCTGATCGTAGTCAATCGTGCCCTGACGCGGGCCGTGCGCGCCACCGGCGTGGCGCCGACCCTGCAACGGGCGCTCGACGACTGGGCTGCGGTCGAACCGAAGCTTCAGGCTCTCGCCGCCCAGCTCGAGGACGACAAGACAGCGGGGGCGTTCGCGGTCGACACGGCGGCGCTGGCGGCACCACTGCCGCGGGCCTATCAATGGGCCGACGGGTCGGCCTACGTCGTCCATGTCGAACTGGTGCGCAAGGCCCGCGGCGTCGAGATGCCGCCGTCCTTCTGGACCGACCCGTTGATGTACCAGGGCGGTTCCGACTCCTTCACCGGCCCCAACGATGCGATCGAGATGGCGGACGAGGCCTGGGGCATCGACTTCGAGGGTGAGATCGGCGTGATCGTCGACGACGTGCCGATGGGCGTGTCGGCGCAGGCGGCGCGCAAGCACATCAAGCTGGTGACGATCCTGAACGACGTGTCGTTGCGCAACCTGATCGTGACCGAGCTGGCCAAGGGCTTCGGCTTCTTCCACGGCAAGCCCGCGACCGCTTTCGCCCCCGTCGCCGTGACACCCGACGAGCTGGGCGATGCCTGGGATGGCGGCAAGCTCAACCTGCCGCTGATCTCGACCCTGAACGGCAAGGAATTCGGCCATCCGAACGCGGCCACGGACCTCACCTTCGATTTCGGCCAGCTCATTGCCCACGCAGCGCGGACCCGTCATCTGGAGGCGGGGACGGTCGTCGGGTCCGGCACGGTCGCGAACCGCGATGCGGCCGCGGGCTGCTCCTGCATCGCCGAGCGCAGGGTCCGCGAAACGATCGACAGCGGCAAGCCGGTGACGCCGTTCATGTCGTTCGGCGATCGGATCCGCATCGAAATGTTCGATCGCGCCGGCAAGTCGATCTTCGGTGCCATCGACCAGAAGGTCGTGCGCTACACGCCGCCCGCCTGAGCCGTGCTAGAGTGACCGCGGGAGGCGGTCATGAAGCTTATCGGCTATTTCCGGTCGTCCGCGGCGTTCCGCGTGCGCATTGCGCTCAACCTGAAGGGAATCAAGGTTGAGCAGGCGTCGCGGCATCTGCGCAAAGGCGAGCAGTCGGCTCCCGACTATGCGGCAATCAATCCACAGAAGCTGGTGCCCGCCCTCGTTCTGGACGACGGAGCGGTGCTGACCCAGTCGCTGGCGATCATGGAATATCTCGAAGAGACGCATCCCGAGCCCGCCTTGCTGCCCAAGGATCCGGTCGGCCGGGCGAGGGTGCGGGCGCTCTGCCTGATCGTGAGCGCCGACATCCATCCCATCCAGAATCTGCGGGTCATGGGCTATCTGCGCGAGCAATTCGGCCAGACCGAGGAGAGCGCCTTCGCCTGGTCGCGCCACTGGATCGAAACCGGCTTCGATGCCTACGAGGCCACGCTCCGCAAGGATCCGGAGACCGGCACCTTCAGCCACGGCGATTCGCCGACCATGGCCGACATGTGCCTGGTGCCGCAGGTCTTCAACGCCGCCCGCTTCAAGGTCGACATGGCGCGATACCCGACCATCCAGCGGATCTACGACGCCTGCATGAAGCACCCGGCCTTCGACGCCGCCCAGCCCTCGAAGCAGCCGGACGCCGAACCGTGAAGAAAGCTGTAGTCGTTGTCGTCGCGCTGCTCGTCGTTCTCGTGGGGGCCGGCGCGGCCACCGTGCCATTTGCCGAGGAATATGCCGCCCGGCGCATCAAGGCGGGCCTGGCGCAGAGCGGCATCGACGTCGAGAGCGTGACGGTCCATCTGCTCGAACGCAGCGTCGCAATCGACAGGATGACCAGCTCGAATGGCGACATGAAGATCGGGAGCTGGAAGGTCGAGGGCCTTGCCTGGCCATTCGGGGAGATCAGGCAGGGGCGCCTGCCGCTCGACGGCCTGAACTGGGGCGACCCGCTGCAGGCGGCACGCCTGCATCTCAGCGACGTCCGCCTCGCCGATCCCGACGAAGGCGGAGCATGGACGATCAAGGAGATGGTGGCTACAGGTGTCGACCTGCAGCGCTACGATCCGGCCTACGATGGACCCTTTCATGGCAGGGTCCTGATTGCCCGGCTCCTGCGCGCGCTTTCGGTAGAGCGAATCGAGCAGACCGATCTCATGCACACGAGTTTCGACGACACGACGCTGTCTGCCCGCAAGTTCGTGGTCGAGGACTACGTACAAGGCCTGTTCCGCAAGCTCGACCTCGAAGACTTGAAAGTGACCAGCGCCGGGCCGAAGCCACAGGAACTCACGCTGGCAGAGTTGCGGACCTCGGGAGTCGATCTGCGGCGGCAACTCGACCTCGCCGGCTCGATCGACTGGGAGCCGGGCATGCCGATCGGCCGCGTCCCGGTCGCTTTCGCCGAACTTTCTGGTTTCGGCGGCAACCTGATGGCCCAGTACGGCCTGTCGTTGGGTAAGATCACCATCGAAACCAAGGCCGAGAGCCGCGATATCAGCCGCTCCCGGCTGCATGTCGACGGGTTTGTCCTGGCGCCCTCGTGGCGCAGCGTAGAGGCCGTCGCGATCCGCATGGTGCTGCAGGCCATGAACCTCGATGCCGTCAAGCTCGGCTTCGACTGCAGTGCCGTCGACGACCGTGCCCGTCACGAGCTGAGGGTGGACGACTGCAAGCTGGGCGGGCCGAACCTCGGCGACGTCTCCTTCACTGCGCGCATCGTCGATATCGACGAGGAATTCTGGGAAGCTGTCGACTTCGGCGAACTCTACGTCCTGCTGGGCACCAAGGCCGCGCTTGCCTCGGCCAGGCTGACGATCGCCGACAAGGGGCTGCTGCAGCGCAGCCTTCAGGCCAAGTCGAAGCTCGGCGGCAAGGAGGTCGGCGCGGAGCGCACGGAACTTGCGAACGAGATCCGGCGTCACCAGCCGCATGGCGTGCTGATAACCCAGGACATGACCAAGCTGCTCGACACCATTGCGCGCTTCGTCGAGCAGGGCGGTACGCTCACGCTCGATGCCACACCTCGGCCGGCGCTTGGGCTGGACAAGCTGGAGTATCTCGGGAGGCCTGGCGCCGATCTGGTCAATGCGCTGGGCTTAACGGCAACCTTGTCGCGCTAGCACCGCCGCGGACACTAATTGCGCCTGACCGTCGCCAGGGCCGTGGATGCGAAGGCGAGGAAGACGAGGCCGGCGCCGATGGCGTGACCGTATTTCCATTGGGTCCGGAGCGTCGCCCATTCCGCAGGCTTTACCGTCCAGTTCGATGTCGCCTGGTTCGCCGGCAGGATCCAGATGAAGAAAACGCCGAGGCTGAGAACAATCAGGGCCGCCGAGGCAGCCGCCCAGCGCGCGCTGCCTGGCGCCGTTCGTCTCTCCAGCCAGGCCAGGCTGCCATTGGCCAGGATCGCCGCGAAGATCGGCACCGCGAAGACCGACCATCCGGCATAGATCGCCTGCACGGCGAAGTAGGTGCTTTCGTCGAGGGAAGCCTTGCCCGGCATCTCGAGCAAATGCGCCGCACTCGGCACGAGAATCACTCCGGTGAGGAGAAGGGCGAGCAGGCGGAGGCACGGCATGATGCACAGGTCCTTCGCGTTACGGCAGCCGGCCGCAGTCTAACCCGCCCCATGCACTGGCAGAACCGCGTCGATCTCGGTCAGAGCGACGCAGCAGGAGCGAGCGCTATGGCCAGCGGCCGGTTCGCGACGCCTTGCCGGTATTTGCGTCGCGCTGTGGGGCCGGATGGTCGAGGGCGGCCACTTCCCGGTACCTGTCGACTAGCTCTTGCTCTTGCGGGCGTCCGCGATGAGCTGCTTCAGCGTCGCGGCATCGATCGCGCCGGGAACGAACTGCTTGCCGACGACGAAGGCCGGCGTGCCGCGTACGCCGAGTGCGTTGGCCAGTGCGATGTTGCGGTCGATGATCTCCTTCAGCTTCGGCTCTTCCATGTCCTTCTGGAGCTGGGCGATGTCGAGGCCGACCGACGTCGCGATCTCGAGGATGCGGTCGCGATCGAGCTTGCCGTTGAATTCCATCAGGGCATTGTGCAGTGCCGTGTGCTTGCCCTGCTTGACGGAGGCGAGGGCGGCGAGAGCCGCGATGCGCGACGGCTCGCCCAGGATCGGCAGGTCCTTGTAGATGATCTTGACCTTGCCGTCGGCGCTGGTGACGGACTTCACCGCCTGGTGCGCGCGCTTGCAGTAGGGGCACTGATAGTCGTTGAACTCGACCATTACGACATCACCCGCGGGATTGCCGCCGATCGGGCTGTCGGCGTCGGCGAACAGGGTGGCGTCGTGCTGGCCGATCGCCTTCTGGGCGACGGCGTCGCGTTGCGTGTCCTGCTTGCGCTCCAGCTCCTGCATGGCCTCGACCAGCACTTCGGGATTGGCGAGCAGATAGGCCCGGATGCTCTGGCCCAGGTCGGCCGGCACGCCGGCTCCGTTCGGCGCGGCCGCGGCCGGTGAAAGTGCATGGCCGGGCACGCCGGTGCGCGTGGCGACCAGTGCCCCGACGATGATCAGACCGAGGCAGACTGCAAATAGGAACGAACGCATTACTGTGTCTCCAGAGCCGGCGCTACCTGCGCGGCCGGCTGTTTATATAGGCTTTGAGATCCTGCGCACGCTGCCACGCCGGTGTTCCGGCGGGCAGCTGCCGCACTGCGGCGTCGGCATGGCTCTGTGCTTCGGCGCGCTGGCCGCGCAGGGAAGCCATTTCTGCACGGGCGAGCGAGGTCATGCCGGGGTTGTTGAGCTTCGAATAGCCGGAAGCCATGAGGCGCCACAACTCGAAACTTCCCGCTTCCTGATGCTTGGCCAGTTCGAGGTTTCGCACGGCCTCGCGTTCGTTCTCGACATTGTTGGTGTCGAGCAGGGCGCGGGCGAAGTCGATCTTCACGATGGCTGCGGCGGGCAGGAGCTGTACGGCGCGCCGATAGGAAGCGATCGACTCGTTGGCACGCCCGTTTTCGTAGAGCATCTGGCCTTTGACTTCGTGGAAGTATCCGTCGTTGGGATATTCTTTCAGGAGTCCGTCGATGGTGAGCAGGGCGGAGCCCAGCGCACCCTTGCGATAAAGGGCAATGGCACGGGCATAGCGGGCCGGTACGGCGCGGTCGCCTTCGACATAGCGCGACAGGGCGAGGTCGGGTGCGATGAAGCCGTAGAGCTTGGCCACCATGCGCTGATGCAGCATCAGCGACTGCGGCGAATCGGGTGTCTTCATGTAGGGGGAATTCTTCGCGGCCTCCTCGAAGGCCGCGATCCGCTCGGGCGTCAGCGGATGGGTTGTGAGATAGGGGTCGCGCCGGTTGATGGCGAGCTTCTCTTCGCGCTGCAGGATGCGCAGAAACTCGATCGTTCCCAACGGCGACTGGCCGGTGCGCTGCAGATAGCTGATCGCGGCCTGGTCCGCCGCGCTTTCCTGGGTCTGCGTATACTTGAGGAAGGACATCAACGAGCCCGGCGCCATCGGCTTGCCGCCCATGCCGCCCGAGCCGGTGGGCCCACCGAGGCCGCCGCCGCCGCCGCCCATGGCACCGCCTGCCATGGCGCCGCCCGCCAGGATGGTCTCCAGAATCTGCAGGGTCGACAGGCTGCGCAGCTCTTCCTGCATGCGCGCCAGATGGCCGCCTGCAATGTGACCGCTTTCGTGCGCCATGACGCCGATGAGCTGATTGGGCCGCTCCGTGCGCATGATCAGGCCGGTATTGATGAAGATGCGCTGGCCGCCGGCCACGAAGGCGTTGAGCGAATTGTCCTGGACGAGCATGATCTCGACGCCGTTGGGGTCGAGGCCGGCTGCTTTCCAGATCGGAACCGTGAAGGTGCGGATCGTGGATTCGATCTCGGCGTCGCGGATGAGATTGAGGCGTTGACCTTGCTGCGCTGTCGCGGCACGAAACGGCGCCAGCGCCAGAAAGGCGAGACAGATGAGGGTAGTGATGCGTCTGAACACGGGTGGCACGGCTCTGCAAAAGGCTAGAAACGGTCAACGGTCGCGTCAATTGTACAGCGCCGCGCTAATTGCGGCTGCTGCCTTCTTGCTGTCGGGTTGTGGCACAAATGAGACGAGCCGGGAGATAGACCGGGCCAACAATGCTGCAAATCCGGCCGGTCTGCCGCCGGGGCGGCAGGGCCTTTCGCGGGTTGTCGCGACGTCGTCTTTCGCTGCGGCAACCGCCGACGAAAGCCGTGCCGCCGAGATCGGCCGCGATATCCTCGCCAACGGCGGCAATGCCACCGACGCAGCGGTCGCCATGTATTTTGCATTGGCCGTGACCTTGCCGTCGGCCGCCAGCCTCGGCGCGTCGGGTGCCTGCATCGTCCATGACGACAAGAGCAAGCAGGCCGAATCGTTCGTCTTCGCGCCGATTGCCGCGCCGGGGCCGATCAAGGGGGCGTCGTTCTCGGTGCCGAATGGCGTGCGTGCCATCACCTTGATGCATGTTCGTCATGGCTCCTCGCGTTGGGAAGCGGTGGTTGCACCCGCCGAGCGGCTGGCGCGCTTCGGTGTGCCGGTCTCGCGGGCCCTGTCGCGCGACATGCAGGCCGGTGCGGGCATGCTTGGGGATAACGAGGCGAACCGGATTCTGGGCAACGCTCGCGAAGGAACCAATCTCGTCCAGACCGAACTCGCGGGGACGCTGGGCGCCATCCGCCAGCGCGGCGGCGCCGAGTTCTTCCAGGGGCAGCTTGCGCGGACCATATCGGAGCAGATTTCCCAGGCCGGCGGCAGCATGCCGGTCGACGTATTGCGCAGCGCCGTGCCGCAGGCGAGCGCGCCGATGAGCGAGTCGCACTATCGCCGTCGGGTCTACGTGTCGCCGGCGCCGATGGCGGGCGCTTCTGTCCTTGCTGGCTGGAAAGGCAGTGCGCCGGGCGGCGCCGTGCCGGTCGACTCAAACGGCTTTGCCGGTCTGGCCGCCGCCGATGGCCAGGGCGGGGCGGCTGCTTGCGCTCTGTCGATGGGGCAGCTTTTGGGGGCTCGCGTGATGGTGCCCAACACCGGCATCCTGCTCGGAGCGCCGACGGCCAACGCGGCTGCAGTGAGCCCGCTCATCATCGCCAATCCGGGCAACGGCGAATTCACTTTTGCCGGTGCCGGTGGCGGGGCGGCGACGGCGGCACAGGCGCTGGGCTGGGTGGCGCGCGGCGCGATCGAGGACGACCGGCCGCTGGGAACCGTGCTGTCGCAAACGCGCGGGCAGGGTGGCTTCGTCAACGCCATCGCCTGTCCCTCGGGCTTGCGGGCCGACGGAAGCACCTGCCGTGCGGCCGCAGATCCGGCCGGCGCGGGCCTCGCTGCGATCGCCCGGTAAACGGCGACCTTCATGTCGGGCAAGCTCTCGCGTCGCGCAGGCGGCGTCGATCCTTTCATTGTCATGGATGTGATGGCCGCGGCTGCCGAGAAGGAGGCCGCCGGCGACACCGTCATCCATCTCGAAGTGGGGCAACCCAGCACGCCCGCGCCCAAGGGCGCGCTTGCCGCGGCTCACGCCGCGCTGGACAACGACCGCATCGGCTATGCCGCGGCGCTCGGGGTACCGGCGCTGCGCGAACGCATCGCGCGGTTCTATCGCGAGGTCTATGGCGCCGAGGTTTCGCCGGACCGCGTGATCGTGACGACCGGGTCGTCCGGCGGCTTCCCCCTGGCCTTCCTGGCGAGCTTCGATGTCGGCGATCGCGTTGCGCTCGCGGCACCGGGCTACCCGGCCTATCGCAACATCCTGACGGCGCTGAATCTCGAGACCGTCGATCTGCCGACCTCGGCCGCCGACCGCTATCAGCCGACGGTCGAAGCGCTTGAAAAGGCCGGTCGCATCGACGGGCTGATCGTCGCGAGCCCGTCCAATCCGACCGGCACGATGGTGAACCGGGCCGAGCTCAAGGTGCTGGCGGACTGGTGCAACGCCAGGGGCGTGCGCCTCATCTCTGACGAGATCTATCACGGCATCGTCTACGAGGGTGAAACCGCGTCGGCGGTCGAGGTCACCGACAGCGCGATCGTGGTCAACAGCTTCTCCAAATACTTCTCGATGACCGGCTGGCGTGTCGGCTGGCTGGTCGTTCCGCCGGATCTGGTGCGGCCCATCGAACGGCTGACGCAGAACTTCTTCATCTCGGTGCCGACGCTCAGCCAGTATGCAGCACTAGCTGCCTTCGAGTGCCGCGACGAACTCGACGGCCATGTCCATCGCTATCGCACCAATCGCGACCTCCTGATGGCCGGCCTTCCGGCCGCAGGGCTGGATCGGCTGACGCCGGCCCAGGGCGCCTTCTACATCTACGCCGACGTCTCGCACCTCACCAACGACAGCCGCGAGTTCTGCCGGCTCATGCTGCGCGAAGCCGGTGTTGCGACGACGCCCGGCGTCGATTTCGACCGTGCCCGCGGCGCGGGGACCCTGCGCATTTCCTTCGCCGGATCGACGGCCGAGATGGAAGAGGCGGTGCGTCGGCTCAAGGCCTGGCGTCGCGTTTAGGGAGATTGCGATGAGGCTCCTTGTTGCGACTTCTCTCGCTTTTGCTCTGACGACGGCCACGGCAGTCCAGGCCCAGAGCGGGCCGAGCTTCGATTGTGCGAAGGCTTCCAACGTCGTGGAACGGGCGGTCTGCAAGGACGCCGATCTCGCCAAAGCGGATCGCGAACTGGCCAGCCTTTATACGGCATTGCAGGCGCGGCTGATGGGAGCGGCCAAGGAGAACCTGGAAAAGAACCAGGTGAGCTGGATCGTGAGCCGCAATCGTAGCTGCAGCGCCAGCGAGCCCGACATGACGACCTACTGCCTCAAGAAGCGATACGAGGAGCGGATCGCCGATCTCAAGGCATCCGGTGTGGGGACCTATCCCTTCGTCGAGGCGCAGACGATCGCGAAGAAGGGCAAGGTCGGCAAGGTCGACTATTCCATCGACATTCTCTATCCGCGCTTCGCCGGAAAGACAGCCGACTTCTCCGCGATCAACAAGGTCTATGCCGACAATGCCGCCAAGGCGGCAGGCGAGACGACGCCGACGGCCGATCCCGGCATCGATCGTCCGCAGGAATGGTCGGCGATGGGCAGCTACGCCCTTTATCGTCCCGGCCCCGACGCCATCACGGTGGCATTGGACTTCTGGAGCTACACCGGCGGCGCACACGGCTACGGCGCCATCACCTGCAAGCTTGTCGACCTGCGCACGGGCAAGGCGGTGGCGCCCGAGGCCGTGTTCGCGCCGGGCGATCAGTGGCTGAAGGCGCTCGTCGCTCTCACGGCCGCCGATCTCAAGAGGCAGTTCGTGGAGAATCCCGGCTTCGAGGACGCCTTGAAGCCGGCAAGCCTCGCCAAGCTGCTGCGCGAAGGCAGCCACTATTGCTGGCAGGCAGGCAAGCTGCAGCTCTACTTCAATGCCTACGAGGTCGGGCCCTACGTGGCGGGCGCTTACACGGTCGACATTCCCTATGCGCAGTTGCGTTCGCATCTGCGCGCGGGCAGTCCGATCGCGCCCTGATTCCCAGCTAGTGCAGTTTGCGCCGGTCGCGGGTTGCCGTCGGTGAACCGGCAGGCGTAGCGCGCTCGGTCGCGACAGGCGGAACCGGACCCGAGTGATGGCTCGCCATGTGCCAGCCATCGCTCAGCCGTACATAGAGGTTGCTCGCCATGAGCTGGCCGTTGGGCAGGATCTCCCGGCAGATCACCAGCGCCAGGCCGGGCCGGCCGACCACCCATTCCTCGGTACAGCGCACGCGCGGCGCCTCGGGGTGCTTCATGATGGCACGCCAGCTCGCCATGATCTCGGCGCGGTTATGGAGGGCGGCCTGTCCGGGATGGAGACAGACGACCGATCCGGTCGGTGCCCAGATCTGATCCATGGCGTCGGCATCGTGATCGTTGAAGGCGCGATAGAAGGCTCGATTGGCGGCCAGTACCGCATCGCGTTCGTCATCGTCGAATTCCGCCAGGAGCGGCGGCAGGCGAGGTGGACGGCGAGGCATTCGATCCTCGAAACTCCCGGGTTGCGCGCCACAGGATTAGCCGACAGAGAAGTGGGCATCCAACCGCCGAGATGATGATGTCCATCCCCAAGCTCGAATTCCCGCCATTCCACCTTCCTGACGAAGCCGAGGCCCTGCGCGGCGAAGTCCGCGCCTTCCTGAAGGAGACGCTGCCCGGCATCCAGACCGAGGATCGCTTCGCGAGCTGGAACACGCCGTCACCCGAATTCAGCCGCGCGCTGGGCGCCAAGGGCTGGCTCGGCATCACCTGGCCGAAGAAGTATGGCGGCGCCGAGCGCACCTTCCTCGACCGTTATGTCGTGACCGAGGAACTGCTGGGCAACAGCGCGCCGGCCGGCTCGCACTGGGTCGCCGACCGCCAGTCCGGCCCGCTTCTGCTGAAGTTCGGCAGCGAGCAGCAGCGCCAGGCGATCCTGCCACGCATCACGCGCGGCGAGTGCTATTTCAGCATCGGCATGAGCGAGCCGGACTCGGGTTCCGACCTGGCGTCGGTGCGCACGCGCGCCGAGCCGGTGCCCGGCGGCTTCCGCGTCAACGGCACCAAGGTCTGGACCTCCGGCGCGCATCGCAATCATTACTGCATCACGCTGGTGCGTACCTCGGGGCAGCACGGCGACCGTCACAAGGGGCTGAGCCAGCTGCTGGTCGATCTCAAGACACCGGGCGTCACCATCCGTCCGATCATCAACCTTGCCGGCCGGCACGACTGGAACGAGGTCACTTTCTCCGATGCTTTCATCCCCGAGGATTGCCTGATCGGCAACGAGGGCGATGGCTGGCTGCAGGTGACGAGCGAACTCGCCTTCGAGCGCTCCGGTCCCGAACGCTTCATGCAGAACGTCTATGTGCTGCGCGAACTGATCCGCGTCCTGGGCCGCCAGCCGGCGAAGCGTGCCAACGCCATCGTCGGCCGTTTGATCGCCCGCCTGTGGACCCTGCGCCAGATGTCGACCGCGGTGGCCGGCATGATGCAGGGCGGCAAGTCGCCGGCGATCGAGGCGTCCCTGGTGAAGGACCTCGGCACGATCTACGAGCAGGACCTGCCGGAGATTGCGCGCACGCTGGCGGAGTCCGACGCCACGACCGAGGACGATCTCGCCGATTTCCTCGATATCGCCCAGTACGCCACGATGATGGCCCCGAGCTACACCATCCAGGGCGGCACCACCCAGGTCCTGCGCGGCATCGTTGCCCGCGGCCTCGGACTGCGTTGAGGAGAACGACCATGGACCGCGAAACCCGCGACATGCTGCTGGAGACTGCCGGCCGCTTCTTTTCCGAGCGCAGCGGCAAGGACGTCGTGAATGGCGTCGAGAAGGGCGTGTGGCCCGCCGATCTCTGGAAGGAGATCGAGGAGATGGGTTTGCCGCTGATTGCCGTGCCCGAAGCCCAGGAAGGCGTCGGCGGCACCTTGGCCGACCTGTTGGCGCTCCTGCGCGTGGCCGGCGAGCATGCCGTCCCGGTGCCGCTCGCCGAGACGACGCTTGCCAATCTCTTGATTGCCGCATCGGGCGGCAAGCCCGCCAGCGGTCCTTCGACCCTGGCGCTCGGCGGCAGCGACCTGTCGCTGCAGGGCAATCGGCTCTCGGGCAAGGTGATGCGTGTACCGTTTGCCAGCGTTGCCGATCGGTTCGTTTCGGTCGTGAACGCTGGCGGCAAATCGACCCTGGTGGTCGTGGCGCGCGACGAGGCATCCGTCGAGGAGACGCCGAGCCATGCCGGCGAGCCGTATGGTACGGTGATCTTCGACAATACGCCGGTCGAATTCTCGGCGGCGTCGGCCGTGAGTGCCGACCGCGCACTGGAACTCGCCGCGCTGATGCGCACGATGCAGATGGCGGGCGCGGCCGACAAGGTGCTGGTGACCGCGGTCGAATACTGCAAGCAGCGCGTCCAGTTCGGCCGGCCGATTTCGAACTTCCAGGCGATCCAGCACATGCTGGCCGAACTCGCGAGTTGCGTGGCCGCCACCATCGCATCGGCCGAATCGGCCTCGCGCGATGCCGACGAAGGCGGTCTGGAAGAGGGTGGCAGCTTCTCGATCGCCGCGGCCAAGACGCAGTGCTCGGACTTCGCGCACCGCATCGCCGCACTCTCGCATCAGTCGATGGGCGCCATGGGCTTCACCCACGAGCACATCCTGCATCACTACACGCGCCGCCTCTGGGTTTGGCGCCGCGACTTCGGCAGCGAGGCCTTCTGGGGCGAGAAGATCGGCCAGGCTTTCGCCAAGGCCGGCCGCGACGCCATGTGGCCTGCCCTCACAGAGAGCAGATACGCCGCCTGACCGGCAACCAAGTCGGCTCTCATCCATTTTCTCCATTGGGATCGTGCCCAATGGAGAATCCATGGCTCGCGACGACAAGGCGAAGCGGGACATCAAGCGCGCCTATGGCCGCTACAGCGCCTCCGACCAGGCGGACAAGAATAGGCGCGACGAGGTTCGGGATCACGGCGTCTATGGCTACCCGCCGGAGGATGCGCCGGGCCAGGAGCGGAACCACACGGCGCGACGATCGGACGCCGACCGACGTCCGCGCAAGCAACCCCGTCCGGGTCGCGGCAATGGCACCGCCAAGCGGTGATTCATCGCTGCTTTAGGCGATAAGACCGGGACCGGAACGCCGGCAGCGTAATCGGGGCATCGTCGACACGGGCTATTCGCAGGGCAAGGCGAGGGCGCCGCGACGTCTCACGGGTCTTCCACCTGGAAGTCGCCGGCTTGTGCGGGGGCCAGCGGCTCGAACAGCGTGCGGTCGGGTTTGACGTCGAGTAGCGGGGTGCGGTCGAGGCAATCCATGCCGCGCACGAACAGCACCGGCCCGTCGATCTTCACCAACCGGACGATCGAGGTCCCTATGGGGTTGGGCCGCACCGGCGTGCGCAGGGAGAAGACGCCGCGCGCCCGGCCATCGTTGCGCGGGCTTTGATGCACGAGGTCGCGTCGCGATTCATGCAGCCAGTAGAGCACCTCCAGCCGCTCGAATTCGTCGATGCCCAGCAGGCCTTCGTCCCACGGGGCATGGAACTCGAGCCGGCAGGTCGGCCCGTCGAGCCGGCCTTGCCGCGGCGTCTCCAGCCGCGACGTCCACGGCGTTCGGACAAGCCCGATGAAGTGCAGCGAGGTGTCGAAGCCTTCCGGCAGATCGACGGCCCGCTCGCCCTGGCGGATTTCGTTCAACCGGACCATCGGCGAAGATCAGTCCAGGCCGACCATGACGTCGGAGGCCTTGATGACGGCATGCGCCTCCTGGCCGACTTTGAGAGCAAGCTCGTCGACGGCATCGTTGGTGATGGCGGCCGTGACGACGATACCGTTCACGTCGATTCGTACATGCGCGGTCGTCTGGCCCTTCTTCACCTCGACGATCTTGCCCTTCAACCTGTTCCTGGCGCTGATCCGCATGAACCCTCCTGATCATTCGTGCTCGAAGTATAAGGCCGTCATAGCCATATATCCATTTGGCTACAACGGTCGCAGAAAAATTCCATGAGCATGCGGCATACGCACAATTCTACTGGATGACGATATGTTCAATCTGATATATCGCACGATTTGAACGTGGGAGAGTTTGATGCTGGCAACTCGTCGAGTTTTCACGGCAGCTCTGGCGGCAGCCGCGCTTGTGTTGGCCGCTGGCGGGTCGCAGGCCGTTCAGGCGCAGAGCAAGGATGTCGTCATCCTCGCAGCGGCGAGCCTGAAGAATGCCCTCGATGATGCCTCGGCGGCCTGGAACAAGCAGTCCGGCAAGTCGACGAAGATCTCCTATGCCGCGAGCTCGGTGCTCGCCAAGCAGATCGAGGGAGGAATCCCCGCCGACATCTTCATTTCGGCCGACGTGCCCTGGATGAACTATGTCGCCGAGCGCAAGCTGATCAAGGCGCCCAGCCGGTCCGACTTCCTCGGCAACCAGATCGTGCTGATCGCCGCCAAGGACTCCAAGATCGATCTCAAGATCGACAAGGGGTTCGGCCTGAGGGCGGCTCTGGGCAATGACGGCCGTCTGGCGATGGGCAACGTCGATTCGGTCCCGGCGGGCAAGTACGGGAAGGCGGCGCTTGAATCACTGGGCGTGTGGTCTTCGGTGGCCGACCGCGTGGCGCAGGCTGAGAATGTGCGCATGGCGCTCACGCTGGTCTCGCGCGGCGAGGCGCCGCTCGGCATCGTCTACAAGACCGATGCTGCGTCCGATTCGAACGTGCGTATCGTCGGCGCCTTCCCCGACGGCACGCATCCGCCGATCATCTACCCGATGGCGCTGCTGGCCAGCTCGACCAACCCGGACGCGCAGGCTTTCGTCGACTATCTGAAGTCGCCAGCCGCCAAGCCCTTCTTCGAGAAGCAGGGCTTTATTGTACTGAAGTAGGAAGCGTCGCCTCGCTGCCGGCGAGGAGCAGGGAACGTCCCAGCTTCTCGGCGGCAGCAGCCGGCATGGAGAAGCCCACCGTTGCCGGGCCGACCGCAACGGCCAGCAGCGTCTCGCCGCCCGGTAGTTCCCCGACGCTGAGCGAGTCGGTCGGCACCAGCGAAATCTTGGTCCCGGCATCGGGCTCGGCCTGGGGCAGGGCGCGGCCCAGCAGGAGCAGGAGGGGCACCAGCCGCTGCAGATCGGCGGCCGGGATGGTGAGCGTCGTGCGCTCGCCACCGGGGCGTACCACGGAAAGCTGAACGGCATTGGCCTGCGGCAGGAGTTCGCCGCTCACCTCGACAGCCAGGCCGAGATCGATCCGCTGTTCCTTGCCGGCCATCTGACTTTGCCTAGTTTAGGGCTGCCGGTGGCTGCCCGATGTCGACATCGACCAGGGACATTGCGAGCCCTCCGGCATCTTCAGGCGACAGGGCAAAGGAGACCTTGAAGCCGTCCGGTGTCGTCATGGTGAGGATCCGGCTGTCGCTGCCGGCGGCAGCCTGCGGCGAAAAGCCACCCATCGGGTAGACGATCTTCAGCGTATCGTCGCGGTAGCGCGCCTTCAGGGCCTGTTCGATGACGTTGGGCAAAGTCATCAGCAGCGACCGCAGGCAATCGGTCGGCAACACGACCGAGGCGGGGCGGCCGTCGGCGTCTTCCATGACGATACGGAACGAGTGGCCCGTGGGATCGACCTGGCAGGTGGTCAGAGCCTTGCCGACGATTTCCATGGCGAGATACCCGTGCTCGTGAATAACGTTATATTTAATAAGATATAACGTGAGCCGACGCAAGCGCCGGTCGGGCTCGGGCGAGGCCGGAGGCTAGTGCAGCTTGTCGACAGAAGGCGTCAGCAGACGGGCAAGCGAGCGCATCTCCGGGGTCGAGACCCCGTAGGCGCGGCGTTCCATCTCGCGGTAGAGCCGGACGATGTCGTTGCCGGTTTCGGTCACCACCGCACCGCCGCCGCCGCCGCCGCCGGTCTGGGCCGTCACGACCGGCTCGCGAAACATCTTGTTGAGCTCGTCGATCAGCAGCCAGGCCTGACGGTAGGACATCTCCAGGGCGCGGCCCGCCGCGGAGATCGAGCCCGTCTCGTTGATCAGTTCGAGGAGGCGGACTTTGCCGGGGCCAATCGACCGCTCTCCACCGAAGTCGATCCGCAGATGCAGTGAGGTTTTTCCGGCGGCCTTGCCGGCTGCCTTGGTGAGCGTGCGTCCCATCCTGCAATTATGCGATAGGCCGCCGGTCAAAACCAGACTGAGCGGGCGCGCGAGAACGGCCTCGACTTCGGCAGATTGACCGTGACGGCTCTCTGTCCGAACGTTATATTCATATAAATATAACGAAGAAGAATCTACCAGCATCAGGAGGAAACCATGGACGTTTCGGCCAATGTGGCGCGTCTCGGCGCCGCTGCTTCCGCTTTCATTTCCAGGCCGCACAAGCTTCTGATCGACGGCAAATGGGTCGCCGCCGGCAGCGGCAAGACCTTCCCGGTCTTCGATCCCGCCACGGGCGGCCAGATCGCCGCAGTCGCCGAAGGAGGAGCAGCCGACATCGACCTCGCCGTAAAGGCCGCCCGCAAGGCCTTCGACGACGGACCCTGGGGCAAGGTGAAGCCGACGGAACGCGGCAAGATCGTCTGGCGGCTGGCTGACCTGCTGGAGAAACATGCCACGGAGCTGGCCGAGATCGAGAGCATCGACAACGGCAAGCCGGTCAGCGACGCCAAGATGGTCGATCTGCCATTCTCCTGCGAGCTGCTGCGCTACATGGCGGGCTGGGCGATCAAGATCACCGGCCAGAGCATTCCGCTGTCCGCCCCCGGCGAGTGGCATGCCTATTCGATGCGTGAGCCGGTCGGCGTCGTCGGCCAGATCATTCCCTGGAATTTTCCGCTGATGATGGCGGTCTGGAAGATCGCGCCGGCCCTCACGGCGGGCTGCACCATCGTGCTGAAGCCGGCCGAACGGACACCGCTCTCGGCGATCCGTCTCGGCGAGTTGATCATGGAGGCGGGCTTTCCGTCGGGCGTGGTCAACATCGTGACGGGCGACGGCGCGCCGGGAGCCGCGCTGGCGGCCCATCCGGATGTCGACAAGGTGGCCTTCACCGGCTCGACCGAAGTCGGCAAGCTGATCGTTCAGGCCGCCGCGGGGAACCTCAAGAAGGTGAGCCTGGAACTCGGCGGCAAGTCGCCGTCCTTCGTGTTTCCCGACGCCGATCTCTCCGTCGCCATTCCGGGGGCGGCGACCGGCATCTTCTTCAACATCGGCCAATGTTGCACGGCCGGGTCGCGTCTCTTCGTGCACGAGCGCCTGTTCGACAAGATGATGGCGGGCCTGTCAGACGAGGCGCAGAAGCTCAAGATCGGCCCCGGCCTCGATCCGGCGACGCGCGTCGGACCGTTGGTTTCGGAGGAGCAGTTCCAGCGCGTCACCGGCTATCTGGCGTCGGGCAAGGAGCAGGGCGCCGAGGCGATTACCGGCGGCACGGCAACGAGGGCTACTTCATCGAGCCGACCGTACTGACCAAGACCACGCCCACGATGAAGGTCGTGCGCGAGGAGATTTTCGGGCCGGTCGTCTGCGCCATGCCCTTCAACGACGACGACCTGGAGCGCATCGCCCGCCAGGGCAATGCCACCGAGTACGGGTTGGCGGCGAGCATCTGGACCCGCGATATCGGCGTTGCCAACAAGCTCGCGCGCAAGCTCAAGGCCGGCTCGGTCTGGATCAACGTCCATAACTTCAACGACGTGGCGCTGCCCTTCGGTGGCTACAAGCAGTCCGGCTGGGGCCGCGAAATGGGATACGAGGCGATCGAGCTCTACACCGAGGTGAAGGCTGTCGCGGCAATGCTCTGAGAGGAGAGTACCAATGACCGTAGTCGAGAAGGGCGTCGCCCGGCGCCCGGTCTATATAGATGGCAAGGCGAAGCTGATGCTGATCGATGGCCGGTGGGTCGCGGCCGCATCCGGCAAGACGTTCGAGAGCCGCAACCCGGCGACCGGCGAGCTGCTGGCGCAGGTCGCGGAGGGCGACCGCGAAGACATCGACCGGGCGGTGGCGGCCGCCCGCAAGGCCTTCAACGGGCCGTGGAGCAAATGGAAGCCGGCGGAACGGCAGTTGCTGCTGCTCAGGCTGGCCGATCTCGTCGAGCAGCACATCGAGGAACTGGCGGCGCTCGACACGTTCGACATGGGCGCTCCCAACCTTGAAGGAGCCGGTAGGCGTGGTTGGCGCCATCATTCCCTGGAACGGTCCGCTCACGGCCACGTTATGGAAAATCGGGCCGGCGCTGGCCACAGGCTGCACCGTCGTGCTGAAGCCGGCGGAAGAGGCGCCGCTCACCTCGCTGCTGCTGGGCAAGCTTTGCCTGGAGGCCGGCGTGCCGCCGGGGGTCGTGAACATCGTGCCGGGCTTCGGCGAGACGGCCGGGGCCGCGCTGTCGTCGCACCCCGACGTCGACAAGGTCGCGTTCACGGGATCGCACCTCACCGGCCAGAAAATCGTCCAGGCCTCGGCCGGCAATCTGAAGCGCGTATCGCTGGAGCTGGGCGGCAAGTCGCCGGACATCGTGTTCGCCGACGCGGACCTCGATGCCGCGGTGCCCGGCGCCAGCATGGCGGTGTTCGCCAATTCCGGTCAGATCTGCAGCGCCGGAACGCGGCTCTTCGTCGAAAAGAAGGTGTACGAGGAGTTCACCGACAAGGTGGCCTGGTTCGCCAAGAACCTGAAGGTCGGCAACGGCGTCGATCCGGAGACCCAGGTCGGACCGCTGGTTTCGTCCGAGCAGCTCGACCGCGTTACCGACTATCTTAGCATTGGCCGGCAGGAAGGGGCCAAGCGGTTGAGCGGCGGTGAGCGGCTGACCGACGGCGACTACCAGAAGGGTTACTTCGTGCCGCCGACGGTGTTCGCCGACGTGCGCGACGACATGCGGATCGCCCAGGAAGAGATTTTCGGGCCAGTGATCTCGGCGATTCCCTTCACCGACATCGACGAGGTGATCCAGCGCGGCAACGCCACGACCTTCGGTCTCGGCAGCGGCGTGTGGACACGCGACGTCAGCAAGGCCCACCGGCTCGCTAAGGCCATTCGCGCCGGCTCCGTGTGGGTCAACTGCTACCAGGCGATGGACCCGGCCGTACCCTTCGGCGGCTACAAGATGAGCGGCTATGGCCGCGAGAGCGGCAAGCAGCACCTCGAAGAGTACCTCAACGTTAAGGCGGTCTGGATCAACACCGCCTGGGCTCATCGCATATGGCAATACCTCCGGGCCGGGCAGGTCCGGCAGCCCGGAGCCTGCGACCGCGCAGGCTCTACATTCATGATCCATATCGTGCATAGTCGGCACGAGTGAGCGGCAGCGGGCCGCCAATGGATGGGTCATGACCGACGTCGAAGGCGATCTCAGCCTCCTCAGGGGGCGTCTGCTGCAGTGGCTGATGAACGATGCACTTCCGATCTGGTGGAGCGTCGGAGCGGACACAGCGGGAGGCGGCTTCCACGAGGCCATCGACCATGCCGGCCGGCCGGTCATCGCCGATCGCCGGGCGAGGGTGCAGGCGCGGCAGATCTTCACCTATGCCGTGGCGCGAGACATGGGCTGGAACGGGCCGGCCCAGGAAGCTATGGCGCACGGTCTGGACTACTTTCTGGGCCGTTATCGGCGGCCGGACGGTCTGTTCTGCAATGCCCTGACCGTCGACGGAAAGCAGGCCGCAGCAGCGCCTTACCTTTACGAACAGGCCTTCGCACTTCTGGCCATGGCAACAGCCCATGGGCCCGAGAAGCGGATGCCGGAGCTGGTGCCGGTGGCCGAGCATCTTCTGGAGCGTTTGCTCGCCGAGCGGCGTGGCCATGCAGGTGGTTTCACTGGCTTCGTGGACGATGCGGTCTACCAGTCCGACCCGCACATGCATCTCTTCGAAACGGCGTTGGCCTGGGAAGAGATTTCGTCTGATCCGCGCTGGTCTCGCCTAGCGGATGAACTGGTCGAGCTTTGCCTGGCGCGTTTCATCACCAGGGATCGCGGCATCCTACTCGAATACTTCGACTCTTCCTGGGCGCCGGCGGCGGGCGAAATAGGGCGTCTGGTCTGGCCGGGCCACCAGTTCGAATGGGCGGGCCTGCTGGAGCGCTGGGCGCTCTCGCGCGGCCGCGAAGATGTCCGCAAGGTCGCGCGGCGCCTCTATCGCATCGGCGCGGATCACGGGATCGATGCGAAGCGCGGCGTGGCGGTCTTCGAGTTGACCGACGATATGGTCGTGAACGATCCCAAGGCGCGGCTCTGGGCGCAGGCCGAATGGCTGAAGGCCGCCATCATTCTGGCGCGCTCCGAGAAGGACGAGGCGACGCGGCGGGCCTATCTCGCCGATGCTGCGGCAGGGGCGCGGTCGTTGCTGCGCTTCCTGGAGACGCCGGTTGGCGGTCTGTGGCGGGACAAGCTGACCGGCGAGGGTGAGTGGATCGATGAGCCCGCACCGGCGAGCTCGTTCTACCACATCATCGATTCGCTGCGTGTGCTGGCAGCCTGGCAGGCCGACCCGAACAAGTCGGGCCGGCCCACGGCGTAGCCCGGAGGCTCAGGCGGCCTGATAGCCGATCACGGCCTTGGTCTCGAGGAACTCTTCGAGGCCCCACTTGCCGTATTCACGGCCGTTGCCAGACTGCTTGTAGCCACCGAAGGGCGCAGCGGTGTCGCCCATTGGATAGTTTACATGCACGTTGCCGGCGCGCATCTGCGACGCGACCTTGCGGGCATGGTCGAGGTTGGCGCCCTGCACATAGGCAGCCAGCCCGTAGATCGTATCGTTGGCGAGGCGGATGACTTCTTCCTCGCTCCTGTAGGGCAGGATGGTAATGACCGGGCCGAAGATCTCTTCGCGGGCGATGGTCATGTCGTTGGTGACGTTCGCAAAGACGGTCGGCCGCACGTAGAAGCCGCGGTTCAGGTTCTCCGGACGGCCGGTGCCGCCGGTGACCAGTTCCGCGCCTTCGTCGATGCCGGCCTGAATGAGGCGTTGGATCTTCTCGTATTGCGCGGCGTTCACGACCGGACCCAGGCGGGTCTCGGGATTGCGCGGATCGCCGACCACGAAGCGCTCGGCCGCAGCCTTGGCGATGGCCTTGACCTCGTCGTGCCGTTCCTGCGGCACGAACATGCGGCTGGGTGCGGTGCAGGACTGGCCCGAGTTCACCATCATGCTGTTGATGCCCTTGGTGACTGCGCTCTGAAAGTCGACGTCGGGCAGCAGGATGTTGGCCGACTTGCCGCCCAGCTCCTGGGCCACGCGCTTGACCGTAAGGGCGGCCGCCTGCGCCACGCGGATACCGGCGCGCGTCGAGCCGGTGAACGACATCATGTCGATGTCGGGATGGCTCGACATGGCCTCGCCGACGACGGCGCCAGCGCCCTGAACCATGTTGTAGACGCCCTTGGGCGTGCCGGCGGCGTCCATGATCTCGCTCCAGACGATGGCGTCGATCGGAGCTTCCTCCGACGGCTTCAGCACCATGGTGCAGCCGGCGGCGAGGGCAGGGAGCACCTTGCAGGCGATCTGGTTGGTCGGCCAGTTCCACGGCGTGATAAGGCCGCAGACGCCGATCGGCTCGCGCGCGATCAACGTCGTGCCCTCGACCGTCTCGAACGGGTAGGTTTCGAGTACGGAGATCATGCGCTCGAGATGGGCGGTGCCGCGCCCGGCCTGGATATCGCGGGCGAACTGCAACGGGGCGCCCATCTCGCGGGAGATCGCATCGCCTACGTCGCTGCGGCGCTTGTTGTATTCGGCCAGGATGGTGCGCAGCAGATCGAGCCGTTCCTTGCGCGTTGTGCGTGAGTAGGAGGCGAAGGCAGCACGGGCCGCGGCCACCGCGCGGTCGACGTCGGCGGCGCTGCCGACGGCGATCTGCGTATAAGCCTCCTCCGTCGAGGGATCGATGACGTCGAGCAAGGCCGGTTTCACCGGATCGACCCATTTGCCGTCGATGTAGAACTGCGTCTCGTGTGCCATGGGGGCCTCCGGGCTGGCGTGATTCCTGTGCTACGTTATATACATTTAGATACACCGTCGAGAAAACACCACCTAGCGGGGCCAGAACGCCGGGGAAGTTCGATCTGCGAGAGCAGCAGCAGGTTTCCTATGTGACCGGCGACGTGTCGCCGGACGGCAGTACGATCCTGCTCCGCGTCGAGACCGAACATGACGGTCTCGTCGATCTCTCCTTTCCGACCGTCGACCTCCAGCATCTGGTGATGCTTCTGCTGATCCTGGGCGGCAAGGCGGCGGTGAACGGACGGTTTGCGGCCTTTAGCGAAACCTTCCAGGCCCAGCCTTTGCCCTTGCACGGGGTGTCGCTGGGCGTCGAGGAGAACGATCGCGGCGTGCTGACCGTGGAGGTCGGGGCCGCCATACTGTTGTTCTCGCTACCGCGCAGCTCCATGATGGAGATGGGGGCGCACGATCCTCGGCCTGACCCGGATGCCGGCCGCCAACTAGGCGACAAGCCGGCGTCTCAGCTGATCGAAGAAGCCGCGCATGCCTGGTCGTTGGCCCAGCAGATCAGCTTCGTCGCATCGCGCGTCTGGGTGGCGATTCCTGCCGCCGCCAGGGTCTTGAGGTGATGCGATAGGGTGGATGCATTGATGCGGAGCAGGGATTGCACGCGACCTACCGTGAGGCCGTCGTCGCCAGCTTGGATCAGGATTTCGCAGGTCCTGAGCCCGATCGGGTTGCCAAGCGCCTGCAGGTACCCGGCGGCGGTCGCGGTGTCCAAAGCCGCCTCAAGCATCGAGCGTTCGATATGTTTATGTGAACATAACGAAAGCAAGTGAAGATGGTCAGCTACTCCAGGGTAACAAGGTCGAGCCGGCCGGCCGGGCCCTGCCGCGGCGGCGCAGGGCCGGGGACGGCGCCGGGAGGTGCCGACAGGGCCTCGCGCACCTTCTGGGCGAGGTCGCGCTTGCGATAGGGCTTCGGCAGCAGCAGCACACCGGCTTCCAGGCGGCCGTCATTCTGCAACGCGCCTTCGGCGTAGCCCGAGGTGAACAGGACCCGGAGTCCGGGCCGGGCGCGGCGTGCTTCTTCGGCGACTTCGCGGCCGTTCAGGCTGCCCGGCATGACGACGTCGGTGAACAGGAGGTCGACTTCGCCGATATGATCCAACAGCTCCAGGGCTTCGCGGCCGCTGGCGGCGCTGGCGACCTCGTAGCCCAGGCTGGCGAGCATCGCGGAGACGTGGAAGCGTACCTCGTCGTTGTCCTCGACCAGGAGGATGCGCTCCTTGCCGTGCGGTGCCGCCTCGTCGGGCGCGGCGAGCTGCTCAGTGGTGCCGTCGACTTTCGGCAGATAGATGCGAACCGTCGTTCCCCAGCCGACCTGGGACTTGATGTCGACATGGCCCTTCGACTGATGGACGAAGCCATGAACCATCGAAAGGCCGAGCCCGCTGCCCTTTCCGACATCCTTGGTGGTGAAGAAGGGATCGAAGGCGCGAGAGGCGACGTCGGCCGGCATGCCGGTGCCGCTGTCTGTCACGGAGAGCATTACGTAATCGCCGGGGGCGATTTCGCCGTCGTTGCCCCGCGCGAAGCTGACATTGCCGGTCTCGATCACCAGCCGGCCGCCCGCCGGCATGGCGTCGCGGGCATTGATGCAGAGATTGACCAGGGCGGTCTCGAACTGGCTGCGATCGACGCTGGTATGGCCTAGTTCTTCCGCCAGCCGCATATCGATGTCGATCTCGCCGCCAAGGGTGCGGTGCAGGAGACTTCCGGTAACGGTGATCAGCGCGTTGAGGTCGGTGATCTGTGGCCGCAAGGTCTGCTTGCGCGAGAAGGCGAGGAGCTGCCGTGTCAGGTCGGCGGCACGCCGCGCGGCGCCGCCGATGCGCTCCAGCCGCTCGGCCACCTGCCGGTCGACAACTTCTTCCTGCAGGGCCTCCACGTTGGCGGCGATCACCATGAGGATGTTGTTGAAGTCGTGCGCGACGCCGCCCGTCAGCTTGCCGACCGCGTCGAGGCGTTGCGATTGGCGGAGCTGCTCTTCGAGATGGCGCTGCTGGGTCACGTCGATCATCGAGCCCACCATGCGCAGCGGCTTGCTGGCCTCGTCGCGGATGACGCGACCGCGGTCGATCACCACAATCGAGGAGCCATCGCCGCACAGAAAGCGGTACTCGTCCTGCCAGTCGTTGATCGGGCCATTGATCACGGCGTAGATCCCGGCGACGACGCGCTCGTGATCGTCGGGATGGATATGGTTCTTCCAGCTCGCCGACGGCGCATCGGGGCCGAACTCGTGCTTGAAGTGCAGTTTCAGACCGTCGTTCCAGCGGATCATGTCGCTGGTCAGGTTCCAGTCCCAGACGACATCGGCCGTTGTCTGGGCGACAATGCTCAGCCGCTCCTCGCTTTCACGCAGCTTGAGCTCGGCCTGCCTGGCGTCGGTGACGTCCTTGGCCACGCCGACCCGTCGTATCAGGCGACCTTGGCTATCGTATACTGGGAAAGCTCGGTCTTCGATCCATCGCACCGTACCGTCGGGTCGTATCAGGCGAAAATGGTTGAGATGCGATCCATTCGGGAAATGCATCGCGGGGAGCTGGATCCGCGCGCGATCGTCGGGATGGATGGCATCGAGCAGCTCGTTCAAGTTGCGATAGAGGGCCTCGCTGCTTCGGCCCGAAATCTTCTCGTAGGCGGGGTTGACGTAAAGCACGCGATTGTCGGTAACGGTCGCGATCCAGAAAATCTCGTCGACGTTTTCCGCAAGCTGGAGGGCGCGCCGCTCGCTTTCGCGAAGGGCTTCGTCGCGACGCACGTGTTCGATGCCCAGAGCCGCGATCTTGGCGAAGTGGGCGAGCACGGCGAGGTCGGTTTCGGTCGGACCCTTCGCCGAATCGCGATAAACGGCGAAAGCCGCGACGGGCGAGCCGTCGGAGTGCAGGATCGGCATCGACCAGCAGGCACGCAGCCCGTGGCTGGCGGCGACCGCGTGCAGGTTGGCCCAAAGTGGATTGTTGCCGATGTCGTCGGCGACGACGAGCTGGCGCCGATGAATGGCCGTTCCGCAGCAGGCTGAAGCGGGGCCGATGGCCAGCCCGTCGAGGGCGGACAGGAACGACGGAGGCAGGTAGGGGGAGGCACCGGCTTTCAGCCGCGCCGTCTCCGGATCGACCAGCAGGATCGAAGCGCGCTGCCCCGGCGATATGTCGCTGATCGATCGGGCACAGGCCCGCAGGATCGTCGTCAATGCGCCGCCAAGCGCAATCAAGCGCAGGACGCGATTGCTTGCGCGTTGTTGCAGCTCCTCGCGCTTGCGGACGGTGATGTCGCTGATGTGGACAGTGAGTCCGTCGTCCAGCGGGTCGACAGTGACGTCGAGCCAACGGTCGCAGGGTTCGTAGAATATCTCGAAGCGATGCCGCTCCGTCTTTCGCAGAGCCGTTTGCAGGTCGACAGACAAGGGCGTGCCAACGAGATCCTCGCCGATGGCACCAAGCAAACGCGCCGCCTCGCCGTTGATGAAGGTGATGCGGAGGTCGCTGTCGACCGCCAGGACACCGCCGGCAGCGCGGCCGAGTGTCGTCTGCAGCCCACGGCGAACGAGGCCAAGCTCGAACAGCTCGGTAATTTGCCGCGCCAGATCGACCAGCGCTCTTTCCTGAACGGGCTCGAGTACGCGTGGGCTGCTGTCGAGAACGGAAAGCGTTCCGATCGGCAAGCCATCGCTGCAACGTACCGGGACGCCCGCGTAGAACCGAACCCGGGGCGGGTCGACGACCAGCGGGTTGTCGCGAAATACCGGATCGAGCATCGTGTCCTGCACGACGCACAGGCCGCCCTCCCGGATAGTCCGTTCGCAGAACGCCAGGTCACGGGGTATCTCGGAGACGCCGAGCCCGATCTGCGACTTGAACCACACCCGCGTACGGTCGATCAGCCCGAACGCCGCCATCGGGGTCCCGCAAATCCGGGCGGCTAGGTTCGTCAGGGCATCGAAAGTCGGGTCGGCGGGGGTATCGAGGATCTCGTATTGACGCAGCGCCGCCAGACGGGCGGCTTCTGGCCAGGCCGAGGCTTGCGAGCGTGCGGTCGTCATATCCCTTGCCTATCAGGTGGCAGACCTGCCGCCAGCGGTGGAATGATCCGTTTCGGAACAAATGCCCCGTTGGCAAACGGAGGCCAGTGCCCTCGGCATCATTCCGGCTCGATGCCGGCGATCTTCATCATATCCCTGTAGAGCTGGATCTCGGTCACCATGATCTGGCGCATCTCCTCGGGGCTGCAAGGGGCGATTTCCGAGCCGCCCTGTGCCTGGCGTTCGACATAGGTCGGGTCGGTGATGGCCTTCAGTATCGCCTCGCGCAGCTTTGACTGGATCGGCTGAGGCACGCCGCGAGGCAGCAGGATGCCGGTCCAGGTCATCAGGTCGAAGTCGGGGATGCCCTGTTCGATCAGGGTCGGGATGTCGGGGGTGAGCTTGTAGCGGCCGCGGCTGCCGACACCCAGGCAGCGTACCGTGCCGGCCTTGACCTGCGGCAGGCTGGTCACCGGATCGGCGAAGCACATTTGCACGTGCCCGGCCATCAGGTCCTGCAACGCGGCGGGCGTGCTCTTGTAAGGCACATGCACCATGTCGACGCCCGCCTTGGCCTTGAACAGCTCGCCGGAGATGCGAGTCGAAGCGCTGCCTGAACCGAAGTTGATCTTGCCGGGCTGGCGTTTGCACAGGGCCGCAAAT
>WBZX01000010.1_pt2 | contig 45735 bp, 40 predicted proteins | sample 5204211 | NCBI WGS metagenome assembly WBZX01 (sample SAMN12344362, study PRJNA552823) | activated sludge metagenome | biome: Activated sludge suspended growth; feature: Nitrification reactor; material: Wastewater; isolation source: activated sludge from nitrification reactor of wastewater...
AACAGTACATCCTTCGGTAGCACCGGGAATGAGGAGTTGAATGTCGTTACTGGGTATTTTCAGAATGAAGACATAGCCATCGGTGCTGCCACCGGTAGCCATTCGTTTGCCATCCACATCAACAGCCATCGTGGTTACACGGGTATTATGATCGTGAGTTTGGCTCAGTTGTTTGCCCGTCTGCGTGTTCCAGCAGAAAACGCGACCATCATCATGACCACTGGACAGTTCTGCTTCGCCCGTATGGTAGGTGAGCGCGGTAGCCAGGCTGGCCATGTTCTCGATGGTCTTGCGTGGCTCACCTTGTTTGGTATCCCAAATGTGGATGCTGTTCCCACCCAGAATCGCTGCCACCTCATCCTGCTTAGGGGAAAGTCTGATGCGGGAGGTATGGGTACGATCCGCAGTCGTCTTGAGGATGTTCTCGCCGGTCGCCACATCCCAGAGGACCAAGCGACCATCGGAACCACCGGAGATGAGATGCTCTCCACTCGGTGTAAAGGCCATATGAGTTACTTCACCGATGTGGCTCTTGAGCTTGCGTAACACCTTGCCCTGGAACGGATCCCACAGCCAGATAGTCGCATCACTGTCGCTGCTGGCCAGGATGGAACCATCCGGCGAAAAGGCAACCGTGTGAACCTGATCTGCCTGCCCGTTGAGGATGAAAATCTGCTCGCCATCCTGCACGCTCCAGAGCCTGCAGGTAGTATCCCAACTCGAGGTGGCGAAGTAGCGTGTCGTCGGGTGCCAACTGATGGCAGAGATTCGATCGGTGTGGCCTTTGAGTTTGCCAATATCGACACCATGTACAGCATCGTAGAGGTTCAACTGGCGGTTCTCCCGCCCGACGGCGAGCTTGTGGCCATCGCTGGAGAAGGCCATGGTGCTGACGGGGCTGGTTTCCTGGTTCCATTCTCGCACCATGCTGCAACTGGCGGTATCCCACAGCCGTACCCTGCCATCGTCGTGACCGGTAGCCAGCAGGGAACCATCGGTACGTAGACTCAGTGCAGTGATCCAGGCTGGCTGTTTGATCGTTTTCGTCGCTGTGCCATCGCCAGCATTCCAGAAGGTAAGGTCATCTGCAGCAGAGGCAAGAACCGGTTGATTCCCTCCCAAAGCCCAGAGCATTTCGAGGTCGCTCAGAGATTGATGCTGTAGCTCTCGGCCTTCCTTACTATTCCATTGACGGAGGATGCCAGGTTCTTCGACAGTCCAGGTAGTGCCATTCCACTGAGGGAGAAGTGCCAGGAGTTCGCCTTCCAGACGAAAGCGAGGATCGCCCAGCACACGTACTACTCGTGCAGGCAGTTTCCACCCTTTGAGCGCCTGTAATTCCTGGCTGCCATTACTCGACATGTAACTTCCCTTCGTACCGTTCGACTTTCACCGCTATTTCAGCATCATAAACTCTACCTGAAATGACCAGTCAGAGCATCCCTAAATCCAAGATTCTTCTCACCGGGGTAGAACGTTCATGCTGAGTGTATCAATTGCCAACCAGCAGGAAGCCCTCGAACTCGATTTCGCCCGTATCAAAGAGGTAGCTCGTGCAGTTCTAGCCGGTGAAGGCATTACCGATGGCAAACTCACCATCGCCTGCATGACCGACCCGGCCATCCATGCTCTTAACAAGCGATTCTTAGAGCACGATGAGCCCACCGATGTGATCACCTTCCCCTACAGCAGCAAACCACTGCACGGCGACCTCGCCATCAGTACCGATACAGCCATCGCCGCCGCCACCGAACGAGGCCACGCTCCACCCGATGAACTGCTCCTCTACGTCATTCACGGCATCCTCCATCTCTGTGGATACGACGATATTACGGACAGGAAACGCAAAGCGATGCGTGAACGAGAGGGGCATTACTTGAAGGAGTTGGGGATTGCCATTGTGCATGAATGACAATTAACGATGTTGCTTTCCGTCACTCTCAGTTGTAATGAATGACGCTACATATCTGGAAATGCTGATACTCCATCGATCAGCAACGAGGTAGAGAATATATCCCAGTGCCACAGCAAGCAGCATCGTGACAGCACCACTGATGGCCGCAGCAGTAGCATGGCTCATTTTCCTGGAAAGCGATAAGTAAAACCAACACGTGAAGCTGCAAATGAGCGGTACATGCACAAGATAAAGGCTGAAGGAAATCTTGCCAAGAAAGACAGGAATAGCACTGGACAGAAATCTCTTGGATGTCAATGAGGCCAGACTAAGAACCACTGCAGCACATGCCAGGCTGAGTGCAACGAGGTTGTAGGAATCGGTGAATGGCAATCCGGCAAGAATGATGATGACTAGCCAACTGCTCAATGAAACCCATCGATTGCTGAAAAACTTTGCGAGAAAAGCGACTGTTCTAAGTTCGCGAACGTTTCATGCTGAATGAGGTAGGTAAATACATCGCAGATGATAATCCCTACGAGAAACGCGTTGATCCAGTGCATCCCCAGAAAGAAATTCGCCATGGCAATTACCGGGTAAAGGATGAATCGGCTTTGGCGGCTGCCAAAGAGGCTCAAGAAAGCGAATAAAAGTAGTGACCCGAAGAACTCTTTTTCCATTGTCCAAAGCGCACAGTTGTAAGTTGTCGAATCGGAATATGCAAAAAAGGTATCCCAGAACGCTGATTTCAAAGCAGCCGGAAGGCTAGGTGGGTCTCGATACCACTTGCCCAGCCATTCGTCATACCTTGGCCCTAGTTCTTGTGCGAGTTCGACATTGTGCATTAACCCCCATGCATGCAGTCCATACGCAAAAAGCACCGAGGCTAACACTGGAACAAGAAGTCTTGGATACCTTCGAACTGCAGCAGCTTCAAGGTAGTTGGCTGAGCGAGAGTTGGTGCTGTCCTTGGCATCTGCAAAAAATCGCAAGGATAAGACCGCTGCAGACATCACCCAGAAGATCCAAACCGCAAGAGTACCATTCTGCATTCCATCAATAATTGCTCTGATTAGACGTGAGATAGGGGAAGGCATGGAAGACAATGCAGCTTTTACATCGTTGGACAAGTTCAGCCACAACGCCAATTTGATATGCCAAACAACCACTACGAGGGCAGCAATTCCACGAAGCCCCTCGAATGACAACAGTTTATTACCTGGAGAATTCGCACTCAAACTAGAAGTCCTATTCGCTGATAACTTGGGAACAGTCTCTGTTTCAAGTACTGAGTGTCGTTGCTGACGACAATCAAGAAACCTGCAAAGCTAGCTTGTTGCAATTGGATAGATTCGTGGTACGCTGTCGTTTCCTACCTGCCTCTCCTGACTCGCCAGGTATCTATCTCACTCACCCAGAGTCAGCATGTGAATCTTCAGCACCGAGGAGTGTCTGTCTTGTCATCACCATCACGTCGTAACTTCATGAAGGCTGCTGCTGCCACCGGAGCTGGGTTCTGGGTCGCAGGCACTGCATCGGCTAACCTGACCCCACGTTCACCTAACGAAACGCTTCGCATCGCTGGCATCGGTGTCGGTGGCAAAGGCAAGAGTGACATCGAACAGGCTGCTCGGTTTGGGGATATCGTGGCTATTTGCGATATCGACGACAACATGAACGAAGCAGCGTTCAAGATTCTGAATAAAGAGAGCAAGCACAACCCAAAGAAGTTCTTCGACTTCCGCAAGATGCTCGAAACTGAAGGCAAGAACATTGATGCTGTCGTGGTGAGCACGCCTGACCATACGCATTCCGTTGCCGCAGTAATGGCAATGAAGATGGGCAAGCATGTCTATTGCCAGAAGCCACTGACACATACCGTCCATGAAGCCCGCAAGATGCGGGAGACAGCCAACGAGAACAAAGTCGTTACTCAGATGGGTAATCAGGGTACAGCTGAGAACGGGCTCCGGCGTGCTGTCGAACTCATTCAGGGAGGCGTGTTGGGACAGATCAAGGAAATCCACGTCTGGACCAATCGTCCCGTGTGGCCGCAAGCTCCGGAGATCACGTCTCGTCCTGCGACCAAGCCTGTGCCAGCTCATGTGCATTGGGATGAGTTCATCGGGCCTGCACCATTCCGCGAATACCATTCCAGTCTGCACCCCTTCGCCTGGCGAGGCTTCCTCGACTTCGGCACCGGTGCCCTAGGTGACATGGTTTGCCACACGGGCAACATGGCGTTCATGGCTTGCAAGCTCGGCTATCCCACAGCTGTCACTGCAGTCGGTGGGCCCATGAACGGTGAAACCTACCCAGCGTGGGCCTCAGTCTGTTACGAGTTTCCTGCGCGTGGCGATATGCAACCCTGTAAGCTCTACTGGTACGAAGGCCGCGTGCTGCTGCCCGATGGCCGCAAGGCTTCGCTGGTGCAACCCCCCACCGATCTACTGGCCAAGTGCCTGAAGGTGGACAAAGCCACCGGCATGATCGAGAAGCTGAGTGATAGTGGCAGCTTGATCGTGGGTGAAAAGGGCATCCTCTTCTCTCCTAATGATTACGGTGCCCAATATCGTCTCTACCCAGAGAAGGACTTCCCCAAGGAAGAGCAGGAAAAGCTGTATAGTGGCAAGTCCGGTCCAGCTATCACTCTCGCTCGCAATGGTGGTGGTGACAGTGGCATGAAGAAGGAATGGGTCGAAGGTATCCGAGGCGGCGCCCGTCCGTTCTCGAACTTCGACTATGCCGCCCTGTTCACCGAATCGATGCTGCTAGGCAACGTGGCCATGCGTGTAGGCAAGCGTCTCGAATGGGATGGTCCCAATATGAAGGTCACCAACTGCCCCGAAGCAGCGCAGTACATTGCTCCTGAATATCGTAAGGGCTGGTCGATGTAGTGTTTCTCTCGTCCCCTGGCTCCGCGGCTCCGCCGGGGGACGCACTGTAGGCCTGCCTCTGGCAGGCACCAAACATGAGCGCACCTTCAACTTCATTGCAAGGAAGAGAAGTCGTTACTTCGCCGCTGCCCGGCGGAGCCGGGCTTCCTGTGCGTCCCCAGATTGATTTTCCTAACCCTAATATGTGCCAGTACTTACTGTTCGACTTGCTCTCTTGGCCCATCACACTATATTAATAAGCTCGATTCAAATGAGCCTACTGGCTGGAGTGCGCGCACGATGAATGGGATTACGACTGATATCAAAGCGATGTTTCTCGAAAAGGATGATTGTGACGCTGGTACCGTACAGCGTCTCCGAGACGGTTTAGCCCAAGGCCCTGCTCAATACCGAGCCTTGCGCGAAGCTGTGGATGCCATGAAGGCCAAACTCGAAACCGCCGGGCCGAACGACAAGAAGTGGCACCTCAAGCTGGGTGTGGCCAACTGGTTCCTCGGTCGCACCGGTGATGCTGCCAAGCATTTACACAAAGCCGATACCGCTCTCTCCCAGTTCTACCTGGGCCGAGCCTTGGCTCAGCTGAACGACATCGACGAAGCCCACAAGGCCTTCGAGCGAGCTGAAAAGATGGGTTACACCGCTACCCAGGTGCAGCTCCAGCGGGCTGGTCTCTATCTGCACAACAAGCAGATGAAGCAGGCCAAGGATCTCATCAACAAGCTTGAAAGCATGAGCAGCCACTCTGGCGAATATCACTTCCAGAAGGGTTGCATTCAGCTCGAAGAAGGTGACAAAGTTCACGCTCTCACCAGCTTCGAGAAGGCCATTGAGATCGATGCCAATCATACTGGTGCCCTCTTCCAGCTAGGTTACTACAACGATCTCGCAGGTAACGACGAAGAAGCCATCGGCTTCTACGAACGTTGCGTGGCCCAACTGCCAGCTACCCGTGGTGCCCTCAACAACCTGGGCATCCTCTACGAAGACAATAACCAATACGAGAAGGCCCACAACTGCTATCGTCAGTTGAGTGAAGCCTTCCCAACTGATCTGAAGTCCCGTCTCTTCCTGAAGGATTCGGAAGCTTCCCGTGAGATGTTCTTCGACGAAGACGCTGAACGCCGCTTCGACAAATTCTCTCAGGTGCTGGAAGTGCCTGTCACCGATTTCGAACTGTCGGTCCGCAGCCGCAACTGCTTGAAGAAGATGAACATCCGCACGCTGGGCGACTTGACCCGCGTTACAGAATCCCAGCTCCTAGCCAGCAAGAACTTCGGCGAAACCTCGCTGGATGAGATTAAGGAAATGCTGACCGCCAAGGGGCTGCGCCTCGGCCAGGCACTGGAGGAAGGTGCCCGCTACGACCCACGCTTCCGCTCGAATCAGCCTCAGTACACACCTGAGGAACAGGCTGCGATGAACAAGCCTATCAGTGAACTGAACTTCTCGGTCCGTGCCCGCAAGTGCATGAACCGTTTGACAATCAGCACAGTTGGTGAACTCATCCAGCGTACTGCAGATGAACTGCTCGAAATGAAGAACTTTGGCCAGACTTCCCTCGTGGAAGTACGTGAGAAGCTGGTGGAGTTGAACCTCAAGCTGCGTGGGGATTAATACATACCAGCCCGACGCGCTAGCGAGGGTAGACCTAGCGAAACTAGTTTGCCAATCACAATCGCCAAGCAGATGATCATGCGATCGCGTGACACTCTCCTTGGCGATTGTGGTTGACGGATGAAGAAGACAAGAACCTCCCCTGCTAGCGCGGCGGGCTGGTAAATACACCAATGCCCCCACTTTCTTTTGAACTCCTGAAAACCGATAGCCAGGCTCGCCTGGGGCGGGTCACCACGCCGCATGGCACGTTTGAAACGCCCATGTTCATGCCCGTCGGCACGCAGGCGACGGTCAAAGGGCTGACCCCTCGCATGGTCGAAGAGTGTGGGGCCAGCATCATCCTGGGGAATACCTACCACCTCGCATTGCGCCCCGGCCCGGATATCATCGCAGAACTCGGTGGTCTGCACCGCTTCATGGATTGGTCCGGCTCCATCCTCACCGATTCGGGTGGCTACCAGATCTTCAGCCTGGCCGAGCAACGCAAGATCACCGATCACGGTGCCACCTTCCGTTCCCATATCGATGGTGCATTGCTGGAACTGACACCCGAGAAGGCTGTCGATATCCAGGAGAAGCTTGGCTCCGATATTGCGATGGTGCTGGATGAATGCCCACCAGGGCTGGCGGAACCGGAAGTGATCCGTAATGCCATGCGGAGAAGCATTCTCTGGGCCAAGCGCTGTCAGGATGCTCATCGTCGTGCGGATCAGGCCCAGTTTGCCATCGTGCAGGGTGGGCTGAACATCAACTGGCGAATCGAATGTGCTGAGGAACTCAAGAAGCTCGACTTCCCAGGTTACGCCTTGGGCGGCTTCAGCGTTGGTGAACCAAACGAGCAAATGCTGCAAGTGCTTGGAGAAGCCGCTGCTGCGTTACCGGTGAACAAACCTCGCTATCTGATGGGTGTAGGCAAGCCCGAAGACATCCTGAATGGCATTGCTCGTGGCATCGACATGTTCGACTGCGTCCTGCCCACCCGCAATGGCAGGAACGCCCAGGCACTCACTTGGGCTGGGCCATTACGGCTCAGGAATGCTATTCACAAGCGATCAGAACAACCTCTCGATCCCACGTGTCAGTGTTACACCTGTCGCCGTTTCAGTCGGGCATACCTCAATCACCTGTTCCATGCTGATGAAATGTTGGGGCCAACGCTGCTTTCATTGCACAACATCCACTTTTACCTCGATCTGGTGAAAGAGGCCCGGTTGGCCATTGCAGAGGGGCGCTTTGCCAGCTTCCTCACTCATAACCTTGTCCGTTGGCATTGCAGCACTTACAATCAACAGTCTGACATTGAAACGACCTGATTCTGGTTATCATGCTTGATTCTCTTTGTTTGTTAGCACAAGCTGCAGGCGGCGCTGCCCCGGCAGGTGGCGGAGCAGCGGACCCTGGCCCCATGGGCGGTCTGCAATTCCCGCTGTTGATGTGCATCATGTTCTTCTTTGCCTATTTCATTCTGATTCGCCCTGCGCAGAATCAGGAGAAGGCCCGTAAACTGGCCATTATGAAGGGGCTCAAGAAGGGCGACGATGTCACCTTCGCGGGTGGCATCCTTGGCACCGTTGTCAGCATCAAGGAAAAAACCGCTGGTACACCTAGCGATAACGACGAAATCACCGTGAAAACCCTCGAGAGCAAGTTACGTATCCTGAGATCCAGCATCTACACGATCGTTCCCAGTTCCGAGACAGAAACTAAAGACGCTGCCTCCGCTTAGGTCGCAGCAACCATTGCCTCAAGCCCTCAGGTCATCCTGAGGGCTTGCTGATCAAAACAAGTTCCTCTAGCCCCGACTGTGACAATGCAAGCGATCATTTATCTCGCAGTTCTGATTGCCCTCTTCTACGGTCTAAAGCTGCTATTCACCCGCGTCTTCCCCGGGTTTGAATGGCGACTGCTCACTGTATCTATCCCCATCATCCTCTCAGCCTGGATGGTGTTCGTAGCGTATCGGAATTCCACCAATCCCGATGCAGAAGGCAAACGCTTCACACTGGGTGTCGATCTGGCCGGTGGCTCGATCCTTGTCTATGAAGTCGATCCCAATTTCTGGGAAAAGCAGTCGGATGTATTCAAGAAAGATTTCGATGCAGCGCAATTGGCTAGCCGCATCAAGACTCGTGTCGATCCATCCAATTTGCTCGAAACGACGATTCGTCCTATCACCGGGGATGCAGGTCGCCCACCGCGCGTGGAAATCGTGCTGCCGATCAGCAGTGATCCCAAGAACAAGACCAGCGCTGGCAAGATTCAGGAAATCAAGCGACTGATCCAGCAGCAGGGGCAGCTTGAATTCCGCATCCTGGCTCACACCTCATCCATTTCTGATTACAACGATAAAGATGCCATCAATGCAGCCCGCATTCAACTGACAGGCAAAGCTGACGACCTCGTCCCACCAGGCAAAACACCACCAGCTCCGGCTGGGTTCGAAGCTGACTACGAATGGCTTGAGCTTGCTCCTAGTGAAATCACCACTGTTCGCGATCAGAACGGTCAACCTTTCCTGACATCGGAAACCCCAGAAGGGTTCCGCATGAATGGGGATTATGCTTACTTCAGCGTGCCCAAACAGCGTACGCCCGGCATCGATGAGAAAGCAACCAATCTCGGGCGTCATTTCGTCCTGACTCGTAAGCCCATTCCCGATCGCTCGCTGATCACAGGCGATAATATGGATCCTGCATCCATTATGCCTGACATGCAGGGGCTTCAGTTTGTTGTCCGCTTTGGTATCAAGCCCGATTCACAGGATCGCTTCTACGAACTGACCAAAGAAGTGAATAAGCAGATGGCCATCGTCTTCGATGGCAAGGTAATTTCCGCTCCCAGACTGGAATCACGACTGAATTCCGGTGGTATCATCACGATGGGCGCTTCGGGTGCGGAAGGGCAGCGTCGTGTGACTGAACTCGCCCGCGTTCTTCAGGCCGGTTCGCTCCCTGCTGCTCTTCGTTCTGAACCTGTCAGTGAAATGACGATGGGACCTGGTTTGGGTGAAGATACGATCCGCAAGGGGTCTCTGGCCGTTGGCGGAGCCTTCCTGGCTGTCTGCATTTTCATGATCTACTACTATCGCCTGGCTGGCTTCATTGCCGTATCAGCACTGCTGGCTAACTTGCTCCTCACTATTGCCTTCCTCGCTTTTGCTAACGCAGCCATCACGCTGCCTGGTCTCGCCGGTCTGGTGCTCATGCTCGGTATGGCTGTCGATGCCAACGTGCTGATCTATGAACGTCTGCGTGAAGAGCGGGAACGAGGTGCTAACCTCGCGATGGCGGTCCGCAACGCCTACGACCGTGCCTTCCCGACGATTATTGACACCCACTTGACCTCGATCTTTACTGCAGTCGTGCTGTACGTTGTCGGTACCGACCAGTTGAAGGGCTTCGGTGTCTCGTTGACGATGGGTCTGGTTATCAGTCTCTTTACCAGCTTGTACATGACCAGACTCTTCTTTGATATCGCTTTGAGCAGGAATGCTCTGAAGAACCTGACCATGGTCAAGCTCTTCAACAAGCCCAACATCGACTTCATGCGAGTTCGTCATTACTGGTTCACAGGCACGATCATCCTTTCGATCCTGGGTCTCTTCCTCTTCCTCTACCGAGGTGAAGAAGGACTCAACATCGACTTCACCGGTGGCACGGCTTACACCTTTGAATTCAAGGAACCCAAGACCACTGCTGAAGTCCGAAACGTCATTCTGAATACGAAGGAACTTCCTGAACCATCGGTGGATGCACTCTATCGTGATGCAACCGTAGGTGCAGGTACTACACGTGAATTTACCGTTCGTACCACGAATCAAAAGCTTATTGAGGTCCGACAGGCCATCGAGAAAGCCTTCGGCAACTCACTGAAATACGTAGAGGTAAAATCAACACCCATCGCAGCTGTTCCTGCCGACAAGCAGGATAAAGACAAGCGAGACAAGACCTTCGAACTTACTTTCACCAACAAAGAACCACCTGCAGAAGAAGTGAAGAAGTTCGTAGCAGAGTGGTTTAACAAGAACGTCGCAGGCAGCAACGAAAGCTTCTTTGAAGTGAAGGGGACTACCCCTGGTAGTCGCCGCGAGACGTTCAAAGGTGCAACCGTCCAGTTCAAGCTGCCTGCTGAGCAAGCTGCTCAGGCTCCTCAATTGGTTGAATTTGTCAGCAAAGCGTTCAGTTTGCCCGTCTCAGACCGACTGGAAAACTTCGATAGCCAACTGGCTGACGAAACCAAGGGGAAAGCCCTCTCAGCCATCCTCCTCTCCTGGCTTGCCATCATTGGCTACCTCTGGTTCCGCTTCGGTAACTGGACCTTCGGTGTGGCTGCTGTGGCGTGTCTCGCACACGATTTGCTCTTCACCATCGGCATCGTCGCTGCATGCCATTACATCGTTGGTCTATTCGGACATGTTCTGCTGATTGAAGACTTCAAGTTCGATCTTCCTGCTGTGGCAGCTCTGCTGACACTGGTTGGCTACTCGGTGAACGATACCATCGTGGTCTTTGATCGCATCCGTGAAACTCGAGGCAAACACCCCGAGCTGACACCTGCCATGATTAATGAAAGTGTTAACAGTACGCTAAGCCGAACGATCCTGACCTCGCTGGTCACCTGGCTGGTGGTCATCGTCCTCTACATCTTCGGTGGTGAAGGAGTGAAACTCTTTGCCTTCGTGATGGTGGTAGGCATCATCATCGGTACCTACAGTTCGATCTTCGTTGCCAGCCCACTACTCCTGATCCTCGGCGAAGGCCAAGTCAAGCAGCCAGCGAATAGTAACAACTCCGGCCGCCGCCAACTGCAACCGGTGTAATGGTTCGTTGAATAAGTTGAACTTCGTACCACAGGTTAGCTTCGCTAACCTGTGTTGCGTTTAGGACTCGGTATTCTCTGGTAACTTTCCCCTCCGCATGGCATGATGTATCCAGACCTCAATGCTGGAACTTCTCCGTATGCTGCGTCTCGATGCTCCCCGTTCCGCCTCCCTCTGTGATGGCCACTCTCGGCGTGACTTTCTGCATGCCGGGGCTATCAGTCTGCTCGGGCTGACGCTTCCCCAGTACATGCGACTGCAGGCACAGGGGCAGGCCAAGGATAATGACGTCAACTGCATCATGCTCTTCCTGGTCGGTGGGCCGAGCCAGATTGATACATGGGACCCGAAGCCGAATGCCCCGGCAGAAGTGCGTGGGCCGTTCAAGCCTCGCAAGACCAACGTCGCAGGCATCGACATCACCGATGTCTTCCCCAAGATGGCTGCGCATGCCGACAAGTTTTCGCTGATCCGTTCGTGCTATCACACTGCCACCGCCGTTCATGACACCGGCCACCAGATGATGCAGACAGGACGGCTTTTCTCGGCTGGCCTCGAATACCCCCACATCGGCTGCACGCTCGGCTACCTCAAGGGTGGACGGGGTGAACTGCCTGCCCACGTGGTGCTGCCCAAACCTATCGGCCGCACCGGGGGGAATCTGCCTCACGGGCATACTGCCGGGTTCCTCGGCAAGTCGCATGATCCGTTCATCCTGAATGCTGATCCCAATGAGCCAAAGTTCAAGGTGCCTGACCTGTTGCCTCCCGAGTACATCTCGTCGATCCGGGCCGAACGTCGGCAGAGGCTGCGCGATGCAGTCGATGGGGCCATGCACCTCTTCGAGAAGAACGCACAGGCCAAGCAGTTGGATGACAACTTCGCGATGGCTTACAAGCTCATGTCCAGCCCGGCAGCCCGGGCAGCGTTCGATATCAGCAAGGAACCCGACAGCGTGCGTGACCGCTATGGCCGCACTCGCTTCGGCCAGTGTTGTCTGATGGCTCGCAGGCTGATCGAAGCGGGGGTGCGGTTTGTCACGGTCAATATGTTTGAGACCGTCTTCGATGAGATCACTTGGGATATTCATGGCTCCCGACCGTTCACCGACATTCAGGAGATGAGCACGAAAGTGATTCCGAACTTCGATCAGGCGTATTCCGCCTTGCTGGAAGACCTGCACCAGCGGGGGTTACTGAAGAAGACCATCGTCACCGCGACCGGCGAGTTTGGGAGAACGCCTAAGATCAACCCCGCCGGCGGCCGTGACCATCACCCCGGCGTGTGGACGATGCTCATGGGTGGCGGGCCCATTCAATGTGGCAGAGTCGTCGGCGAATCGGACGAGTTGGGGTATGCCCCCAAGACGCGACCGGTCACTTGTGCTGAAGTAGCAGCGACTCTCTACAAGGCGCTGGGTATCGACTACCACCAGGAACTGCCGGGGCCACAAGGCAGACCGATTCCGATTGTCGACTATGGTGCGGAAGCGATTCGCGAATTGTTTTAATTCCCAGAATGAGCTACATGACGATTCATGTAGCTGACCAGCACTAGCGGACTAACTTGGCAATCTCGTCCTTGATGGCCTTGCCCCACAGGTCGTAGCCTTTGGGGCTGAGGTGCAGGTAATCGGGCATGATGTCACCTGAGAGGCCTCCGTTAGCATCCAGGAACTCCTTGCCGATATCTTTGTAGAACACGTTCTTGCCATCATCGAGTTTCGCGATGATGGCGTTGATATCAGCAATCTTCTTGTTCAACTTTGCTGCAGGGATCGTACCCTTGATTCGTTCCAGATTTCGGAGCAACGTGTTCAGTTGTTTCTGATCAGGCTGGTCCTTCTTCATCTCCTCGTTGATTGGTTGGAGTGCCTCCTTGATCTGGGCCAGGCTTCGCTCAGCGTCTGATGAATTGCCTCGAGGAAACACGCCCAGTACCAGAATCTTGATGTCAGGCTTCTGACGACGAAGTTCTTCAACAATGGCCTGAATGCCTCCAGCAATCTGCTGTGCGCTGTGGCCACCGGTGTTGTTGGTGCCGATCATCAATACTGCTGCCTGGGGCTTCAAGCGGTCGATCTCTTTCCCGTCGGTGATGCGCCAAAGAACATGACCCGTCTGATCGCCACCAATGCCCAGATTGACAGGCTTGAAGCTGCCGAAATGTTCCTGCCATGCTTTCTGACCTTCCCATCCATGCGTGATGGAATCACCGAGAAAGATAACATCTCCTGCGCCCTGGCTCTGCTCAATCCGTTTCAGGAAGTCATGGTGCCGTGGAATGTCGCGGTTGAGCTTTCGGACAGCAGGATTGCTTGCATCCTGCCCGTTGTCAAAGCTGGTTAGCAATAAGCCAACTACCAGCACACATCCGATGGAGAGTAGACGGTTCATAGAAGTCTCGTAAGAAATGGTGTTTGTCCTGAACACAGTTTGACACAGGTAGATTCTATCGAAGCTACTGTTCGCTGGAGATAGTGAAGTTGTTAATCCTTCGCAGCCTGGCGGGTGACAATCGGCACGTAGCCTGCTTCAAGGCCTTGGGGCGGGGTGACGAGGACAGCGGGATCGAGATTTGCCAGTTTGCCCACGGTGGGAGGAGGCAGATACTCGCGGTCTTTCGTCCACTGGCGGTGTAGCATCTCGACGCGTTTCTGCAATTGCTCTCGTTCCGCATCAGTCAGGTCGGCGTTCAACAAGGCTGGCTGATCAGCAAAGCGATACCAGTAGTAGGTCACAACGCTGCCATCGCCTAAGGTTGTTTGGAATGGACCTGCAGTGGGTCCAGGTTTTTTCCAGCAACTGTCAGCCTCAGCGGGAGTGACGTAGGGTTTGGGTTTCACCGTGCGACGTTGGGGAAAGTCTGACTTGGCCAGGCCAGTCTCGACAGGCACATCATGAGCATTTACCACTACCCAGTGATCCTTATCGTTGCGATCTTTCTCCAGTCGATAGTATTCGGGCAGTGTGAGAAGCTCTTTTTGGTGGGTTTCGGCCTTCGTCACCATGCTGTTGTTCCATCGATAACCGTAGGTGACTCCATCCAGTACAACAGGAGTGGCGAACGAACTCCAGGCCAGCGGTACCTTCTTTTCTTTTGGTGCATCAGGCTGATAGATCCTCCACGTAGCTCCTCCCTTGCCTGTAAAGGAATGTACGCTCGCATTCGAAGCATCAATGCTGCCGGAAACGGCAGGACCACCGTCGAACCACTTTTGGACGCCGTCCCACAGCGCTCCCTTGTTATAGGCGGTGATACGATGGATCAGCACGGAATCAGTGTCCAGCTTACCTGGAAAGTGTGTGGGAGCCACCCTCGCAAAGGTGTTCCCCTTTGCGTCCTTGGCCATAAAAGCAGGCACGTGTTGAGTTTCCATCTGTAGTGCTTTGTTTGGCTCGGACGGCCTAGTGTCAAGGAACAGTCCACTCTGCTTCGGGTTCTCTGCAGAAGCACGCGACCAGAAGTAAGGGGTGAAGAAGGCCACTGGCCCCTTGAAGTTGCCTGTGTTGAGGAACAAGGTCCAGCAGTGATTCCCGGTCGGCACATCCTTTCCCGCTGTAGTCTTCCTGGCTTCCGTGAGGGGTAGCGGCAGATAGCCATACCCGAAGAGTTCACCGCAGGTGCCCTGCTTGAGGTTGAGGCCATCGGGTGGCCACAATACCCACGGACTTAACTGGGCTACTGCATAATGACCGGCTGGCTTGTTCCAATCACGACCTTTGCCTGCTCCTGGCCCGTTCGCCCATTCGCTGAAATTGAGTGCCACGCCTCCCATGATGAACTTCGGTGTTTCGGTAGCGAACCGCGTATCGCGCCACCAGCCAAGTCCACCTTCGATGTCAGAATAAAGTTTCTCCGGCTTGGGTCCGTCGTATTGAGCAAACATCCAGGTACCGAACAAGCCACTCTGGAACCGTTGGCCGGGGTAGTTCTTCAAGAGTGGCCAGGCTGCGACGTAGAGTGAGAAGCCGGCATTGTAGGTCTTAGGCACCTTCTCGTGTGGAACCAGCAGGTAGCCCGCCATCTCCGCCTCGATGGGTTCATTTTGAATTCTTCTTGAGCCACCCGGGATGATTTCCTCCGTCGATTTGACACCAACGAGTGCCTCTGCGAACGCCTTGCCAATCGGCGCCATGATCTTCGCAGCGCCAAGATAGTGGTAGCCACCGTTGGAAACACCAGCTTTCAGACGTTTCAATTCCTCTGGCTTGAATTGCTCTTCGATGGTCTTCTTGCGCGCCTCTTCCTTAGCCGCCTGCTTCAGGTTCGGATCCTTCTTGAATTCGCGATTGAGTTTGTCGTTCAACTTCTCCATCCGCTGTTGCAATGCGTCCAAATCGTTGTCCCAGAAAGGCGAAGTCTGTACTGCCAGGACGTTGCCCTTGAACTCTGGTCGAGTTAGCGGGGCGACTTGCGCCTGACTGAAGTGCAATTGCGGCGCTTTCGCCCCTTCCTTCTCGCCACCAATCCCCATCACGCCGATGACGAAGGGTAACTTCGGAGCTGACAGATCCTTGCGTACATCGCGGATGAGATGTGTTAACAAATCCGCGTAGAGATCATATCCGCCAGGTTTCATCCGCTTATCGTAGGTCCAGTCAGAAACCAGATCATTGAACCCCTGGAACCAGACGAACCCGGCGAGTTCGTAGCCCTGCTTGGGATTGTATTCTGGTACTACACGCTTGATATCTTTCAGCACTTTCTTCACATGGTCGATCATGTGGCGGTAGTAAAGGCCTGTCGCCTTGCTCTTCTCAAGTTTGATCTTCTCCAGGTCATCGCCCCGCCTCTTGCATTGAGCCAATTCATAGTCACTCCACACATAGGGCCCAGCACTGGGCGGGCGGAAATCGGTATGCAGGCTCCTGCCACCCCACGACGTTTTGATGATCAGTATGGGTTCGCCCAGTAGCTTCTCCATCGTGATGCCGAAGGTAAACTCCGGACCGATCTTGTTGTTGGGAGCACCGAACCCCGCGGTCAGCTTGCCATGCTTCTCGTTCAAATCGGTATAAGCATCGCCGAGGCAGCCTATCGATGTAATCCATACTTTGTCGCACACCCTCGGCTTACCATCAGGCCTGCGCATTTCTTTCAGCAGTGGGGCCGTCTTCGGGTCGTCTGCCATGGAATCGAACGTCGAGATACTCGCATGCCCCTGCATGTTCGACTGTCCGGCCAGGATGAATACCTTCAGGGGCTTTTCAGCCGCAGATATGGAGGATGCCAGGATAAGGATCAAGAAGATGGCTAGCTTTGTCGGTCGGTTGTCTCGCATCTGTCACCTTCAGCTTAACTCTGGTCTTGCTTTGGAGTTGCTGAATATTCTAGCGAGGCTTCGCCATGACTATGGCACTTCGACACGATTGACGTACTGCATCTCTTCGCCGCTGCCAGCCGGAGACTGGCCCACAGTGCGTCCCCCGGCAGAGCCAGGGGACGAGAAGTGCAGGGTGGGTTACTTCTTTTCTTTATAATTCAGCAGATACTTCTGCCGTTGCTCGAAGAACGCTTTCAGGTTCATGCCGGCGGGCGGACCCATGCGAGGGGCAGCGGGGGCTTCCGTACCCGAGGTGGCAAACACCTTCTTAAACTCTTCGTACGATTCCAGCTTGTGGGTATCTGCTTCGACTTCCTTTTCGATGAGATTACGATACTGGGCAACGACTGGTTCCAGCGTCTTCCAGTCAAGTGACTTCTCAGCGATCGTCTTCATGTTCTGTAGATACTTCGCCTTGAACGCAGGTACCGCGAGAAGCTTGCTGCGTAAAGGCTTGGATGCATCAGTGAGGCCCACAAGTGGATCGAGTTCCACGCCGTTGACTCGTCCCATGCCTCCACCTGGAGGAGCACCCATTCCTGGAGGTCCACCGCCACCGGGACGTCCAGCCATGCCGCCCGGACCGCCACCACCGGGGCCACTCTTCATGGCCTTCCACTGATCCTGCTGCTTCTTGTTCAGGATCTTGTTCAGCTCTGCGTCTGCTTCCTTCTGCAGTGTTGCGAGTTCCTTCTTCTGCTTGTCAGTGAGTTGCAGCATGTTCTGGAGTGGCGCAGGCAGCACTTCGCCAGGGGTCATGCGCATCATCATGCCATCACCGCCAAAGCCCGGGCCACCGGGTGGACGGAAGGCTTCGTTCATGTCGTGAGGGATCATGCGGAACTTGCCCTTCTCGTCGCAGTAGATGCTGTAATCGCTGGCACGAATCCAGTAGCCATCACAGTTGATGAGGGCGTTGTCGATGGCCAGGAACCAGAGTACTTCATCCACGTCCAGGATGGGCTTGAGGGCTTCTTCCAGTTTATCTGCAGGGGTGGTATTCAACACCTTGCACAGGTTGATGAGCGATTTCCATGACTTCTCGTTGTCTGCTGACTTGATGGAGTAGATACGCTTGTAAGCAGCAGGGTCGTCTCCAATATACTCCAGGCCACCGCGTCCCATCGGGCTGCCGGAGACCTTCCAGCGAGCACCCTTGCTCGACTTGAAGTTGTCCTGCAGGAACTCCTTGTTGAACTGCTGCAGGTTGGCATAGATGCCCCAGTTCTCGCCATTGATGACGACCTTCACCAGGTTGGCCTTCGGAGCAGCGATGTACTGCCGGGCAATGTGTGAATATAGAACCGAGCTGAGGTAGCTGGCATCTTCGTGCGCGTTGAGCAGGTTCAGTGTCTTCGATCCGTAGAGACGTTGTTTGCTGTCAGCCATGTCCATGCTGATGTTAAAGGAACGCTTGTAGCCTTTGCCAATCATCATGTAGGAAGACATGCCACGGAAGTGGATGCCGACGTTGGGATAGGTTTTGCCATCGACAGTCAGCGTGGCTGCAACATCTGCATCGGTGCCGTGGAATTCTTCGAGTTCAGCCTCCCAATCCTTCTTGTTCTCGAAGTCGATGAAGATGGTGCGGAGCACGCCGGGATCATAGAGGCCTGCATCCGGATAGTTCTTCACATCTCTCTTCTCAACATGCACACCAGCGGCTGGTGGCTTCTGATTGCGGTTCATGCCGCCTGGTGGACCAAAACGCATGCCCCCGCCACCACCCCGTTCGCTGGCTTGCTTCTTGAGCGCTTCACGAGCGGTGGCACGCTCTTCGGTATTCAACCAGCCATCCTTGTTGGTGTCGTACTCTTTGAGAATTGCCCGAGGCTGACGGTTACCACCGGGAGGCCCGAAACCACCTCCACCACCGGGTGGTTGAGCTGCCACACTCATGGTGAAGCAGCAGACACAAAGCAACGCGAAACGGTACATGGGTGTTCCTTAGCGAAATATCCGGGACTCTTCCGTTTTAATAGAGCCTCTGTGAAGATAGCATGAAGGGGTAAGAAACGATAGAAAAGAGTGGAAACCACGGTGTCCATGTCAAGAATAAAGGCCAACATGAGTCAAAATGGTGTCAAATCGGCAGAGAAAACCACCTACAGGCATACCATCCCTTAAGTTGGGCAAGATAACACGTGTCAAACCGGCAGTATGGCGGAAGAGCCCCGAAAACATCAAGCCAGCCTACCCAGAACGACGTATGATACAGGTACAAGGTGACCTGCGGACCACTAGAACACGCAGCGGGCTTGTTAAACAGAGAGGCCCGACCATGAGCATGCCAAAAGGTAAGAAACCAGCCAAAGCACACAAGGGCAAGAAAGCTGCATCAGCTCTCTTCCTCCTGAGCCAGGCTGATACCATGCTTCCGTTGGTGAAACAGATCGCTGAGGACATTCAAGGCCGCTGGCAAAGGCTAGTCGAACTGGAAAAAGAACAGATCGACCTCGAACGCCGTCGCCGCGACCTGACTTGGCCTGAGCGCTCTCGCCGGTACGCGGTGAATGATGAAATCACCAGCGAACAGAATAAGCTTCGTGATTCGGTACTTGAACTCGAAGACCTTAACGTGATCCTTGTCGATCCCGTGGTAGGCGAGACAGCCTTCCCGACGATGGTGCAAGGCCGCAAGTCCTACTTCGTCTGGCGCGTCGGTGCCGATCATGTCAAGTGGTGGTGCTTCGCCAACGAGCCTCAGCGCCGGGTCATTCCCGAAAGCTGGCGAACCGGTGCAAGCACCCCCGTGGAAAGCAGCAAGTAAGCGATAGTCGCATCTCGGAAGAACTGACCAAGCCATGCCTTGCAATAGGGCATGGCTTGTTTGCATTTGATGTGCAAGCAAGTTGCTGTATACTCTGCGAATCCTCTCCCTACTCTCCATTCTCTATTCCCCACTTCCCTGGACAGTTGTCTGCGTATAATGCCAACGGAAAGAGAGGATTCCGCCGTGGAACAATCATCACAGAACCAGCCTGCCCATCGCTTTCGAGTGGATTTCGAACCGATGGATCTGCCCTTCACCTGCACGCTCAGCGGGGAGAAGAATCTGCTGGCGACAGCCACTATCCTGGATGCAGGATACGTAATGGTGGATCCCGAGTCCCGCCAGGCGGTATGTGTGGTGACTTCAAATGTGGAAGAGATCGAACCGTTTATGGAGTAGGCAGTTCCTGCTTGGTTGTGTTGCAAGAATAGAGTAGTCTGGTGCATGCCGTCCTGTTGATAGCCTTCACTATCAGTTGTCAGGCTGGAGTTGCATCATGTACCAGAAAGTGTTGTTCCTCCTCATCAGTTTGTATCCAGTGACGGTTCTTGCTCAGCAGGAAGTGGGAGCTTCGTCGCCTGAAGACTTGGTCAAACGCTATGTTCAGGCCATGCGATCAGGTGATCAAAAGACACTGGAAGCTTTGATTCCGGATATAGGCCTGTTACATCAGAAGGTAAACCACTTTGCCCAACTACTGGACGAGAAGATGAAGTTGGAGAAAGACTGGAAGCTCGAACTCAAGAAACGCTTTGCTGAGAAAGATAAAGACGGTGATCGTTTTGTCCCACCAAACATTGTTCCTCAGCCAGCAAAAGCACCGGAGTTAGTGAAAGCTATTCCACAGTTTACAGTTACAAGCGTTGTTAAAGAAACCGTTTCGCCTGACCTCATCAAACTGACCATCGAAAGCACCGATCATGACAAGGCCGACACGAATATAGCACATTGGCAAGCGAACAAGATTGATGGAAAGTGGATACTCTCGCTTCCAACCATGAAACAGGCAGCTCAGTTGTATGAAAAGTCGATGCTGACATTCGCAGGCACCAAGGAATCCCATCGGGCTATGAAGCAAGCGATTGACGATCTTAAACAGAACAAGTTTACCAAGGTCGAAGACGCTGAGGCTGCCTGGAAGAAGGCAACACAGGTGACAACCAAGATCGAACTCAGCGGTTCTAAGGAATTCAAACTACCTGAGCCAGGTCGCAAACCGCCTGGGCCTGGCAAATAGTTCTTTCAACTACTTCGCCAGGCTAATCTAGTTCTTGCTCGCTTGCAATGGTGCCAGCTTCTTGGTGGTAACTGAAGCAGTGGTGGTAGGGGTGGAAGAACTGGTATCGGTGAGTGGTTCAGAGAGCGGGATGAACTGGAACACGTGATGTTGACCCAACTTCAGGATCACGTTGGCAGGTATCAGTTTATCATTCGCATTCCGTAGCCAGACGGTAATGTTCTTGGTCTTGTTCTCCAGTAGCCGCTGATAGAACACCTTAGGACCCATGCCAGCAGGTAAGGTCAGATCATTATTCAGCAGTGCCGTTGGTGGATCGACCAGATGCTTGGTAAGCGTGGTCTGCTGTAATTTGAGTGCTGGTGCACCAAGGAGGTGCTCACAAGCCGGGTTCACGTAGTGAATCTTGAGTTCGAGATCAGTCGCAATGACTGCAATCGGCATATCCTTCAGCAAGGCTGTCAGAGCGATCTCACGAGTGCGAATGGCAACGAAGTTCTTCAGTAGGATGTGATACGTCGAAGACAGGGTTCGGCTATCATCTGGATCAGGGCACGGTGGCGGACTGAGATTGTAAGGCGGATTGAGCGGGTGTGTCAAAGAAGCTAAGGCATTGGTAACTTCGAGCATGGTCTGTTTCAATTGACTGCGCCGTTCGACGAGACGCTTACATAATTGAATGGTGAGGGCAGTCATCGTCCAAGGCGGAGGATCAGCCCCCTGCCAGGGTGCAACCAGACTGGCTTCATCTTCCTTGTTACTTTCCAAAGCATCGTTGATTTTTTCCAGCGCATCTTGATGGCGACGGGGGCCAATGGTGGCCACAAAGGTGATGACAAGGGAGATGACTGCTGCACTGAAAGCTGCAAAAATCAGCTGCCAGGACATACCCACCATCCAACTGGCCAGCACAACCATGATCATGGGCAGCAAGCCTGCTATCATTAACAGCGCACGTTTGGCTCTACTCATGCTGTCGATCTTCGCTGATGTCTACAATGGGGGCGATGACAAAAACTAGCTTATTTTTGGCCAGAGTCCAATAAGACAGGTAATTTCGCATACCGCTCAGCGGGAAAGAAGACCAAATATGGAAATTCATCAGCTTCGCTACTTCGCCAAGGTGGCAGAACTGTCGAATTTTACACTGGCAGCCAAAGCCTGCCACGTCTCGCAGCCTTCACTGAGCCTGCAGATCGCCAAACTGGAGCGCCAGTTGGGGCAGCCTTTACTGGAACGCCAGGCCCGGGGAGCACGGCTGACAGCCGCGGGCAAGCGCTTCAAGGAACGGGTGGACCAGATACTGCATCTACTCGACGATGCGGTAGCCAGCGTGCAGGACGAAGCAGATGCGGGACGGCTGGTGATTGCAGCCATACCCACCATTGCCCCGTACTTGTTGCCCCGCATCCTGGCCCGGTTCGCCAGGGATTACCCCCGGGTGCAGATCGAAGTCATCGAAGAAACCACCGACAACCTCATTAAACTCTGTAGTGAAGGTGAAGCAGACCTGGCGATCCTGGCTCTTCCCATTGCCCCCTCTTCACTGGAACTTACCACCCTCTTTGAAGAAGAACTGCAGGTGATCCTGCCTAAGAACCATCTGTTGGTAGCGAAGAAGAAGCTGACCCTGCACGACTTGGCTGAGCAGCCTTTCGTCCTGTTACATGAAGCCCATTGCCTGACCGATCAAACCCGAGGCTTCTGCAGCAGACACCTGATTGCCCCCATTGCCACTGCCCGCACCCATCAACTCGCCACCGTTCAGGAACTCGTCGGCCTCGGTCACGGCATCTCCCTCATCCCTACCATGGCCGCCAAACAAGATCGCCACCCCGACCGAGTCTACCGCAACATCCAAGGCAATGCCCCCAGCAGAACCATCGCGATGGGCTGGCACCGCCACCGTTACCAGTCGCCGTTGTTTCTGACGTTTGTGGAGTTCTTAAAGAGGGCTTGTGGGAAGGGGTGACTGTTCTGCATACCAGCCCGACGCGCTAGCGAGGGACGTCTCGCGACATGGGTTCGTCAATATTCTTCGTTAAGCAATACTTGTTGCTTTCGCGCGGTCTACCCTAGCTAGCGCGGCGGGCTGGTATGGTGTCGCATCCCGAGTGACTACAAACCCAGCGCCGCCCGCTTCTCTTCAATAAACTTCACATGATGAGGCACGTGGTTGGTGATGGTGTTCACCATCTTCTCCACCGTCATCGGGCCGCGTTCGTTATGGATGCCTTCCCGGCTCCAGGCGTCGAGCGGAAGTTTGCTCAGTATGCGGGCCATCTGTTTGCGGGTGAGGTCCATCAGGGCTATCTCTTCGTTCGCATCGCGGTCGTGGTAGTAGAGCTTGGCGGTGAAGGCGTTCCGTCAGCACCAAGTATGGTGGGTTTCTCCATCGTGATCGCACGCTTCATCCGTTCCACGTAGACCGGTTCGAAATCCACCAGATGACAGACCACTTCCAGCGTACTCATCTTGCCTGCCACCGGGCGGGCTTTCAGTTGCTCATCCGTCATACCTTGCACGGCCTTCTTGAGCAGTGCCGTACCGGCCAGATAATTGGCTACCAGTTGATCGCGGGTGGCGGCGTCCATGGTCATCTCCGAGAAGGAATCCCCATTATTACACGGCTATCATAAGATATGGCCAAGCCTTTAGCGAGAGTTGCCTTTAGCGAGACAAGGTCGATGAGCGAGAATCCCAAAGTGCCAGTCACCGAACCAGTCACCCGGCTGGATGATCCGTCGCTCTACATCAATCGGGAATTGAGCTGGCTCGAGTTCAATCGCCGGGTGCTGGAAGAAGCTTCTGACCCATCGGTTCCGCCCCTGGAACGGCTCAAGTTTCTGGCCATATTCAGCTCGAATCTCGAAGAGTTCTTCATGGTCCGCGTCGGCGGGCTGCTGCAGAAGTTGCAGGCCGGGATCAATGTCAGCAATGCTGCGGATCGTATTCCGCCTCGTGAACTGCTGATGCGGATCAATCTCCTGGTGCAGGAACTGACAGCCCAGCAATATCATCTGCTGGCCAATGAGATTCTGCCACCGCTGGCGAAGGCAGGCATCCAACTGCTGGAGGTGGAAGAACTTACCAGTGAAGATCGGGCCCATCTTCATTCATTCTTCAACAAGCAGATTCTACCAGTGCTCACCCCACTGGCGATTGACCCCGGGCATCCGTTCCCTCACCTCTCGAACAAGACACTGAACCTGGCGGTGATGCTCAAGCGGCCCAGCATCAGTGAGCCGCTCTTTGCAGTGGTACAGGTGCCTGCGGTGCTGCAGCGGTTCGTGCAACTGCCCACTCGCAGTGGCCACTGCTTCGTGCCACTCGAACGAGTGATCCGCATGCATCTGCCTGAGATCTTCCTCGGCATGGAATTGATGGCATCGTCAGCGTTCCAGGTCATCCGTAACCGCGAGTATGAAATCGACGATGAAGTCGAAGACCTGATGAAGACCATGGAGGAAGAACTGCGGAAACGCCGTCGTGGTGCTGCAGTGCATCTCTATGTGAAGGACACCGCATCGCAGCCACTGGTCGAATTCCTCACCACGGCATTCGATCTGGAATCGGAAGACGTCACTCGGGTGGCGAGCATGCTCGACCTGACCGGCCTTAATCAGCTCTACGCCTTGCCCGGGTACGATCAGCTACGCGACCCGAGCTACGTGCCCCGTCCCGTGCCCGACTTTGAACAAGCCGCCAACATGTGGGCCGCGATCAGGCAGCGCGATATCCTCGTCCATCATCCGTACGAATCGTTCCACTACGTGCTCGATTTCATCCAGGCAGCTGCCCGCGATGAACAGGTGCTGGCCATCAAACAGACTCTCTACCGTGCCGGTGCCGATTCCCCCATCATTCGTGCCTTGCAGGAAGCAGCTGACAATGGCAAGCAGGTGACAGTGCTGGTGGAACTCAAAGCCCGCATGGATGAGGAACGCAACATCCTCTGGGCCCGCGAGCTGGAAAAGGCAGGCGTCCACGTGGTGTTCGGCTTCATCAACATGAAGACGCATTGCAAGGTGGCACTCGTCGTCCGCAAGGAAGAAGATGGCCTGCGCCGTTACGTGCACCTCAGTACCGGCAACTATAACCCGCAGACCTCGCGGCTCTACACCGATTTTGGCTTCTTCACCTGCAACGAAGACTTCGGCGAAGATGCAACCGCTCTCTTCAACTACCTGACAGGCTACTCCAATGTTCCGACCTGGCGGAAGCTGGTGATCGCCCCATCGCGCATGCTCACCTTCATGCTCGAGAAGATCGATAAGGAGATCGACAACCAGAAGAAGTTCAAGAATGGCCGAATCATTGTGAAGCTCAACGGGCTCCTGGAAGCCAGCATAGTGCAGGCCCTCTACCGTGCCAGCCAGGCCGGGGTGCAGATTGACATCATCTGTCGAGGCATCTGCTCTCTTCGCCCGGGGATCAAAGGTATCAGCGACAACATCCGCGTTCGTTCCATCGTTGATCGCTTCCTCGAACACAGCCGGGCGTTTTACTTCGGCAACGCAGGTGATCCCCAGGTCTATATCGGCTCAGCCGACTGGATGGACCGCAACTTGACAAGACGAGTCGAAGTGGTCTTCCCGATAGAACATCCGCTGCTGAAGAAACGGATGATCGACGAACTACTGGCCATATCGCTGGCGGACAACGTCAAAGCAAGAGAACTTCGCCCGGATGGCTCCTGGGTACGGGTAGTAGGCGATCCGAATAAGAGACTTCGCAGTCAGCAGAAGTTCCTCGAACTAGCCGCCGAAGCCGCCAGCCGCATCCCCTCCGAACCAGGCATCCTCGCCCCGGTGACAATGCCCAGCAGTTCGATGGTGCCTATTCCCAGCAAACGCCGACGGGGGGAACAGAGGCGGGAAGTGAAAGGATAGTAGTCATCACGCTCCGCCGTGATGACAGCGGTGATGAGCGTACTACTTCCTGCTGCCGTATTGCGTTGGACTCAACCCGTCGCTGTCATCACGACGGAGCGTGATGACCACTAACTCTTTTGGACATTTTGAATGACGCTTCCCAAACTGGTGCTGCTCGATTTCGATGGCACGCTGGCTGATGGATTCCCTGGTATTGCTGCTGCTGTCAATGCAGTGCGATTGAGTAAAGGGCATGACCCACTCGAATTAGAGGCGGTTAAGAAGCACGTAGGCTGGGGGCTGGATCATCTGATTAAGGAAGCGGTTCCTGATGCTGATGTGGAAGCAGACATCATCCACTACCGCAAGCATTACGCCAGCACCATGCTCACTGGTACGGAACTGCTCCCGGGCGTGGTCGAGACCCTGGCTGCTCTGAAACGGGCAGGCATCAAGCTGGGTGTCTGCAGCAACAAGAAGCGACTCTATACCGAACAGCTCCTGGTATTCCTGGGTATCATGCCACCGATTGAAAAAGTATTCGGCCCGGATGATGTCCCCCACCACAAGCCCGCCCCCGATATGCTGCTGTTGGCCATGAAACACTTCCAGGTCGACAAGCAGGATACGCTCTACGTGGGTGATATGATCGTCGATATCCAATGTGCCCACGCAGCCGGTGTCCCCGTCTGGGCCGTCCCAACTGGTGCGATGTCTGCAGAACAACTCCAGGCCGAGAAACCTACGCGGCTGATAGGGAGCATGCAGGAAATGTTGAGTCACTTGCCTTTGTAATGAGCAAAAGGAAACTCGTCCCCGGTCTCCGACCGGGGACGCGCTGTAGGCCAGCCTCCGGCTGGCAGCGGCGATGAGCGTCTGTCACATCCCTGCAGCTAAGAGAAGTACTCTCGCGATTGCAGCCTGCCGGAGGCAGGCTTGCAGTGTGTCCCCGGTTGGAAACCGGGGACAAATAGCGCTGCGCTAATCTAACTTGAAGATTGACTTCGGATCGGCCTCATGTCGAATCTCATCGACAGGCTCTTTCTTCCCTTCGCCCTTGTAGAGCTGGTTGGCACCGTTGAAGACGAGGCCGGGGACGGTACCGACGTTGCGGTAGGCGTGCACAACGCCGGGGGGGATGATGACGGCCATTGGTTTGTTGATGCCGAGGGTGTCGGTCTGGAAGACACGATACGTCGGAGAGGTGGGCCTGTTGTCCCAGAGAAACAGTTTGAAATCAGATGGGCCGATGAAGCAGAAGTAGTCGGACTGGGCCACATGCTCATGGGGGCCACGGGCGATGCCGGGCAGGGTCAGTGAACTGTAGGCCATCACCGGCCGGTATTGTTCAGGCACCTCATCGTTCCGAAAGAACTCACAGAGCCAGCCACGTTGATCCTGATAGATCGCAAGAGGCTTCATGATGACATCAGCGATGATGCCTGGCTGAAACAGGCTGGTCGAGGTGGTTTCCATCGGTGTATACTAGGGCGAACCCTTAGAACTGAGTAGAGTGATGAGTTCAGCAGTAGCAACGAATAGTCCCGTAGTTCGACGACTCTGGTCGTACAAGCGACAATGGCTCGTGGCGATCCTTGTCATCATCGCACTGGTCATAGGCATCTTTTACTGGCTGGCCTATCGAGACAAGTTGGCTCTCGACAGATTGCTCGCTCAACTCCATGCCTCTGATCCGCAATGGACCTATGCAGAGATGAAGCAATCGCTTCCCACGCTGAAGCCTGAAGACGATGCAGGCGTAGAGCTAGTGGAACTGTTGAAGCTCACCACCATGCGAGAGACGATCACCATCGCCAGCAAAAGCGAATGGCACAAGCTCTATCGCAAGAACTACGATGAGGGCGAGCTTTACCACTATGAAACATTTCTGGATCAGTATCCCAACTCCAAGCTGCCTTCCACCTATCGAACCAAACAACAAACCATCCTCCAGTTTGCTGAGCTTCCTGAAGTCTTGAAGCGGGCACGAAGGCTCGCGAACTACCGTGCAGGCAGACTTCAACACACTATCAAACCTTTCCTCTTCGCTTCGCTGCTACCCGATGCTCAAGGCACCCGTAGCATGGCGAACCTGCTGATGTGGGACAGTCAACTGCAGATGGAAGCTGGCAATGTCGAACAGGTTCTGAACGATATGTACGGCATCCTGGGCGTTTGCCGTGTGCTGGATGACGACCATTTCGTCATCTGCGAGTTCATCCGCATGGCCATGGTTGGGATTGTGTGCAAACAGACCGAACGCCTGCTGGCACAACCGTTGAAAGTGAGTGATAAGCAATTACTGGACCTCCAGCAGGCACTGGAGAAAGAGTTACTCCGCTCTGACACATCACAGACGAGGATGCTTCGCCAGGAACGTGCTACGTACGATCACGACTTACAGGAACTGGGGTCAGGCCGCCAGAACTACCGCGAAATCCTGCAGATGTTTGGTCGGCGTTCAGGCTTCAGTTTCAAGGTTGCCTGGCTGGACGACCTGGCAGTCAAACTCTTTCCGGAGATCGTACTCGGCTGGGGTACTCGCCCCATGAACAACAGCAAAGAACGCTTGGTCGCTCTGCAGTTCTACACGCATGGCATCGAATGGAGTAAGCAGCATGAACATCTGCTGCGTTCGAGTTTAGCACAATGGAAAAAGACAGGGCCGTACCTGACGCCGTACCAGCGAGCCATCTTCATGATGAATTGGATGCACAATGAAAAAGAAGACCCCGCCGAGTTCAACCTGATCTCCAGCGTGCTCAAAGCCTGGATGCAGCATCGTACCAGGCTTCGCGCTGCTATCGCGATGCTGGCCATGGAACGATATCGTCTGGAGCGTGGGAATTGGCCAGCTTCACTAGAAGCACTGGTTCCCGTTTATCGAGCTACCGTGCCACTCGATCCAGAAACGGGTAAGCCGCTGGTACTGAAAGCCGTTCCGGAAGGCCACCTCATCTACGGTGTCTGGAATAATGGCATCGACGATGGCGGCAAGATCAGGTACGACGACAAAGGTCCACCGCTCGATGCAGGCTATCAACTGTGGCATCCGCCCCATCGGGGCAAAGTCCTGGAGAAGGAAGCACAGGAGTACTTCCAACAACACAAAACCAAAAAGGACCCGTTGCAGGCACCACTGGTGCAAGTACCTGAACTTTGAAAGCGATTCATGGATGAACGGCTGCTTGGTATCGATCCCGGACTACGCATTACCGGCTATGCGGTGCTGAACCTCACCCGTCACGGCCCTTCGCTCTGTGAAGCGGGTGTGCTACGCGGTGGCGAGGGCCCACTCGAACTACGTCTGAAAACACTTCATCAAAGTCTGCTCGAAGTGATTGATCAGTATCTTCCCAAAGCGATGGCTGTCGAGCAACTCTACGCTCATTACAAGCATCCACGAACTGCCATCATCATGGGACATGCCCGTGGAGCGATGCTGCTGGCAGCCAGCCTGCGCGATGTCCCCACGTTCAGCTACAGTGCCACCCAGGTGAAGAAGCTGATCAGTGGAGCAGGGCGGGCGAGCAAGGAACAGATTCAACACGTGGTTGCCCACGAAATGGGCCTGGCTGCTCCTCCCGAACCTCCCGACGTTGCCGATGCCATGGCTGTTGCCTTGTGCCACTACTATGCCACCCTTCGCGGCGGCGATGTTGTAAGTTAACGTAGTTGATGGTTGTTCGCTGTTGGTTGTTAGTTAAGACGAGATTTCAATGATCACCCGCATCCTGGGCTACCTGAACAAGATCATGGACGACCGCATTCGCTTGCAGGTTGGGCCGATCGAATACGAACTACTCGTTTCCGAAGCAACAAGGCATAGTTTGGGAGCGAAAGTCGGACAGGAATTGACGCTGCACACCCGCCATTACCTGGAAGCAGGAGCTATGCAGTCAGCCATTCATCCGCGCCTGATTGGCTTCGAGACCGAAGTCGATCTCGAGTTCTTCGATTTACTCTGTACCGTCGACAAGATCGGGGTTCGCAAAGCACTGAAGGCTTTCTGTAAGCCAGTGCAAGAGATGGCCAGCACCATTCAACGGGGTGATGTCAAATCACTCTCGAAGTTGCCTGGCATCGGTGCAGCTACCGCTGACAAGATCGTCACCACCTTGCAGAAGAAGGTGATTCCCTACTGCACCGAGAATATCGCAGGCATCAGTACCGGACCTATCATGGATCCGATCCTGAACGAACTCATCAACAGCTTGATGCGACTGGGCATGAACCAATACGAAGCCCGAGGCCGAGTCGACGCCCTCATCGCCACCGGGCAGAAGTTCAACAACATCGAAGATGCAGTAAACGCCGCATTTCGAACGGCTGTGTAAAGTACCCATCTCGCTCCGCGAGATGCCCGAAGAGATGTCTCGCCAACTAGTGATTTCTTCGCTTGAAGTGACCGCTCACGGTGGGAGTGAGATTACTGTCACGCACGACTTCTTCCCATGCATCTTGCGGAGCGAGATGTGTACTTTACCCATCTCGCTCAACGAGATGAGAAAAAATCACATCGCCGGTTGCTTCGATTCGAGGAATAAGCAATCATTGTAACGTTGTTCAAACAATCCCTACCTATTCTCATGAACGACAACATTGAATGGCAGTTCGTTAAACCACACGAACCTCTGACCATTATCGATCGCAAGTTGCCTCACTGGTCGCAAGCTGGTGTCATGAGTTTCATCACCTGGCGGACTAATGATTCGATGCCCAAAGCTGTCGTTCAGAAGTGGCACGAAGAGAAAAGACAATGGCTACAGCAACACTTGGTGCTCGACAACAACACCGACTATGAAAGACAAATCCCTTTACTACCAGTTGTGATTCAGCATCGCTTTCGCGATTTCTCATCCTCTCGCTGGCATGGCCACTTGGACGATTGCCATGGGGCATGTGTGCTGCGAGAACCAGCGATTGCCAAGATCGTGAGTGACAGCCTTCATCATTTTGATGACAAAAACTATCTGTTAACTGACTACGTGATCATGCCGAATCACGTTCATCTGTTGGTCGCATTTCCTGATGAAGAAGCTATGTTGAAGCAGTGTGATTCGTGGAAGCACTATACTGCCACGAAAATCAATCGACTGATTGGAGCTCACGGCAGGTTCTGGCAACAGGATGCTTTCGACCATCTCGTTCGATCAGAAACACAGTATCAGCGTTTGCGGCTCTATCTTCGTGACAATCCCGAACGTGCCCATTTGAAAGTAGGCAGCTTTCTGCACTACTCCAAGTGATGGTAAAGTACCCATCTCGCTCCGCGAGATGTCTCGCCAACTAGTGATTTCTTCGCTTGAAGTGAGCGCTCACGGTAGTTGAGAAATCACCGTCTCGCACGACATTTTCCCTCACCTCTCGACGGAGCGAGAGGGGTACTGTAGTTACGCCACCAGCGCATCAAGCGCTTCTTCTCGATCCTGGTAGATCGCCCAGAGGGTATCGAGGGCGGTGAGTTTCAGCAGTTCCTTGGCACGTTCGGAAGCGCCACAGAGGACCATCTCGCTGCCTTGCTGTTTGACAAGCTTGTGACAACGGAGCAGGAGCGAGAGAAACACGGAACCAAAGTAGGCAACCTGGCTGAGGTCAACGATCACGCCACTGGCCGGTTCTTTTTTGAGTGGTTGCAGCACGATATCAGCGGCTTGTTCGATCAAATCCCACTGCATGGCTTCCACGTCGGCATTGGGGACGATGATGGCAACATCGCCGTGCCGTTCGATCTGAATGAACGCTGGGCTGGCAGATCCTTTAGGGCCCATCGGGGCTGTCATACGCTTGTCTCCGTTGGCGTGAACGTAGCCTATGTTAAAGCGTTTCATCCATAACGCAAGCCTCTCTTTGCTATTCGCTGAAGAACTGGCAAAGTTCACGGACCTCGAAGTTTTTTGAACGGAGGAGGTTTCAGCAGCGTAGTTGTTGTATAACAAAGAATAACCATTGTCGGAGTCGTGTTGTGCGCTCATTGCTCTCCCTTTCGCTGCTGATGGCGATATGCATCATCCTGACTGGGTGTAGTCCACCTGCAGGAACGACGGTTGCCCCTGCAACAGGTTCTGCATGGAAATCGTCAGGCAAGGTCAAAGTGCTCACTTCGATCGCACCGGTTTATTGCCTGACAAAGCTCGTCGCGGGGGAGGATGCTGAAGTTCTGTGCCTGATGACCGCTCATGGCCCACACGATTTTGCACCAACGCAAGATGATGTCAAAATCCTGGCTGAAGCAGATTTGTTTGTCGTCATCGGTCTGGGACTTGAAGAGTTCCTGAATGGCATGGTCAAAAGCGCTGACAATCGCAAGCTCAAAGTCGTTCGCACAGGCATGGCCATTCCCGAAGAGTTACGGCTCGAAGCGGAAGGCAAACCCCACTACCACGGCGATAAGCTTGTCAGTCACAAAGGGGTCGATCCCCACATTTGGCTCGGCATGGATGAAGCAGGGCACATGGTCGATACCATTACTACTGCCCTCGTTGATCGTGATACCAGGAATGCTGCTGCCTATCAATCGCGTGCCAAGGAAGTGAAAGACCGGCTGGCCAAGCTCAAGACCCAGGGCACTGCACAACTCAAGAACGCCAAGGGTGGCTTGGTCACCTTCCACGATTCATTCCGCTATTTCGGCCGGAGCTTTGGTATCAATATCGTCGGTACCATTCGTGATGTCAAAGGCGATCAGCCCATGAGCCCTGCTGCCCTACGTGAACAGGCGGAGGAGTTCAAGAAGAAAGGCGTCCGCATTATTGGCGTGGAGCCACAGTACCCACGTGGCGTAGCGGAGAACCTGGCCAAAGAGATTGATGCGAAGAAGACGAAGATCATCGATCTTGATCCCCTCGAAACCGCACCGGCACTACCCAGCTCGCCTTACCATATCAATCCGAACCACTACTTTGAGAAAATCGAACAGAACCTCAAGAACCTGCAAAAAGCCTTCGAATGAGCCTGGCATTACCCGTTATCGAAAATCCAACTGCAGGGGCGAATCCATCGCCGTTGTTGATCGTGGAGAATCTGTCTGTTGAGCTTGGTGGCAAAGCCATCCTCAAAAAGCTCTCAGCCAACATCCCCCGTGGGCAAATCTCGGCCCTCATCGGCCTCAATGGTTCAGGCAAGACGACGTTCCTGAAAGCGCTTCTCAAGGAAGTCTCCTACACCGGTAAGGTGCAATGGCGGTGCGGGCATGACCATTCGCAGCCCTTTCCGCATTTGATTGGCTACGTACCCCAGCGGCTTCAGTTCGATCTGAATCAGCCTCTGACGGTAGTGGAACTGATCGCCATCAGTTTGCAGAAGAAGCCTCTCTTTCTCGGCATCAGTCGCTGTCTCAAGCAGCGCATCGTCAAGATTCTCGAGCGAGTGCATGCTGAGAAATTGATCGATGTGCCGGTGGGTGGCCTCTCCGGTGGGCAACTGCAACGCATCCTGCTGGCACTGGCTCTCGAACCGACACCGGAATTGTTGCTACTCGATGAACCAGCGCAAGGTATCGACTTCAGTAGTCAAAACGACTTCTACGATCTGATCGCACAGGTGAATCGGGAAACCCACATCACGATGATCCTGGTATCCCACGAACTCAGCGTCGTCAGCAAGTACGCTCACCGGGTGTTCTGCATGAAGGATGGCAGCATCCTCTGCGAAGGCTCCGGGCAGGACATTGTGACAGGCGAGATGATCAAGCAAATCTTCGGCGCTGATGCGGGCGTGTATCCGCACCGACACTAACCCGAAACGTGAGTGAGGGACGCTTTGCAATCGCAAGCGTCCCTCACTCACGTTTCGGGCTAGTGTCCTCTCGTTGTTACTTCTTCTTCAGCGAAACACCGTGCAGGTAGAAGTTCCGGTCGTATTCGCCTTCCTTGTACACATCGTTGGTGTAAGCGACTTTGACCTTCACTTCGCCAGCCTTCAGCTTGACGGGGAACTCGTAGTCCTTCTGGTCTTCGCTCTTGAGAAGGAAGTCCTTGGCTACTTCCTTGTCATCAACAGTCACGGTGATCTTGGCATTCTCGTTCTGGGCAGCGTTACAGCTGGCGCTCAGGGTGAGAGTGTATTCACCATCAGCAGGCACTTTGCCTTTGACCGTTGCAGCACCAGCGATGTAGTAGAAGGCTTTCTCTTCGCCTTCGTTATAGCCTAGCAAGTCGCTGGAGTCTTTCGGATCGAAAACAGCGTTCTTGATTTCGAACTTGATTGCATCATCTGCCAGAACCGGGTGAGCAAGCAAGGTGGCGAACACGAGCAGTAGAGACATGAGCTACTCCTGTGGAAGAGATGTGTGTTCAGACTTGCCTACAGTCTATGAGTAAGAACCATGCAACCAAGAGCCGCCGCCGAACTTCATGTAAGGCATGCATTGGATTTGGATTGCTACTGACCATGTCACGCAGAAAGACTAGAACAAAGGGCAATCGTGAATACACTGGTTCGCAGGAGTTCAACAGCGATGGCGGATGTCGGTAAGCTGGAAGCAGCCCTGGCACGCGGTCTTTCGCCTAACGGCGATCTCATTCACGAACTGGCTCAACTGCGCGACTTCAAGATACGCACCGCCCAGAGCGCTCATTCCATCTGCCTGGCTCTCGCCCGTCTGATTGAACTGCCCCCTGAAACTCCCGAGACGACGCTCCCCGCCCGATCAGCTCTCGATTGGCTGGTAGGGCTCTTCCAGCAGGTGGAAACCAAGGAAGCCTTCGAGGTACTGCTGCTTTACGGCATGCCACCTCTAGTACAACTCTTCGATGAAAAATCCGATCGCCTTGATCTCCTTTTCCTGTTAAAGCTGTTCGCTCTGTACCGTTTGCAACCCGGAGCAGACCGCATCATCCAGGCTGCCCGCACGGGGTTTCAACAGGAAAGCAGACTCTGGTCCGTCATCTTCAGGCAACTCGATCTTGAACATCCACAAGCTGATCAGGTAATGAACGCCCTGAGCAATCCGCTACCACAGGGATTCATCGGCGTAGCATATCTCGATTGGGTGAACACCTTCTGCCTGGCAGATATGATCCAGGATCATCCCTTCGATTCCGAAGAAGGCCATGCCATCCTACATGGCTACCTGACTGACCAGGACCCACAGCACTACAGCTACGCCCAGAGTGCTGCTGCGAGTTTGCCCTTCCTCAAGCGAGGCAACCGTCAGGATCTGCTGGCCCTGTCTCTCGATCACACTAGCACCGATGTACAGTTGGAAGGTGCCTGGGCATCAGCCAAACTAGGCAGCGCAGCCGGGGTGAACATCCTTTCCAGGCTCTGTCGTGATCCGGCGTACAGCAAGCAAGCTTGCCAGTATCTGCGTGAACTTGATCTGGAAGAAGCCATTCCCAAAGAGGTACAACAACCGACGTTCCAGGCTCAATCGGAACTAAGCAATTGGCTGGCCCATCCCGATGAATTTGGCCGACCACCTGATGAGATCAAGTTGCTGGACTCACGCGAGATCTATTGGCCACCGACCAAAAATCGCCGACAGGTCTGGCTCTTCGCCTATCACTATGATGTCGAGGATGATGAAAGCGAACCGGACCACAATGCTTACCAGAATGGTGTTGGGATGGTCGGATCCATCACTTTCTCCTTGCTCGGTGAAACGAAGCCCGATATGTCTCCTGAAGACATCTACGCCCTGCACTGTTGCTGGGAACTCGAATATCGGGGCGATCCACTCGCTCCCCAAGTGCGTGATATTCAGGCTGGTCGTCAATTGCTTGCTCAGCATCAATCGGGCTTTACTCCCCGTCCCTCTGCTCGCTAGAGAACACCATGCGTATCTGGGCAATCGGCGATGTACATGGCTGCCTGACTGCCCTCAACAGCTTGCTTGCTGCACTCGATCTGCAACCTGAGGATCGACTGGTCTTCCTGGGTGATCTCATCGACCGTGGCCCGGATAGCAAAGCCACCATCGAACGTATCTTTGAACTACGCCAGCAACGACAGGTCGATGTCATTCAAGGCAACCACGAAGAAATGCTCCTGATGTCGCGTGACCTGCCCGGCTACTCGCGCGTCTGGCAGATGTACGGCGGCAAGGAGACGCTGGCATCCTACGGTGTCAGCGATGGTTCAGTTGAAGGCTGGGCCGATGCTATCCCCGCAGAGCACTGGAAGTTCTTCAAGACAGAGATGGTGGATGCGGTTGAAGAACTCGGGCATGTGATGGTGCATGGAGGCTATGTTCCAGCACTGCCCTGGAGTCAGCAGCCGTGGAATGATCTGCGCTGGATGAAGTGGAACAATCCACAGCCCCACTGCTCCGGGCAGATTGTCGTCTGTGGGCACACCCATCAAGTCAGTGGCGATCCGCTAGATGTCGGTCACGCCATTTGCATCGATACCTGGGTGTATGGTAGCGACGGTTGGCTCACTGCCCTGGACCTGGGTAGTCATGAGTATGTGCAGGCGAATCAGCGTGGGGAGATTCGGAAGGGACAGTTGGTGCAGATACAACGTGGATAACGCTCAAATCCTGCGAATGCTCGCTAACCACGCCTTCGCATCGCCATAAAAGCTAGGCATCGTCTGGTAGATACTCAGTTCGACCTTCTCTACCGTCCAGCCATTTGCGAACGCATCTCGTATCTCCTGTTGCGTCACCCTTCGCGGGCCTTCGGTGCCTGGCTGATGTTCGCTGAAGCAGATCAAATACAGCATCCCACCTGGCATTACCAGCCGATGGATGTTCTCTGCATAGACGAGGCGATCCTTGTCGTTGAAGACATGGAAGACCCCTGCATCAATCGCTGTATCATGCACACCGAGGTTACCGAGCGTGAGTACGCTGGCAGCATAGAAGGCAACCGGCAGTGGCCTCTTACCCAACCTGTCACGTGCCTGTGCGATAGCTGCTGGCACCAGATCGAACGCCGTCACAACGTGTCCCTGCTCAGCCAGATAGATAGCATTGCACCCGGTACCACAACCGATGTCGAGAATGGTTCCTTCAAGCAAGCCTTGCTGTTGCAGCTTGATCACAGTTGGCTGTGGCTGATCAATCTCCCACGCGGGCTTCCCGGTATAGATCTGCTGGAAGAACTCCACACTCATACTCGGGCTGCTCATTTCTGATTCTCCAGCACCCACTTCACCGCAGCAGGCATCCCGTCCGCAAACTGAACGGTTGGCTTATACCCCAGTTCCTTCTTCAGCTTCTCGCAACTGAAGCCCAGGTTGAGGCCGAGAAACTTGATACGGGCCTGGGTCAAAATCGGTGCCTTCTTTGCCCCACGCATGCGGGCAAAACCTTCGATCACCTTGGCCATCGTCTTCGCAACACCGAGTGGTACGTGCTTCACGGGCTTGGGTAAACCCGCTGCGTCCGCGACAGTTTCCATGAACCGTTTCTTAGTGACGACTTCGTCATCTGTCAGGTTGAAGATGTGTCCCACAGCATTCGGCTTCTCGATAGCCAGGAACACCGCCTGCACGATGTTATCCACATGAATGGTGTTCATCTGCTGTTCGCCTGAGCCGAGGTAGCGGACTCGACCAGCTTTCAGGTTCTCCAACAACTTTGGCAACACGGTTCGGTCGCGGGTTCCATACACGAAGCCAGGCCGGAGGATGACGACAGACAGTTGATGAGCCTGGAAGTAGCCCATCACCACAGCTTCCGCTTCCATCTTGGTCTGCGTGTAGCCATCCATGTGCTTTGCAGGCGGGGACACGGTTTCATCAGTGTTGAAGTGATCACGGGCTTCGTAGACACCCAGCGAGCTGACGTGGATAAACCGCTCCACCTTCTGTGCCTTCGCTGCTTCGAGAAGCAGAGTCGTTGCCTGCACGTTCACTTCCCGATACTCATCCACTGGCCCCCAGTCGCCTACCTTGGCTGCCGAGTGAACGACGACCGTAACACCTTCCATTGCCTTTTGCACTGTGGCTGGGTCGGTCAAATCGCCTGCCACCACCTGGCAGCCGAACTGCTTCGGATAGGTGAGATCGCTGCTGGCCCGGGCGATAGTCACCGTGGGGATGCCTCGCTTCTGACACGCTTCCGCCAGATGACTACCTACGAAACCGGTCGCCCCGGTGATCAAGTACTTTGCCATGATGATCCTTCATTGAGACCCTGCTGTTTTATCAATGCCAAACTGAAAATGACAGGCAACTCGATCCGAACCTTGCAACCACATCCCCCTCGCCTGGTAAGATGATGCCTGCTCAACAAAAAAAATCGCATTCCCTGAGGAATGCGATGGGTACGAACGAAGCAGCGTTAGCTGAGATTCGTAGCCAGCTTTGTGAACAGTTGATCCGTCACGCTGGTACGAACGCGAGCATCAGTGTTCGATAGTCCGGTCAGCAACGCCTTTATGGTGTTCAGCGTTACTTTTGTCTCAGCTGGAGACTCTGGCCGTTGGAGTTGAGAGACAGCACTGGTGTATGAGGTTGAAGTGATCTGGCTTGCAGCTATCGAAGAGACATTCGCAAAAGCCTCTTTGATTCGAGGAGCCAGCACAGCGAGGATGTCACGCATATTCTGGTTCTTCTGCTTGAGCACCATTCCTGGTGTAACGACTTCGTCGTCATGATCGTCGTGCTCATGAGTGTACTCATCATCGTTTTCATGCCCGGGTAGCGGGAACAGGTGAGGCAATATTCCACGACCGGGTCTTGAACCGTCATCATTGACGATAGTGCCATCAGCTGTGGCAACAGCAATGGTGGCATTAGCTGGGCTGCTTAACGTGACTCGGAACTTCTCATTCTTCTCTTTCGTACTGTCAGCAGCAACATTTACAGTAATAGTCTTGCTTGTCTCCCCTGCTGCAAAGGAGACTGAACCGCTGGGGAGCACGCCACTTGCAAAATCATTGGCGGATGCTGCTGTACCCGTTCCAGTGACTGTCCAGTTCACCGATGCGGTTCCAGCACTGCTACCAGTACGAGTCACCGTGAAGGTAAATGGAGTGGCAGCAGTCCCGGTACCTTCCGCCTTGTTCGCATCAGCCATGGCAATGCTAAGCGTTGGAGTGATATCATTGTCGGTGATGGTTCCCACACCTTGGCCATTGGAGATAACAGCACCCGAGGCATTGGAGAGATTGAGAGCAAAGGTCTCACTGGATTCGGTAGTGGTATCATCAACGATGGCTACAGAAACCGATTGAGTGGTGCTGCCACCTGGAGTAAACGTCAGGGTTCCACTGGTGGAACTGTAATCGCCTGGGGCTACAGCCGTGCCATTGCTCGTGGCATAATTCACTGTCACATTGCTGCTAGTGGATCCTGTTAGTGTTACGACAAAGGTAGCTGTTCCAGCAGCCTCGTTGACGGTGACACTGTTCACGGAGAGTTGAGCAGTCTGGCCAGCATCCACTATCGTTCCGGAAACAAAATAGCGACCTAAACTGGCGTACTCGGAGTATCCCGATGGAGGATTGGCACCTGGAGTACCGAAACCGGTGCCATCAATCTTGAGATAATATTGCCCTGCCGCCAGTGTCTGACTGAAACTGGCACTCAACGTCGTTGCCGAATTCGAGGATGCAATCAAGGAACCACTGGCATCGTAGAGATCGGCTTTAATATCCAGATTCGGCCCAGGATTAAAAGGATTGATATTGAGCGATACCTGTCCAGCCCCAGTGACAAACGAAAAATAATCGACATCGCTCGTGGTGGTGATAATACCAGAACCGCTGACGCTCGTGCCACTCACAGCTAACGGTGCAGCTGACGCCGTTGTATTGCCTACATCATCGGCACGGTAACCGAAGCCGTTGTAGGAGGTGATGATGGCTAGGTCGTCCGGGCCTTTGTTGTAGTTGGCACCAGTGCCCCCGTTATTCGTTCCATAATACTCGCCTTTATCCCACGTGGTGACATTCGTGTAATATCCCACACCCATCAGGGGAGCCCAACTCGTTTCACCGCTACCATGTCCGGAATAGTAACCTGCCGATGCCGTACCATCGTGAGCCAGACCTAAACTGTGGCCTACTTCGTGGCTGGCTGCTTCTGCGACGTTCTTCCCACCTGTCACATACACAAACACACCGGTATCCGTGCTCCAATTGAAGCTGTCGATGTAGCCAACGCCACCAGCGCCAGTGCCTTGAGTATCCCGTGTGATGATTACCCGAATGCCCCATTGGTTATCACCGGTTCCCGACTTGCGGAGACCTTCAATGCCGGGATCAACTGTCGTGACATTGACATTGAAAGGAATGTAGTCTTCAGCGATTCGGTTCCAGGCATTTTCAATATCAGCAAGTTCGGAAGCACTGTAGGCAGAGGTGTTGCCGTCCGTGTCATACGCTGGTGAATTGATGGAAGAAACACCAAAGTAACTATTCCACTGTGTACCCGTGCTAACGTGGCCATCGAAATCGAGGTAGATGGTGTGATTGGCACCAGGCATACTGCTGAACGCGGGCACTGCTGGACACCATCGATGCTCAAGATGTTCCAGTTGTAATTGAAATCGACGAGATGAGACTACGGAATGTTTTTGACGACGACTGGGCAGGGTCGAACGCAACATGGTGTACGTGTCCTCTCACGCAAGTATTCTTGCGGATTCAGTGAATGGGGGAGCGATGGATCAGGTTGAACTCGTTGAAATGAATGAGTTCTGCGGATTGGGGTTGGCAAAATGTAGGTCATTTCTGAACTATGTCAACTCAAGTCTGGCAAACACAGCATTTGTGCTTATGAAGCAATATTCAGGCGGCTGTAGGCGTAAACTTCATGCTATTTCCCCATTTCTCTTGTCTTCGGTATCGGGTAGAATGCTTTACTGCTTCATGGGAGAATGGTGCAATGCCCTCAGTGTTGCCGGGCATGGATCCGTATCTGGAAGATGCCCGCCGTTGGCCGACGTTTCAAACGCAGTTCATCTCTGCCCTGGGTGATGCCTTGCAACCCGCCCTCAGCGACAAGTACCGGTTGCGCCTCGGCCATCGTCATTACGAAATCGAGCAGGTGCTCTTCACTTCAATCCAGAAGGAAGAGCATCAGGAACCATTCCTGGAAATTCGACTGAAGTCATCAGGGGACAAGCTGGTTTCACTCATCGAAATGATCTCGCCCATCAACCGTACACACCCCGAAGGCCGCAAACGGTATGAGATGCGCCGCGAAGAAGCACGCCTTGAAGGCGCTCACCTCATTGAACTTGACCTCGTCCTGCAAGGCCAAACCTGCCTGGAAGCAGATCTAACGACTCTTGCTGAATCACAGTACGTCTGCTGCGTCACCCGAGCAGCCCGCCCCATCAAGCATGAACTCTACGGCACCCTCATCACCAAACGCTTACCCCGCATCAGGCTGCCCATGATGGGAGACGAACGAGACCTGGTGCTGGACGTACAAGCCCTTGTCAATCGAGTGTATGATCGTTGCTTTGAAGGCATGATCGACTACCAGCACGATCCCCATGTGCCACTCTCCGATGGCGACAGGAAGTGGCTGGATCAGTTGCTACGCGGGGAGAAGCTGAGGAAGTAGATGTTACGCCGAATTGGAATTGGTTGCTTATCCTTTACGGCAGTTGTGATGATACTGTTGAGTTTGCTGCGTTGGCGAGAAGATACGGACTGGAATGATGTGAACATTGAACGAACGAAAACAGCACTCATCCCTGTTATTGCTGCCATTGATAAGGTCTACTGTCAACACGGCAGGTTTCCGGAGAGTTTAGATCTGTTAGTACCTGAGTACATTCCTGTAATTCCAGTACCTTGTGGTAAGGGAGTACTCTTCTTGGGTCATTTCCGAAATCAACGAAACTACTATGAATTGGTGTTTGAACGTGGCGAAGCCAGTGAACTCATGCTCTATCGGAGCAGAGATCAATCTTGGCATCACTACCGTTGACCAGCATGACTCTTAATCCACCGCCTCATCCACCACAGCCCAAGTACTGGCCCTGGTAACCAAAGCCAACTAATCCATACCCCCCAACTTTCGACAAGGCTCGCGGTCAGTTGAATGCTCACCACCGTCACACTGAAGCCGATGGCGTTTTGTAGGGCAAGTGACGAACCAACTGCTTCGGGGGGACAGCTTTTGGCAGAGATAGCAGAGAACTGGGGCGAATCAGCGGGGGCACTTAGCCCCCAGAGTATCAGCAACACTAATACAACAGCCACGGGCAACGATGGCAACAGTGGCCCACAGGCACACATCAATCCCGACAGGCAGAGGGCCAGGATCGCTACCCGTCCGCTGCCAATCCGCCGACTCAGCCAGCCACCTGCCACATTCCCAATGGCTCCCACCGCAATGATGATGAACGTCCACCAGGCCCGTAATTCGGGTTCAGTGGTGATCCAGCCTGCCAGCAAAGGCACCATCGACCAGAACGCATAGAGTTCCCACATGTGACCGAAGTAACCCAACGCTGAGGCACGGAAGTCTGCGTTCTGAAAGGATCGAAGAGCAAGCCGAGGATCAAACCGACGTACGGGTGCCTTGGCTGTCGGGCCATCGCCGAGCCTGCTGATGATAACTGCAGCAAGGATAGCTAAACCGGAAGCTGTTGAAACCACACTTTGCCAATGCCCCACACCACCAAGTGCCTTCAGCAGAAACGGGAGCGAGGTGCCGAGCGACACCGATCCCACCAGCCAGCCCAGCGCTTCCCCGGCCCGGTCAGGCATCCAACTGACGACCAACTTCATCCCCAGTGGATAGATGCCAGCCAAGGCCAGCCCGGTACCGAACCGCCAGCACCACGCATCACTCAGATCTCTGCTGAGCCAGGCGAAGCCGAGGTTGGTGAACGCACCCAACAGTGCGGACAGTGCAAAGACCTTGCTCGCTGGAAAGCCATCTGCGAATCCGGTGATGGCCAGGAACAACGTCCCCGCAATGAAGCCGAGTTGTACCGCCGTCAGCAGGCTGCCCCGCTGCGATGCAGTGAGCGACCAGAGTGGTGTCAACTCATCGAGTGCTGCAGTGCCACAGAACCAGAGCGAGGTGCCAAGCACTTCGGCCAGCACGATCAACGTTAGCGCCCAGCGATTCACTCGGTCTCCAGCCAATTAGGCCCAGCACTGATATCGACATCCACAGGTACCTTCAGCGGCATGGCATTGATCATTTCGTATTTCACCATTGCCATGATCGGCTGCAGTTGGTCAGGCACCGCTTCGAGCACCAGTTCATCGTGAATCTGGAGCAGCAGCCGAACGGGAAGCTCTCCCTTCTTGATGCGGCGATGAATGTTGAGCATCGCAAACTTCATCAGGTCAGCAGCAGACCCCTGGATAACAGTGTTGACGGCTTCGCGCTCGGCTTGGTTCCTCATCTTGTAGCTCGACTTCGCCCGGATGCCAGTAATCTCACGCCGACGGCCTGCAATAGTAGTGACAAACCCTTTGGCCTTCGCATCAGCCAGCACCGCATCCTGGAAGGCTACCACGCCGGGGTACTTGGCAAAGTAGCCATCAATAAAGCTGGCTGCTTCGTCCTTTGAAATGCCGAGCGTGTTCGAGAGGCCATAGGGGCTCAGGCCATAGAGCACGCCGAAGTTGACGACCTTGGCCAGGCGCCGCTGGTCGGAAGAGACTTCGGCTTCAGTGATGCCAAACACCTGGGCAGCCACGAACGAATGAATGTCGCGGTTCTCCCGGAACGCTTGCAGCAGCGCTGCATCTTCCGAAAGATGGGCGAAGACCCGCAGTTCAATCTGCGAGTAATCAGCGGTGATGAGCGTATACCCTTCCCCAGCGACGAAAGCCTTGCGGATGACCCGACCCTGATCGGTCCGCATCGGGATGTTCTGCAGATTGGGGTTCGTACTCGACAGTCGCCCCGTCGCTGCTACCGTCTGATTGAACTGGCAATGGATGCGATGAGTCCGCACATCGACTTGTGCAGGCAGAGCATCCAGATACGTTCCCTGCAACTTGGTCAGTTGCCGATAGGCAATGATGAGCTTGGGCAGTTCATGCCCCTCTGCTGCCAGGTCTTCCAGTACCTCTTGATTCGTAGAGGCTTCACCCGTCTGAGCGGTCTTCTTGCCCTTAGGTAGCTTCAACTCGACGAATAGTATCTCCCGTAGCTGCATCGGCGAATCGATGTTGAAGCTGCGACCGGCCAGACGATAGATGTCCTCTTCCAGCTTCTTCGTCTGGGCGGTGTACTCGCGAGACAGGTCTTTCAGCAACTGCACATCGAGACAGATACCCGTCTCTTCCATCTCCATCAGCACGCCGATCAAAGGCAACTCAAGATCGCGGTAGATAGGTTCGAGCTTCTTCTCGACAATTTCCATGTCGAGCAGGTTGCACAGACGAAGGGTGATGTCGATCTCTTCCCCGAAGTGCTGGGCCAACTCAGCGGTGTTGATGGTCTCTACCCGACGCGCGAACTTGCCTTCACCGGATAGCTTGCTCAACGGCATCGGGCTGTGGTTCAGATGCCGACGGGCCAGATCAGCCAGGCTATGCGACCGCTCACCCGCTTGCAGCAGATAACTCGCCAGCATGGCATCGCCAGCAACACCTTGCATGGTGATACCCTGATGGTGCAGCCAGGCCATCTCGAACTTGATGTTGTGCCCCACCTTGCTGATGCTGGCATCATCGAGCAAAGGCTTCAGCTTCTTCAGTACATCGGGCTCGTCCAGCTTCTTCTGCTTCTCCGGCCCACGGAGTGGCAGATAGTGCCCAGTCTTCTCTGCCCAACTGATGGCGATGCCAATGAGCTCACTTTGACGCGGGTTCTCTTCCTGGGTGATCAAGTCGATGGCAAACCGCGACTGCTGGCGGAGTGCCGTCATCATCTCGGTCAGCTTCTGAGGCGTATCGACTAGTTCATATGTTCCCTGCCACTGCTCCTCTTCCAGGAACAGCCCGGTCTTGTCAATCACGACCTCTTCGTCATCGTCATCCCCCATGTCGAAGAGCATTCGCTGCTTCTTCGACTTCTCCATCTTCTTGGCGACCTCGGTGCGCAACTCGGTAGCCAGCCGGTTGAAGCCCAACTCGGTGTAGTAGCTTAGCAGCGTCTTCGCATCAGGCTCCTTCAGCTTCCAGTCATCCCAGGCAATAGTAACATCGACCTGACAATCGAGTTTGACCAGCTTGCGGGATAGCTCCAGCACCTTCTGATGTTCGATCAGGTTCTCCTTCATTTTGCTCTGCTTCATGGTAGGCAGCGCAGCCAGGATGCCATCAACGGTGTGGTATTCCTGCAGCAGCTTGCTGGCCGTCTTCACGCCGATGCCGGGAATGCCGGGGACGTTATCAACGCTATCCCCAGTGAGAGTGAGCAGTTCGACGACCTGCTCCGGTGTGATGCCCCAGTCCTCCTTGAGCTCTTTGGCTCCGAACATCATGTCCTTGCGGGCGTTGTAGAGGTGAATCTTGTCGTTGATGAGTTGGCGACAGTCTTTATCACTGGTACAGATGGCTACCTCATGGCCTTGTTCGGCAAAGGCCACGGCGAGCGTAGCCATCACATCGTCAGCCTCGAATCCTTTCACTTCAACAGCAGGGATACGCATCGCTTCCAACAGCTTGCGAATGCCCTGCAACTGGCCGTAGAGATCGTCAGGCATCGGCGAACGATGGGCCTTGTAGTCGTCGTAGAGCGTGTCACGAAACGTGGGGCCGGGCGGATCAAAGACGCAGATCAAGTAGTCAGGCTTCCGCTTCCGCAGCCGGTTCATATCGTTGGCGAAACCAAAGATCGCATTGGTCGGCTGTCCCGCCGGCCCCGTCATCATCGGCACCGCGTGGAAGACCTGGTAGAGCAGAGAATGCGAATCGATGAGGTAGACCACAAATAGCCCTTACGACAGATGCTGTTCCAGTTATCACTGGAGCCTTACCTATCTTCGTAGTCTACTGTGATATGGGTGACCAGAATCAACTTATGCGACATTCGAGAATGAAGCCATCTCAGCGGCAGCGAGTTCGATCAGGAACTAAGTTGTCTTCACGTCGTGCCCGACGTATTCGCTTTTGTTTCTCCTTCTTCATGCTCTCCAGTACTTCCAGAAAGATAGGATCATTTTCGTGAATGCCCGCATACTTCACCCAGGGGGTCTCCGGGTTGACAGGTTTAGTGGCCTTCACTTTCCTGGCGGCAACGTTGGGTATCGAATTCATGTGTTACTTCCTTGTTCGTATATCGCCTGTTTATGTAGTCGCCTTCTCGTTCCTCGAATTCAAGCCGGATCTTGTTCAGGTCGCAACAGCAGGCTAGCATTCATAAGCAAATGGAAAGCATGGTGTGTGCATGGAATCTGATAGTCGACGTCCCATTCAAGCACGTTCTTCTTGGTGGGCACAACGAACAGCATCCTGGCTGGCTACCCGCAGCATT
>WBZX01000235.1_pt1 | contig 45590 bp, 32 predicted proteins | sample 5204211 | NCBI WGS metagenome assembly WBZX01 (sample SAMN12344362, study PRJNA552823) | activated sludge metagenome | biome: Activated sludge suspended growth; feature: Nitrification reactor; material: Wastewater; isolation source: activated sludge from nitrification reactor of wastewater...
GCGCACGCCGGCGTCGCGCGTGGTCTGCCGCACCACGCCCATGCTGTGGCCCTGTCGCGCGTCGCGAACCGCAGCGCCGAGCTCCGCCAGCGACACCCCGGTGCGGTGCACCGCCTCGAGATCGACCGCGATCTCCAGCTCGTGGGGCGAAACGCCGTCGAGCTCGATGCGCGCAACGCCGTCGATGCGCTCGAGCGCCCGCACGATGCGCTCCTCGATCAGATAGTAGTCCTGCGACAGGTCGGTGCCGGACGACAGTCGCACCTCCATGATCGGATCGTCGGCGTTGGTGTAGCTGCCGATCTCGATGTTGGTGACGAACTCCGGCAGCTCGCCGCGCACGCGATCGATGCGGTCGCGCAGCTCGAGCTTGCGCGCGTCGGCGTCCTCGCCGGGCTGGAACTCGAGGTTCATCCGCACGCCCCAGCCGCCCGACCCGACCTGCGTGCGCGCGACCCCACGCAGGCCCGCGACCGCCTCCTCGAGCGGACGGATGAGCTCGCGCTCGAGCACCTCGGGGCTGGTGCGCGCGATGTCGACGCGCACGTAAGCGCGCGCGGCCTGCTCGCGCGGCAGGAACGACAGCGGCATTCGCGACAACCCGATGAGGCCCAGCAACACCACCGCCACGAGCGCCATGCCGACCGTGACCGGTCGCGAGAGCGCGAGATCGGAGGGGCTCCACTTCGGCATCGTCGCGGCGTCAGCATACCTGCTTGGCCGAGGATGGGGGTGCGCCGGCGGGCGTGCTTGCGTGCTGGTCGGCGCCGACCGCAACCGGCACGCACGGGCCCGAGGAGGCCTCTTCCATCGGTTTGACTAATTTGAACGAATGAGTCATATCAGTTTCATGAGCACGCCCGCCCGCGGCCCCCGCGACCCTTCGCGGCGGCGTCGAATCCTCGACGCCGCGAAAGCCGAGTTCACGCGCAGCGGCTTCAAGGGCACCAACCTCGACGCGATCGCACAGGCGGCGGGCTGCGCCAAGGGTGCGCTCTACCTCGAGTTCCCGGACAAGCGCACGCTGCTGCGCGAGCTCGTGCTCGAGGTGTTTGCGGGCATCCGCGCGCGCTACGAGCAGGAGGTGGTGTCGCGCGGCTCGCCGCTGCAGCGCATCGTGGGGACCCTGGCGTTCGCGTTCCGCGAGATGCTCCGCGAGCCGCTGTTCGCCAAGCTCATGCGCGAGGATCCCGAGCTGCGGGAGCTGCTGGTGACGGACCCGGTACAGGCCGCGGCAGCGGCGAAGGTCGAGATCGATCAGATCGCGGGCTGGGTCGATGAAGGCATCGCCCGCGGCGAGATCCGCCCCGACGTCGATCGCGACGCCATCCCGTACGCACTCGGTGTGCTGCGCTTCTCGCCACAGCACCTCGGCCTCATCACCGAGCTGGGTCTGTTCTCGGGCGAGCGCACGCTCGCGACCATCGTCGAGCTGTTCGAACGCGGCCTCGCAGCGCGACCGGGCCCCGACACGCCACGACACGGCACCGCCGCCGGCGCAGCCGTGAGCCCGCGCTCCGCCAAGCCCACCCGCAAGACCACCCGCACCCGCACGAGGACCCGATGACCAGCACCGCCGCGATCGAGATCGACAACCTCGGCAAGCGCTTCGGCACCGTCACCGCCGTGGAGGCGCTCTCGTTCACGGTCGGCGCCGGCGAGATCTTCGGCTTCATGGGCCACAACGGCGCCGGCAAGACCACGACGTTGCGCATGCTGCTCGGCCTCACCACCCCGAGCACCGGTGCGGCGCGCGTGCTCGGCCACGACTGCACGCACGCCGCGCTCGAGGTGCGCCGCGTGACCGGCTTCTTGCCGGCCAGCTACACACTGCCGCCCGACATGACTGCGCGCGGGTTCCTGCACTACATCGCCGCGATGTTCGAGCTGCCGGTCGCGGTCGCGCGTCAGCGCACCGAGGCCCTGCTCGCACGCTTCGGTCTGCAGGACGCCGCCGATCGCCGGCTGCGCGGCTTCTCGACCGGCATGGCGCAGAAGGTCGGGCTCGCGCAGGCCTTGGTGAACGAGCCGCGCGTGTTGCTGCTCGACGAGCCGACCTCGGGGCTCGACCCGCTCGGCCGTCACGAGCTGCTCGAGCTGCTGCGCGAGCTCGCCCGCGACCGCGGCGTGACGGTGCTGTTCTCGTCGCACATCCTCTCGGACGTCGAGGCGGTGTGCCAGCGCGTCGCGGCGCTCCACCACGGCAAGCTCATCGCGTGCGACACGGTCGCCGCGCTCAAGGCCGAGCACGGCGTCGCCGGCATGGACGACCTCTACCTCTCGCTGGTGCGGAGTGCCGCAGCATGACACGGCTACAGTGGCTCGATCTGCGAGCAACGCTGCGCGAGCGCAAGACCTGGCTCGCGGCCGCGATGTTGCTGTACGCGGTGGTCTCGATCCCGGTGCTGTTCGAGCGCCCCCCGCCGCACGTGCTCGCCGCCGTGCAGGCATGGTTCGCCAGCGACGATCCGTTCGCGCTGTTCATGTATCTCTGGATCGATCTCGTGATGAACAAGGCCATCGCGTTCTTGCCGGTGGTGATGGCCAGCGGTGTGGTGCTGCGCGAGCGCGATCTGGGCTCGCTGGTGCTGGTGGCGTCGAAGCCCATCGGCATGTCGCGTTACTTCGTGCTGCGCGCGATGTCGGCGTGCCTCGCGATGGCGATCCTCTATATCGCGACCCAGCTGCTCGGCGCGCTGTGGTTCAGCATGCAGGTGGCGGGCTTCCACGCGCGGCCGTTCCTGCTGGCGATGGTGCCCAACCTGTTCGCGGCCACCTTCGCGACCGCGCTCGCGGCCGCGTGCGCCGCGTGGGTGCGTCGGCGCGTGGCTGCGGCCCTGGTCGCGCTCGGCATCACCACCACGTTGGTGGGCATGGCGTTGGTCGGCTACTACCAGCCGGCCTGGCGCGCGTGGGCGAACCTCAACCCCATCGCGGTCGGAGCCTCGGCGCTCGGTCGGCTCGATCACCTCGATGTGCTCGGTACGCTGGTGCCGGCGGGCACGCTCGTGCTCGCGACCGCGGCGATGTTGTGGCTTGGTTCGATCGGCGCTCGACGACTGGCGGTGCTGTCGTGAGCGCCGGCCCCGCGTGGTCTTACGTGCGGGCCGAGGCCGCGGCTACGCCTCGCCGTGCGGCAATCGGTGTCACGCTGGCGGCGGTGGGCGGGCTCGCGCTGTCGCACGCCGTGATTCCACACTTCCCCGACGCCGCCATCGGCCTGCTGCAGCAGGGCTTCCGCCTGCGCACCCTCGGCGGCGTGATGCTCTTCAACGACGTCGTCGCCATCTATTTTGCGGCGTTCTACGTCGGGCTCGCGGGCCTCGTCGAGGGCCTGGTGGTCGCGCGCGAGCAGCATCGCCTCGAGCTCTTGCTGGCCAAGCCGGTGACGCCGCAGGGCTTCCTCGCCGCGCGTACGGGCACCGTGCTGCTCACCAGTGTGCTCGTCGGCGTCGCGGTCACGCTCGCGATGTTGGTCGCGCTCGCGGGCCACTTCGGCGACGGTGCCGAGATCTCGATCCTCGGCGCGCTCGGGGCGGGCCTGTTCGTCACCGCGATCGCGTTGGTCCAGCTGGCCGCGCTCGAGTCGCTGTTGGTCCGCATGCGCGAGAGCTTCTTCGCGCTGCTTGCCGGCTCGGCGGTGTGGCTCGCGACCGTGATGCCCTCGGCGGTGCTGCTCTACCGACCCGACCTGCTCGACCCACGCCCGTGGCTCGCCGACGCGATCACGGTCTCGAGCCTGGTCTGGCACGGTGCGCAGCTCACGTGGCTCGGCCCCTGCGCCCTCGCGATGGCGGTGCCGTGCGCGATCGCATGCGTGTGGGCCGCGGGGCGCGTGCTGGCCCGCACCGACGTCGCTGCGTGAGGGGCTGCTGCGCGCTCCACCGCGGGTTTGGCCCGGGCACGCCCGGGGCACCCAGGCCATGCCGGCGCAACCGCTTCACGCTCGGATTACGCGCCGTCGACCGACGGCGGCCCGACCGGGCGGCATGCTGTGGACGTGGGCGCCTCCGCACTCTCCGATTCCACTGCCGTCAGCCCTGCTCCACGACCGAGTCCGCAGGAGGTGCTCGATCGCATCGGTGCCGGCAAGGGACGCCGTCGCCGTCGCGCGGTGGTGTGGCTGGTGGTGCTGCTCGTCATCGGGGGCGGCGGCTTCACGTGGTGGCGCCTGCGCAACGCGAAGCAGGTGCCGATCCAGTGGGAGACCGTCGCGGCCGACCGCGGTGACATCGAGATGCACGTGGTCGCGACCGGCTCGCTGCAGGCGCGCAGCACCGTGTCGGTCGGCGCCGAGATCTCGGGTCGCGTCGCGAGCGTCGAGGTCGACGTCAACGATCGCGTCACCAAGGGTCAAGTGCTCGTGCGGCTCGACCCCATCACGGCCGCCAACGCGCTGGCCGAAGCCCAAGCCTCGCTGAAGTCGGCGAGCGCCGACTTGAGCCGCAGCAAGGCGGCGCTGAAGGAATCGGAGAACCTCGAGCGCCGCGCCGACGCACTGGCCAAGCAAGGCCTGGTCTCGGTCGAGGAGAACGACGCGCAGCGCAGCGCGGCGACCCTCGCGAAGAGCGACGTCTCGCGTGCCACCGCGCAGGCGAGCCTGGCGAAGATCCGCGTCGATCAGGCCAAGACCGACCTCTCCAAGCTGGTGATCCTCTCGCCCATCGACGGCATCGTGATGTCGCGTGCGGTCGAGCCCGGCAACGCGTTGTCGGCATCGTTGGCGGCCCCCGAGCTGTTCACCATCGCCGAGGACCTGTCGAAGATGGAGCTCGCGCTGCCGATCAACGAGGCCGACGTCGCGCGGGTGCGGGCGGGCCAGCAGGCGACCTTCGAGGTCGATGCGTGGCCGGACCGCACCTTCACCGCGAGTGTCCGGGAGGTCTCGTTCGCACCGCTGGTCACCAACAACGTCGTCACCTACAACGCGATCCTCGACGTCGACAACGCCGACCTCGCGCTGCGTCCGGGCATGACCGCGAGCGCGACCATCGTGTCGGACACGCGCAAGGCGGTGCTGCGCGTGCCCAACGGCGCGCTGCGCTACACGCCGCAGCTGCCGACGCAGAACAAGGGCTTCAACCCGCTGGCGCCGCCGCGCATGCGCGGCATGGGCGGCGGTGGAGACAAGCCGCAGGCCCCCGGCGTCTGGGTGCTGCGTGACGGCGCGCCGGTGCGCGTGCGCGTGACCTTGGGCGCGAGCGATGGCGAGTACACCGAGGTCGAAGGCGGCGAACTGGTCGAGGACGACCCGATCGTGGTCGGTCAGAGCAGCGGCGGAGGCGGCCGATGAGCGCGCAACCGGTGGTCAGTCTGGTCGGTGACCCGCCGGCGCTGCTGCAGCTGGTCGACGTGCGGCGGATCTACGGCGAGGGCGAGTCCGAGGTGCGTGCACTCGACGGTGTCGATCTCGAGATCGACCAAGGCGAGTTCGTGATGGTCATGGGCTCGAGTGGCTCGGGCAAGTCGACCTGCATGAACCTGCTGGGCTGCCTCGACAAGCCCAGCGGCGGCAGCTACCGCTTCGCCGGCGTCGACATCGGTGGCCTCGATCGCGACGCGCTGGCGTTGCTGCGTCGTCACTACCTGGGGTTCGTGTTCCAGAGCTTCAACCTGCTGCCGCGCACGTCGGCGGTCGAGCAGGTCGAGCTGCCGCTGGTCTATCGCGGCGTCGGAGCTCGCAAGCGCCGCGCCGCGGCCCTGGGCGCGCTCGAGCGCGTGGGCCTGGCGACCCGCGCCGAGCACACACCCGCCGAGCTCTCGGGCGGTCAGCAGCAGCGCGTCGCGATCGCGCGGGCGATCGTCACCGAGCCGGTGGTGCTGTTCGCCGACGAGCCCACCGGCAACCTCGACACCGAGACCACCCACGACGTCATGCGCCTGCTCGGCGACCTCAACCGCAAGCTCGGCATCACCATCGTCATGGTCACGCACGAGCCCGAGCTCATCGCGTATGCCTCGCGCGTGATCACCTTTCGCGATGGGCGGGTGCTGTCCGACGAGCGAAGGGGGGCCGCGTCGTGATCCTCTGGACCACCTTCGTGCTGGCGCTGGGCGCCATCCGGCGCAACGCGGGTCGCTCCCTGCTCACCGCGCTCGGGGTCGTCATCGGGGTCGGCAGCGTGATCGCGATGGTGAACCTCGGCCGCGCTGCCGGCCAGCAGGTCACCTCCAACATCCAGGCGATGGGGCCCAACCTCTTGTTCGTGCGGCCCAGCTTCACGCGCGCCGCCAGCGGCGGCACGCGTGCTGAGGCGGTGCCGTTCACCCCCGAAGACGTCGCGGCGATCGAGCGCGACATCGACGGGGTCGTGGTCGCGCCGGGCGCGAGCGCGAGCGCGACCATCGCGTACGGCAACCTCAACGCGACCACCTCGATCACCGGCACCACCAACGCCTACTTCGAGGTCCGCAACCTGCAGATCGCCGCGGGGCGCATGTTCGAGACCCGCGAGCTCGACAGTGGCGCGGCGGTCTGCATCCTCGGGCCGACGGTCGTGACCAACGTCTACGCCAGCGCGGAGCCGCTCGGCAGCACGCTACGGATCGGCGCGACCAGCTGCAGCGTCATCGGCGTGCTCGCGCCCAAGGGCAGCAACATGGGTCAGGACCAAGACGACGTGGTGCTGATGCCGTTCCGTGCGGTCGGTCGGCGCCTGACCGGCAAGACCGACATCGCGACCATCTACGTGTCGGCGGTCGAGGACGGCACCAGCGCGCGGGTCCGCAGCGACCTGCAGGCGCTGCTGCGCGAGCGCCGTCACCTGCGCGAGGGCGAGGCCGACGACTTCGACGTACGCGACATGGCCGAGATCGCCAGCACGCTCGAGAGCACCAGCGCGACCATGACCGCGCTGCTGGGCGCGATCGCGGCGGTGAGCCTCGTCGTCGGCGGCATCGGCATCATGAACATCATGCTGGTCTCGGTCACCGAGCGCACCCGCGAGATCGGCCTGCGCCTCGCCGTCGGCGCCCGCACCCGCGAGGTGCTGCTGCAGTTCCTCGTCGAGGCGATGGTGCTGTCGGTGTTCGGCGGCGTCGTCGGCATCGCGCTCGGTGTCGGCGGCACCTGGCTCATCGTGACGCAGCTGGGCATGCCATTCGTGGTGTCGATGGAGATGGTCGCCGCGGCGTTCGGCGTCTCGGCGGTGGTGGGCGTGCTGTTCGGCTACCTGCCAGCGCTCAAGGCCGCACGGCTCGACCCGATCGTCGCGCTGCGCCACGAGTAGCGCGAGGGGATCATCCGGGGTCGAGATCGATCTCGAAGGTCACACGGGCGCGCCGGCCTGCGAGGTCGCCCGTGAGGATGATGCTCGCGCCCACCGCCCCGACCTCCTCGAGCGCGCCGCCCTGGGCGTCGTGCACGAGCGCGACCTTGCCGGTCGCGAGATCGACGTCGAGCCGAAGCGCCTCGTAGGCATAGGCGCTCCAGCCCTCACCGCCGTTGGCGAGCGGGTTGAGATCGACCGTGGTCCACACGTCGGGGCACGGGGAGTACTGCTGGTTCGGTCCCCAGTCACCGCACTTCGAGCCACCCCACCCGCTCGACACGAACCCCCAAGCAGGCCCCTCGTCCCACTCCGAAAGTCGCACGTCGATCCTCGCGTGGCTCGGGTTCGGCGCGAGCTTCCGCGTGACCGTCCAGCCGGTGTGGTGGAGGTTCTTGTTGGCCGTGAGGGTCTTGCTGATGATCGCGTTGTCGATCGCGACATCGAGCGTGAGGTCGTCGCCGCCGGGCTCGGCCGCCAACGACTCGACCTTTGCGATCTTCAGCTTCAGCACCGGCCTCGGCATCTCCGGGGCCGGCACGTCGAAGAACAGCTCGTAGCGGCCGCTGGGCAGGTCGTGATCGTGTGTGAGCTTCCACGGCACCGCGCCGTCGTGCTCGGGCAGCATGGCGTAGAGCGAGTGCAGCGCGGTCTCGCCGGTGAGCAGCGACTTCTGCAGCGAACCGACCGGCCACTTGTCCGGGCTCGACAGCGCCAGCAGCCCCACCGTGTAGTCGAGCGCGAACATGAAGTGCGCGAGCCGCTGCTCGCTCGGCTCGCCGGCGGTGACGAGCTGCTGCGCGAGGCCCTGCGCCAACCCAACCATCACGCCGTACTCGTCTCGCATGGCCGGCGCGTCGCCATCGACCTCGGCGACCAGCGACACCAGCAATGCTGCGCTGGCCTTGCCGTCGAACACCGCCACGTCGAGCGACGTGGTGGCGCCGGTGACCACACCGTCCAAGCTCCCGCTGGCGGGCGCCGAGGCGTGCGCGACCACGAACGCGTTGCCTTCGGCGGTGACGAAGGTCGACAGCGCGAGCAGCTCGTCGCCGTCGCCGTCCCCATCGGAGAGCTCGAGTGCACGGACGCCGCTCATTCCCAGGTGGTAGGAGGAAGGACTCGGCACGGCCTCGGCGGGCAGCACGTCGGGCGGTGTGACACCGATGCCGCCGTAGAGCAGTCCACCGCCGGCGGCGACCTCGGTGAGCGCTGCGGTGGTCGGCACCTCCGACAGCGAGCGTCCGAGCGCCTTGGTGCGGGTGGCCTGCGGCAGCGCGTCGATGCGCGCGAGCACGCGCTTGCCGATCGCCTTGGCGTTGCGACGACCACCGAGTGCCTTGGCGACCGCGCGATCGAGCTCGTTGGGCTCCGCCACGCCGTCGACGAAGCGACGCAGCGCGTTCACGGCGAGCGCGCTCAGCTGTGGATTGGGCCCCTGCGGGGTGCGACGCAGGCGATCCAGCGTCGGGCGACGCGAGAGATCGATGCGCGGTGCGTCTCCGCGGCCTGCGAGAGGTGGCGTCCCGCGGGGCGCCGACGCGCCGACCGGCGCGCTCGCGCAGAGCAACGTTGCGGCGAGGATCGTCGAGGCGAGCGGACGCGTGGGCGCAGACATGCCAGGTCGACGGGCGACCCCGGCGATGTGACGGGGCGCGACGCGGGGGGGGCCTGCCGAGCACGCGAGCGGCCCGAAGCGGCCCGAAGGAAACCGCACCGGCGGCCGCCGTCGGCCTGCGTTGCCGCGCGCACGAAGGGTTTCGCGGTACCTTCGGCGGGCATATGCCCGACATCCTCAGCCCCATCGATGGTCGTGTCGCCTACGGCTACGCCGAGCTGCCCTTCGAGGCCGCGCTCGCCAAGATCGAGCAGGCCGAGACCGTGCAGCGCAGCTGGGCGCAAACGCCCCTGCCCCAACGCATCGCGCTGTGTCAGCGCATGCTCGAGAGCTATCGCGCGCGGCTGCCCGAGTACAGCGAGCAGATCACCCGCATGATGGGCAAGCCGGTCGGTCAGGCCCGCGGCGAGTTCGAGCGCTCGATGTGCGAGCGCGTGAACCACCTCTGCAGCATCGCCGAGGCCGCGCTCGCCGACGATGTGCTGCCGGAGAAGGCCGGCCTGCGCCGCTTCATCCGCCGCGAGCCCGTGGGCGTGGTGCTCGACATCGCGGCCTGGAACTACCCGCTGCTCATCGCGGTGAACGTCGTGGTGCCGGCCGTGCTCGCGGGCAACGCGGTGCTCCTCAAGCACGCCCACCAGACCGCGCTGGTCGCCGATCAGTTCGAGCAGGCCTTCCTCGCCGCCGGCGCACCGGCCGGGCTGGTGCAGGCGCTGCCGGTCGACCACGCCACCGCCGCGCAGCTGATGGCCACGCGCCGCTTCGGCTACGTCGCGTTCACCGGCTCGGTGCGCGGCGGTCACGAGGTCTACCGCGCGGTCGCGCAGGACAACTTCATCGGCGTCGGGCTCGAGCTCGGCGGCAAGGACCCCGCGCTGGTGCTGCCCGACTGCGACTTCGACTTCACGGTCGAGAACCTCGTCGACGGTGCGTTCTACAACAGCGGCCAGTCGTGCTGCGGCATCGAGCGCATCTACGTGCACGAGGACCTGCACGACCGCTTCGTCGAGGCCTACGTCGAGCTCACCAAGAAGTACGTGCTGGGCGACCCGATGCGTGACGGCGTCGGTCTGGGCCCGATGGTCAACGCAGCCGCGGCCGAGCACGTGCGCGCGCAGAACCGCGACGCGGTGACCCGCGGCGCGCGGGCGCTCGTCGCCGACGGCCACTTCGCGGTGCCCGAGCTGTCGCCGTGCTACCTCGCACCACAGGTGTTCGACCACGTCGATCACTCGATGGCGCTCATGCGCGAGGAGACCTTCGGACCCAGCATCGGCATCATGCGCATCCGCGACGAAGCCGAAGGCGTGCGCCTGATGAACGACTCCCACTACGGCCTCACGGCGTCGATCTGGACCCGCGACGCCGAACGCGGCGCCGCGCTGGCGACCCAGGTCGAGGCCGGCACCGTGTTCCTCAACCGCTGCGACTACCTCGACCCGGCGATGGCGTGGACCGGCGTGAAGGACTCCGGCCACGGCGTCTCGCTGTCGACGCTGGGCTTCGATCAGGTCACGCGGCCGAAGAATTTCCACCTACGCGTCAGTTGGTGAGGGAGCATTCGCGCATGCACGGCGTCCACGATCGGAAGACCCTCGAGAGCTGGCTCGACCACGCCGGCATCAAGCGCCACAAGATCGGCGTGTTCGACATCGACGGGGTGCTGCGCGGCAAGTATGTCGACCGCGCGAAGTTCCTCTCGGTGGTCGACGGCGGCTTCGGCTTCTGCGACGTCGTGCTGGGCTGGGACAGCGCCGACGCGCTCTACGACAACGTCAAGGTCTCCGGCTGGCACACCGGCTATCGCGACGCGCCGGCGGTGCTCGATCTCTCGACGCTGCGCGTGCTCGCGTGCGAGGAAGACACCGCGCTGGTGATCGGCAACTTCGCCGGGGACTACGCGGGCGTCTGCCCCCGCACGCTGCTGCAGCGGGTGGTCGCGCGCGCCCACGCGATGGGCTTCGCGCCCAAGGCCGCGCTCGAGTACGAGTTCTTCCTGTTCGACGAGACGCCCGACTCGGTGCGTGAGAAGGGCTATCGCAACCTCAAGCCGTTCACGCCGGGCATGTTCGGCTACTCGGTGCTGCGCTCCACCGTGCACGCGGACATCTATCACGAGCTGCTCGACACCATGTCCGCGATGGACTGCGACATCGAGGCTCTCCACACCGAGACCGGCCCCGGCGTGCTCGAGGCCGCGATCGGGGTCGACGAGGCCGTGCGCGCGGCCGATAAGGGCGCCATCTTCAAGACCTTCACCAAGGTGCTCGCCCAACAACGCGGGCTCATGGCGACGTTCATGGCCAAGTGGAGCTCCGAGGTGCCGGGCCAGAGCGGTCACATCCACATCTCGCTCGGCGACGCGAACACCGGCGAGAACCGCTTCCACGACGCCAGCGCCGAGCACGGCATGAGCGAGGTCATGCGGCAGTTCGTGGCCGGGCAGGTCAAATACCTGCCCGAGGTGCTACCGATGGTGTGCGCAACGATCAATGCCTACCGCCGCATGGTGCCCGGCGTGTGGGCACCGACCTCGGCCAACTGGGGCGTCGAGAACCGCACCACCGCGGTGCGCGTCATCCCGGGCGGGCCAAAGGCCCAGCGCAGCGAGTACCGCCTCGGGCCCGCCGACGCGAACCCGTACCTCGCGCTCGCGGCCGCGTTGGCGAGCGGTCTGCGCGGCATCGAGGAACGCCTCGAGCTGCCCGAGATCGTGCGCGGCAACGCCTACGACGCCCACGGTCCGCACAGCCTGCCGCTGCCGACCACGCTGCGCGATGCCGCGGTGGCGTTCGAGCGCAGCACCGCGGCGCGCGAGATGTTCGGCGACGCGTTCGTCGAGCACTTCGCCGCCACGCGGCTGTGGGAGGACCGTCAGTTCCGCAAGCACGTCGCGGACTGGGACCTCGCGCGCTACTTCGAGATCATCTGAGTCGCCGGTGCCCGCGATGCGTTCGTGACTACGAAGCGTCGCGCTGCCGCGAGACTCGAAGGTCCGGGCGTGGTCCGCGAGCGCCCTTGGCCGCGCCGCGGGGGTGCTTGCCATGGCCGGGATGCGGCCCCTTGTGACGCGAGGGCGCCCGCGCATTCGCGTGGGGATCGATTGCGCGGGTCGGCATCGGCGCGCACGGCAGCGATGGCATGGCCGCGCGCAGCAGCATCGCGACCAGCTGTGCGGGGTCGTGCTCGCGCAGCAACGCCGACGCGTGGGCCAGCTCGCGAGGGTCGCCGACCGCACCATGCTCGAGGCTAGCGCGCAGATCCTGGCGCGCCCGCGAGGCGATCGCGTCGTGGATCTCATCGGGTCGTGGCAACGGGCGCCAGGTCGCCTGCACGTTGGCGACGCGCAGCACGTGCAGCGCCTGCTGCTGACCTCGCGGCGGCACCAACAACAGGCTGCGTCCCTTGCAGCCGGCACGGCCGGTGCGACCGGCGCGATGGGTGTAGCCATCGGGGTCGCGCGGTAGGTCGGCCTGGATCACGAGCGAGATCTCGGGCACGTCGATGCCGCGCGCGGCGACGTCGGTGCACACCAGCACGTCGATGACGCCGCGGCGGAACGCCTCGAGCGAGCGCGTGCGCTGGGCCTGGCTCAGCTCACCGCTCAGCGACTGCACCGCGAAGCCGTCGGTGGTCAAACGATCGGCGAGCTCGCTGGCGTCGGCTCGGCGCTCGACGAACACCAGCACCCGCTCGCCGCGGGCGAGCAGCAGGGCGTTGACGATCGCCGCGTAGGTGTCGTGGCGGTCGACCAGGCACGCGACGTGCTCGATGTCGGCGTTGGCGACCCCGAGGTCGGTGCCCTGCAGCACGAGCGGATCGGATTGCACGCGCTCGGCGAGGCGGCGGACCTGCGGCGGAAACGTCGCCGAGACCAGGTGGGAGTGACGCTCGGCCGGCAGCGCGTCGACGATGGCTTCGAGGTCCTCGCGAAAGCCCATGTCGAGCATGCGGTCGGCCTCGTCGAGCACGAGCTGCTGCACACCATCGCAGCGCACGCTGCCGCGCCGCACGTGATCGAGCAGGCGGCCCGGGGTCGCGACGAGGATCGTCGGCGGGCGCCGCAGCGCCTGGCGCTCGCGCATCATGTCGGTGCCACCTGTGACGACCTCGACGCGGACGTCGTCGAGATCGGCGAACAGCCAGCGCAGCTCTTGCTGCACCTGCACCGCGAGCTCGCGGGTCGGCACTACCACCAGGCCCCGGATCGCTTTGGGATCGGTGCAGGGCTCCTCCAGCGCGCGCGCCAGCACGAAGCCGAGCGCGACGGTCTTGCCCGAGCCCGTCTGCGACGAGATGCGAAGGTTTCGGCCCTGCGCCTGGTCGGCGAGCACGGCACGCTGCACCGAGGTCAACGCGGCGAAGCCACGGCGGACGAGGGCGGCACGCACGCCCGCGGGCACGGTGGGATCAGTATCGATGGGGCGCTCGTGCGCTTCGGCCGGGTTCACGCGCGGGAGCCTGCGACAGCGTCGGTACCGGAGTCGAACGCGCGAACGCACGCCAGCCGCGAAGTGCCCGCATCGTCGCGATGGCGGCGCTTGGCGGCGGTATGGCGGGCTCGCGCAGGGCCCTTGGTCGGCGGGCGCGCGCCGGCCCTGTCGCCCGGCAGGGGCGCGAAAGTCGTCATCGCTGCACGCCATCGGGGGACCACCGAAGCGGCGTGCTCGCGCTCGCGGGAGCGCGTGACTGCACGACGCAATCCTCGCGTCGACGTGCCCCTGCATCCCACGATCGTTGCCGCCGCGCGCGCTTGCTGCACGTGCGCGGGGGTCCAAGCTTGCCCGCGATGCAACGGACCTCGGCGCTCTCGATCCTCTCGCTCGGCGTACTCCTGCTCGGCCCGGTCGCCGGCTGCGTGCGGAAGTCGGATCACGAGGCGACCCTGCGGGAACTCGAGACCGCACGCGCCGACGAGGCCAAGACCTCGAAGGCGCTCGCGGACACCCGCGCCCAGCTCTCGCAGCGCGACACCAAGCTCACCGAACTCGAGGACGCGCTGGCCGTGCTGCAGCAGCGCGCCGATGAGTTCGCGGCCGAACGCGGTCGCCTGCAGGGCGCGCTCGACGAGGCCGCGCAGCGTAGCGCCGCGCTCGAGGGCCAGGTCGCCCAGTCCGAGCGCGAGCTCGCCGACCTGGTCAAGCGTCGCGCGAACCTCAAGGCCTCCCTCGATCGCCTGACGGCGGCGCTCTCCGACGTCGCCTCCCGTGAGCTCGAGGCCGAGAAGCGCGTGGCCGAGTACCGCGACATGTTGGTGCGCTTCCGGGCGCTCATCGACGCCGGCACGCTCGACGTGCGGATCGTCGGCGGTCGCATGGTGCTCACGCTGCCGGTCGACATCCTCTTCGCCTCGGGATCGACGCGGCTGTCGAGCGCCGGCGAGCTCGCGCTCGGCAAGGTCGGAGCCGTGCTCGCGGCGATCGGCGACCGACGCTTCCAAGTCGAGGGCCACACCGACGACGTCCCGATCCGCACCGAGCGATTCGCATCGAACTGGGAGCTGGCCTCGGGCCGCGCCCTGGTGGTGGTGCACGCATTGGTCGCCGCGGGTGTGCGGCCCGAGCAGCTGAGCGCGGCGAGCTTCGCCGAGTACCAACCACGGGCGTCCAACGGCGACGAGGATGGCCGCGCGAAGAACCGCCGCATCGAGATCACGGTGGTGCCCGATCTCTCGGGCTTGCCGGGAAACGACGAGCTGGAGCGCGTGGCGAAGGATCGCTGAGCACGCAAATCGTGCCGGCCCCCGCGCCGCGGATGCGCCCATGCTGGTGGCACGGCTGCGGCCGCGACGCTGGGACGGTTGCCATGAAGACCCCGAAGATGAAGATCGTGATCATCGGCGCCGGCCCGGCCGGTGGCGCATGTGCCCTGGTGCTCGCGCGACTCGGCATCGCCGACGTGCTCGTGCTCGACAAGGCCACCTACCCGCGGATCAAGGTCTGCGGCAGCGGCCTGTCGCCCCATGCGCTCGAGATGCTCGACCAGCTCGGCCTGCGCCAGCGCTTCGCGAGCAGCCACGTCGGCATGCCGCGCCTGCTGGCGCGCGGCCCCGAGGGCGAGGAGGTGCGTCTCGCGGGACGCGAGGGCGCGTGGGTGGTGCCGCGCGTCGACCTCGACGCGGCGGTGATCGGCGAGGCCGTGCGCAGCGGCGCGGTGTTCCGCGAGGGCACCAAGGTGGTCGAGCTGTTGCGCGACGACGCCGGCGAGGTCACCGGCGTCCGCACCGATGACGGCACGATCGAAGCGGATCTCGTGGTCTGTGCGAACGGCTCGCCCTCGCGCTTCTCGACCGACCAGAGCCCCGCGACGGGGATCCGCACCATCATGGGTTGGTGGTCGGACACTGCGCTGCGCAGCGACGAGGCGGTGATGATCTGGGACCGACGGCTGGAGGGCTACTACGCGTGGGCGTTCCCGGAGCCCCGCGGCCGCATGAACATCGGCCTGACGATCCCCGAGCACGCCGCGGCCGCCGACGCGCTCAAGCAGCTGTTCCAGGAGCTGCTCGACGAGCACTTCGGGGCCGCGTTGGCGAACGCCGAGCCGCACGGCAAGTGGATGGGTCACCCCGCAACCGTGACCACGCGCATCGGCGAGCTCGCGCAATCGCACGCCATGTGGATCGGCGAAGCGGCGCGGCTGGTGTCGCCGGGCACCGTCGAGGGCATCTCGTTCGCGCTCGAGAGCGGCATGGTCGCCGCCGAGTTCATCGCCGAGCACTTCGACGCGACACACGGCTTCTCGCGGGTGCAGCGGGCACTGCTGCGCACGAAGATGATCGCGCGCATGCTGCCGAAGTTCTGGGCTGGCGCAGCGTTCGCGCGACTGATGCGATCGGACCCGGCGCGGCACCTCACCGCGCAGGTGCTGGATCCGCAGTGGTTTGCGAGCAAGGCCACGCGGCTGGTCGGCGACCGCACGACTCGCGGCGGCGTGTGACGGCGGCGAGGCGAGCGCGCGAGCATTCACCGCGGCGCTGCGGGGATCTTGGCCACGAGCGGGCCGCTGAGCCGCGCGTCGAGATGGCGCGTCGCCTCGCACTCCGCCTCGTCGCGTCGACCCAGGGCGAAGCGTGCCAGCGCGCACAGGCGGTCGCGCTCGCGCGGCCCTCGGTGCGAGCGGTTGCAGCAGCGCAGCGCTACAATCTCCACCCGCTGTGGCCGACGACAGCTTCACCGATCCGCCGGACGCGGAGTCAGAGCCGCTGACGGCGGAGCACATCGGGAAGTACATCGTGCTCGATACGCTCGGCCAGGGGGCCATGGGCCTGGTGCTGCGTGCGTACGACCCGACCCTCGATCGCGCCGTTGCGCTCAAGCTCGTGCATCCTGCCCGCGGCGCGGCCCGGGAAGGACTGGCGAAGGCGCGTCTGGTGGCCGAGGCGCGCGCACTCGCCCGAGTTTCCCACCCCAACGTCGTGTCGGTCTTCGCGGTCGGCGTGATCGACGAGCGGGTGTTCGTCGCGATGGAGCTCGTGCCCGGTATCGACCTCGCGCGTTGGCTGCGTGCCCAGCCGCGGCCGTGGAAGCAGGTCGTCGACGTGTTCGTGGCCGCGGCGCGAGGCCTGTCGGCGGTCCACGCCGCCGGCATCGTGCACCGCGATGTGAAGCCCGCGAACATCCTCGTCGGTGACGACGGACGCGTCCGCATCGGGGACTTCGGCATCGCCCGCGCGGACGACGGCTTCTCCAGCTCGCCAGCGGGCGTCGAGAGCGAGCACTCCGATGCTCTCGTTCCCGTCGAAGGGCCGCTGACCGCCGAAGGGTTGACGGTCGGGACGCCGGCCTACATGGCGCCCGAGCAGCACGACGGCGCCGACGTCGGACCTGCGGCCGATCAGTACGCCCTGTGTGTCGCGCTGTACGAGGGGCTCTACGGCCGGCGACCGTTCGATGTCAACACCCGGCGCTTGCGCAACGCCAAGCGCACGCCGCCGTCGGCCCCCCCCCGCGATCGCGACGTGCCGCGGTGGTTGTTCGCGGTGGTCGTGCGCGGCCTGCAGCCCGACCCCCGCGCACGCCATCCCGACGTCGACGCGCTCGCGGATGCACTACAGCGCGATCCGGCGAGGCGACGCCGCGCAATCGCTGGGGTCGCGATCGGCGTGCTCGCCCTTGCGGGATTCGCCAGCTGGACGCTGACACGCCCCGGTCCATGTGACGACGTGGGCACACGGCTCGTCGGCGCCTGGGATGCACCGACACAGGAGCGTGTGATGGCTGCGTTCTCGGCCAGCTCGCGGCCCTACGCCGAGGCCATGGCGGATCGCGTGGGTCGTCGCCTCGACAGCTACGCCGAAGCCTGGACCGCGACGGCCCACGAAGCATGCTTGGCCACGCGAGTTCGCGGCGAGCAGTCCGACGCGATGCTCGATCGGCGAATGGCGTGCCTCGACGGTCGACGGCACCAGCTCGCGGCGGTCACGCAGCTGATGATCGGAGGTGGCGACGACGTGGTCGACCGCGCGATGGATCTGGTCGCGACGGTCGAACCGGTGTCTGGTTGCGACGATCTGGCGGCGCTCGCGGCCGGGCTCACGCCGATCGACGATCTCGCACGGAGGTCCGCGGTCGATGCCGCACGCGAGCAGCTGGCCCGCGCCGACGCTGCGCTCAGTGCGGGCAGGATCGCCGAGGCGCTCGCACTCAGCGGCGAGGTCGGGACGATCGCCGACGACATCGGCTACGAGCCACTCCAGGCCGAGGTCTTGCTCGTACGTGGGAGCGCCCACGATCTGGCGGGGTCGATGCCGGAGGCGCGCCGGGACCTCGAGCGCGGCCTGTGGCTCGCGGTCGGCAGCGGCCACGAGCGGATCGCCGCCCGCATCGCGGCAAAGCTGGTGTGGCACCTCGGCGAACGCGAGCAAGACCTCGCCGGCGCCGAGCGACTCGCCGAGCTCGGGCGCGTCCTGGTGCGGCGCGCAGGCGACGATCCAACGGCGGCGGCGGCCCTGCACGATGCCACCGGCGCCGCGCTGAGCAACGAGGCGAGGTGGGACGAGGCCATCGCCGAGCACGAGGCTGCCATCCGCGTTGCGGAGTCGAGTGGCAACGAACTGCAGGCGATCAAGGCCCGCTACAACATCGGGACCACGCTCTTCGCCCGCGGCGACCTGTCCAAGGCCCACGACGTGTTCGCCCAGGTCGTCGATGCCTTCGGCGAAGAGGTCGGTCGCGATCACCCCGACACGCTCAATGCTCGAGCGTCCCTGGCGGCGACGCTGCCCGGCGACGCCGAAGGCATCGCACAGGCCGAAGCCGTCGAGCGTGAGATCGTCGCGCGATACCGGGAGATCTACGGGCCGGACTCGATCAAGCTCGCCGGTGCGCTGACCAACCTCGCGGCGACGGTGGGGCGCCAGGGCCGGCAACAGGACGCGCTGGCGCTCTACCGCGAGGCCTTGCCGATCTACGAACGGGCCGGGCACAACGCCCGCCTCGCGCTCGTGCTGCAGAACATGGGGAGCATGTATCTCGACCTGCGGATCTACGACGCGGCCGAGCAGGCGCTCGGACGCTCGGTCGCCACGCGGGAGGCGATCTACGGTGCGACGCATCCGCAGCTGGTGCTTCCGCTCGTCGGCCTCAGCCGGATTCATGTGGCGCAGCAGCGCTGGCAGGACGCTCAGGCGTTCCTCGAACGCGCGCGGGAGATCACCGACGCCCACCTGGCCAACACGCGTGCGGTGGGCGTGGTGCGCAGCGTGATGGCCGATGTCGCCCGAGGCCGCGGTGAGCTGGAGCGAGCGCACCAGCTGTACGCCGAGGCCCTCGCGGCATTTCGCAGGGCCGACGACCGCGCGCAGTTCGACGTCGCGCTGACCTACGAAGACAGCGCAGAGGTCTTGCTGGCACTGCACCGGCCCGACGAGGCGCTACGCGCAGCCGAGGCCGGCATCGCCGAGCTCGGCACGGACGCGGTGCGGGACTCGGAAGTCTCGGAGCACCTCGCTCGCATCGTCACCGCAGCGAAGCAAGCCATGGGAGCGAAGGGGCGACGAGCGCAGGGTCCGCGCGGTCGACTCGGCGACCGCACGACCCGCAGCGGCGGCTGAGGGCGCTCCCGGGCGCCTGCCGCCGATCGACGACCGCACAGGGGGTCACTGCGATTGTCCCGTCCGCGACGGAACGCGCAGCTCCACCTCGTCGCCGACCTCGGGCGTGTAGATCAGCGAACGCGCGAGCTCCGATGGTTCGAGCTCCGTGATGATGCGATAGCCCTCGCCCTCGGCGTCGTCGATGCGCAGGGCTCGGCGTGGCTCGGTGCCCCCGTCGGTCTCGATCGCGACGACGGCCTCGGGGTCGGCGGCGCCACCGAGGGATCCCGGGATCCGCGTCCAGCTCGTCCGGCCGTCGCCGGCGATGCGCAGCACGAGCAGCTCCCCCTCCGTGGGCGGTGCGTCGTTCTCGACGGTCCACGACGACACCTCCGCGATGAACGGCTCGAGGGCAGCCCAGCCATACATGCTCATCCACCATGGTGTGCAGCGCGCCATGATGTCGGCATGGACGGAGGGATCGCGCAGGCCGCCATCGAGCACGCCCCAACCCCAGTGCACGATGGAGCCCGTCGCGTCGGGATAGTCCGGGTCCTCGTGCGCGGTCCCGTCGCAGGAGACCGCCTTGCGCCCCTGCAGCGTGCCCAGGTGCTTGGTCAGTGTCCTGGCGTTGAACTCCCGGCTGATCCAGTTCGCCGCGCCCACCCGCGCGAACGCAAGCTCCGCGGCCGCGCGATCGATGAGCCCATACACCCCACTGTTGACGTCCTCCGGCGTCGCACCGCACAGATCGACCATACCTTCGAGGTACTGCTGCACCGGCATCGACTCGGCCGTGCGGAACTCACTCAGCCGATCGTTCAGGTCGCTCCACTGCTCGAGAGGTCCCTCGAACGCGAGGGGCTCGGACACCGTGATGCTCACCTCCTGCACGGGGTGGACCATGTAGAGCTGGCTGCGCAGGTAGGCGATGTCCTCGTCGTCGAGCTCGGGCTGCGTGACGCAACCCAGCCCGTCGTCGTAGGCGATGGGCACGAGCGTGATCTCCAGGCGATGGGGCGAGCGCTCGAGTCCGAATGGTGCGAACGCGTCGCCGGGCGGGAACGAGGGCGGCACCTCGGGTGCGAGGCTCGGATCCGCCGCAGGGTCGGCCTCGTACAGCTCGATGCGATACTCGGTGTCTTCGTCGAGTCGCTCGGCCTCGAGCCGCCACTGGAAGGTGGTCGTCCACGGCAACGACGGCTCCTCGGCGCCGACCTCACGCACGTCGACCAGACGCACCTCGCTGCCGTCAGCGTCGCGAAGTCGGAGCTCGGCCGCGATTGCGTGGGGCGAGAAGCCCCCGTCGGTCGCCCAGCCCGCGCGAAGCAGCAGCGGGCGATCGGCCAGGAGCTTGGCGTCGCGCTCGGACGGCGGAACCACGACTGCTTCCTCGCCGAGGCGGATGCCGACGCCCTGGTTGGCCTCGACCCAGGCCACGCGCACGCCCGAGGCGGCCACGCGTCCCGAGCTCGTCTCGCCACCGCTGGACGAGGAGGTGGTGTCGGCGTCCGCGGTCTCGGACGCTTCGGTGGTTGCTGCCCCCATCGAGGTCCCACCGGAGGTTGCCGACGCCGTGGTGCCGCCATCGCCGTGCGCGGCGTCCCCGTCGGCACAGGCGCCGGCGCAGAGGCTCGTGAGCGCGAGGCCGGTGAAGGCGAGGGTCGTCGCGGTGCGACGATTCGTGTGGAGCGTCGAGCGAGCGCGGTTCATCGTGGACTCCGGAGGTGGATCTGGTGCACGGCGGTGGGCTCGATCCGCGCCACGCGTCCTTGGTGATGGTGGGCGAGGTCGGTCGCGAGCGCGAAGTCGTCGGGCAGCGGCGCGACGAGCCACTTCGCGTCGGAGTCACCGAGGTCGACGACGGTCGCGGTGACCTCGTCGACGCGGCCGTCGGGATAGGCGAACGAGATCGCGTGAGTGGCAGCATCGGCCCTCGCGCGCGGTGGCTTCCCCGGGAGCGTCATCCAGTGCGTCACGCCCGCGCCCGTGAGCGTGCCGATCAGCACCGCAGAGGCGTCGGCGCTGCCCACCGCGTCCTGCATCGACCACGACGAGAGCTCGCGGATCACCGGCTCGACGAGCGTCCAACCGTAGGCGCTCGTCCAGCGCGGCTGACAGTAGCTCATCATATCGGCGTACGAGGCCACGTCGCGCGTGATGCCATCGATCACACCGAAGCCGGCCACGTCGAGTTCGCCGCCCGCGATCGGATACGACAGATCCGGGTTGGCCTCGTCGCCCCTACAGATCGCATGCTTTCGCCCCTGCGCGTGGCCCAGCTCGTGCACCAACGTGTCGCCGAGGTGCTCGAGGCCCGGCCCCCACTTGCCCACCGCGACGCGAAGGTAGGCGGTCTCGGGCGTGAACTCCGTCGGCACCGGGGCGAGCCCGCCCAGCCCCGTACTGTCGAGGACCGTGCCCTCGCAGTCCTCGATCCAACCGAAGTAGTAGGTCTCCGTGGACGCGCCATCGAGGGCGCGCTGCTGACTCACGAGGTTCAGCAGCGTCGCGAGATCGAACAGCTCGGTGGACACGCTCAGCGGCTCGCGCACCGTGAATTCGACCTCGGTCACCGGGTGCTGCATGTAGAGCATGTGCTCGAGGTAGCTCGCCGACGCGTCGCTGATCTCGACCTCGGTCGCGCAGCCATGCCCGTTGTCGTATCGGACCGGCACCAGCGTCACCGCAATGCGTTGATTCACCGCCTCGACCCCGACCGCGATCGGGACCCCGTCGAGCGGGGGATAGTACGGCGGCGCCGCATCGTTCGCGTCGGCGACGACGTCGTGCTCGTAGAGCTCGATCGCGTAGCGCATCCCGGGGACCACCCGCTTGCCCTCGAGCAACCAGGTGAAGCCCTCCGTGCTCACGCCATCGACGATCGTCTCGTCTCCCGGCATCGCGCGCGTGGAGACGACACGCTCTTTCGTGTCGTCGGGGTATGTGAGGAGCAGGTGCGCCTCCACGGTGCGCGGCGTGAACGAGGGTTCGAGCGCCGCGACAGCGCGGATCTGCATCGGCCGTCCCCCGAGCAACCGGTTCTTGCGCTCATCCCCGGGCACGCCGGTGCCGTCGCGTCCGATGGGCACCGCCACGCCTTGGTTCGCGTCGACCGAGAGAATCGCAACGCCGCTGGCGGGAGCCAGGCCCGGTGCAGGCGCGCCGGTGGCCGAGCCATCGCTCGGGGGCTCGGTGGCCGCGGTCGAATCACCGGTCCCGTCGCTCTCCTCGGCAGGTGCGCTGCTCGATCCCTCGGCGGGTCCGGATTCGGCCGTCGCCGTGCCATCGGCGGGCGCCGAGTCCGAGCCGCAGCCAGGAAGCGCCGCCACGACCGCTGCCGTGACGATCGAGATCACGGCGCGGCGGCGGGATCGCGGCGCGACGTGCGGATTCGAGAGTGCATCGAAGAGGCCAACCACGTCCTCCATCCACGACGAGACCCTCGGACCTGACAACGACCCGCAGCGGCGGCTGACGGCGCTCGCATCACCGAGTTCGTGCGCCGCGGCGCGCCGCCGATCCGCCCCGGCGCGCGCGCTCCGACCGACGACTCGGCGTCGTCCGCTCGCTCGTCGGCGGTGGCGGTGTCAGAGACGTGGCGACCGCGCTGGGCGTCGTGGCGGTGACCTCCCCGGTGAGCCCCGCGAGCGCGTGGTTCGCGGTGTCGATCGCTGGCACCTCGGGGTCCACGCCCATGTGGAACTCGGCGACGATCTGCGCTCGCTCGGCGTTGATGCGAGTGACCCGCAGCTCGTAGCCCTTGCCCGCTCGCTGCAGCTCGCCCACCAGGATCACGCGGCTGCCGTGGCCCGTGCCCAGCTCCACGAAGCACCCGAGGTCGCTCCAGCGACAGGCCTGCAGCGACACGAGATCGACCGCGGCGCGATCGATGATCCCGCGGATCTTCGCCTGGGTCTGCAGCGCGGCCGCCAGCGCGGTGCGGAGCTTGGGCGGCCCGCCCCGCAGGCCCACCCAGATGCCGGTGCTGGGCGCCTGCGGGACCTCGTCGGCGCGGGCCGGTGCGGAGAATCCGGCCCACGCGAGCGTGGCCACGACGAGGGCGATGAGCGTGCGCATCACCCCCCTGGTTCCCGCCCGGCCGTCGATCCGTGGGCCGCGACCGAAAACCACCCCTAGAACTAGAAACTAGAACTCGAACGCGCCGCGGTCCCACACGCCGTCGCCGCCTCGGGGAACTCCGTCGGGGTCGGTGTCGAACGGTTCGTCGAGGGTCGTTCCCGCCGTCGTCGGTGTGGCCAGGTGGAAATCGCGAGCGTCGCGATCCACGAAGATCTCGCAGTCCGCCGTGCAGACCTCGCTGGCCGGGTCGTCGTCGCCGTCGACCTGGGTGTCGAAGTACCAATTCGAGGCCTGGGCGACGCCGCTGTTGTTGGTCCGCTCGCTGGCAAACCACACGTTGTTGCTGACGACGTTGCCCGTGCCCTGCTGGATCACCACGCCCGACCAAGTGCCCTGCATGTCGACCAGCGTGTTGCCGTGGACCGCGAAATCGTCGCAGGTATTGTCGTTGGACTCGTCGTTGGCGCAGAACACGAAGCCGCTGACGCCGAAGTTGTGGCCGGGCGCGCGACCGGTGTCGGCGATGTAGTCGGCGGTGTGGGTCATCGTGTTGCCGAAGATCCGCCAGCGCGTGGCCACGCCGCCGTTGAGCGCGGCGAACACCGCGGTGCCCTCGATGTCCTCGATCGCGTTGTTGCTGAACATGACGTCGGTGCTGTCGGTCATCGACAGCGCTTCGCCGTGGACTTCGGGCGTGCTGGTGTTGCGCGCGAGATAGCAGTGATCGACGACCAGGTCCCGCCAGTTGCCACGCATGAGGAACAAGGTCCTGTCCGAGTCGCGCACCGCACACTCGAGGAACACCAGGTCGCTGTTTCCCGTCAGTCCATAGACGACGTCGTCGCCGTTGCCGGTATCGCGACCGCCGCCGTGGAGATCGACGCGGCGGAAACGGAGCACGTCGCCGCCGTTGCCGTTGCCATCGTCGATCCGCACGTTGCCGGTGGTGATGCCGTAGCGGTCGACGCCACCTGTGCGCCAGTCGTCGTTGCGCACCACACCGTCGAACGAGTAGTAGTCGGTGTGGATCTGCATGGCGTCGAATACCGCCTGGGCGTCGCCGTCGCCGGCGACCCAGCCGACCTCGGTGCCGTGATCGGTCTCGGTCGCCTTGCGGATCGTGATCACGTCGGTGCCGGATTCGGCGTCGGCGAACAGGTGCTCGCCGTACTCGCCGTCGGACAGCAGGTAGATCCGTCCGCGCTCGAGGTCAGCGGGGAGCCCGGCCAGGGCGTTGTCCCAGTCCGACCCGTCAGCGGCGCCGCGACCCGACGGCGTGACATACCGGCAGCTCTGGTCGCACACCAGCGGCGGGTCTTCGGATCCGGTCTCGCCGGTGCCGGATTCAGCGCCCGACGAGGTCGTCGCCGCATCGGCCGTGGTCACATCGGCGCCGTTCGTCATCGCGGACGACGTGGTACTGCCGTCGCCACTCGAGGTCTGCGTCGTCGCAGTGCTCCCATCGCTGTTGGCGTCGGCTTGTGTGCCCCCATCGCCGCCGCAGGCGCTGAGCAGGAGCAGGGACCATGACCAACGGTGCCGAGGCATCATCGGGTCGAGTCTGCCACGTCGCAGCCGCGTCCGTGCCCGCGCTGCAGCTCCCACGCCGACGAGGACATCACATCCGGCCGTCGACCCGGGTACGGCGATGTAGACGATCGCACGGACCTTGTCGTCGCACTGGAACAACGCCGACGACGATGGCCCTGACTCTCGACGTCTTCGCCGCCGTAGCGGGCGGATCGACGGCTGCGTTCGCAAACGCCTCGACTAGGGATACACCACCGAGCAGCTCTGCCCGTCGCCCCCGCGACAGTCGTAGATCGTCTCGACCGTGAACCCCCACGGGCACCAGTCACCGGGGTTGCCGAACCACGCCTCGGGGTCGGCCTCGATGTAGCACGGCGCCGCGTCGCAGACCTCGGTCCAGATCTCCGCGATGCTGACCTGGGCCGGATCGAGGCGGTAGGAGTAGCCAGGGTTGTAGGTGCCGTCGAGCTCGATCGGACCGCCGGGGATGCCGAACGGGACGTCGGGCTCGAGCAGCCAGCTGACGACGTAGGCGTTTGCTGCCTCGTTGTCGATCCACACGTGGCCGTGCTCGCCTGCGGCCGTGAACGCGGCGACGAAGCCCGAGCTCGGCCAGTCCGCGAGCTCGTGGGGCTCGCCGCAGGCGGCGACGCCTGTGCTGCCTTCGGTGGTCGAGTCGCCGCTTCCTCCACTGCTGGTGTCCGCGGTGGTGGCGGTGGCCGTGCTGGACTCGCTCGACGCGGAGGTGGAGCTCGATCCCTCCGCGGTGCTCGTGCCGGATGTCGTGCCGGATGTCGTGTCCGACGTCGCGGTGCTCGACGAACCTCCGAGGTCATCGCCGGCATCATCGGCCGAGCAAGCGATCGCCGCGGTGAGCACGAGCAACGAGACTGTGTGTCCATTCGCCAAAGTCATGGCCGGTCCATGGTCGTGTGCCGAGGTTCCTTCACCACACGCGCGCTGCGGTCACCGAGGAAAAAGTTGCGAGCCGCTTGCTACGCGCGCCGACAACCCCGTGTCCATGGATGTAGAGGGCGAGCGATGGCACGGGCACACATCTCGAGACGGGCGGTGTTGGGCGGCGGCTCGGCGCTGGCGATCGGCCTGCCGCTGCTCGAGGCCATGGCGCCGCGGCAGGCCAGAGCGGGCGGCGGAGGCGATCCGCGGCGGTTCCTGGCCTTCTTCACGCCCAACGGCATGCGGATGAACCGGTGGACGCCGACGAACCAGGGCCCCGGCTACGACCTCCCCCCCGCACTCGAGGGGCTCGCCGACATCCAGGATCAGGTGTCGGTGCTGACGGGCCTGCAGAACTCGGCCGTGAACGGTTCGGCCGGTCACGCGCCGTCGACCGCGGGCTTCTTGACCGGCACGCCGGTGGCCGACAGCCAGACCGACCTCTCCAACACCTCGAGCGTGGACCAGGTGTACGCGCAGTTCATCGCCGGCCAGAGCGCCATCAACTCCCTGGCACTGGGTCTGCTGGCGGACAACGGCGCGACCCAGTGCGACGCCAGCAACTATGGCTGCGCGTACATCCGCAACATCTCGTGGAATGGATCGACGCCGATCCCGAAGCTGACCACCCCGCAGGCCGCGTTCGATCTGCTGTTCGCGGGCTACGACAGCGATGCGTCGTCGCAGCAACTCGCGATTCGCCGGGCCAAGCGACTGAGCCTCCTCGACGGCGTACGGGGAGAAGCCGAGGCGTTGCGATCGAAGATGGGTGCGACCGATCGCCAGAAGCTCGACGAGTACCTGACCGCGGTCCGCGATCTCGAGCAGCGCGTGGAGTCCGAGGAGCTCGGCGGCGTACAGGCGTGCATGGCCCAGGCTCCGGCCGTCCCGACCAACATCGAGTCCAAGGTGCTCGCGACCCTCGACGTCATCGCGCTGGCGTTCAAGTGCGATCGCACGCGATCGGTGACCTTCATGTGCGGTGAGGGGCTCAACTCGCTCGACTTCTCGCATCTGGGTATCTCCACCGGCCATCACACGCTCTCGCACGCCCTGGGCGTGACGGCGAACGCCGCCGACTACCTCGAGATCGCGCGCTGGGAGGTCCGGATGTTCGTCGAGCTATTGCAGCGACTCGCCGCGATCCCCGAGGGGGACCACACGGTGCTCGACAGTACCATCGCCTACTTCGGCAACGAGATTTCCGAGGGCTACGTGCACTCCCACGTCAACCTCCCGGTGTTGCTCGCCGGTGGTGCTGCGCTCGGGCTCTCACCCGGCCGGCACGTGGTCTACGGCAACCAACCACCGATCGCCGATCTCTTCATCGGCGTGCTCGCGGCACTCGGCGTCGACGTGCCCAGCTTCGGCGCCCACGGGACCGCGGCGCTGTCGCAGCTCTGAGCGCGTCCGTTCCGACGCGCGATCGTCCTCGAATCGAGACACGAGAGGCTGTTCCCATGCTCCCATCGACGATCATTCGAGTCGTGTGCGCCGGCGCTTGCCTGGGTTGGCTGACGGCGTGTGCCAGGGGTGCCGATGCCACCGACGACGCCACCTTCGGTGGTAGCGACGCAGGCGATGACACCGACGCCGGCACCGAGGATTCGGGCGGAGGCGACGTCGATGATCCCAGCGAAGACCTCGACCCGGGCCACGTGACCCTGCGCCGGCTCAACCGGGTCGAGTACGGCAATACCCTGCGCGACCTGTTCTTCGGCCTCGACTTGGGGGTCGCCGTCGACTTCCCCGACGACGACTCCGCCCTCGGCTACGACAACATCGGCGACGTGATGAGCGTGACCCCGCTGCTGTTCGACCTCTACGAGCGTGCGACGGACGAGGTGTTGACCGCCGCCCTGGTCGACCCCGCCCACGCCGACATCCGCGCGCAGATCATTCCCTGCGACCCGGCGAGCGACGCCTGCGTGCACGACGTGCTCTCGGCGTTCATGCGCCGCGCGTGGCGGCGCCCGATCGCCGAGGACGAGCTGGCCGCCGTGATCGAGCGCGTCGGGGCGACCACCCAGGCCGGCGGCACGCGCGACGAGGGTCTGCTGCTCGCGCTGCAGCAGGTGCTGATGTCGCCCCACTTCGTGTTCCGCGTCGAGCTCGATGCCGACCCCGGCTCGAATGAACCCCACGATCTAACGGATCACGAGCTGGCCACGCGCCTCTCGTACTTCATGTGGAGCTCGATGCCGGATGCGGCGCTGATGGCCGCGGCCGATGCAGGCGAGCTCCGCAGCCCGGCGGAGATCGAGGCCCAGGTGCGGCGCATGCTCGCGGATCCCCGGGCGCTCGCGCTGCTCGACAACTTTGCCGGCCAGTGGCTCGGCGTGCGCGGCCTCGCCGAGCTCGATGATGCGGCCGAGCACCCCGGAATCGACGCCGAGCTGGCCGCGGCGATGCGCGCCGAGACCGAGGCCAGCATCGTGCGGCTGTTCACCGGCGAGAGCTCGCTGGTCGATCTGCTGACCTCTGACCAGGGCATGGTCAACGATCGCCTCGCGCGTCTGTACGGCCTGCCGGAGCCCGGCAGCGATGCGCTCGTGCCGGTGTCGTTCGCGGCTGTGCCGCGGCGCGGGCTTTTCACGCAGGCGAGCATGATGGCGCTGCTGTCGAACCAGGGCCGGAGCTCCCCCACTCGACGGGGCAAGTGGATTCTCGACAAGATCCTCTGCAGTCCGCCGCCGTCGCCACCGGCCAACGTCGACAACAACCTCCCGCAGCCGGGGCCGGGTCAGACCACCCGCGACGTGCTCGAACAGCTGCGCGAGAACGCCAACTGCGCCGGCTGCCATGCGGTCATCGACCCCATCGGGCTGCCGTTCGAGAGCTACGATGCCACCGGTGCATGGCGCGATCAGGAGAACGGCGTCGACATCGATCCATCGACCGAGGTCGGCGGTGTCGCGTATCCCGATGCGATCGCCCTTCTGGCCGGCCTGGTCGCCGACAGCGCGCCGTACCAGCGGTGCGCGGCCCAGCAGATGTTGACCTACGCGGTCGGTCGCGAGCTCGGCGCGAGCGATGACGCTGTGCTCGAGGCGCTGCTCGAGATCTCCGAGGCCGCCGACGCGCACGTGCCCGAGCTGCTCATCGGCGTGGCCCAGAGCGCGGCGTTTCGCCGCCGACGCGGCGATCCCGATTGAGCAGACCTACTCGAGCAGGCGCGTGATGCTCAGATCGAGCTGCGAGCGGATGAATTTGATCGCCGCGGCGAGGTCGTCGGAGGAGATCTCGACCCGTCGCCCGAGTTCCTCGATGGTGAGCTCGATCAGCGCTCGGCGTGCCGCCGCGAGCCACCGCGCTGCGGTCGTCGCGTGGGTGCCGTACAGCACGCCGAGCCGACGAACCGACACGCCCTCGACCACCGAGAGCCGCAGCAGCGTGCGCCCGCGTTCGGGCAGGCGCGCCGTCGCGGCCGCGAACGCCTCACGGAACTGCGCATGGTAGTCGCGCTTCAGCACCGCGAGCTCCACATCCGCGAGCTCGTCGGCGACCTCCGTCGCGTCGTCGTCGGGCTCGACGTCGATCCGTTCACGACCGTCACGGAGCGCGTTGAGCCCGAGGCGCTTGGCCGTCACGCGCAGCCACGCGGAAAGGCGACCCTGACCGGCGTAACGAGTCACCAGCGGTGGACCGCTGGCGCTCACGAACAGTTTCTGCCGCACGATCTGCAGCAGATCGTCGGGCGAGATGGTGCGGCTGCGCATGCCCTCGAGCGTGCGCGCGACCGCGGCCCCATGGCGTCGCTCGAGCTGCGCGAGGGCTTTGGCGTGGCCCATCGCGCAGGCCATCGCGAGCAGCAGATCGCCAGCGCATACCCGCGACAGCGCCTGCTCGCAGGGTACGTCCTCGGGCAGGCGTTCCGCGAGGTAGAGCACGAACGCCGCGACGTCGACGCCGAAGTCGTCGCCGTTGTCGACGACCGCGGCGTCGAACAACGCCTGCAGCTGCGAGTCGAGCTGCGCGATGGCAGCCGCTGCACTCGCCTGCGGCCCCGCGATCACCTCGAGCAGGATCGAGCGCAGCGGAGCTTCGGCGTCGTCCACCACCGTGGAGTTTATTCGCGCCCGAGTCGTTGGTCGAGTTGCTCGATCCGCTTGGCCGCTCGCGCATCGCCGAGCTGCATGGCCTTGTCGTACTGCGCGCGCGCGTCCTTGTACTTCTGCAGCTTGAACTGGATGTCGCCCAGGAGAATGCGCTGCGTGCCGCTGCGCGGCCGCGCGGCGACGTACAGCTTCGCGTAGCGCTCGGCCTCGTGGTAGCGGCTGGCCTCGAACAGCAGCTCGGCCAGGCCGCCCCACGCATCGGCATTGCGCGGATCCGCCTCGAGCGCGCGATGCAGTCCCGCCTCCGCGCCGCGGATGTCACCGGCGCGCAGCAGGGCCAAGGCCGCATCCGCGCGCCGCTGGGCCTCGGCCGGATCGGCAGTCGCGGGCGCGGCGGCGGCGTCGTTGGTCGGACGCGCGGCAGCGCTCGTCGCACGCGGTCTGCGTGCCGGATCGGCGTCGCGTACCGCCGGGGCCGCGCCGGCAGGCGCCGCGTCGGCCCCGATCACCACGGGCGACGCCGCGTCGGGGGTCTTCGCCGCGACAGGGGCCGGCGAGGGATCGTCGCGCAGCCGCGACAGCGGGCCGGCGAGCTGCAGTCGCAGCGAGGCCGGGAGCGAGGCGACCTGCTCACGCAGTCGCGCCGTCGGCGGGGCTGCGTCGCGCTGCCCGGATGCGGGCCCGGTGCCGTCGATGCGCACCAGCTCCGCCAGCGCCAGCTCTTCGTCGCGCAGCATCCCGCTCTCCGCACGCTGACCGAGATCCGCGACGAGCCACGCTGGCACCCGCGCGCGCTCGAGCGCCCGTGGTTGGCGGGGATCGAACACCAACGCGGCGGTGTAGAGCTCGAGCGCGAGCACGCGCGCGTCGGTGTGGTCGAACGAAGCATCCGCACGCGCGACCAGCTCGTCGGCGAAGCGGCGTCGCAATCGATCGGCGGCGTCCTGCGCCCCGCCACTGGGATCATCGAGCTGCTCGAGCCCCCGCACGGCCGTGTACGCGGTCTCCGCCGTCGGCTTCGCGAGGGGCGGGAACACGTAGACGCCCGCGTCCGCGTGTCGCTCGGCGCGTTGTTGCAGCACCTGCACCTGCACACCGATGCCCAGCGGCGGCGCGCTGCGCCACAGGGCGAAGGAGGCGATGCCCGCGGTCACGAGCCCGAGGGCGAGGATGTTCCGGCGTTGCGAACGCTTCGTGCGCTGCCGCTGCTCCGAGGTCAGCGCCTCGACCAACGCGACCATCGAGGCGAAGCGATCCTCGGGTCGCGGGGCGAGCCCACGGACGATCGCCCGGTGCAGCCAAGCCGGCGGCGCGATCGCGGGCTCGACGGCGATGATGCGTCCGGACTGCTTGGCGCGACCGAGCGCCTCGATGCTGTCCCCTGCGAAGGGCTTGCAGCCATACACCGCCTCGAACAGCGCCGCGCAGAACGCAAACTGATCGGCGCGCGCGTCGACCCGCGCGCCCGCGTGCTGCTCGGGGGCCATGTACGCCGGCGTGCCGAGGATCGTCCCCGACGCGGTGATGTCGGCCCGCGCACCCCGGACACTGGCCACGCCCTCGCCGAGCCCAGCCGTCGCGATGCCGCCGTGCGCCAGCCCGAAGTCGGCCACGCGCGCACGCCCGTCGCGACCCAGCAACACGTTGGCCGGCTTGAAGTCGCGGTGCACGATGCCGAGTTCGTGGGCCGCGATCAGCCCGCGGGCGGTCTGCACGAACACCGCCACCAGCTCGGGCCAGCTGCGCGCCTGCTCGCGCAGCCACCCCTGCAGCGTCTGCCCCTCGACGTACTCCATCGCGATGAACACGTGCCCGTCCTGGACGCCGGCGTCGTACACGTGCACGACGTTGGGATCGGCGAGCTGGGCCATCAGCCGCGCCTCGCGACCCAGGCGTTCGCGCTCCGCGTCGGCGCCCGGGCCGTCGACGTTGCGACGCAGTCGCTTGACCGCGACGCGGCGATCGAGCTCGGGATCGTAGGCGAGGAACACCTCGCCGAGCCCACCGGCGCCGATGGGCTCGATCACGAGGTAGCGCCCGAGCGCATCGCCGCGCCGAGGCGCGCGAGGTGCCGCGGGCACGCTGTCAGGCTCGGGCTCGAAGGCCTCGACGATGAGCGCCCGACACGTCGTGCAGCGATCGACGTGCTGTGCGATCGCCTCGCGCCGCGACTCCGGGACCAGACCCTCGGCGAACGCGACGATGTCGTTCTCGTCGGGGCAGGCTTGCAGCGCAGGGCTCATCGCATCACCGGCGCGCCCCCCTGCGCCGCGGGTGCCGCTTGCCGTAGGCGAGGCCGAGCAGCGCCGAGCCGACCGCGGCCGAGATCGCGCCGGTGACCGTCAGCGCGACGCCGCCCGCGAGGGTGTCGTAGAGCTGGCGGCAATTGCCGAAGGCGTCGATGTCCGCGCCGCTGCACTGGCTCCGCAGCGGGCGTTCGTCGAGCGCCAGCAACACGGCGCCGCTCGCCAACGCGCCGCCTCCGAGCACGAGTACGACCGCGCCGACCGGCCCCATCGCCGCGCGACGCCGCTGCTCGGGGGTCGGCGGCACAGGGCGCGGCACCAGTCGCAACGCGATGGTCTGGTTCAGGCCGGCGAATGCGTCGATCTCGACCTCCTGATCGAAGTGGCCCGACAGCTGAGCCCGCGCGCGGTGACGACCGACCGGGACGCGCAGCGACGCCGGTGTCTGGCCCGCAGCGCGGCCGTCGAGCTCGATCGTCGCACCGCTGGGCTGGCTCTCGATCGTGAGCAGCGGCAGCGCGCGCACGCGGGCGCCGAGATCTCCGGCCAGGGCGGCGGCCTCGTTCGCGACCATCTCGGCGACCTCCTGGATTCCGCACAGCTCGCACGTGCGATCGATCTGCGCGACGCTCACGCCGTTGGCGTCGTCGACCGAGAGCTGCAGCCGATAGTTGCGATCGTCGACGCCGAGACGCGCGTGCACGCGATACGCAGGCACACCCGGGGCAGCTCCGGCATCGAAGACCGTGTACTCCGAGCGCTCGAGTCCTGCCCGCATCTGGGCTTCGATGCGGTCACGGAACGCCTCCACCAGCTCACCTTCGTACTCGATCGGCGTCAGCACCACGGCCGTCGTGGGGCTGGCGGCGGGCGAAGGCGCCTCCGCGCAGGCGAGCACCAACGACAGGAGTCCGGCGATCGTCATGTCGAGGACATCACCGTGAGCTCGTCGTTGCCGCGCACCAGTACGACGTCGGCGCGGCCGTTGCCGTCGAGGTCGCCGATGGCCACACCGACGGCGGCGCCGTCGAGCCCGACCGACATGGCGTCGAAGCTGCCGCCCCCGAGCCCCCGCTGCACGGTGAGCGCCGCGTCGCCACGGGTCACCACGAGATCGAGGACGTCATCACCGTCGAGATCGCCGACCGCGACGTCGGTCGGCGCTGCGTCGAGCGCGATCGCGGCCATCGGCGAGAAGGCCCACTCGCCCGCGACCCCGCGCAGCACGGTGATCGACGGCGGCGACGTCCCCGCGACCACGATGTCCACGTTGCCGTCCCCGTCGACGTCGCCGAGCGCCAGCGCGACCGGTCCCGTGCCCGCCTGCGCGTCGACCTGCGTCCACGCGGCGCCGTCGTAGCCGAACACCGTCACGCCCGTCGCCGTGGTCGCGGCGAGGGTGCCCTGCATCTGCGGGTGGCCGTCGAATCCGACCAGATCGCCGGCGCCCATCGCCGGTCGCGTCGCCCACGACGGGAAGCCACCGCCGGCGTCCGCGAAGGCGAACGACAGGACGTCGCCCGTGGTCGCGGCGAGATCGCGGCGCCCGTCCCCGTCGAGATCGAGCCCCGCCACGCCGGTGGCCTGGGCCGCCACCGGCCAGAACTCGGGCTCCTCGAAGCCGCCGGCGCCGACGCTGACGAAGCGTCCGATGCGGCTGCCGTTGGCGCCCGCGACGATGTCGAGATCGCCATCGGCGTCGAGATCGACCAGGTGCGCCACGTCCATCTGGAAGCCGCCCTGCGCCGCCTGCACCATCGCGCCCGCGCCGTCCATCACCCACGCGCTGCCCTCGACCATGGCCAACACGTCCTCGCGGCCGTCGCGGTCGACGTCCCCGAGCGCGAAGGCGACTCGTCCGCGCGCCACGAAGATCGAGCGCTCCGGCGACAGACAGATCTCGCCGGGGGCGCAGCCGGGCTCACCGCTGCTGCTGCCGCCGCTGCCGCTGCCGCTGCCGCTGCTGTCGTCGACGACCGCGGTCGTGTCGGTGCCGACCACGAACCCCGGATTCGGCTGCACGCAGGCCGCGCTCAGCGCGACGAGACCGGCGAGGGTGCCACAGCGGTGCACCGTCGCACGCTACCGACGCGGACCGACCCACGCAAGCGGGGCCGGAACCCGTCGCGGTGTTTCGGTCGCAGGCATGCAACGCTGGGTCGGTCGCGCGTGTCCATCCTTCGAGGGTGCGTCCACGTGGAGCCGCGCGAGCCGGTCGCGGTATCGCTCAGGGCGAGAGCGCGCTGTCGTAGAGCTTGAAGTCGTCGAACACCGCATCGGCCGAGCCGTTGCCGAACGCGCCGATCGACATCGTCGCAGCGCCGTCCGGCGTCGGCATCTGCAGCGGCCCCGTGGGGACGTTCGACGGCACCAACTCGACGCCGTCGAGATAGATGCGAATGTTCTGCTCGGCGGCACCGACGGTGAAGTCCCAGCTCGCGGTCACGCGGTACCACTGCCCGGCCGACATGCTGTAGTTCGACGAGGGCGCCTGGAACTCGGCCAGTGTCATGCTCGGATCGCGCACGATGACGTTGAGCGCGTTGGCGTTGTTGCCTCCGGCCTTGCGCATGCGCAGGAACGAGCCGTTCGGACCGTTGGCCCCGAAGATCTGGTGGTCGAGGCTGTCGAAGGAGTCGAAGTTCGGCTGGTAGCAGAAGTCGATCGTGCCGCGCTCGAAGTCGATGTTGCCGACCCCGCCCACCTGCTGCGGATAGGTGACCGACTCGGCGAGCGCGTCGAGGCGGATGCCGCCGTCGTCGAGCGCCGCCACGAAGTCGTCGATCGGTGCGGTCGTGCTCGTCCCGTTGCCCGCGCCCACGGCGGGCGCGGCGACCGAGCCGGCATCGTCGAGGGTCGTCCACAGCAGCAGCCCGGCGGGGCCGAGGCCCTCGCAGCCGGCGGCGCCGCCGGTCGAGGCCTCGGTGCCACCATCGCTCGAGTCGGCGGCGGTGGACGCCGTGCTGCTGCCGTCATCATCGCCCGAAGTAGCGCTGGAGGTCGTGAAGGAGGTCGATGCCGACACCGAGGTCGACAGCGAAGCGCCATCGTCGGCGCCGCTGCTCGAGCCCGAGCCCGCGCCGGAGCTGCCATCGCTCGAGTCCGAGCCGTCCCCGACCGAAACCGATTCGGTCCCGCCGCCGCCGTCGACGTCACTGCAGGCCGATGCGACGACCGACACCATCCACATCCAAGCTCGAGTTCGACCGTTCATGCTCCGCCTCCATCCTCGAGGACACGTCGTTTGAGGGGCGTGTAGCGCCGCCCGTGCAGAAAGTCCGGCCGAACCCCGGGCCATCGCATCGCGGCGACTCCGGAGTGCCAACGATCGAACGGCCGCTTCTCGTCGTGTCGACGGCCTGCGCGCGAGTACGCTACGCTTCGGCGCGGACTCGCCGATGCTCGTCATCCGTAGTCGACAACTCCACGCGTTGGCCGTCGAAGACTCTGCGGGCCTGGAGCGGCGATTGTTCGATGCACTCGAGGGCGAGCATCCGGAGGAGATCGCCGCGCTCGGGGCCGACGAGACACGCGCGCTCATTCGTCGTGCAATCACGACGGGGCTCGGCTGCGGCCTCGACACCGAGGATGGGCTCGCGCGTCTGCTCGCGTTGATGATCCAGCTCGGCGAGCAGCTGGAGCGCTCGCCCGATCACGCCCGCGCGTGGGCGCGGCTACGGCACCCGACCCTGCCCCCTGAGCTGAAGATCGAGCTGACCGAGCAGCTGTTGTGGGAGCGGACGGGTGGCCGGGTGGTCGTACCGTTCGCGGGTTGACGTGTTCGATCGGAGTCAGGATGGCCAAGTGTCCGAAGTGTGACCAGACGTTGGTGTGTCCCGAAGGCTGCGTGTTCGAGGTCAGCGCGGTGGGCAAGTGCCCGGTGCGGCACGGCGCGTTGTGGGTGACGGTGAAAGGCGGCGGCACCGACAAACGCGGCGTCCTGGTCGACATCGGTGCAGCGCCGCAGCCCACTGACGTTGTCGGTCTGGCGCACTTCGAGCCGCTGGCCGAGCCGACGTACACCGCCACGCTCGGCGATCTGGGCGACCACGCCGCATCCTTCGATCCGCCCGAGGCACTGTCCATTCGCGACATCCCGGTGCGCCCGGGGAAGATCGCGTCGGTGTCGTTCACGCTGCGCAGGCGACCGGACCTCGCCGTGTCGGTGACGCCGGACGACGTACCCGTCGACGTGGCGCTGGAGTGCGACGGAGGCACCGTCGACACCAAGAAGGGCTGCACCGCGCGCGCGAGCTTCTCGGCGCTGAAGCCGGGCGACTACACGATCCGGGCCGAGGTCCCGCCGCCCCACGCCGATGCCTACGCGGCTCCGGCCACCGCCCCCGAGGCGAAGCTCGTCTACGACGCCGACGGCAGAGCGAGCATCGTGTTGGTCGAGCGCGTGCGACCGACGATGGAGCTGCCGGTCGCGATCGCGATCGTCGGCGGAGCCCGAGCGAAACTGAAGCTGAACACGCACGTGGCCCACGACGGCAAGGGCACGCTGACGCTCACCGGCTCGCCTGCGGCCGTGAACGTGTACGGCGCCGTCGACAAGGGTGGCGGTGTCTACGAGATCGACGCGGTGCCGGGTACCGGTGTGGAACTCGAGCTCGAGGCGGTTTCGGCGAGCGCCTTCGAAGGCATCGGGATCGAGTGGGCGCTGGATGGCGGCTCCCGGCCGTGCGCGCCCGCGGTCAAGGGCAAGCTGACCGCTGCGGTGGTTCAGCTGGTGATCCACGACAACCGGCGGGCCGAGATCGCGGCGGACGTCGCGGAGGACCGCACGCGTGGCCGCGTCGTGCACGTGCAAGACGTCGCGAAGGCGCGTGCGCGGGCGAAGCTGGTCGTGAAGTGCGAGCCGGCCGAGCTCGCCGATCGCATCGTGCTCTCGGCGCGCGGGGACAAGCTCGGGCTACACACCGCGGACACGGGCGACGCACCGGTCGTGTTGCCTGCGACCAAACCACCCGTCGAGCTGTGGGTTCAGGGCGACAAGGTCAGCGATGCGGTCGGCGACTGCGGACTCGAGCTGGCGCTGGATGGCGTGCTGTGCAGCAAGGTCGCGTGTACGGTGGTCGAGGTGAAGCTCGAGGTCGGTGACGTGCGACCGGATCCCGGTCCACGGCCGGCGCCGACAGTGCCGTGGCCAGACCCAGGCCTGCCGCCGCGACTCGGCGACGACGCCAAACGCGACCCGGGGCGCGAGCTCTACGTGCAGGGTGAGCAGTTCATGAGCCCGCGTGCGTGGGTGCGCGTGCTCAAGCTGCCCCACGACGCGCCGTGCACCCTGCGGCTGGTCCGCTCGGGTGACGAGGTGCGGTTGTTGCCGAAAGAGACCGACGTCGGTGGCGTGATGCGCTCGGGCGAGGAGCATGCCACCGCCGAGACGCCGGTGGCGATGCCCTACCCGATCCTTCCCGGGGACATCACTGCGCCGGCCGACGGCATGACGTTCTGGGCCGAAGGGGCGCAGACCTCGGTGGGTAAGGTGAAGCTGCAGATCGACATCGACGACGTCGATGTCGAGTGCGACCACGCGTCGTTCACCGTAGTCAAGACTTTCTTCGAGATCACCGTGAAGCGAAGGGACAATGCGCCGTTGAGCGGCGCGATCCCGGTCGAGCTGCGCACGAAGCAAACCGGCCTGGCGATCGCGGCGGGCCAGGTCGACGCCCTCACGGGCAAGGCCCGCATCGAAGCACCGCCCGGCGCCTATCTCGTCTCCCTGGCGTTGCCGGGCGGGGAGCTGCCGCTCCAGATGCTGCGCGGCACGCCGACGCCCGCACCCACCGAGGCGGGCGGCGATCTCGAGGCCGCGGTGCAGCTGAAATCGATCGCAGAAACCAAGCTCGAGTACGAGCTCGCGCCCAAGCCCGTCTACACCCACGTGCAGTTCATCGCCTACCGTGTGCAGACCGGCGAGTATCGCGGCGAGGACGTCAAGGCGAACTTCGGCGGCGACATCGAGGCGGCGTCGAAGCACGACATCTTGCAGCGCTGCAAGATCATGACCCAGGCCGTGAAGGATGCCCGCGCTCACACTGGGCCGCTCGACGCTGCTCCGTCCACGCTGAAGCTGTTCATGGCGCCCGAGTTCTACTTCCGCGGCAAGCTCGGCGCCTACCCGTACGAGACGATCTCGATGATCCTCGACGAGATGCGCAAGGAAACCGCGCAGGCGAAGTACCAGCACTGGCTGTTCGTGTTCGGGAGCGCGATCGGGTTCATCTCGACGAAGGATCGCGTGCGCCACGACGGCGCCAGCCTGACGATCTCGTCGATTTCCAAGACGCTCGACGTCGAGTGCGAAGACGGATCTCCTGAAGCAGCGGTCGCCGCGGGCTGGACATTCGAGGCGGTCTCCGACGTGGCCGTCACCGACACGGTGAACGTCGTCTCGGTGACCTCGCTCCCAGCCGATCCGGGCGAGAAGAAGCTCAGGCTCGAGTTCGATCGCCCACCTGTGTACGGTACCGGCCGGCCGCGCGCCTTCGTCGTCGATACCGGCGGGAAGGACATGGAGGTCGGCATTTCGGCTGCTCGACGGCTCGCGACCATGCAAGTGACCTGCGTCGGCTTCGTGCCGGCCGTCGGTTGGACCTTCGAGCAGCCGAATGTGCTCGGCCTGGTCACGAAGGCCACGAAGGTCGTCGGCGACGACTACCTGCTCGAGGTCGATCTGAAGCTCGGGCCACTCGCGACCGACGCGCTCACGGTCCAGCTGTTCGAACCCGGTGACGCCGAGACGATCAACATCGCACAGGTGCAGCGAGGCGGGCCCGGCGTGCCGATGAACGCGGATGGCAGTCGTGCGCTCAAGGAACTGCTGGTGTACAAGGAGAACGTCTCGTCGGTCGATTTCGCGGGGATCGACTACGGCACGGACGACTTCTACCGCGCGCAACGCCACCAGGCGGAGCTGGACGGCGTCGGATCGGTTCGGTTGTTTCCCACGCCGGGGTCGCGTGACGTGCTGTCGGTCCACCCGAACACGCCGGGTACGGCGCGCGACGACGGCAAAGGTGTCGCGCAGGCCGAACAGACGACCGAAAGCACGAAGAGCGGTCTCGGCGGTGGGTCGATCTTCACGATGGACGACATCACCTTCGGGCTCGAGGTCTGCCTCGATCATGGCCAGAAGAAGCTGAGGGACTACTACGACAACGCGCAGGCGCCTGGTGGCGAGCGCAAGCCGCAGATCCAGCTGATCCCGTCGTGCGGCATGAGCATCGTGGCGGCGGCGTGCGTCACGAACCTGGTGTTCAACGTCGACGCACGCCGGCACCGAGCCTCCAAGGACTCGGGCGCGTCGCTGCTGACCGCGTTGACGCCGACCAAGACACCGACGGTACCCTCGGGCATCACCATCACGGAGTTCTTCAGGAACGAGGGGGAGCTGGCGTTCTACGAGAAGCAGGACATCCCGCCGCCGACGACGGTGTGAATGGGCGCGTGGAGCAGCGGTTCCTGACCTTCTTCACGCCCAACGGCATGCGGATGAACCGGTGGACGCCGACGAACCAAGGCCCCGGATACGACCTGCCCCCCGCACTCGAGGCGCTCGCCGTGCGAATCAGTGGCTTTCGCCCACGACGTAGACCATCGCTGCGAGCTGTGGATGCCGGCCATACAGCTCGGCGAGCCATGTCTCACCCAGTTGCCTCGCACGCTCCTCGTCGGCCGACGACTCGGCGTACATCTGCACCTCGACTCGATCCTCGACCCCCGACCAGCCGAATCGACGCTCGATCGTGCCGAGCTTCACCCACGAACCCATGCGCTCACGGTCGACGATCGCCGCGACCTCGCATGCGTGCGTGACGACATGGAAGGCCCACTCCAGCCGCGTCGTCGGCACCACGGAGAGGCGAAGCGGCTCGGGGATCTCGGGATGGTCCCGTCGCAGCATGGCGACGACGGCCTCCACGAGGTCTCGCGCGCGGGCTGGGTCCGCGCGATCGCGGTCCACGAACAGGCACGCCTCGAACGCGGAGCCGTTGGCTCCCGAGGCAAACGACACCCCGCTCGGCCACGCCCAACACCAATCGTCCGTCGTGCGCGCGGATCGTTCCAGCTCCTGCGCCACGAGTTCGTACACGCGATGCTGCTGCTCGCTCGGCATCCGCCTCGACCGTACCCGGGTTCCGAGCGGCGGTGCAAATCGTCCGCGGGCGTGGATCGAAGTCCTCGCCGCCGACGCCCCTCGATCGCTTGGTCGCTCCACGCCGCGATTCCCGGTTCTTGGAACACAGGCCTGCCGTCGGAGCGCGGCGGGAAAGGTCCACGCAATCGCCCTCCGCGCGCGTGATCAGATCGCCGCCGCGCCAGTCTTCGCTCGTGCATGCCAAATCCGCGCGGAACTCCCCGCCTGCGCTCCCCTCTCCTCCAGGCCTCGTTCGCCGCGTGCGTGACGCTCACCCTGCCCGCATGCGACGTGCTCGGTCTCGAGTCGAGCGAGCCCACGCCAGTCCACGCGTCGGGCCCGACCGCTGCATCCACACCCGAGGCATCCCCGATCTCGTCGACGTCTGCGAGCGCGCCCACGACGACCACGACGCCCACGACGCCCACGACGCCCGCGCTGCCGAGCTCCGAAGCGCTGCTCGCCGAGGCCAAGGCTGCCGGTGACGATCGCGGGCGCATCGAGGCCGTGATCGCCAAGCTCGACGTCCGCCTCGCGGCGAAGCCCTCCGCGGACGATCAGTTCCTGCGGGCGCAGCTGCTCGATCGCCTGCAGCGACGCGAGGACGCGCTCGCAGCCGCAGTCGCCACGCTCGCGCTCGAGTCGGCGCACACCGACGCGCATGCGCTCGCGGGCCTGCTCGCCGCCGACCTGGGCCGCGAAGAGCTCGCGCTCGAGCACTGGACCGCGGCGGCCCGCGCCACGCCACCGGACCCTGGCTCGGCCTACAACGCCGGCCAGTACCTGCAGAACCACGGCCGCAACGAGGACGCGCTCGCGATGTGGAAGATCGCCGCGGCTGCGAACCCCGACGACTTCGACGCGGTCAAGAAGATCGTGCAGGCCTACAACGCGCTGGGCCGCTACGAAGAGGCGGAGCTCGCCAAGCAGGACGCGAAGCGGATCTTCGCCGCGTCGACCCGCCCCGAGGTGAAGCGGCAGAACGAACTCGTCATCGAGCAGCTCGTCGTCGAAGGCAAGTCGGTGATGATCACCGAAACGCTCGTACCGGAAGGCGATCTCTACTCCCACTGGACCGCGATCGTGTACGGCCCGGACGGCAAGACCCGCGAGCTCACCGTGCAGCTCGAGTCGAGCGCCTATGGCCGCGAGACCGGCGTTCCCTTCGTCATCGGTATCAACCACGGCGAGCGTCACACGACGTTGGGCGTGACCTACCCCGAGCTGCCCGCCTACGCCCAGTGGCGCAAGTTCGCGGTCGTGAAGCTCGCGTCGGTGATCAGCGGACGCTGAGCACCGACACACCGCGTCACGTGCAGCTCGCGTAGCAAGTCGGCGCCGGTTCGACGCCGTCGTACGACCACGGCGCGACCTCGTGCAGCAGACGTCGTTGGCGGCGCAGACCAGAGCTCCCGCAGCGAGCGGCCGAGGCAGACCCCGGCGGTCCACTTCGCCGCCCGCAGCGCGGTGTGCTACCGTCGAGTCGTGGGCGACGATCACGCGCTCCTGGAGTCGTGGCGCAGCGGAGACGCTCGGGCCGGCGCAGCCCTGCTGCAGCGCCACGCGGCGATGGTCACCCGCTTCTTCCAGAGCAAGCTCGGCGACGACGTCGACGACCTCGTGCAGCAGACGTTCGCGGACGTCGTGCGTGCGCGTGACACCGTCTCGGCCCAGGGCTTTCGCGCGTACGTCCTCGCCGTCGCGCGTCATCGGCTCGTCGATCAGCTCCGCAAGAAGTCCAGCCGGCCGGAGGCGTTCGACATCGCGTCGGTGTCGATCCAGGATCTCCGCACCTCCGTCAGCGAACGACTCGCGCGGGACGAGCGGCGCGCGGTGATGTTCGCCGCGCTGCGCAGCCTGTCGATCGAGTTCCAGATGGTGCTCGAGCTGACCTACTGGGAGGATCTCTCGGGGGCAGAGATCGCGGTCGTGCTCGGCGTCTCGCCCCACACGGTGCGCAGCCGGTTGTCACGGGCCCGGGCGGCGCTCCGCAGCGTCCTTCGCCCGAACGAGGTGACGAACGCGTCGATCACCCCTGCCGCGCTCGCGCGCGATCTGTCCACCGACGACCCATGACGTCCGGCGACCTCGATCCGACGACCTCGCTGGTCGCGGAGCTCCGGGCGCTGCGCAACGACGACGACGAGATCACACGCCAGATCCGCCTCGCGACGCTCCAGCAGGAGCTGCTCGGCGACGAGGGTCAGCCGGTCTACTTCGGGCGGTTCAGGACGTTGTCGCTGCTCGGGCGCGGAGGCATGGGCGTGGTCCTGCGGGCGCACGATCCGAAGCTCGACCGCGAGGTCGCGCTCAAGGTTCTCTTGGCCAGCGCGCACGAGTCCGATGCGGTCGCGAGGATGCTCCGCGAGGCGCGGTCGATGGCGCGCCTGGGCCACCCCAACCTCGTCGTCGTCCACGAGGTCGACGACGAGGGCGCGGCGCCGTTCATCGTGATGGAGTACGTCGTCGGAGAGACGCTGCGCGCGTGGATGGATCGACCGCGGCCGTGGCGGGACGTGCTGACGACGTTCGTCGGCGCGGGGCGCGGCCTCGCGGCCGCCCACGCGGAGGGCATCGTCCATCGCGACTTCAAGCCGAGCAACGTGATGGTCGGCGTCGATGGCCGCGTGCGAGTGGCCGACTTCGGGCTCGCGCGACTGGACCCCTCGTTCGCGAGCGAGCCGGAAGGCGACACGGCGCACAGCGTCGCGGAGGTCACCCGCACGGGGATGATCGTGGGGACGCCGGCGTACATGGCCCCGGAGCAGCACGCGGGCGAGGCCGCGGGCGCGGCTGCCGATCAGTACGCGTACTGCGTGGCGATGTTCGAGGCGCTCTACGGCGCGCGACCCTTCCGCGGCGAGACGTCGGAGGCGCTCTACCGGGCGAAGCAGCGCGGCGTGGTCGAGACGCCGGCGGGCACCCACGGCGTGCCGGGATGGTTGCACGCTGCCGTGCTCCGAGGGCTCGCGGCGAAGGCCTCGGAGCGCTGGCCGTCGATGGCCGAGCTGCTCGCGGCCCTCGAGCGCGGTCAGGCGCGGGCGCGCGGGCGTCGGGTGGCCGTCGCCGCGTTGGTGGGGGCCGGCGTGGTGGGGACGGTGGCGCTGCTCGGTGCGCTCGATCGTCGCGAGCGGATCACGGCGTGCGAGCGCGCTGGCGCCGAGGTGGCCGAGATCTGGAACGACGACATCGAGGCGACCACCCGCGCCGCGATGATCGCCGGCGGCGGGGCCGGGGCCGCGACGACCGCCGACTTGACCGTGCCGTGGCTCGTCGCGCGCGCAGAGGCTTGGCGAGCGGCGCGTACGGAGGTCTGCCTCGACGCTTCGGTGCGTCGTACGGCGTCGGCGGACGCGGTCGATCGCGCGGTGTGGTGCCTCGACGAGCGCAAGATGCAACTCGAGGCGCTGGTGACCGAGCTGTCGCGGGGCGATCCTGCGGTGACGCGCGAGGCCGTCGTCGCCGCCGCGACCCTACCGAGCGTCGAGGCGTGTCGCGACGCGGCCGCGCTCGAGCACAGCCCGCCGCCACCGGTCGATCGTCGCGAGGACGTGCGACCGTTGCTGCGCGCGATGGCGGCGGCCGAGGCGGCGGTACGCACCGGTCGGCGCGCCGACGGGCTCGAGCGCAGCGTCGCAGCGCTCGCGCAGGCCGAGGCGGTGGCGTGGCCTCCCGAGACGGTGCGGGCTCGGCTGCTCGAGGCGCGCGCGCTCGAGCAGAACGCCGATTACCCGGCGGCGGAGCAGGCGGGCCGGCGCGCCTACTTCGACGCTGCGCAGCTCGGGGAGTGGGGCGTCGCGGCCGACGCTGCGACGCGGCTGACGTACCTCGTCAGCTACCGCAGGGGTCGCCACGCCGACGCCCTCGAGTGGAGCGAGCACGCGAAGATCGCCTTGGCCCACGCGGCCGACCCCGCGGGACTCCGGTCGGCGGCCCTCGCCGCGTACATCGGCACGGCCGCCCAGGCGACGAACGACTCCGCCCGCGCGCAGGAGATGTTCGAGCGGGCGCTGGCGCTGTACCAGTCCGCGCTCGGGTCCTCGCACCCGAGCGTCGCCAGTGCCTTGTCCTCGCTCGCGAACTTGCGCAAGCGAGCGGGCGACTACGACGAAGCGCAGCGCCTGCACGAGCAAGCGCTCGCGATCCGCGAGGAGGTCCTCGGCCCCGAGCACCCCGAGGTCGGATCGAGCCTCAGCGGCTTGGCCTCGGTGGCGTGGGCGAAGGGCGACAGCTCGCGCGCGCTCGAGCTCTACGAGCGCGCGGTGCAGATCCGCGAAGCGGCCTTGGGGCCCGACCACCCCGACGTCGCGGCCGGTCTCGTCAACGTCGCGGGCGTCGCGAGCGAGCGCGGCGAGCATCGACGCGCGCAGGAGCTGCTGTTGCGCGCCTTGTCGATCTACGAGGCGACGATGGGGCCGGAGCACCCGAACGTGGCGACCACGCTCGCGGGGCTCGCGATGTCGTACGCCGAGTCCGGACAGCCGGCGAAGGGCCGCGACACGCTGGAGCGCTCGCTCGCGCTGCTCGAGAAGACGCTGGGCCCCGAGCACCCCGACGTGGCGATGGCGTCGAACAACCTCGGCAGGCTCTACCGACAGACCGGCGACGCCACCAAGGCGCGCGCGTCGTTCGAGCGCGCGCTTCGGATCGCGGAGGTCCAGCTCGGCCCCGAGCACCCGCAGGTCGCCCTCGCGCTGCAGAACCTCCATCGCATCCACGCCGACGCGGGCGACTCGGAGACGGCGCTCGCGCTCGGCGAGCGCGCGGTGGCGATCTACGAGCGAGTCGACGGCGAGCAGCCCGGCGAGACGGCGATGCTCTACGCCCTCGCGACCCTGCTGCGACGAAGCGGTGGTGACCCACGGCGCGCACGACAGCTCGCCGCGCGAGCCCGGGACAACTGGCGGGCCCAGGGCGTCGGCGCGCCAGCGGCCGACCTCGCCGCGGTGGAGCGCTGGCTCGCGAGCGCGCCGGAGCCCTGACGCCGGCGCTTGGTCTGCCCCCCGTCGAGAATCGATCGCCGGCCGGATCATTCTGCGAAGGCCATCCGCCTTGTGTGGATGCATGACACGACCCACGTACTCCCCCCTGTTCTCCGCGATGGCACTGTGCGCACTGGCGCCCGCGGCTTGCATCCTGCCCTCCACCGCGGACGACGGTGACGGGGGCGGCAGCGGTGCCGCCGAGTCCGCGTCGGACACGGGCGGATCGACGGCCGACGGCGCGGACGCGGACGCGTCGGGCTCCGACGCCACCACGAACACCTCGAGCGCAGACGATACCGGCACGGGTCCTGGTGCCGGCGGGTGCGGCAGCGCGCCGTACGTCCCGCCCGACCCGCCGCCGAGCTCGTGCACGGGCTCGGCCGCGCTCGGCTCCGCGACGAAGATCGCGGGGCCCGGCGGTTTCTCGAGCGCCGGCGGGGTCGGCGTGGCGACGGGTGATCTCGACGCGGACGGCCATGTCGACTTCGCAGCGACCGAGAACAACCAACTGTTCCTCTACTTCGGCAACGGCGACGGCACGTTCTCCGAGGCCACCCAGCTGCGCTCGGTGGAGTTCACGATCTTCAACGTGGCGCCGGTGGTGATCGCCGACTTCAACGGCGACGGGGCGCTCGACGTCTCCGCGACCGGTGCGTACGGCGG
>WBZX01000323.1_pt1 | contig 45377 bp, 37 predicted proteins | sample 5204211 | NCBI WGS metagenome assembly WBZX01 (sample SAMN12344362, study PRJNA552823) | activated sludge metagenome | biome: Activated sludge suspended growth; feature: Nitrification reactor; material: Wastewater; isolation source: activated sludge from nitrification reactor of wastewater...
GGAATCCGGCGTGTCGCTACCCGAGATTGATGGCCGCATAGAAGCGCAAAAACGCAATCTCGACAATTTGCTACAGAAATACACAGAAAACCACCCGGATGTTGTCGGCACTCGTAGATTAATCAAGGACCTAGAGGAACAGAAGCGTCAAGAACTTATCGCACGTCGCAAATTCGCTCAGGCTAATCCTGGCTCGGCGGTCAGCAACAATCCGGTTTTTCAGCAACTGAAAGTTTCGCTAGCCGAATCGGAGGCTAACGTTGCTTCGCTGCGTGCCCGTGTTGCAGAGTACGAGTCACGATACAAGCGTGTGGCCAATCAGATGAAAAATACGCCCCAGCTTGAAGCTGAGTTCGTACAACTCAACCGCGACTACGAGATTCACAAAAGAAATTATGAACAACTGGTCAGCCGTCGCGAATCGGCCGAGATTTCTGGTGATCTGGAATCTGTTTCCAGCCTTACCAGTTTCCGACTGATCGATCCGCCCCGGGTGTCGTCCAAACCTGTATCGCCAAACCGGCTTGTGCTGCTGCCTCTCGGCCTGCTTGCCGCGATTGTTGGCGGACTCTTTGTCGCTTTTGTCGCCAGCCAGCTGCGACCGGTTTTCTTTGATGGCAAATCCCTGCGCGATGCGACAGGCCTGCCGATACTGGGGATTGTTTCGATTGTTCCCAATGAAACACTTCTTAAGCAGGAGCGGGCCAGTTTCCATCGTTTTCTCCTGGCTGGCGCTGGACTCGTGGGTACTTATATCGTGGGGCTTTCCGTGCTTACTTTCCTTTCTCAACGCGCTGCCTGAGGATAATCGATGAGTCTGATTGAACAAGCAGCCAAGCGTCTGGAGCAACTTCGACAGGCCGGTGTTGAACTGCCCGAAGATGATGTTCCGGTCCGAATTCAGGAGAAGAACCCGGCAGTTCCTCGCAGGGAAGCTCACGGAATTGACACCACAGCTCCATTTTCACCGCCTGCGCCCCCCTCGGTGCCGGCAAAAAGAATCGATCTGGACCTTGACGCGATTGCAGCTTCGGGACTTCTTGTACCTCAAGGTACGAACACACAACTTGCCAGCGAATATCGTGTAATCAAGCGCCCGTTGATAGCCAATGCCATGGGACGAAGTGCCGCACCGGTCGCCAATGGCAATCTCATCATGGTAACCAGTTCCCTTCCTGGGGAAGGCAAGAGTTTCACCGCAATCAATCTTGCCATCAGTATCGCGATGGAACTCGACACTACTGTCATGCTCGTTGACGCTGACGTTGCCCGTCCGTCAATTCTCAACATGCTGGGTCTTCCTCCAGCAGAGGGCCTGCTTGATGTCGTACAGGAAAATTCGGTAGACATATCCCGGGTTCTGCTGCGCACCAACATCGAAAAACTCTCGATACTCCCTAGCGGCACAAAACATCCGAGAGCAACCGAACTGCTGGCGAGTGACGCCATGATTCGATTGCTCGAGGACATGTCACGCCGTTATCAGGATCGAATCATTATTTTTGACTCCCCTCCTCTGCTGATAACCACGGAGGCACGTGCACTGGCAACGCACATGGGCCAAATCGTGATGGTGGTTCATGCCGGACAAACCACCGAGGCGGCAGTCAAGGAAGCCGTTGCAACAATAGATGCCTGCCCGGTCAAAATGACAATATTGAATCAGGCTCGCCAGTCCACAGTTGAAGGCTACGGGTACGGTTACTCACTAGCTTATGGGTATGGCCATGAGAAATAATGCCACTCGGGTTTTTTCGGCATCCGGTGTTCTCTTTTGCTGCCTGACCTCGATTGCGACAGGTCAACAATCTGGTACAGGCTATACGACACCAGCCGCGACGACGCCTGACCAAAACGTTCCTAGAACCTCCAACATCCAGTCGCAGTTGACTGCAGCGGCTCCCCCTGAGGAAGCGCCCCCCGTCAGGGCATGGAGCATCATTCCGCGCGTACGCCTGACGGAGACATTTACAGATAACGTCAATCTGACCTCATCCGACAAACAGTCAGACCTGATTACCGCACTCGCGCCCGGTGTCCGGGTCAATGCCAGCACCGCAAGGCTGAACATGGTTCTTGACTACGAACTGGTCGGCTATATGTACGCCCGCAATTCCGACTACTCCAACTTCCAGAACTATCTGAATACGTTTGGTACTCTGGAAGCAATAGATAACTGGTTGTTCGTGGATTTCAGCGGATATGTCGCGCAACAGACGATTTCTCCCTTCGGCACCCAATCAGTAAGCAATGCGAATAACAACGACAACCGGACCCAGATCCAAAGTTATCGTCTTTCACCGTATATCCGAGGCCAACTGGGGGGTGATATCGCTGAATATACACTCCGCTACAACGCGGCCACCACCAGATCAGGCAACGACTCTATTTCGAATGTAGACATCTCGCAGTGGATTGGCCAGGTTCGCGGTGGCACCCCATTTCAGAATCTCACCTGGACCATCGACGGCAGTCAGCAGAATACGGACTACTCTCAAGGGAGAGATTACGATGATGAACGTCTGCGCGGGATTCTCACCTATCGGCTGCTTCCGCAATTACGTGTATCTGGCAGCGGAGGCAGAGAGTCCAATAATTACATTACGGTCGATAAAGAAGACTACACAACATACGGCTATGGCTTTGACTGGCGTCCAACCGAGCGCAGCGTGGTGGCAGGTTTCAAGGAGAAGCGCTTCTTCGGATATGGCCACAATTTCAATGTCAGCCATCGCTTCCCGCTCAGCAGTATCCAATACACCGATGTAGAGGATATTGCATTCACTCCGAACGGCTATACAACCTTTGGTCAAGGGACGCTATACGATCAGTATTTCAATCTGTTTGCCAATCAAATTCCCGACCCCGTCGCTCGCGCCGCCTACGTAAACAATTTGCTGAATCAATCCGGAACGGCTGCGAACGCCACCGACACGCAAACGATCAATGGTTATCTGAGCAATCGCCCGCAACTGCGCCGCACCCAGCAACTGTCGCTGGTACTGTATGGCAGCCGGAATTCAATCACCTTCCGCGGCACCCGCGTTTCGGACGAAACATTGTGGCTCGCCGGCGGCGGTGTCCAAGATCCGACCAACCCGTACTCCAAGATCGTACAAACTGGATACAGCGTAAATTTTTCACACCGCCTGACCCCATTGACCAGCCTGAATCTCCTGGGTCTTTATCAAACTGCTGACGCCCCTTCCTCGCCTTCGCTGGACAACACCCTGACCATGTTCCAGGTCGGGGTTTCATCCCAGTTAGGTTCGAAAACCTTTGGGACACTCTATGCACGCCGTTCGATCTACAGCAGCGACTCGAATCCGTATAACGAGAACGCCTTGAGCGCGTCACTGATATTTACATTCTAATCGTATGTACGAATCATTCTATGGTTTGACCAGCAAGCCATTTCAGCTGAATCCCGACCCCGCGTTTTATTTTGCGAGCAAGCAGCACCGTCGCGCCACCGCGTATCTCGAATACGGGATGCACCAGAACGAGGGTTTCATCATCATCACCGGCGAAGTAGGAGCCGGCAAGACCACCATCGTCCGTGGGCTGCTCGACAGCCTCGATCAGGACAGGGTAGTTGCAGCCCATCTGGTCAGCACGCAACTGGATGCTGACGACACCTTGCGTCTGGTGGGTGCCGCATTTGGAATTCGCACCAAGGATGTGTCGAAATCCGACGTGCTGATGTCGCTCGAGGCATTTCTCATCAGCATGACCGGGAAGGGCAAACGCTGTCTGTTAATTGTCGACGAAGCGCAGAACCTGACAGCGCGTGCCGTCGAAGAACTGCGCATGCTTTCCAACTTCCAGTTTGGTAATCATGCATTGCTGCAGAGCTTCCTGATTGGCCAACCTGAGTTCCGGGAAATCCTGCAAAGCCCGCACATGATGCAATTCCGCCAGCGAGTCATTGCGTCGTGTCACATCGGTCCGATGGATGTGGAAGAGACCGCCGGTTATGTCGAGCACCGCCTGAAATGTTCAGGTGCAGGCGAATGGCCCAAGATTCTTCCCGATGCCTTGGAGGCAATATTCAAGGCAAGTAACGGCATTCCACGCCGCATCAATTCCGTGTGCGATCGCTTGTTGCTGTCTGGATACCTCAACGACAAACGCGAATTCAACGCTGCCGATGTCGAGGAGATTGCACGCGAAATTCTCGACGAAACAGGCGGTAACAAACCGCCTCAAATGCCACCACCGCCAGCAGTTTCAGAGCAGCTTCGAGCGACGCATGTTGATCTGGATGTCGCTCAAATAATTTCCGGGCTAACGCAAGTGGCCCAAAAACCAACGCGGTCAAGGAAAAAGCAGCTTGCATCCCAACCTCTCGGCGTGAACACTACCGATATTAGCCAGCTTCTCTCGGGACTCAATGCCGGGCAGTTCAATGATCGTCTGGCTCGCCTTGAACGAAGTCTGCATCAACTCGAGCTCATCAACGCCACCACGCTCGCTCTGCTGCACAAGATTTTTGCATCACCAGCCCCCGAGAACGCTCCGGCCCCCGAAGTTGCAAAGCCCCCCCGTTCGGCCAAAGCTGGCAAGGAGCAACAATGATATTTACGCAGTGGCCCGCCGATCTCGGGCCGGTAATCTGCGTGGTTGGTGCGCGTCCGAATTTCATGAAGATGGCGCCCATTCTGCGTGCCTTTGCAGCCAATACGCCGCCCATACCGGCATTGCTGGTACACACCGGACAGCATTACGACCGGGAGATGAGCGACAAGCTGTTTGAAGATCTGAAACTTCCGCATCCCGATATCAACCTTGACGTCGGTTCCGCTTCGCATGCGGTACAGACTGCCGAAGTGATGCGCCGCTTCGAACCGGTTCTCGATACCCACCATCCATCCTGTGTCGTCGTGGTCGGTGATGTCAATTCAACACTGGCTTGCACCCTGGTTTCAGCCAAGAAGGATATCCCGGTGGTCCATGTCGAAGCCGGCCTGCGCAGCTATGACCGCGCGATGCCGGAAGAAATCAACCGTGTTTTGACCGACCAGATCGCCGATCTGCTCTATACGACCGAGCGGAGTGCGGAAGCCAATCTGCTGCGCGAAGGCATCGCCTCCGAGCGTGTCCGTTTTGTTGGCAACGTCATGATCGACTCCCTGCTTCATAATCGCGAGTTTGCCCGTACGCCGGCCGATACGCTTGCAGTTGCCGGCGCCGATCCGGCATTGCTTGACGGTGGATCCGGATATGGCCTCATCACGCTGCATCGCCCCTCCAACGTCGATCACCCGGAAACACTGGCTTCGCTATTGGGCGTCTTGCTCGAAATCTGTGAGCAACTGCCGTTGATCTTTGCCTTGCATCCGAGAACCCGGGCCAATATCGAGCGTTTCGGCCTCGGCCACTTGCTCGCCAATCCTCGTCTGATCCAGCTACCGCCGCAGGGTTACCTCGAAATTCTGGGTTTGATGGCGGAAGCGAGGATCGTGTTGACCGATTCTGGCGGCTTGCAGGAAGAAACAACTGCTCTCGGCATTCCCTGTCTAACTTTACGTCAAAATACCGAGCGCCCCATTACCGTCGAACAAGGTACCAATACCCTGGTTGGCCGCGATATCGATGCCATTCGCAGAGAGGCCGGTGAAATTCTTGCCGGGCGCGGCAAACACGGGCGAGTTCCCGAGCGATGGGATGGCCGTGCAGCAGAACGCATCGCAGCCGACCTCGCCGCCTGGCTGTTCCAGAAACACCAAGCTTCAACCAAGGGTTGACCGCAACATCCACAGCATGCAAGCACCTCTTGTCACCAATGCCTTGACCATCGACGTCGAGGACTACTTCCAGGTTTCGGCATTTGCGCCGCATATTCCCCGCAATGAATGGCCGACGCGCGAGTGCCGTGTCGAACGGAACGTAGACCGCATTCTTGCCTTGCTGGATGAACACGGGACCAAGGCCACATTCTTCACCTTGGGATGGATCGCCGAGCGATATCCCGAAACTGTCAGAAGAATCGTTGCCGAGGGACATGAACTGGCAAGTCATGGCTATGCTCATGAAAGAGCCAGCGAGCAGACGGAGGCGGTATTTTTCTCCGATATCAACCTGGCCAAGCTGATCCTGGAAGATCTCGTCGGCACAGAGGTCAAGGGCTACCGCGCCCCGAGTTTTTCTATCGGCGAGCAAAATCTGTGGGCCTTCGAATGCCTGGAGCGCGCAGGCTACCTCTACAGTTCGAGCATTTACCCGATTCGCCATGACCATTACGGAATGCCTGACGCCCCTCGCCATGCCCACGCGATCGGCGGCTTGCTGGAGATTCCCGCGACCACCCTGCGTTTTCTGAACCGCAACTGGCCTGCCAGCGGTGGCGGCTATTTCCGCTTGATGCCCTACGGCCTCTCGCGCTGGATGTTGCAGCGGATCAACCGGACCGACCAGTTACCCGCCGTGTTCTATTTCCACCCGTGGGAAATCGACGCGGAGCAACCCCGCATTCCCGGCATCAGCCACAAGACCCGCTTCCGCCACTATGTGAATATCGGTTGCATGGAATCCCGTCTTCATCGCCTGCTGGCTGATTTCCGCTGGGGACGCATGGACCACCTCTTCCTGGCCAAGACCTGAACGGCATGCTGAAGATCAGGCTACTGGACCCGGCGGATGGCGCCAAGGCCCGGCTGTGGGATGACTTTGTCCTCGACTGCCCGGAAGCGACCTTCTTTCATCGCTCGGCCTGGCAAGAGATCATCCGCGACATCTTCCGCCACAAGACCTACTTTATTTACGCCGAAGACGAGATGGGGTTCCGTGGCGTCCTGCCGCTGGCCCACGTCAATAGCCGGCTTTTCGGCAATGCCCTGGTTGCCTTGCCGTTCGGCGTTTATGGCGGCGTTGCCGCCAGCGACGCGGAAGCCTTCGCTGCGCTGGAACATGAAGCGCAGCAACTGGCGAGCCGGCTGAGTGTCGATCATCTGGAGTTCCGCAACACCCGCCAGCGTCACGCCGACTGGCCGACGCAAGATCTTTACGTCACCTTCCGCAAGGCGATTCTGCCGGAAGTCGAAGACAACATGCTCGCCATCCCGCGCAAGCAGCGCGCCATGGTGCGCAAGGGCATCAAGAATGGCCTTGTCAGCAGCGTCGACCGCAACAGTGACCGCTTCTTCGCCCTTTATGCCGACAACGTCCATCGCCATGGCACGCCGGCTTTCCCCAAGCGCTATTTCGACACCCTGCTCAGGGTTTTCGGCCCGGACTGCGAGGTACTGACGGTCAGCGGCCCGGATGGCCAGCTGCTGAGCAGCGTGATGTCCTTCTATTTCCGCGATGAGGTGCTCCCCTATTACGCCGGCGACGACGAGAGCGCCCGTCATCTTGCCGCCAACGATTTCAAGTACTGGGAACTGATGCGGCGCTCCTGCGAGCGTGGACTCAAGGTATTCGATTACGGACGCAGCAAACACGGCACCGGTTCCTTTTCTTTCAAGAAGAACTGGGGTTTCGAACCGCAACCGCTACATTACGAATACTGCCTCTACAAGCGAGACAGCATCCCGCAGAACAACCCGTCGAATGCCAAGTACCGGATCTTCATCGAAGCCTGGCGGCGCATGCCGATCGGACTGGCCAACTGGCTTGGCCCGCACATTGTCCGGAACCTGGGCTGACGACGAAGATGGCCAACATTCTCTACTTGGTCCACCGTCTCCCCTACCCGCCCAACAAGGGTGACAAGGTCCGTTCCTACCATCTGCTGAAGCATCTGGTGAAGCAACACCGCGTTTTTCTCGGCACCTTCATCGACGACCCTGAAGACGAGCAGCACCTCGAGACGCTGCGCTCGCTCTGCACCGACCTCCATGTCGCCAATCTCAATCCACGCTACGCGAAAATCCGCAGCCTCGGTGGCCTGCTGGCCGTCGAGCCCCTGACGCTTCGCTACTATCGCGATTCGTCCATGCGAAGCTGGGTTGAAAAGACCTGCAAGCGCCACCACATCGATGCCGCTGTCGTTTTCTCCTCGGCCATGGCGCAGTATGTCGAGACGATTCCCAGATTGCGGGCGGTCATCGACTTCGTCGATGTCGATTCCGCCAAATGGACCCAATACGCGCCGCAGCACCGCTGGCCCCTGTCCTGGCTTTACCGGCGCGAAGGCAGGCTGTTGCTGGATTACGAACGCCGCGTGGCGTCCCGCGCGGCACGCTCGTTCTTCGTGACCGAAAACGAAGCGGCGCTTTTCTGTCGCCTGGCGCCGGAATGCGCGGTACGGGTCGATGCGGTATGCAATGGCGTCGATTCCGATTATTTCGCGCCGGACATCGATCGCGCCTCACCCTATACGGAAAACGAACTGCCGATCGTATTTACCGGCGCCATGGACTATTGGCCCAACGTCGATGCCGCCATCTGGTTCAGCACCGAGGTCATGCCCGGCCTGCGCGCGCGTTGGCCGAAGGCTCGCTTCTACATTGTCGGTCGTAGTCCGACACCCGAGCTGCAGGCCCTGGCAAGCGAGAAAATCGCGGTAACCGGTACCGTTCCCGACGTCCGCCCCTACCTGCAGCATGCTGCGGTGGTGGTCGCTCCCTTGCGTGTCGCCCGTGGCATCCAGAACAAGATTCTGGAAGCCATGGCCATGGCGCAGCCGGTTGTCGCTTCGAGCGAATGCGCTGCTGCGGTCGACGCTGTTTCCGGGCAGGAATTGCTCACGGCAACCACACCACAAGAATTCGTCGATTCCTTAAGCCGCATTCTTGAATCGACCGATACTGCAATCGCAATGGGGAAGGCGGCGCGTCAGCGGGTGATCGAGCGTTACAGCTGGGAAGCACACATGAGCGGTATCGATCGCTACATCGCGCACACCACCGGCAGGCCCGCCGGACACTCCTCCCTACCTGAATAGCCGGACGCAGCACTTTTCCCCAGCGCCCATGAAAAGCAGCCAAGCAATGACCGATCCGCGCCCCCTGGTGGCCCACGTCATGTACCGATTTGATACCGGCGGCCTCGAGAACGGCATCGTCAACCTGATCAATCACATGCCCGCAGACGCCTACCGCCATGCCGTGATCGCGCTGACCGAGGTGACCGATTTCCGCAAGCGTATCCAGCGCGACGATGTCGAATTCATCTCGCTGAACAAGGCCCCCGGCCACGGTATCTGGCTGTTTCCGAAACTGTTCAGGCTCTTCCGCCAGTTGCGGCCGGCCATCGTCCACAGCCGCAACCTTGCCGCCCTGGAAGTCCAGTTGCCGGCCTGGGCGGCCGGCGTGCCCGTGCGCATCCATGGCGAGCACGGACGGGACGTCGGCGATCTCGACGGATCGAACGTGACATACCAGCGCGTCAGGCGCTTTTACCGGCCGTTCGTGAGTTTTTACCTGGCTCTGTCGCGCGACCTCGCCCAATATCTCACTCATACCATTCGCATTCCGGAAAACAAGGTGCTGCAGGTCTATAACGGCGTCGACTCGAATCGTTTCCATTCCGGAGACACCGCCTTCTCCATTCCGGGCTGCCCGTTCTCGCGTCCGGAATTGTGGATTGTCGGTACCGTCGGCCGCATGCAGACGGTCAAGGATCAGCCCACCCTGGCACGCGCCTTCATCCGTGCAGTGCAGCTCGACCCAGCGCTCAAGCAACGCCTCCGCCTGGTTTTGGTCGGTGGCGGCCCGCTGCGCGAGGAATGTCGGCAACTGTTGACCGACGCCGACGTGGCCGATCTGGCTTGGCTCCCCGGCGAGCGCGGCGACGTTCCCGAAGTCATGCGCGGTCTCGACTGTTTCGTGCTGCCGTCGCTGGCCGAAGGCATATCGAATACGATCCTCGAAGCCATGGCTTCCGGCCTGCCGGTCATTGCCACCGACGTCGGCGGCAATGCCGACCTCGTCGTGGCCGGCACGACCGGCGAAATCGTACCGCCTGCCGACCCGGAGCGCATGGCGCAGCAGATCGTCCGCCTGGCGAACGATCCCGAACTGGCGCAACGCATGGGCTTGGCCGGACGGAGTGCTGTCGAGCAAAAATTCAGCATGAGCGCCATGGTCGCCGCCTATCGGGGCACCTACGACAAACTTTTGCACCGTGCAGGCGCACCCGTTTAGCAGAGACAGGATCATTTCATCATGTGCGGCATTACCGGAATTTTCGATACACGAGGCAAACGCGACATCGATCGAGCGGTACTCCATCGCATGAACGAATCGCAGTTCCATCGCGGCCCGGACGAAGGTGGCCTGCATCTCGAACCGGGCGTCGGCCTTGGGCACCGCCGGCTGTCGATCATCGACCTGTCCACCGGCCAGCAGCCGCTCTACAACGAAGACCGGACGGTATGCGTCGTCTTCAACGGCGAGATCTACAACTACCAGGAACTGATTCCCGAGTTGCAGGCTCTCGGCCACGTCTTCCACACCCGCAGCGATACCGAGGTCATCGTTCACGCCTGGGAGGCGTGGGGCGAATCCTGTGTCGAACGCTTTCGCGGCATGTTCGCTTTCGCCCTGTGGGATCGCAATCGGGAAACCCTTTTCCTGGCGCGCGACCGCCTCGGGGTCAAACCGCTCTTTTACGCCCTGCTCGGCGACGGCACCTTCCTGTTCGGATCGGAGCTCAAGTCGCTTCTCGCCCACGGCGGCCTGAAGCGCGACATCGACCCCTGTGCCGTCGAGGAGTATTTCACCCTCGGTTACGTCGCTGAACCGCGCAGCATCTTCCGCCAGGCCAGGAAGCTCCCGCCAGCCGCCACCTTGCTGCTTCGCCGCGGTCAACCGGTCGCCGAGCCCAAAATCTACTGGGACGTCCGTTTTACCCTGGACAACCCGATCAGCCATCAGGACGCCCTTGACGAACTCACCGGGCGACTGGAAGAATCCATCCGCCTGCGCATGATCTCGGAGGTTCCACTCGGTGCCTTCCTCTCCGGTGGCGTCGACTCCAGCGCGGTCGTCGCGCTGATGGCCGGCCTTTCCGGCGAACCGGTCAATACCTGCTCGATCGCTTTCTCGGACCCGGCGTTCAACGAATCCGAATTCGCCAAGATGGTGGCGGATCGTTATCGGACGAACCACCATGTCGATCTGGTCGAAAGCGACGACTTCGACCTCATCGATACGCTGGCCCGTCTCTACGACGAACCCTACGCCGACAGTTCGGCCATTCCCACCTACCGTGTCTGCCAGCTGGCAAGAAAGCATGTGACCGTCGCGCTTTCCGGCGACGGCGGCGACGAGAGTTTTGGCGGCTATCGCCGCTATCGCCTGCATCTGATGGAAGAAAAGATGCGCTCCGCCCTGCCCCTTGGACTGCGCCGGCCGTTGTTCGGCACCTTGGGCAGGCTTTATCCCAAGGCCGACTGGGCGCCCCGTGTCTTCCGCGCCAAGACGACCTTCGAAGGCATGGCGCGAACCCCCGTCGAGGCCTATTTCCACTCACTCTCGATCCTGCGCACTCCGATGCGGCAACAGCTTTTCACCCCGGCTTTCAAGGCCGCTCTCGGCGGCTACGACGCCGGCGACGTATTCTCGCGGCACGCGGCAAACGCCGGGACCGACGACCCGCTGGCCCTCATCCAGTACATCGACCTCAAGACCTACCTGGTCGGCGACATCAATACCAAGGTCGACCGCGCCAGCATGGCCCACTCGCTGGAAGTCCGCGAACCGCTGATGGACCATCAACTCGTCGAATGGCTGGCGACGCTGCGCTCCTCGGAAAAAATCCGCGGCCAGGAAGGCAAGTACCTGCTCAAGAAGTCGATGGAGCCCTACCTGCCCGACGACGTGCTTTACCGGCCCAAGATGGGCTTTGCCGTTCCGCTCGCCCGCTGGTTCCGCGGCCCGCTCAAGGAACGGGTACAGCAGTCGATACTCGGATCCCGGCTGGCGGACACCGGCTGGTTCAACCGGAGCTATCTCAAGCACCTGGTCGACGCCCACAACAGCGGGGTGCGCGACTACAGCGCTTCATTGTGGACCCTGCTGATGTTCGAGGCCTTCCTGCGCAACGTCATGGAAAACGGGGAGCCGGCATGACCCGCATCCTGCACATACTTGACCACTCGATTCCGCTGCACAGCGGCTACACCTTCCGCACCCTCTCCATCCTCCGCGAGCAACGCAAGCTGGGTTGGGAAACCGTCCACCTGACCACGCCCAAGCACGTCGGCTGCGACCTGCCGGAAGAAGACGTCGACGGCTGGCATTTCTATCGCACACTGGTCGCGCCGGCCGGCTCTTTCCGCTTGCCGGGACTACGTGAAATCGCGTTGATGCGTCAGGTTGAAAAACGCCTTCAGGAAGTGGTCGACCGCACCAGGCCGGATATCCTGCACGCTCATTCACCGGTGCTCAACGCCATTCCTGCCCTGCGCGTCGGCAGGCGTTACGGCATTCCGGTCGTCTATGAAGTACGGGCCTTCTGGGAAGACGCGGCGGTAGACCATGGCACGACCCGCGAAGGCAGCCTGCGCTACCGCCTGACCCGACAGCTCGAAACCTATGCCCTCAAGCATGCCGACCATGTCTTCACCATCTGCGAAGGACTGCGCAGCGACATCGCGGCACGCGGTGTTCCGGGCACCAAAATCACCGTCATTTCCAACGCCGTCGATATCGACTCCTTCGATCCGGGCGGCAAACCTGATGCCGCGTTGAAGGAGAAACTCGGTCTCGCCGGTTCGACCGTCATCGGCTTCATCGGCTCCTTCTATGCCTACGAAGGCCTCGATCTGCTGGTGGAATCGCTGCCGCTCGTCCTCGCCCGGCGCCCGGATGTCAAAGTCCTGCTGGTCGGCGGCGGCCCGCAGGACGGAGCACTCAAGGAGCAGGTCGCGCGCCTCGCGTTGCAGGACAAGGTCGTATTTACCGGCCGCGTACCGCATGACGAGGTTCAGCGCTATTACGACCTGGTCGACGTGCTGGCCTATCCCCGACACTCCATGCGCCTGACCGAGCTGGTCACCCCGCTGAAGCCGCTGGAAGCCATGGCCCAGGGCAGGCTGCTGGTCGCCTCCGACGTCGGCGGACACAAGGAACTGATCCGCCACGGCGAGACCGGCATGTTGTTCAAGGCCGGGAGCGCGCAGGCGCTGACCGACACCGTCATCAACCTTCTCGCTCAGGAAGCGCGCTGGCCCGACATCAAGCGCGCCGGGCGATCGTTCGTCGAAGACGAGCGCAACTGGGCGCGCAGCGTGGCCAACTACCAACCGGTCTATGCACGCCTCACCGCTGGCCAAGACACCGGCCGCCACTGACATGCCGCACAAGATTCGCACCCTGCTCTTCTCGACGCTCTACCCGAGCAGTGCGCGACCTGGCCATGGCATCTTCGTCGAAACACGCCTGCGCGAACTGTTGAAGACCGGCGAAGTGGAAACCCGGGTTGTCGCACCCGTGCCATGGTTCTTCTCGACTGACGAAAAATACGGCGAGTACGCCAGAATGGCGGCAACGCCGAAACAGGAAACCCGCAACGGCATCGACGTCTCCCATCCCCGCTATTTCCTGCCGCCAAAGATCGGCATGAACGTCGCACCCTTCACACTCGCCCTGGGGGCGATTCCGGCAATTCGCCGACTGCAGCGCGAGGGCTTCGATTTCGACCTGATCGACGCCCATTACTATTACCCGGACGGGGTCGCCGCAGCGCTGCTCGCTGCCTATTTCGGCAAACCCTTCGCCGTTACCGCCCGCGGAACCGATCTCAACCTGATCCCGAAATACCCACTGCCGCGCAAGTTCATTCTCGACGCCGCCCGCAAGGCCTCGGCTTCGATTTCGGTCTGCCGGGCATTGAGCGATGAGCTTGCCAGTCTGGGGGCAGATCCGGAAAAGCTGAACGTGCTGCGGAACGGTGTGGATCTCGAACGTTTTCACCCGCTTCCGCAAGCCGAGGCACGTAACGGACTCGGCCTGGATCAGGACAAGACGCTGTTGTCGGTAGGCCATCTGGTCGAGCGCAAGGGTCACCATCTGGTCATCGGCATGCTTCCCCTGCTTCCCGACTATCAGTTGATCATCGCCGGCGACGGCCCGGAACGGGCTGCCCTCGAAAGCCTGGCCAGGCAACTGGATGTTGCCGACCGCGTCAAGTTTGTCGGGGCAGTCACCCAATCCACCCTGACCCGGTATTATGCAGCAGCCGACATTCTCATCCTGGCGTCGAGCCGTGAAGGCTGGGCCAACGTTCTTCTTGAATCCATGGCCTGCGGTACACCTGTTGTCGCCACCAATATCTGGGGCACGCCCGAGGTCGTTTCCTCGCCGGTTGCCGGGCGACTTGCAGACCAGCGGACACCAGCCAGCCTCGTGGCAGCAGTCCAGTCATTGATGGCCGACTATCCGAACCGCGGCGAGGTACGCGCCTATGCCGAAAAATTCTCCTGGGAAGAAACGACACGTGGCCAGATCGACCTCTTCCGCAAAATAATCAAAGGCAACCCGCCGAGTACTGGCAAACTGAATCATGCGTGATCTTTCCGTTCTTGGTGTCATCGTTCTCGTTGCAGCCTATGCACTGCTCCATCCATGGGTCGGCATCATGGGGTGGACTTGGTTGAGCCTGATGAATCCTCACACCCTAACATGGGAGCTCAGGGACATGCCGGTTGCGGCAATCATGGCGGTAGCAACGCTGATCGGTATTATCATCTCGCGGGACAGAAAGAATTTTTATGTCACCCCGGAAACGGGCATCCTCATCGCGTTCATGCTCTGGATGAGCATTACGCTGGTGTTTTCAATCAATTTTGACTGGAGCACCTATATGTGGGAGCGGGTCATGAAGATCGACTTCATGACCCTCGCTGCTCTGGTCGTGCTGTACAGCAAAAAACACATTACGGTGCTGGCCTGGGTGGTTGCCGGGTCAATCGGATTTTATGGTTTCAAGGGTGGCCTCTTCACCATAGCTACAGGCGGGAACTATCTTGTGTGGGGTCCCGAGGGAACCTTTATCGGGGGCAACAACGAACTTGCATTAGCGATGATTCTAGTCATCCCACTGATCAATTTCCTTTATCTCACGCAAGAAAAAAAATGGCTAAAGCGAAGCCTCCTGGCCTGGATGTTCCTCTGTGCCATTGCAGCCTTGGGCAGCCATTCGCGCGGTGCATTGCTGGCGATTGGAGCAATGGCTACTGTTCTATGGTGGCGCTCCCCAGGAAAACTGAAATACGGAATCATCATTGCAACCGTGGGTATAGTAGCGCTGACTTTTATGCCGGAAGCCTGGATGACCCGGATGACCAGCATCGGCGAGTACAAAGCCGATACCTCGGCCATGGGCCGGATCAACGCTTGGTGGATGGCTTGGAATCTCGCGTCGGACAGATTTCTCGGCGGTGGTTTTGAAATCTATACTCCAGAAATTTTCAGCCTTTATGCACCGGATCCGCTGGATCTTCACCAAGCACACAGTATTTATTTCCAGGTACTCGGCGAGCACGGCTTTGTTGGCCTATTCCTCTTTCTTTTGTTGTGGGGAATGGTCTGGCGGCAGGCAGGAAAACTCAGAAAGGAAGGGCTTGCCCAGCCAGAAACGCACTGGATATCCCAGCTCGGCAGCATGTGCCAAGTCAGTCTGGCGGGTTATGCCATCGGCGGCGCGTTCCTGAGCCTTGCCTATTTTGACTTGCCTTACAACCTTCTCTTGCTGGTCGTATTAGGCAGGCGTTGGCTCGATCGCAAAGCCTGGATCGAAGAAGCCAACGCACAAGAAGGAGTTCTCGGCCCCTCACCCAGCCACGGCATATGAATATTCTACGAACTGCGTTTTCCTTCGCCTCACCTGGCGGTAGCCAGGGTCGCCTCTCAGTTTTTATATTTCATCGCGTCCTGCCGCAAACTGATCTATTATTTCCTAATGAACCAGATGCGCAGAGCTTTGCCCGTACTCTAGACTGGATCAAGTCTTGGTTTAACGTCCTTCCTCTTGATGTTGCGGTCAACCACCTGAAGCGGCAGGATTTGCCACCACGGGCTGCAGCCATCACCTTTGACGATGGATATGCAGATAATCGAACTATTGCCCTGCCAATCCTCGAGCAACATGGATTAACTGCCACTTTTTTTATAGCAACCGGATTCCTAGATGGTGGCAGGATGTGGAACGACACGGTAATCGAATCGGTGCGTCTGTGCGAAGATAAGATATTGGACCTGACGTCGCTAGAACTTGGCATCCATTTCATAGCCAACACCATTGAAAAACGTAACGCAATTCAAGCCATCATCAGCAAGATAAAATACCTACCGATAACCGAACGTGTAAGTTTGACGGAAAAAATCGCCAATATTGCCAACGTAAAACCACCGGACAATCTGATGATGACATCTGCCCAAGTCGTTGAATTACGCAAAGCAGGTATGCAGATTGGTGCTCATACTGTATCACATCCAATATTGGCAACCATAAGCCTAAGCGAAGCCAGAGAAGAAATAAGTACCAGTAAGAAATTTCTTGAACAATTACTTGGCGAAAATATTACCCTGTTTGCCTACCCTAACGGAAAGCCCAGTGTTGATTACAAGCCTGAGCATAAAACACTAATCCGGGAACTTGGTTTCGAAAGCGCCGTCTCCACAAAATGGGGCGCCGCCAACCATTCATCTGACATTTATCAAATTCCCCGCTTTACCCCTTGGGATCGATCCAAACTCCGCTTCGGTATCAGACTACTTCGCAATTTTTTATCACCAATAGCGCCTTAGATAGCTAACGGCTAAAGGTTTATATTACATGATTATATTTAATACAAAAAAACAAAATAACAATACAAATCCATACCAGCGACTTCTTGAAGTAGCCCCATATGCGCTTGGGATCTTACCCACTTTTGCTTTTGCGATTTACTCCGTATGGATTCGAATTCAAAAAAAATATCTACAGGTAATACTTGCCCAGTCTGGAGAATCGCTGGACAGCGCCTCTTTTTTTGACTATTTATTTATTTACCGGATGGATTTATTTTTTCTTGGGGCGTTGGCTCCATTATTAATAATCGTCTCCTATCTCACACTTAGTAGAAAATTAGCATCTTTAATTTGGCTATCAATTACAACCCTAACGTTGTTATTGTTATATGCAAATTTACAAAGCTGGGGGCAAGTTGGGCGCTTTCTAACACTGTCAGCGCTTGTCGACGCCATTTCATTTGGATTATCAAAACCAAATTTTATATTTGAATATCTGGCAATCGACGGTTTAATAAAACTATTAATATTGACTCTTATAAGTTTTTTAATATTTACCGCCATTCATCACCTGAATCGGTTTTCTATTGTATTCAAATTTTTCGCCCTAATTAGCCTATTAATCATACCTGTGTCCGCCACCTTAGCTGCCCTTGGGTCGACATCAAATATCAATCGAACCGAATTAACGAAGAGCTTTGTATTGAATTCAATCAAAGCGCTACTACCTACACCAAATATAACCAAAGAAATATCGAAACTTTCAAATCAACAACTGTTCAAAAAATATCAAATACTTCATAACACTTCTTCGGATGAATCCAACCTTGCTAACAAGGGTGTCGAAAAGGGGTCAAATCTTATATTATTTGTACTTGAGACCGGCTCAATTGAATTTCTGGATGTCAGAAAATCGTTACCTAGCCATGCTGTTTGGAAAACACTCTCCGATTATCTATACATAGGAAGCAATCATTACTCGGTATTTCCCGCCTCTGCCGAGTCGAACCTGGCTATTTTGGCGGGAATGTATCCACCCCGTGCATATTATGACACCTGCCTGACCAACCTTCAGGACCAAGAGTCAATTCCGACAGTTATCGATTCATTTACCAAGAATGGCACAAAAACAGCTGTTTATTTACCGTACACTAGCCAGGTACCCATGGATAAAGTAGTTTTTGAGCACACAGGTTTCCAGAAAGTATTTTATGGTGACCAAAACAGGCTACCCGGTAAATCTGCAGACATCACCGCGCTATCCAAGATGCTTGGCGATATTGACGAATGGCTAGATAAAGAAAAACAATTTGTGGTGGCATTCTTTCCCCAACTTGGTCATGGCCCATGGTCCAGCGAACTTGGAGATTCAATAGCAGACAGAGGAAAGACTCTAGCGTTGCAACAACTTGATTGGATAAAACAAATTACTGATCTCCTCGAAGCCAAGGGAGCGCTGAAAAACACTGTTATCATTATCACGGGTGATCACGGGGTAAGAACTACTGGAGAAGACCCATTGGTCCGAGTTGGGATGATAGATAAGTACTCTCTTCACGTCCCCCTGATCATTTATGCGCCCAATGCAAAATACCCCCATGGCGTAGTTGATACGCCCACATCGCATATAGATATACCTGCTGAAATTTCTCACCTTTTTGGCATTCCAAGACACCCCTTACAGCAAGGATTGCCATTACTTTCACCTACGCTTGGAACGCGTAATCAGTATTTTATGGCCAACTGGTATTTTGGTGCTGATGGTTATCGTACCGTCGGTGAGTCTGCGATGTACTCAAACGTACTTAATGTAACCTTTGCGCGTGATGATGGAATTGTTCAATTTAATAGTAGCGACATCGTCAAAAACGAACAGAAAATTGATAGCGTCCAGTCATTGCTGGAATCAACGCTTGATCTTCAACACGCGTGGATCGAACGCTTCGCGTGCAGCAATATGTTGAGCCAAAACCATCGTCCGTGAATATCCGTCACGACCACACAGCAATAAGTGAATGCGACGGATCTCCGTTGTGACTATTGCGGCGCTTATCCCAACCTTGCAACCATTGTTCAAGAATCATCGAAATCCAGACCATTTCGCCGTAGTAGCCAGGATGCTCGCCCAAGTATCGGCCAAACAACAGATCGACAAAATCACTTCTCAAGACTCCGCGGCGAGCAAGACCCCGTAGCGACTCCTCGGCAAGTTCGCGCAAGGCTGCATTTCTAACCACCCAGACACCGAAGGGCAGGCCAAAGCCCTGTTTCTTCTTCGTAATGATCTCGTCTGGCAAAAACCCTTTGAGCGCTTCCTTGAAAAACCAGCGTAACTTGAGCCCCTGGAGTTTGTACGATGTCGGCAAAGAAGATGAGAACTCCAGAAGCGCATCATCGAGGAACGGAAAGCCCACTTTCAGGCCGGCAAGGCTGGTGGTGCCCACAACCTTGGGCAGGTCGCTCTCAGCCAGAGTGTAACGCCAGTCGAAGGCGAGTTGACGGTTCAATTCGCTGCACGGCGATTTTGTGGATCTCCAGACCTCTCGCTGATGTTGAAGCGGCAATCGTGAATCGATACCCGCCAGAAAGCCCTCGGTAAATACCGATACATTTCCCAGCCGCATGATCAGGTTGTACATCTCCAGCCGATCCGGCATCGGTACCCTGGCCTGCTCGATATAACTCGCCGCCTTGCCGAATCCCGGCAACTTGCCCAAGCGTGCGTCCCCCAGGATCGGCTCCATTACGCCCCGACGCAGTGCCCCGGGAAATAGGCCGTACCAACCGAAGATCTTCTGTTTCGCATAGCGTGTATTGCCACCGAACAATTCGTCGCCGCCATCGCCACCCAAAATCTTGCTGACGCCATCCTCTTTGGCCATCTTGGCACAGTAATACGCTGGCAAGGCCGACGAATTGCCAAAAGGCTGGTCGTAATACGCAGCAACCATCGGAATGGTGCGCACCAGATCATTCGGTGTCACGTAATACTCGTGATGTTCGGTACCGAATTTTCGTGCCGCTATACGGGCAAACTCCATCTCGTCATAGCCTTCAGCCTCGAACCCTATGGAATAGGTCGCCGCCGGCTTTCCCAGAACCTGACCGATCATCCCGGCAACGGTCGAGCTATCGGTACCCCCACTCAGGAAGCACGCCGGCTTGCTGCCGTCCAGCTGTTTGGCAAGTGCTTCGCGCAGCAATCGCCTGAACTCGCCACCGAGTTGTTCGAACGACACATCACGACGTTCAGAAAACACCGGCGTCCAATAGGGTGCTACCGTCAGTTCACTACCGTCAAACCAGGCATAGTGTCCTGGAGGAAGGCGATAAACATCCTTGAAGATGGTCCGTGGCGAGGGGATGCAATGAAAATAAAAATAATCGAATATCGCCTGCTGATCGATCTCGGTCGCAGCATCAGCCAACCCGTCTGCTCGCTCGGCAAAATGGAGCTGTCCATTTTTTACCCTGTAGCACAGGGACCGTATCGCAAAGCGGTCCACCGCCAGAAACGTCCCCCCCCCCGGCAATTGAACGCCCACTGCAAAATCTCCGCGTACGGAATTGATAGCCTGCAATCTATCGCCAGCAGCAAGAAGCTTCTGCCATGCGGCAATCGCTCCATCGGAACATGAAAATTGGGCAAGATATGGATCGCTGAAGCGAGGATGGCCTGTTGCCAGGAATTGATTTGCCATTGGTATCTTGTTGATTTGACGAAAATTGATTCAGGAACGAGGTCCAAGCGACTGCATGGCGCCAGGACTCAAAGGCGGCACAACAATGCTCCGGGTATTGCGAGGATGGGAATATTCGCGCGATGGCTGCAACTCGATGCCATTCTGGCGTTTTGGCGCTATGCCCTTCCCAACCAATCGTGATGTCGACTTCAAACGATAGTCCTGCCCAGAAAGATTAATAAATTCGCCAGCACTGACGTTAATGTTGTTCGAGTAATCGCCCGGCCCGGCTGAATCCAGCCCACCCTTGCCGACCAGAAGGTTGTTCTGCGCATATATCGAAGCCCCGGATTTCACCCGAAGAAAGATCCCGCCCTCAGGCCAATGGTCAACCAACGTGTTGTTGACAAGATACAACTCGTTTTTTGGCCACCTGAAGCCCTCGGCGCCAAAGGAAATCATATGGAAGTTATCCGTCGTCGCGGCCTGCTCGATTACGTTCCCAATCACATAGCCCACCCCACCACTGGGAAACTCAAGTTCGTAGCTTGCCTCGCCTTTCGGACCATCCACTAAGCGGTTGTACATGACGAAGTTCTCCGCAGCCCGCGATTTCAATAAATGTCCGACGCGCGCGTGATGGAAATAACTGCCGCTCACATGCAAATGCTTGATGGCCCCGACATACAGGTTGTGCGACTGCCCATCACCAGCACCATTATGTCCAAATTCGCTATTGCTGATTCTCAGTATGATATCCGGATTGTTAGAGGTCAGGATTCCGTTCTCGTTCTCCCAGAAGCCGCAGTTCAGAATCGTCAGATCGCCCTTCTCCAATCTGATCCCAGCCCCGTTGCGATCGCTGACCTGCGCGCCAAGAAAATCGAACCCATCAACGGTAATGCGTCCGCCGCGAAGAACCCAGATTCCCTTGCCTTCAACGTCCGCGCCGGATGCTATCAGGCGAACACGCCCTCCTACGGCACGCAGGGTCAGATTTTTCTGCTGCCAGACTGCAACATCACCACGGTAGTCTCCAGCATCCACCTCGACGACATCACCGTCGCTAGCCAAACGAGCTGCGTTGGCGAGGGTCTTGATAGCGCGATCAGGACCGACATGAATGATCCGTTCAGCATTTTTTGTATCTAGAGATTGTGCCCACAATCCCTCAATAGGGATCAATGCCATACCAAGCATCATTACAAGATGAGGAATGGCACATAGCTTTTTGAATCTTTTCGGATCAGGCATTACATCTCCAAGAATTCTCATGAGCTAGCATTTTTTGATCTAGCGTACTGGCAACCAGTGGCCCCAAGATCCGAGCCCTCTTGGCCACCTTGTTACTCTCACTGTTGTTCAGTGCCAAGCGTGAGGACAATCACCACCACGGCAACTTGGTCCAACGGACGGTGGTTTTGCGAACCTTGACAAGATATCAAGAACTCATCCCCACAACTCTCGAGTGCCACCAACAGTCTTTATATCCCTAGATCTGCGATCTGGGCCAAGCTCAAGCAAAGACCTCGTATATAACAATTGCATATAATCTTTCAGGAATTCTACTTGAAGTTTACCGTGAATTAGTGAAGCGCCTACACTTGATCGATCAGCTTTCGGCATACCAACCATTGCTCTCAGCTTGAAAAAGCGTATTTTCTTGACAACGTGAAATAGTGCACAGGTTGCCTTGTGGCCTGGCGATATGATTTTCTATATATTGATAGTGATTCCGGCACAATCCACCAAGGCCGTGGAACTCGAGTCGGGTAAGAAGGAAGCATGGGAGTACCTTTACCGCCGAATGAATCCATAGTCGCGCAACCAACTTTGACCAGCCGCTCGGCCAAAATTATGAAAGATATCCATTGCTTGCCCGATGGAAGACAAGCTTTCCCCGGAAATACCTAACGCATAAAATTGTTCAGTTATCCGCCTCAACCGAAAGAATCTTCATGACAAGACATCAAACAGAGAACTCACACTCGCGATGCAGATTTTGCAATACCCCTTTGGAACATACGTTCGTGGATCTGGGTATGTCGCCGTTGTGCCAGACGCATATCACGCCGGCACAGTTGAATCACATGGAACCGTTCTACCCTCTACTGACCTATGTGTGCACCAACTGTCACTTGGTCCAACTGGAGGAATTTGTAGCCCCCGACGACATATTTAGTGAATATGCATACTTCTCATCGTTTTCGGACAGTTGGGTTGCACACGCAAAGCGATATGTTGATCTGGTTTCCGAGCGTTTCAACCTGGATGAAGCATCTCGCGTTGTCGAAATAGCCAGCAACGATGGTTATCTGTTGCAGCACTTTGTCGATAAGCGTATTCCTTGTCTTGGGGTGGAACCTGCAGCGAACGTAGCGCAGGCTGCGTTGGCCAAAGGTGTGAAATCTGTCGTCAAATTCTTTGGCAAACAAACTGCACGAGATATCGCCGAAGAATTTGGCCATGCCGATTTGTTGCTCGGGAACAATGTGCTGGCACACGTCCCGCAACTCAACGATTTTGTCGGCGGCCTAAAAATACTGCTTGCTCCCGACGGTGTTATTACCATGGAATTCCCGCACTTGCTGCAGCTGATGCGGGAAAATCAGTTCGACACTATATACCACGAACATTTTTCATACTTCTCATTTATTACAGTTGAACGTGTATTCGCTGCTCATGGCATTACATTATTTGATGTTGAGGATCTGCCAACCCACGGCGGCTCCCTCCGAATATATGGACGCCACGCTGAAGACACCACAAAGCCAGTTGGCGAACGCGTCACAGAGCTACGATCTCGTGAATTGGATGCAGGATTCGACCGACTTGAAACATACAATGGCTTTTCCGAGCAGGTAAAAGAAACGAAGCGCAAGCTCCTGGAATTTCTGATCCAAGCCAAACGGGACGGAAAATCTGTCGCCGGATACGGGGCACCAGGTAAAGGAAACACCCTTTTGAACTACTGCGGCATTCGCCAAGACTTCCTGGACTACACAGTCGACCGGAATCCATATAAGCAGGGAAAATTTACGCCCGGAACACACATACCGATTTATGGTCCAGAGAAAATCTCCGAAACCAAACCAGACTATCTTCTATTATTGCCATGGAACCTCCAGAAGGAGATCATGGAACAATTGGGTTATATTCGTGAATGGGGCGGAAAATTTGTCGTTCCGATTCCAGAGACAAAAATACTTGATTGATCATAATTAACCATAAAATGTTCTAAAGGAATATAAACGTGAAAGTATTTGTTACCGGTGTTGAAGGTTATATCGGCAGTCTCTTGGCCCCGCTCCTGATGCAACATGGACACGAAGTTGTAGGTACTGACACAGGGTATTACCGGGATGGATGGCTTTATAGTGATAGTCGATCAAACTCCTGCTTTCCGCGCTTTATAAATCGTGATTTACGCAATATTACGGAAGCCGATCTGACAGGCTTTGATGCAGTGATTCATCTAGCAGAATTGTCCAATGATCCTCTAGGTGAAAACAACCCGGAACTGACGCACTCAATCAACCATCAGGGCTCGGTTAATTTGGCGCAAAATGCCAAGCGTGCCGGCGTTTCGCGGTTTATATACACATCATCCTGTAGTGTATACGGACTGGGTTCCGGCGATTTCCTCACCGAGGAGTCACCAGTCAACCCTCAAACTGCTTACGCAGAATGCAAGACCTTGGTCGAAAGGGATGTAAAACTACTTGCTGACGAAAATTTCAGCCCCGTCTTTTTGCGCAATGCAACTGCGTATGGCGGATCGCCCAGGATGCGTTTTGATATTGTTCTCAACAACCTCTCTGGTTTGGCTTGGACATCGCGGAAAATAACAATGACAAGCGATGGTACACCTTGGCGCCCCATCGTTCATGTAATGGACATCTGCACCGCTATTCGCTGTGCTCTGGAGTCTCCCCGCGGCAATATCCACAATGAGATATTTAATGTCGGAGACAATGCAGCAAATTACCGAGTACGCGAAATCGCTGAGTTTGTCGCATCGGAATTTCCCGGGTGTGAATTAACCATTGGTTCGAGTGCCGGAGACAATCGTAGCTACCGGGTTAGTTTCGATAAAATCAATCGCCAACTTCCTGGATTTATTTGCTCCTGGGATCCTAAAAAGGGGGCGGCTCAACTCCATGAGATATTTGAACGAATCGCCATGGATGAAGCAGGCTTCGAATTTAGGGCCTTTACCAGATTGAAGCAATTAAAGCACCTAATTGCGACAAAACAGATTGACAACAAATTCTTCTGGCGATTTTAAATTTCGTTTGATGCTCCCAATTCATACCTCCATCAACTATTCCAAGTGCGGTGAACATATGTACGCGCTTGCAGAACGCCTATATCCAATTTGTCGCAGCATAACGGGAAATGGCGTTCGGGAAACCCTGCGATTAATTAATGATGAGATTCCGCTTACTATAGTTGAGACCCCAACAGGAACCGCTGTATTTGACTGGGTCGTACCTTACGAGTGGAATATTAGAGACGCTTATATCAAAAATTCTAACGGTGTAAAGATTGTCGATTTTCAGAAAAGCAATCTACATATACTTAATTACAGTATACCGATCAAGGCCCGGATGCGTCTTGATGCGTTGCGGCCCCACCTGTTTTCTCTACCAGAGTTCCCCGATTGGATTCCTCACCGCACCAGTTACTTTAACGACAACTGGGGATTTTGTATTACACATCAGCAATTGGAGAACCTGCCCGATGACGATTATGATATTGTAATCGATAGTACTCTTGAACCCGGGGCGCTAACTTATGGTGAATTTATAATTCCTGGAATGTCCGAGGAGCAGATACTGCTTTTCGCGCACTGTTGCCATCCTTCATTAGCAAACGACAACCTCTCCGGGATCGCTATGGTTGTCGAACTGGCAAAAATCATTAGTTCATCATCGCCTCGATATACCTATCGCTGCGTATTTGCGCCAGCCGCAATTGGGTGTATAACTTGGATCAGCAATAACCAATCGGAACTTGCCAAGGTAAAACTCGGTATGGTTGCCGCACTACTCGGCCACCCAGGTAAGTTAACATACAAAAAGACAGTCACTGGCAGCACGTTAATTGATCGCGCTTCGCTTCACGTATTGCGCCATCGGAACGAACCTTTCGACACACTTGAGTTCTCGCCCTTTGGCTACGATGAGCGACAGTTTGCTTCACCCGGAATCAATCTCCCCGTTGGTAGACTTACGCGCACGCCCAACGGGGCGTATCCTGAATACCACACGTCAGCAGACAATATGAACCTAATCCAGCCAAATGCCATGGCTGATTCACTCTCAGTATACCACGCGATTTTTCAGCTAATTGAGAACAATCACGTTTACCAAAGCAACTTTCCGTTTTGTGAGCCACAACTTGGAAAACGTGGCCTCTATCGTACGACCGGCGGACACGGAAATCCAGAACAACAGCAAATAGCAAGATTATGGATTTTGAATCAGGCCAATGGGCAACGTGATCTGCTGGAAATTGCGGAACGCTCTGGTCTGAAATTTGAAATAATTGCCGACGCCGCCGCAGAACTAACTGCTGCCGATGTTATTCGGATTGTTTGAGTTGCATATCGTAATTCCATGCTCAGTCGGAAAGGAAAATCTTGATGAAGGTTGTTATTTTTTGTGGTGGATACGGGACACGCCTTCGTGAATATTCAGAAACAATACCGAAGCCATTAGTACATATCGGCGAACGTCCTATTATCTGGCATTTGATGAAGTATTATGCTCATTTTGGACATAAGGATTTCATTCTTTGCCTTGGATACCGCGGTGACCTGATCAAAGAATACTTTCTGACCTACGACGAGTGTGCATCCAACGACTTTACTATTTCAGAAGGCGGAAAAAAAATAGAGATATTCAATCGCGACATTTCCGACTGGCGCATTACATTTGTAGATACTGGCTTAAAATCAAACATCGGCCAACGCCTTAAAGCTGTTGAAAGGCATCTTGAAGGCGAGGATGTATTTCTCGCCAACTATAGTGATGGTCTTTCTGATTATCCATTAAATCTCCATATTAACAACTTCCTCGGCACCGATGCCGTTGCTAGTTTTGCCGCCGTGCGCCCCTCTCAAAGTTTTCATGCTGTCACCATGGATGATGACTCAATGGTTACTAAGATTGAAAATGTTACGTCATCGCAAATATGGATCAACGGCGGGTTTTTCATTCTTCGTCGTGAGATATTTTCTTATATACAACCGGGAGATGAATTGGTCGAAGCACCATTTCAGCGACTTATCAGCAATCGCAAACTAATTGGTACGATGCATAAGGGATTTTGGGGATCCATGGATACCTTTAAAGACAAAAAGCAATTTGATGAATGGCATGAATCAGGCTATCGACCCTGGCATGTCTGGCAGAAACATGCTTAACGAAACGGATAAAAATGCAGATTCTCGCACATTCAGTTACGCCAAAATCTATTCTTTTGATTGGCGCGCATTGCGATGATATCGAAATTGGTTGTGGGGCAACAGTATTACACTTAGTTGAGCGTTTTCCTGAGGCGCATTTTGATTGGGTCGTATTCAGCTCTACGCCAACTCGCTACCAAGAAGCAACCCGCAGCGCTGATCTCTTGCTTACCGGTGCTCGTTCACGAAACATAATCATAAAGAATTTTAGGAATGGTTATTTCCCATATGTCGGTGATCAGATCAAAGATTATTTTGAAATACTTAAAACTCAGACCAATCCAGACTGGATATTCACCCATTACGGTGACGATCTGCATCAAGACCATCGCATCATATCAGAATTGACATGGAACACTTTTCGTAACCACCTGATTTTTGAATACGAAATACCAAAATATGACGGTGGGCTAGGGTCGCCGAACTGCTTCATTCCAGTGCGGCAGTCGTTGGCGGACAAGAAGATTGATATGCTAATGGATTATTTTGTGAGTGAAGCAACGAAACAATGGTTCAGTCGCGATACTTTTAGCGCCATGCTTAGAATTCGCGGAATTGAATGTAACTCGGTTACAGGATTGGCTGAAGCCTTCTATTGCCGAAAATTCTTGATGTAACGGGTAGAATGTTGGTGAGAACGGACAATAGTGGGTCGATATACACAACTCCTTCAGATTAACATCTCCTTGCGGGACTTTAGCCACGCGTTACTAGACACCATAATCACCCTAGCGGACAAAACGAACATATACCAAGCGCCAAATCCCAAACGCCTTGGGAAAACCCCGGCACTGACAACATTACGGGATGCACAAACTACCTCGACAAACCGCGGGTTGCCGGTACATGTTCCCCTTTATCAGCTAGGTTGCCGGGCAACAAGGTCGCAATCCGTCACCAATCCCCTTCACTTAACATTTACCGATCCATAATCAGCATCCAAATTCAAGAAAATAAAAACAAATCGATTAATGTGAACAACAAGCCATAGAGCCATCTTCTCATCTATCACAATACGTTCACAACAGGCCATTACTCATGCACCATGCCCCCACCTCATCATCAACACCGTCTATAAGTGTTGGCCTACCTGTTTATAATGGCGAACGCTTTCTTCGCCAGGCACTTGAGTCCATACTGACACAAACCTTTTATGACATTGAAATTATTATTTCGGACAATGCATCGACTGACGGGACAGAGAGTATTTGCAAAGAATTTGTGGCACGCGATCCACGCATTAATTATATTCGGCAACCAGTAAACATCGGGGCGATGCGCAATTGGAACTTTGTGGCCAATCAAGCTCGTGGAGAGTATTTTAAATGGATGTCGGCCAGCGATTATTGCGCACCTGACATGTTAGCGCGTTGCTTTGAGGCGATGAATGATGACAGCAATATTGTATTGTGCTACGGTCAAACCTGCTTGGTCGACGAAGATACAGGAAAGCTGACAGAATATTATGGAAATATAGAGATAATGGAGGATCGCCCACATGAACGCTTCGCAAAATTGCGCAATTCTCTCAAATTGAATAACGCATATTGCGGAGTAATTCGCACCGACGCCTTACGTCTTACGAAACTAAATCGCCTCTATTCCGAAGGGGATATTGTTCTCATGGCGGAACTTGCGCTACTTGGCCGTTTTCGCTTGCTACCTAAGATATTATCCTATCGTCGGATGGGCTGCGAGACGTCATCAAACAAATTGAATCTTAGCGACTTGGCTATTTTTCTCGACCCTCAGAACACCTACGATATTAATCTACGCTCGTTTTACATGCATCGTGGCATACTCAGCGTGATCTTACGCACCCCAATTAGCGTTCCCGAAAAGCTTAAAACTTTCGCGCTTGCGTTTAGGCATATTATCTGGGCCCGGGAAGCGCTAGCTTCTGAATTGCACCTAGCGCTAAAACGAAGTTTAACGAACCTTCGGTAGCCGACATTGTGGATAACACAATATTTTCAGTGATATATATCACCATCGAAAATCTGTCTAATTAAAACTGCATGAGCAACAAAATACAAAGCAAAATGGCCAAGGGCGCCATTTGGATGGTGTCATTCAAGCTGATCGAGCGCAGTATCGGCCTCGTAAGCACGCTTGTTCTTGCGCGACTCCTAAGCCCGGCTGATTTTGGTGTTATTTCCATGGCGTTGTCATTTATATTCTTGGCAGAGCTATTGGGAGCCTTTGGATTTGACGTAGCCCTTATTCACAACCAGTCTGCTACGCGTGAATATTACGATACTGCATGGACCTGTAATATATTATTGGGGCTATCCATCACGCTTATCATGGTTTTAGCTGCTTTTCCTATCGCAAATTTCTACAAACACCCCGAATTGGTGTGGGTGGTTAGCGTTCTTGCTTTAGGTCCGCTGATTAGTGGTGCCGAGAATGTTGGGGTGGTTGCCTTTCGAAAGGAACTACTTTTTCACAAGGAATTTGTATTTCAACTTACCAGAAAAGCACTAGGTTTCATGATCGTGATACCAATGGCATTGGCTCTTCAGAATTACTGGGCCTTAGTCACCGGCATCCTTTTTTCGAAACTGGCAGCAACGGTCATAAGCTACCTGATGCATCCTTATCGCCCACGCTTTGCGTTATCACGCACTAGAGAACTGATAGGCTTCTCTGGCTGGCTGTTGATGAACAATCTAATTGGATTTTTCAAAGAGCGCAGCTCCGATTTTTTTATTGGCCGCCTATTCGGCGCCGACTCCTTAGGCACCTACAATATTGCCTACGAGTTTGGCCATTTGCCTTCAACTGAGCTAAGCGCGCCGATAAACCGCGCGTTGCTGCCCGGTTTTGCAAAGATGACAGAAGTGGAGGATGTTTCGCGTGGATATAAAAATTCGCTAGGAATAATGGCGCTGCTTGCAGTGCCGTGTGCGGCCGGGCTCGCTGTATTGGCACCTTATTTTGTGCCTACCGTCCTCGGTGTCAAATGGTTGGCGGCAGTACCGCTGATGCAAATCCTTGCCTTCAACGGAGCCGTGTTAATGTTTCATTCGCCAATTTGTGCTGTATTGCTGGCCCGAGGCTATCCGCAGATGCCAGTGATCGCAAATGGATTGTACATGCTGATTCTGTTAAGCCAACTTTCCTTCATTGCGCTCAACGTCGAACAATTTAGTGTGCGGAATGCAGCTTTCGCAGCCCTGCTCAGCTCGCTGCTAAGTACACCTCTGTATCTGTATATATTGCAGCGCAAGCTGTCTATATCGCCCATGATATTTATGCGCGCCATAGTCAGACCGCTATGCAGTTCTGTCCTTATGGTTCTGACTATTCATTGGCTTTTACCTGCATACGATAGCTCGATGGCACTAACAACCGTGGCGACTTGGTTGCTCGCCGGCATAGGCATAGGTGTTATCGTCTATATGCTTGCTGTCTTAATCTTGTGGATTCTTGGCGGGAGACCCAATGGACCTGAGCGGGTACTGTTAGATCACGTAGGTAAACTTTTCGGCAAATTTAAGGCCTCATCTTCTGCACCGCAACTCTGAGTTAATTACAGGGAATATCATTATTAGGGGGTTAATTTATGGAAGCTTTATTAACAGTATCGCCTCATACCTTGAAGCTACGTGTGGGTGAATGGGTCGTTGTGCGTTCTCGCCCAGAGATACTATCCACACTAAACCAGCGTGGGCGCCTGGATGATCTTCCGTTTCAGCCCGAAATGCTTGCGTTCTGCGGGCAGCGTCTGAGAGTGGCAAAAGTTGCACACAAGACTTGTGACAATATTAAGAAAACGGGCGGCCGGAAGATGGTTGCTGCAGTGCACCTCGCTGGGGCACGTTGCGATGGCTCCAGCCACGGGGGGTGTATGGCCGATTGTGTTTTTTTCTGGAAGGAAGCTTGGCTCAAGCGCGCCGCTGAGCCAGATAGTGCACCGTCCCCAAATACGCTTATCAACACCGAAGGAATTTTTCAATCTGCCGTTATTGGCGGCGATCCAACTATAGCAGACCCCACCTACGTTTGCCAAACGACGTCCCTATTTGAAGCTACTTCACTCCTTCACTGGTGGGATATACGCCAATATGTGCAAGATGTGAGAAGTGGCAATCACAGCCTCCTTCACATGTTGCGCATCATTGCGTTTGCCGGGTACCGAAAACTTATCAGTCTTGGCGTCGGCTACCGCCTCCTGATTGGTGTGTTTAACATTGTGACAGGAAAGCCATTTCCCAGTGACAGAGGCAAAATTCCCCTTGGGACTTCGACCCCGAATGAAATTCTGAATTTCCAGCCTGGAGATTGGGTGGAGGTTAAATCTCAGGAAGAAATTCTTGATACGATCAATATCAATGGCTTCAATCGAGGCATGCGATATGACATGGAGATGTCAAGATATGCTGGAAAGCAGTTCCGTGTTCAAATGCGCGTTGATCGCTTGATTAATGAGCAGACAGGCAAGATGATGGAAATGAAAAACCCGTGCATTCAACTGGAAAACGTCTATTGCCGCGCCGAATGCACATCGAAGCGTTTGGGTTGCCCACGTGCCTCGAATACTTACTGGCGAGAAATTTGGTTGCGCCGCGTAGAGCCCCCCAACGAAGCTGCAAGCCGTTAGTGGCTGAAACGCTTAAGCGATTCACTGTTGTGGATCAATAATGGACAGCCGGCTTCGCCGGCGCCCGCTTGAACGCGACAGGACGGATTCCTATGGGCTGGCATGGACAACACAATTCCTGGCCAACTGCTTGCCCACAAGATCCACTGCGCTCCAATCGTTATAAAATCCAGGAAAATCAGAACCGTTTCTCTTCCATCTGCTCTAGCTTACCTTTCCCGGCGGCTGCCCAAACGAATGGAATCTCCGCAATTGCCGCCACACAAAACACATGCTCAAGTTCAAATAATCACCTGAGCGGTTCAAAAGCATCTCCCAAGAACCCATGTCAAATATTCCGCCTGAAACCTCATACTTCATCTGGCCGGATCAATAGGGGAGAAAAAATGCTGAGAGCAATCTTTCTGGCTGTTCTAATGTTGTTGTTCGCGATCCGTTGTCTGGGAAATGAAAGCCAAGCGATGAGCACTGCTGGCACATCCGCTGCCTCGGTGGAAAGAGCCAGCGAGATCACTTTGTCGCCGGCTTGGCACCGACACGCCAAGGAATCGGTGTTTAACGCTCCTCCGATCACCCTCGGTCTCGATTTCCCATCCAACGGAGAGACCAGCGACGACATTCGATTTCGTTTCATAGGCAAGAATTTGATGCCTATGTATCCAGTTACCTTTATTTGGCGCGTAAAACTTCGTCGTCAAGCTGGGTATTACACGACCTTTTTTTGGGGTCCAGATGGGTCGTTTACAGGGGATAGCTATTACGGTTGTCACCCGTATCCAGATGGAGAATATGGATTAAAACACAATAGCCAGACACACAAATGGGAATTGTCGATAAACGGCGAAGACTATGTTAGGAGTGCGAATGGGCATTCAACCCAATTGGGCTACGAAATTTGGAAGACGCAAGTGTTTGTGGCCTATGAAATGGGGAACAAAAAAATTCACGAATTTTATTGGGACTTTCCCGATACGACGCGAGTAATTCGGGTAGATCTGCCAAAAAGTTACGGCAGTTACCCGCCGAAAAATCCGGCCTTGACTTTTGGAGATGCCCCATGGGCTCTTGGATCAGAGCGATTAAGTGGAATATTACGCGGAATCCAATTATATTCTAGTGCGTTATCACTTACTGCCATACGCCAAGAAATCGAATTGCCTTTGAGCACAAAGGCGGGTAATAACAACATCTGGTATCTCAACCTAAACCCCACTCCGGATGACATTGCCGACAAGTCGGGGAATGCACATCATCCAGAATGGGTATCGTCCGCGCGAGCGCGTTTATGGGGCGATGATTTACCTGCAAGTGAATCGCCCCGACTATTCCCATAGGCATATTTTAAATGCATAAATTGTATTAACAAGGTGACGAGGCTCTTTTGGAAACTGTTGATACCGTTGTTGTTGGCGCCGGAGTGATAGGCTTGGCAGTTGCCAGGGAATTGGCAATTTCTGGACGTGAGGTTCTGATTCTCGAGGCGGAGCCAATTTTCGGCACTCAAACCTCTGCGCGCAACTCCGAAGTCATACATGCTGGAATCTACTATCCACACCGTTCGCTAAAGGCTGCTTTGTGCGTACGTGGCAAGGAACTGCTTTATAGCTATTGTGCCGAGCGAGGAATCGCCCATCGACGAATGGGAAAAATCCTGATCGCCACTGAGGATTCGGAATTGCCCATGCTCGCACGCTATGCCAAGCAGGCCGCCACCAACGGCGTACCGCTAAAGTCGTTATCCTCGGCAGATATTCGTGTGTTGGAACCAGCCGTCAACGCAGTAGCAGGTCTATACTCCGAATCGACGGGAATTCTCGACAGCCATGGACTCATGCTTGCACTGCTTGGAGACGCAGAACGTGCTGGTGCGACGCTAGTCACCCACACGCCAGTAGAGGCAGGCGAAGCTGACGCAAACGGCATACTGTTGCGCACGGGCGGTACAGAACCTTTCGAATTGCGCTGCCGAGTATTGGTCAACTCAGCGGGGCTGTACGCACAGAAATTTGCCCACCGCCTAAGGGGCCTTCAGTCCCAATATGTACCCCCCACAGCTTATGCCAAGGGTCATTACTTCACGTTAAGCGGAGGCGCCCCATTCCAGCATTTGGTTTACCCAATGCCGGATCATGCGGGTTTGGGCATTCACGTGACAGTCGACCTAGGTGGCCAATGCAAGTTCGGGCCCGACGTCAGTGGCTGGCCCGAGGTTCCCGACTATGCATTCGAAGCTGGACTGGCCGAGAAGTTCTACCGTGCAATCCGTCGCTACTATCCTGACCTCAAAGACAACTCGCTCCTGCCTGGCTACGCCGGCATCCGGCCCAAGGTGACTGGCCCGACAGAGCCTGCCGGCGACTTCATGATTCAAGGACCTGCAATGCATGGGATTCCCGGCCTGGTAAACCTGTTCGGTATTGAATCGCCAGGTTTGACATCATGCCTGGCAATCGCAGAACGGGTAGTTGACGAATTGAATTTCCCCTCTACTTAGTCGGTTCTGAATAATTCATAACCATCTGATTTAGCGTTGTAAAGGCGCTGTTTCGGCACGTAGGAATTGCTGGGAAGCGGTTAATATTCATTTGTTTCCTTGCAAATCCGGATCGTCGATGGGACCAAAGCTGAAGGGGCCGCAAACGGGAGAATTGTTCCGCCAGCCGCTCGTGGAACTGATCAACGGAAATCACCCGCTGGCGAAACTCGCCGAGTTGATTGACTGGGGCGTTTTCGAGCGGGAATGGGCCCCACTCTTCCCGTCGGGGCGGGGCCGTCCGGCGACATCCCCCCGGATGGTGGCCGGACTGCTCTATCTGCAGCACACGTTTGCATGTTCCGATGAGGCGCTGATCTGGACCTGGGTGGAGAACCCGTACTGGCAGCGTTTTTGCGGCGAGACCTACTTTCAGCACGAGCCGCCGATCGATCCCTCGTCCCTGTCGCGCTGGCGCAAGCGCATCGGCGAGGCTGGTGTGGAATGGCTGCTGACACAAACCATCGAGGCTGCCAGGAAGGCCAAGGTGATCAAGGCGGCGAGCCTGGAGAAAGTGATTGTCGACACGACGGTCATGGAGAAGGCGGTCGCCTATCCGACCGACAGCCGGCTGCTGGAGCGGGGCCGCCAGCACCTGGTGAAGCTGGCGGATCGCTTGGGCATCCAGTTGCGACAGAACTACAACCGTCAGGCGCCAAGATTGGCCGGTCAGGTCGGACGCTACGCTCATGCCAAACAATACAAGCGAATGCGGGCGACGTTGAAGAAACTGCGCACGCTGGTGGGCCGTGTCTGGCGCGACATCGATCGGCAGCGAACCAGCCTTGCCCCCGAGCAGGCAGCCAAAGTGGAATCGATCCTGGTCCGTGTCCAGCGCCTGCTGGAGCAGAAGCCGAAGGACAAGAACAAGCTCTACAGCCTGCATGCCCCGGAAGTGGAATGCATCGCCAAGGGCAAGGCCCGACAACCCTACGAGTTCGGCGTGAAGGTGACGGTGGCGACCACACACCAGGAGGGTTTGGTGGTCGGCATGCGAAGCCTGCCAGGCAATCCGTTTGACGGACACACGCTGGCCGAAGCCCTTGAGCAGGTGGAAATCCTCACCGAGCAAAAACCGAAGGCAGTCTTTGTCGACAAGGGCTACCAGGGAGCCGAGGTGCAGGGCGTCAAGGTCTGGCGCAGTGGGTTACGGCGCGGTATCACGCGCCGACTCAAGCAGGACATCAAACGGCGCAGTGCCATCGAGCCAATGATCGGGCACATGAAAAACGAAGGGTTGCTGCGCCGGAACTGGCTGCGCGGCAGCCTGGGGGATGCGCTCCATGCCGTACTCTGCGGTGCCGGCCACAACTTGCGGATGATCCTCCGGAAGCTGCTGCTTCTTCGCGCCCAGATTCTGGCCCTACTGGAAATCTTCTCTGCCTTCCCGGCGACCTCGAAAAACCAACCCGCACTGCTCGGAATAGCCGCGTAACGCATTATTCAGAACCGACTACTTAGTCTGTCCTGAATAACCCATTTCAAAGGACGGCGAAGCGACGAAATACCGGGTAGGGTGATTGCCGACAGTTAGTTTCGGCAACAGAGAAGCACAGCATCGAGACGTAAAAAAGCCGGATGGCTCTCAGGATCATTCTCAGATTGTGCCCAGCGCCGCAAAGCACAGCATTCAGGGCATCACCGAGGCTGCCCTTGAGCCAATTCCGACGCAGCTTGCCTTCGTTTTTCATGTGACCGATTGCGGGTTCAACGGCACTTCGTCGATGAATGGCTTTCCGGATTGACGGGGTGACGCCGCGCTTCTGGCCGCTGCGCCAGATCATCACGCCATTGACACTGACGCCCCGATAGCCCTTGTCGACAAACACTGCCTTTGGTTTCTGTGCGGTGAGAATGCTCACCTGCTCGATGGCTTCCGGCAGCGTGTGACCGTCGTAGGGATTGCCGGGCAAACTGCGCATGCCGACCACCAGACCTTCCTTGTGCGTGGTGGCGACGGTGACCTTGACGCCGAATTCGTACGGCTGGCGCGCCTTGCCTTTGGAAATGCACTCGACTTCCGGGGCGTGCAGGCTGTAGAGCTTGTTCTTGTCTTTGGGCTTTTGCTCCAGCAGTCGTTTGACACGCGCCAGGCTGCCGGCAGCCTTCGCGCATTGCACTTCATCCTGGCGATCCAGTTTGCGGTCAATATCGCGCCAAACTCGTCCGACCAGGGTACGCAAGGCCTTCAGCGTGGCTTTCATGCGCCGGTATTGTTTGGCATGGGCGTAACGTCCCACCTGCGCTGCCAGCCTGGGTGCTTCGCGGTTGTAGTTCTGGCGCAGGGTAATGCCCAAGACACCCGCCAGTTTCACCAGATGCTGCCGGCCGCGTTCGAGCAGGCGACTGTCTGTCGGATAAGCCACGGCCTTTTCCATCACCGTCGTGTCAATGATGATCTTCTCGAAACTCTTGGCCTTGACCACCTTGCCCCGGCGGGCGGCTTCGATGGTTTCGGTCAGCAACCACTCAACGCCTTCTTCACCGACCCGCTGGCGCCAGCGGGTCATCGACGACGGGTCAATCGGCGGTTCATGCTGGAAGTAGGTTTCACCACAGAAATGCTGCCAGTACGGGTTCTCGACCCATGTCCAGACCAGATCTTCATCCGAGCAGGCGAACGTGTGTTGCAGGTAGAGCAAACCCGCGATCAAGCGCGGCGAACTGGCCGGACGCCCGGTACGGGAGGGAAAGAACGCAGCCCAGCGGGTTTCGAAGACTGACCAGTCAATCAGCTCGGCCAATTTCACCAGCGGGTGCTTGAGATTGATCAACTCAGCCAAGGGTTGCTGAAACAAGTCGCCGGTTGAAGGATGTTTGCCTTTGGGACGCATCGAAAACTCACGAAAATTTGCAAGGAATCAAGGCGTTATTATCCCATTCCCGGCAAAGCCGAACCCTTGAAATAGCGAAATTAATCCATTAAATCATTGAGTTGGATGTTGTTCAGGACAGACTACTTAACCTCGCCTCTTGATGCTCTGATCTGATCATTAACTTCCCGACAGTCACCTCAAGAACTTAATAACTTTGCTCTGTCAATCTTTCCATTTTCCTGCCCGTTTCAACTTGTCGCGCAGTCCAGGCAGCGGGAAGCCCAAGGCATATGCGCGTTGAGCATAAGATAATGATTTATCGTAATCTTTCAATTCAAAATATATTAATCCAATATTATAATAAAAATTAGCCGTTTCTTCTTCTGCATTAACCATCTCATCGAGCATAGCTAGCGCTTCAGTTCTTTTTCCACTTTTTGCAAGATAAGCTGCATATAGCATCTTGACCGTCGTATCGTCATTTCTAAACCTCAAGGCACGTTGAAAATAGCATTCCACCCCATATTTTGCACCCTTTGGCTTTATGACTTTTTCTTTCTCTCCGAGTTTTATCATTGACATCAAGGCAATAGGATGATTCGGAAAAGCGCGGAGGACATAATCCAGGTCACCTCCAACTGCACCTGCAGATTGTGGGCTGGTTAGATTAATCACGTTAGGTGTCAAATGATATGCCTCGACAATAGCCAGCTTATCCTTATCAGAACGATAATCAAACGGACCATAAGCATTTTGCAAACTACCACAAGCGAAATCATTGACATCTGCCATGCTCAATGAGCAGGCTAGAATACTAATGAAACAAAAAACAAATCGATGTATCACCATTAGCCGACCGTTCTGTTTTTGCAACGCATCCAAATCATTGCCCGGTCTTTCAAGCGTATTTGATCCAGAAAATATGCTTCGGCACCATCGCAGCATCCAGAAATTCTCCAAAGAAAAATTATAGAGCATATGTATACCCCCGCACCAAGCATTACAGTCCAAATCACTTTGGCAAGCAACACCAACGACTCGAAACCAGGAAGTAGAATTAACGATAACGCCATAATTCCGGTCGATACTACAGGGCGCCAAGAGTGTTTGATGAAATCTTTAAGACGGATTGATTCAACATAATGCAAAACCAAACATACGAATAACACGAATCCTAAAGCGGTAGTCGCAAGACGGGTATTGGCAATTCCTTGGGCGCCTGCCTCAGGGAAAACCACTATCACCAAAAAAGCTAGCATTCCAAACCGCAACCAAGTAAGCAAGGCTTGCAGCCTGACTCTACCCAAAGCCAAGAGCAAATAGCTACTACTGTAAGTCAGCGCGGAAAATACGCTAATCAGGGCAAGCGTCTGGATCAGCGGAGCTGCTTGCTGCCAACGCTCACCAAGCAACAACAATACGACATTGCTAGCCACCATACATAGACCGACTCCTGCGGGTAAAGCGAGAAGCGTCTGTACGCCTATCGCTTTGCAGAAGGCGGCCCGAAGCTTTTCGGGATCATGCGCGGAGTCAACAAATACCGGAAAAAGAACTCGACTGAGTGGTGACAGCAACTCAGTCGTGGGCATGGCGGCAATATCGTCGGCCAGCGAATACGAACCCATGATTGCAGCATCTGTTCTTCGTCCGACCAAAAATTTATCGACCTGCACCAACCAGTATGTGCCAACGTTACCAACCAGCATCCACTGCGAGAATGACCAGATCTGCCTAAAGCGCACCATAGAAAATCGAGGCCGATAATCATGCAGCCAGTAACTGATTGCGACCCCGGTAGTACGCCCCACAACGGTACCGATCACCATCGCCCAGTAGGAATGTAACCAGAACGCTAACGCGATGGTGACGACAAACCCGGCGATGCGTCGGAAAAAGAAATACTGAAAATCGCGGCCAAATTCCATGTTTTTCTGGAAGGCAACGATACCGATATTTTCGAAACCGCCGATAAGCGTAGTCAGTGCCATGACCCTGATCACATCGAGGACACGCGAATCCCGAAAATACTCGGCGGCGAACGGTGCAGCTAGCCATATTAGCAACGCTACAAACGCGGATTGCATCAGCCTGAGGGTCCAAGCTGTATCAAACTCTTCACGCGCCGCATGCTTGTTCTGAACCAGCGCTGAACCCACGCCAAGATCCAACAGGGTATCGATCAATCCAACCACAATCGACGCCATCGCAACAATGCCGAAATCCTCCGGCAGCAAAAGCCGGGCGAGAATCAGGGTACTGACGAGCCCGATCAGTCGATCTGTCCAGCGCATACCAACAACCAGCACAGCCCCTCTGGCTACTGAAACGCGCTTTATTACCTGATCTGATATGGACATCGAGAATTGGCTCGGTTTTGAAATTACTTGGAAGTGTCCAGCATCGGACATGACGACAAACAGGTTAACCAGTCAATCTTGGTAGTCAACAAGATGCCTATGCGTGAGCAAAACATGTTTGCGCAGCCCTCTTGAAACGCTTGATTTTGAGGAGTTAACTTCATTTTTTTTTCAAACAGCATCGTGCTGCCAACATGCGAACATACAGAATTGCACCTTCCAGTCCAAGTCCGTACTCCTTGCGCAGACGTTTCAAAAACTGCAGTGCTATCCCGGTATTGCCCCATTTCCAATGAGTGGATGAAAAATTGTAAGCAGCGCGTCTAATTCGCTGGACAACAACTCTCCTTCCTGGAGAGCGTCCATCTGGACCAACGACCCCCCAATTCTTGACTGCCTTCGACACGATTTCGTACTCGTAGCATCTGGCATTGGGAGCATGGGTGATACTCTCATGGTGGATACGATACAGAGCTGTGACCTCCCCAAGAAATACCATTTGCACTGTTCGTGAGAGGCGAAGCCACAAGTCGTAGTCCTGCCCCTTTCTCAAATCCTCGTTGAAGCCGCCAATCCGATTCAATTCTTCCTTGTGTATCAAGACGGTGGAAGTCCAGACCAGACAATCGAGCAGGAGGTCGGCATAGACCCAACGCGGCTCAAGCCTTGATCTCTCCTCGGGATCAGCCTGATCTGCCGCAAGTACCGAAGCCGGGTCCGGCCAGTTGTCATCGGAGGAAACATTCCAGAAGAGGAATCGGGTATAGGCCATCTTGCATCCGGTCGCCTGCAAGGCCCGCATCTGCGCGCCGATTTTCCCGGAAAACCAGTAATCGTCGGCATCCAGGAACGCAATATAGGACCCTTTGGCCATCCTGACGCCCAGGTTTCTGGCTGCGGCCGAACCTTTGTTGGGCTGCCGATAGACGCTGACACGGCTCCCGAGATCGCGCAAAATCTCCAGCGTGGCATCCGAGGAACCGTCATCGACGACGATAATCTCGATCGACTGATAATCCTGCTTCAAAACGCTTTCTATGGCGCAAGCGATATATTTTTCGCCGTTGAAGACGGGAATGACGACGGATACCAGAGGATGGCTCATACAAGCACCGAAAAATCCTTAATTGCCATGCTGGCCCACCTTGTTTCTCACGAAGGTTAGCACCGGCTTTACAAGGCGCCCAAAATACTCCCGTGTTGCCCCAAAGCCACCGCGAATCGACCCCGGATTGTAGGCAATAATGCCCCACCGCTCCCGCCTGTGCGTCATCCAGGAGGCCTTGTAAGAGTCATCTCCGATCAGATAATCGACTTCGCGAACCCGATCGATGTCGATTGCCTGCTCCATCAGTTTTGCAGTCAGCAGCGTTCCCGCAGAATATCGCTTGAAGTCTTCGTGATAGGCCAGCTTGAAAATGCTTGCACGACCGTGGGCGACGATCCAGATCTGGGCAGCAATCGCTTGACCGTTCAAGGTCGCCACCCCCAGGCGCAGCCAGCCATTCCTCGCCAACATCCTGATCAATGACGGCGTGAACTCCGGGTACGGTTCCGGCACCTTCCAACTTGAGGAATAGACGGATTGATACGCCTCAATTCCAAACTCAAGGCGCTCCGTACCGGAAATAATTTCCAAGCCGCCGCCAGCCGACTGAAAGTCTCTGGATTTTCGTTTGATCGAATTCTTGATCTGGCTGGGACGCCCGGAATAGTAAGAAGACCAGTCGGTTGCAACAGGCAAATGCCAGTTGCCGAAACAGAAAAACGGAAAGCTGATCAGTCCGGCCCGGCGTGACGCAGCAAGCAGCAGCTTGTAACAATGTCCGTCGACGTCCATGGGCGCAAAACGCATTGCCGAAACCGCGCCATTCGCGCTCCTGATGAATTTCAGGAGTTTTGCGAGCGAGTCAGCCGTCAATTCCGAAGCGAGGTATGGCTGATAAAGCGAAGTATAGAAATTACCCAGCGACAGAACTTCGCCATGATCAGCGTGACGAACCGGCAACAGGGAAAGCAGTTTTTCGCCTTCATAAAGCGCATAGAAAGCAATACCTTGATCGTCATGGAAAACCGTTTCGATCAGGTTTTTCAGCCAATCCTTGCCCTGCTCGACGTCGCTCGCCTCGGCGCAAGCCAGGGCGGATAGAGCACTCTCCGGCAACAAGGCGAACTGCCTATAGACTTCCATGCGCGGAAATTGGGGTTTGCCTGTCATCGGGCAACACTCTCGGCGTCGGCAACCGCTGCCAGCATCCGCCTTTCCGTCACATCAACCTTCATCAACCAATCCAGCGTCGCCTTTTCGACATCGGCACGCGAGACGGCAGATGAAAAAGTATGGTCGGCATCAGGAAATGTCACGCGCGCCAGCAGTGGCTTGTTGAACGCTCCGCTCCACGACGGGTCATCGCTGGCATATTGAAGAAATTCCTTCGCCGTATAGTCGTTGCCGCTCAGGATGAGCATCACATGCCCATTGAAATCCCTCAGGGCTCTTGCCATGCGACTTTGAAATGCCTCGTTGTCCGTAACCCGCTCTTCGGCATTGGCCACCTGGCGTGTCATGCGCCAATTCGAGACCAGACCCGTTAACGCCCCGGCAACTTCTGTCTTTCCCGTGAGGAGCTTTTTCCAGAAATCCCATTGAACCAGCCGCTGACCGTAATAATGCCTCATGTGCGTCTTGGCGAGCGAAACCTCGGAACGCACCCATGGATTGAGAAGGCATAACGCGACAACCCGCGCGTCGCGCCGCGCATCCCAATACAAAAGGCTGGCCGACGCCGCATCGCATAGCCCCCACAGCACGACTCGCGTCACACAGGGGTATCTGCGCACCAATGCGTCGATCGCAGCCCCAATGTCTTCGTCGACGCTTTCGAAACACCTGGACTCTCCGCAACTGTCTCCCATTCCCCGATAGTCAAAACGCATCACGGGGAAGCCGGCGGTCGCCAAACCCCGGGAGAGCAGAAGAAATTGGCGATGACTCCCGACACGGTACTGAGGACCACCTACAATGATAAGCACCCCGGTCGATCTCGCATTCTCCGGAACACTGGCGATCCCGACCAGCGGTTCACCCACGCATTCGAAAGTGAAAGCCTGCTCGCTGATATTCACTGCCAAAACCTGACTGCCGCCAGCGTCGATTCGATCAGTTGCGGGGCCTCTTCAATTTCACTGGTTTGCCAGAACGCCGGGCCTTCGACCGGAGTTGCCAGAACCGCAAACCCGGCAGAGCGCCACTGGTCTATACGCTGCGATGAAGCCGGTGCAATGCGGCCATCCGGGCGCGATGAGAGCTCGAACCAGGCGACATGCCCCTCTGGGCCATGCAGCGGTGCAAGCTCGGATTTTTCGAGGCCTCTTACCAAGTCTTGGCCAATGCCATAGCCGGCGATCTCGACGCCCTCGCCCGAATCAAGCTGAACCCTGAGCGCCTCGAGAATTTCCTTCCCACGTCCTGATGCCAGTTCGGCAACTGCTTTCAGTCGCATGAATTGCTGCCAGTGCTGCTTGCCTGAGAGAACCGGCTGCCAGAAAATGAAATTGGGCCTTTCCAGGAGGTCGACCGCAACATTTGCCGCCAGCAGACATCCCGCACGAAGCCCCCAAAGAATCAAGGGCGCCTCGGTACGCTGGCGTAGCCAGACAACCGCGGCCATGACATCCAACTTCCAACCATCCCATGTGGCATCGCCGAAATCACCACTGCTGTCACCGCATCCAAGCAGATCGATCTGCAGCACTGCGTACCCGGCCGCAGCCAGCGCCCGAGACTGCAGGGCTGCCATGCGGCGCGCCTTGTTCATTTCCTCGGCAAACGGGTGCACATAAAGCACCGCACCGCGTTCAACCGGTGCCTGGGGCGGGTGGTAGATGCAGAAGCGCTGCCCGCCACCAACCGGCAGAAAGAAAATTTCCGGCGCAGCCATGGGACTCAGGCAGCCACCTTCCACTGGACGAAATCAATCAGCGAACCCAGTGTCGCGAAAGTTGCGCCGTCGATGTCATCGTCTTCGATCGAAAAGCCAAAACGCTCCTCAAGAGTCGTGATTACGGCAACGACTGCCATCGAGTCGAGTTCCGGAATAGCCCCCAGAAGCGGGGTCTTTTCGTTAAAGGTGGCGCCACGCCCGTTGAGGCTAAGAATCTCGTCCAGAATGGCGAGAATTTCCTGTTTGATTTCCAAGGCTAACTCCAGTGACATTGAGTCGGGAGTCGCCATTATAGGCGGGGTACCGCAATCGGGCTGTGAGATACTACACACTGTCATACACTGCGCCTTACGCTGAATTCCAGTCTTTTGCCCTGCCCCTCCGACCCAATGCGAGATTCCACCTTACTCCCAGAACTGATCGCTCTCTCGGCAGAACGATTGCCCGCGGCCCCGGCACTTGCCTACGGCAAGAACACCCTTGACTACGGCGAACTGCACGATGCAGTGACCGGATTTACCGCCGGGCTGATCGGTCTCGGCCTGCAACGCGGGGAACGCGTTGCCATTTATCTTGAAAAACGTTTCGAGACGGTAATCGCCAGCTTTGGCACCCCAGCCGCGGGTGGCGCTTTCGTTCCTCTGAATCCCTTGTTGAAACCCGAACAGGTGGGCTACATCCTGCGCGACTGCAATGTGCGCGTACTGATCACATCGCCCGAACGGCTTGCCTTGCTTTCAGAAACCCTGAGTCAGTGCCACGACCTGCGTCATGTTGTCGTTCTCGATTCGCAAGACCCGCTGCCATCAGGCGGTCCGCTCGCCCATACCCGCTGGAGCGAACTGCTCTCGATGCCAAGGAAGGCTGGCCACCGCGTAATCGACACCGACGTTGCGGGCATTCTCTATACCTCGGGCAGTACCGGAAAGCCGAAGGGAGTCGTGCTGTCACACCGCAACATGGTCGCCGGTGCAAAAAGTGTGGCGAGCTATCTCGAAAACACGAATAACGACACCCTGCTGGCCGCCCTCCCGCTCTCGTTTGATGCCGGTTTCAGCCAATTGACCACGGCCTTCCACGTCGGCGCCAAGGTCGTGTTGCTTAACTACCTTTTGCCCCGCGACGTGCTCAAGGCCATCGCGCGCGAGCAAGTCACCGGCCTGACGGCCGTGCCGCCGCTTTACATCCAGTTGACCCAGCTAGAATGGCCGGCAGAAATCACTGAACACCTGCGTTATTTCGCCAATACCGGCGGCCGCATGCCCCGCGAGACACTCGCTTTGCTGCGCAGGAATCTGCCCAGGACCAAGCCGTATCTGATGTACGGGCTGACCGAGGCTTTTCGCTCGACTTACTTGCCGCCCACCGAAGTCGACCGGCGGCCGGACTCGATCGGAAAGGCCATCCCCAATGCGGAAATACTGGTATTGCGAGAGGATGGCTCACCCTGCGCCCCCAACGAACCAGGTGAATTGGTACATCGTGGTGCGCTGGTCGGCATGGGCTACTGGAACGATCCGGAAAAAACTGCGGAACGCTACAAGCCCCTGCCGGCCCACACGCCGGGGCGCGAAGCCGGACTCGTCCTGCCGGAAATCGCCGTATTTTCCGGTGACACTGTCCGCATGGACGAGGAAGGCTATCTCTATTTCATCGGCCGGCGGGACGAAATGATGAAGACCTCCGGTTACCGGGTCAGTCCCACCGAAGTGGAGGAAATCCTCTACGCAACCCGCCTGGTCGGCGAGTGCGTTGCCTTTGGCGTCGACCATGAGACGCTGGGTCAGGCAATCCAGGTTATTGCCACCCCTCCTGCCGGCGCCATGCTCGATACGGCAGCATTGTTGAGCGAGTGCCGTGCCCGCATGCCGGCTTACATGGTCCCCGCGGGAATCGAGGTGCGCGAAGGGCCGTTGCCACGCAACCCGAATGGCAAAATCGACCGTAAAACCTTGTCGACCGAGTGGGTCGAGAAAAACACCGGCTGAGCCCGGCCATTTCCTGAGGCCTCAACCCATGTCGCTATCTGAACGTCCGCTTCCCGTTCACGCACCAATGAGCCAGTTTTCCGTTGCCGCCGGGCAGTTGCTGGTTGGCGGCCTGCCGCTGGAACGTCTCGCAGCCCGAGTCGGCCAGACGCCCTTCTACGCCTATGACCGGCAGTTGTTGAATGCCCGGGTCGCCGAATTGCGCTCGGCGCTCCCGAAAGCCATCAAACTGCATTATGCGATGAAGGCCAACCCGATGCCGGCACTGGTCGGAGTCATGGCAGATCTTGTCGATG
>WBZX01000325.1_pt1 | contig 45244 bp, 31 predicted proteins | sample 5204211 | NCBI WGS metagenome assembly WBZX01 (sample SAMN12344362, study PRJNA552823) | activated sludge metagenome | biome: Activated sludge suspended growth; feature: Nitrification reactor; material: Wastewater; isolation source: activated sludge from nitrification reactor of wastewater...
GACATCTCTTGCCCGATAAGGGTCTCACCCCCATGACCGTATCGGATCTGCTACGATGCAACCAATCGACAGTCGCGCCCACACCATAATCCGCGACATGCGTGAAGAGGATCGCGATGCCGTGATCGGCATCCTGACCAGCTCCGACCCCTGGAAACGCCTGGGGTTTACGGCTACAGACTGGCTGCGGATCTTTGCGCCGGTGCCGGCAGGCAGAGACACGTTCATTCTGGATGTGGAAGGAACCGTCCTGGGGATTGCCATCGTGCGCCGGAAGTTTTTGTTCGGCGACTATCTCGAGTTACTCGGGATCGCTCCTTCAGCGACCGGTCGTGGATTTGGCAGCAGTCTGCTGTCCCACATCGAATCGCTCACCTTCGCACGAGCCACGAACCTGTTTGCTTGTGTCTCGGATTTCAATGACGCCGCCCGCGCCTTCTATCGCAAGCAGGGCTACAAGGAAATCGGCCCCATGCCCAACTTTCTCATCCCGGGATACGCCGAAATTCTGCTACGGAAAACGGCCGGCCCGGCACGAAAGAACTAATGGCTCGTTTCTTTTCTTGCCAGAAGTTATACGCCATCTGCTATAAGCTCTTCCTATGAAGGTGACCAAGCTTCTCCATACGCGCATGCGCGTCAGCGACATGGATCAGACCATTCGCTTTTACCAGAACGTGTTAGGCCTGGAAGTGATGGACCGCAAAGTGTCACCACGCGGATCGCATTTGGCCTTTTTGAAAGTCCCGAACAGCGACGAACTCATCGAACTGTGCAGCTTTCCCGCGAGCGGTCCGGTAACCGTCCAGGAAGATCTGGTCCATCTCGCCTTCGAGGTCGAAAACCTGGATGAAACCATCCGGAGCCTGGAGTCCAACAGCATCCGGATTACCGACGGGCCCACGCGCACCTCCTCCGGCAGCCGGTTTATCTTTATCGACGCGCCGGACGGGTATGAAGTGGAACTCATCGAACGCCCGCCCGGGACGGCACTCGTGTAGGTGCCGGGCCGCCTCGATCCCGACACGTCACGCATCCCCTCCCCTCATCCGCTGACCCCTGCGAACCCATTGACGAATCTGAATCCGTCCACGTATTGTTTCCTCGCTTCACGTGTCACCATCGTCGACTGATAACAAGGAGAGTGCAGATGAAGAACGGGTTTTTTCGCGGGCACGGACTCGGCAACGACTATGTGGTCATGGACCCCAAGGAGCTCAGCTTTAGCCTGACCCCCGGCAAAATCCGCGGCATTTGCGACCGCCATTGGGGACTCGGCAGCGACGGTATCCTCGCGCTGGTTCCTTCGAAGAAGGCCGATTTCGGTCTGCGCATTTACAACCCGGATGGCAGTGAAGCCGAGAAATCCGGCAACGGACTCCGCATCTTCGCCCGCTACCTACACGCCACCGGCAAAACGAAGAAGCGGGAATTCACCGTCGAGACCAAGGGCGGCCTCGTATCAATCACCCTCCATGTCGATCATCATGGAGATGCGGCGGCGGCCACGGTAGAAATGGGCCGAGCCACCTTTCAACCGGCGGCACTCCCCTGCACCTTACCCGTCGAGGAATTGATTCAGGCTCCCATCCAGGCCGCTGGCCGGTCATTGCAGTTTACGGGTGTCAGCGTCGGGAACCCCCACTGTGTCGTCTTCAAGAAAGCCGGTCAGGCTTGGACACGTGACGAACTCCTCACACTGGGACCGGCCCTGGAAAATCATCCGCTGTTTCCCAAGCGCACCAATGTTCAACTGGCCGTGCCCACCGGGCCAAAAGAAATCTTCATCCTGATTTGGGAACGCGGCGCCGGGGAAACCCAGGCCTCCGGTTCCTCCTCCTGCGCGGCGGCCAGCGCCGCCGTGAAGCTCGGTCTGGTGAAGGGGCCGGTCACGGTCAAGATGCCGGGGGGGACACTCAACATCCAGGTTGCGAAGGATTTCAGTCTGACGATGAAAGGCCCGGTGGCGGAAGTCGCCCGCGGCAGCCTCAGTCCATCGTTTGTGCGAGGGCTACGCTAAGAAGCGATCAGCGTCGGCCCGCAGCCTGAACGCCACGTTGCAGAGGATTTGCAACGGCCATTAGAATGACACGCGACCCGGTTGCACCTGTTCTTTGGCTGACGGCTGAACGCTGACCGCTCATGGCTGACTCGTACGACACCCTGCAATCCAAGCTCGACCATCTCCCCGACCAGCCGGGTTGTTATCTCTTTCGCAATGCAAAGAAAGAGATCCTGTATGTCGGCAAAGCCGCCGTGCTGGCCGATCGGGTCCGCTCCTATTTCCAAAAAGGCAGCGACCAGACCCCCAAAACCAGCCTGCTCGTCAGTGAAGTCGCCGACCTCGAAACCATCGTCACCCGCTCTGAGCTGGAAGCGCTGATCCTCGAAAGCAATCTGATCAAGCGCCACCGCCCGCGCTTTAATATCGTCCTGCGCGACGACAAACAGTATCCCTATCTCCGGTTACCGATCAAAGAGCCGTTTCCCCGGCTCTCCATCGTCCGGCGTGTTCAAAAAGACGGGGCGTTGTATTACGGGCCTTACACCCCGGCCGGGGCACTTCGCGAGACGCTGAAAGTCATTCGCAAGGCTTTTCCGCTGGCCACCTGCGAAATCGACATCGACGGGCGAGCCGAACGGGCGTGCATCGAATTTGAGATCAAACGGTGTATGGCGCCTTGCACCGGCAATCAGTCCCGCGAGGACTATCACGTGATCGTCAAACAAGTCCGCCAGTTTCTCGAAGGGCGGGACCGGGAGCTCCTCGACAGTCTACGCGAGGACATGGAGTCAGCGGCCGATCGGGAGGAGTACGAGGAAGCCGCCCGCCTGCGGGACCGCCTGTTTAGCGTCGAGCGCACGCTCGAGAAACAACGGATTACCCAGATCACCACCGCGGACCAGGATGTGATCGGGATCGCGCGGCAGGGCACGGCAGCAGACCTCCAACTCCTCTTCGTGCGCGGCGGCCTGCTCATCGGCCGGAAAGATTTCTTCTGGCCGCAGTCCGCCGACGCCCCGGATGAGGAACTCGTCCGTTCCGCCATCGAGCAGTTTTATAACAAGGAAGGGCAACCGCCGAAAGAACTCCTGGTCCCGACCGATCTCGTCGATGCCCCGCTCATCGAACAATGGCTGAGTGAGAAACGCGGCGATTCCGTGCGCCTCCTCACGCCGGAACGAGGCACGAAACATCAGCTGGTGCTGCTGGCGGAAGAAAATGCGGCCGCCGCCATTGCCGACCATCTCCGGAATGAAGCGCTGGATCGGCAGGCCACCGCAGAACTGAAACGCCTGCTTCGCCTCGACACCGTCCCTCGTCGCATCGAGGGATTCGACATTTCCAATATCATGGGTAATCAGTCGGTTGCCTCCCTCGTCGTCTGGGAAGACGGGCAGGCGAAGAAGTCCGACTATCGCAAATTTCGCATTCAGACGGTGGAAGGGGCCAACGACTTTGCCAGCATGCAGGAAGCGGTGATGCGACGATACGGCGCCGCGGAGGATCTCGCACGGCCGGATCTGATCCTGATCGACGGCGGCCTGGGTCAATTGAGTGCCGCGCTCGAAGGGCTGAAACAGGTCGGCCAGGAGCAGATTCCGATCATGGGCTTGGCCAAAGCGCGTGGCGAAAAAGAGGAGCGGATCTTTTTACCCGGCCGGAAAAATCCCATCCTGTTGCGTCCGACCTCACCCGCCACGCATCTGGTTCAGCGCATCCGCGATGAAGCCCACCGGTTTGCCGTGACGTATCACCGGAACTTGCGGGGCAAAGCGTTGCTCTCCTCCGAACTGGACCAGATTCCCGGCATCGGCAAGATCCGCCGGGCTCGCCTCCTGAAACAATTCGGCAGCCTTCCGCAGATTGCCTCGGCCACCGATGAGCAACTCAAGTCGGCCGGCCTCGATATCACCACCGTCGCGGCTCTACGCAAAACCCTCACCCCGTCTTAGCCTCACATTGAACAACTGCCTGCGAGGACGCCTCACCCTGTATGAGGTTCGATACACTCGTATCTGAATGGGTACGGTTGTGCGGCCCGGCCAATCACCTGTCGATGTGAGGCACCCATATTTTCCCCTTGCGCCACAATGATTTCATCGTTACGCTGGCCTCGCATGACTCTCTACGTATCAGGTACGTAGATTGCCTTCCTTCGGATAGTACTGAACGATTTTGCAGACCAGGAGGCATCCCGATGAGGATGTGGCCCATCACCGGTATCCTGACCCTCGTCCTTCTTTCCGCCTGCACGACGCCGCCCGAAATCAAACAGGCACTCGCGACGAAAGACCAGGCCTACGCAGAAAACGAACGGCTCATGCAGCAGTATCGCGAGCTCGTCAGCCGGATCACCACGCGCCATCAGCTCTGGTACCGGCATGTCCAAACCAGACTGAAATTGAATCTGGCGCTGCAGTGGGCCACGACCAATCCTCGACTGATGGAGGTGGCAGATCCTGACCTGGCACAAGACGATGCCGCGCTGCTGGGTCCGGACGTGATGGCGGTGGTCAATCACATCCGCCTGAAGTCCCTGCCTGAGCGCAAAGGGCCGACCGGACAGCCCGTCTTCATGGCGGGTACGGGCGACATGAGCAATCTGATTCAGAACCTGCCTGAGTTGATCACCACGGTTGAACGATTGGTGGAGCAGGATTCAAAGAAGCCGACCGCTCTGGACCTGTCCGCCTTCGACCGGTATCGCACCAACGTCCAGGCCCTCCGCCGGATCAACGGCACGATCAAACACTATCTCGACATCGACGTCACCCTCGACCGGGGCGAGGTTCAATCCTTGGCCGAGGCACTGCAGCAGACCGGAAGGAGCCTCCGATGATCGGACGCCACGTCTCCTTACTCGCACTCCTCGGGCTGCTCGTCGGGGCCCCCGGATGCCACTCGATCCACAGCGGATCTGTTCGCGACCTCATTCAGCTCGAAGGCACCAAGATCGACGCGGCTCAAACCAACATCGATACCTTTCAGAAGGAGACGGAAGAGCGTATCAAGCTGCTGGAGAAAGCACGCGCTGAATTGCATCAGAGTTACAAAGATCTGCAGACCGTCGAAGCCAAACATCGCTTCGTTCTCGGTGTCTTTCGGCAGACGACAAACAAAAAGGGCGACGCCGCCTATGCCACAGCCTACCTCCTCAGCCTGATTCACATGGCTGAGGCCCAGGGTCTGGAGAAAGCCGTCTGGGATCAGTTCGAAGAAGACTTTTGCGGGCTACGCGATACGGCCAATGCCTTGAACGATTCCTGGAAACGGACGGCCACCCTGCACGCAGAAATCCAGCGTTTTGCCAAGAAATCCGCCTTGGCCTCCGTGGATCCTGAACTCGTTGGCGCGTTGATGGACCAGGCGCCAGGCGGCTCGGAACGGATCATGGAGATCCTCGACCATTCCCGCACCGTCAATGACGCCCTGGAGGAAGTCGTCGGGGCTCGGATTCTTCGCATCGGCGGATTGGATCGCGCCCAGGGGATGACCGCCGATCTCGTGGAACTCCTCGACCGCATGCATAGAGAAGAAGGACAGTAACGGAGGTCTCCATGAACCGCAGCATCGAGGGTGTAGTCACCTTTCTTCAGGACAACGACAATCTGATCAAGCAGCTGATGGAGACCGCCGAGTCCGCCACGACGCAGATCGAGCAATTGGCGACACAGGTCGACCACGCCCGGGAAGAGGCTCAGGTCTTGGTGGACCAACTGGGAGCGGCAGAGTTCAGCGTCGGGCGGGAAGACGACACCAAGGTGCGGCAGACCGCCTTGCTGGAAGCAGTGGCGACGCTACGGAAGAAATTCGAGACGTATAAAAACGATCCCTTGCGGCGCGGCATCTATGCAGCCGAGATTGCCAACCTGTACCTGCAGTTAGCCAATACCTATAACAACGAAACCGTCGCTCGTATCGTCCCGTTCGAAGCCGACGAAGTCGCGACCTACAAGGATCTGCTGAATAAGGCGATCCTGGACGCCGCTACCCGCAAGCGGCGCGCCGCCACCATCAAGGCCGCCGCGAACATCTCCAAATTGGCGCTTGGTGTAGCCGGGAAGCTGGCCTTGGTGTGACATGATGAACCGTTACACCGCCACATGGATGTCGCTGCCGTTGATGGTGGCGCTCGGGGCCGGCTGTACGCTCGATGCAGGCTCGCGGGGCCCATTTGGTCCGCAGGATCCGGAAACCGCCGTTCCCAAAATGGCGCTCCCTTCACAGATCCCTGCGAGGCATGTTCTTGCCTTTACGGCCGATGAAACCCCGGGCCGGCACCTCAAACCCAAGATGGCCGGTACGGTCGCGGACGCCGCCGTGAAACGGTCGCCGAACCCCAGTGCGATACTCACTGCGCCTGAGATCGCCGCCTTACGAAAAGCGGCTGAGTCTGATCCCCGCGTGGCCGCGCTGCTTGGCGACCGCTGGGGATTCATAGAGGCGAATAGGACCGCCCCTGAAGGCAAAATTGCCTTCGGCTGTTGTCGGGATGACGCACGCTTCGCCACACTCATCTACTTCAGCTACAGTCAGAACGTCGCCGTCGAGGTCCGCTTGAAGGAGCAGCGAGTCATCGATGCCGCCCGGCGCGGGGGCTATCTCCCGCCTGAGGGGCCGCAGGATGTCGAACGAGGCATCGCCTTGGCTCGCGCCGATTCGCGACTGGCGGGTAACGTGCAATCCCTACAGGGTCATGGGCTGTTGATGCAACCCGATATCGGCTTCTTCAAAAACGATCCCGGGTATGGACACCGCACGATTTGGATTACGTTTTCGCAAGGGCAGGACGGAGATCCGAAATTCTGGGCCGTGGTGGACCTGACCGACGACCGTGTGTTGGACGCAGGCCAAGAACCTTCCCGCTAGGCGAAAGGAACCGGAATGAATCGGATGGCAATCGGCTTCGCTCTATGGCTCGGCATCCTGACGATTCCGGTGACCGGCTCGGCGGACCCAGCCGCGGAACATGTGGAATGGGGTCGCTGGGCCCTCGATTATGAGGTTCGCGAGAACACGGGCCTCACGCTGCGGAACGTCTTCTACGGCGGGGAGCTGGTCTTGGGCAAAGCCAGCATGCCGGTCGTGCGGGTCAAGTATGTGAAAGAACGGGTCTGGTGGAATCCCTTCACCTGGTTCGGGTCCCGCGCCGACAGCGGCCGATGCGGTCCCTTTCAAGACCGGCTGCGCTGGCAGGATCTCGCCCCGATCGTCAACTGCGCGGACAACAAACTCTGCATCGACAGCGCCACCGTAAACGGCGTGAAGTGGTTGGAATTGGGCATCTACGCGCGAATCGGCGAATACCACCTGTATCAGGCGTGGCATCTCTCCGAGGATGGCGAGATGCGTCCCGTCCTCCATAGCCGCGGCCTCTCCTGCAACACCGACCACCATCACCACCCGTACTGGCGATTGGACTTCGATGTGAACGGGAACGGTCTGGATCAGGTCTTCGTGCATGACCAGGGCGGTCCTGACAACGGCTGGGGCCCGGGGTGGCGAAAATATACGAACGAACGAAACGACGTGAAAAGCCCGGCCACCCAACGCGTCTGGTTCGTGCGGGATCAGCCGACCGGGCATGGCGTCTGGATCCTGCCGGGCGACGGCTACCTGCCGCTCAAAGACGACGGCGAACGGGATGACTTCGGCGACCATGACGTGGCGATTCGACGCGCAAGCCCGACCGAAGATGTGCCGTGGACCTTCGGCGCCAGGGGCAACCTCGGGTACGACGAGGACAACCAGGGCGTCCAGGAGCAGGACGTGGTCGTATGGTACGTGGCGCATCTTCCTCACATGGCCGCCCTTGGCCCGACTAAATGGCTGACACTGGGCCCGACCTTAAAAATTCAACGATAACGCCTTCTTCTCCGCCCCTTTCCTCGCCGGACTGACTAAATACCTGCATTCTTCCCCGTTGCGCTTCAAACCTTAAGCACTCTATACTAGGTGCTGTTTACCCTAGATACCGTCCCTTCGGTCGCAGTACAATCAGCCCTTCTCACAATGATACAGCTGCCTCAACATGAACCACGGCCGAATTTTTGAACGCCTCTGGTTGTCTGTTCTCTGTGCGGCAACAGAATGCGTTCGCCGGAAAGAATTGGCATGAGTCAGCCGGCGTTTTCTCCAAAGGAGTTTCAGCGGCTCGGCGAGATCATGTACAACGCGCGCTCCGTCGACCGCAACGACGGGGTGTGGCAGCTGGTGTCGGCCGTTCAGCGGGTTATCCCATACGAATTCTCAGGATGCGGCGCGGTCGATCTGCTCCACGGAATCGATCCCTCACTCGGACATTCCACCTACCCTCGCGAATTCTGCCAACTGTATATGGGCCACGGACTCGCGGCGGATCCCGCCGTCAACCGTCTGCTCACGTCGGGCCAAACCGTCACCTCCAGCGCTGATGAACCGATGAGCAACGAGCCGAGAGACATCACCTCGCTCAAGCTCGATTTCGGCATCAAAACCTGCCTTTCGGCAGGGGTGCGCGGGGACCATGGCGCCTGCTCCTACTTTGCCTTCAGCAATTTTGACGCCAAACAGGCCGATAAGTTGCGCCTCCTCCTCGACATTCTGACACCCCACTTTCACTTGAGTTATATGCGCTGCAAATCAGCGTGGACTCCGGATCGGCCGGCCCAGTCGCCGCTGGTGCTCAGTAAACGGGAAGAGGAAATTTTACGCTGGGTGGCGGCGGGCAAAACCAATTGGGAAATTTCAGTCATCCTCAAAGTCAGTTTGAACACGGTCAAATTTCATCTCAAGAATATCTTCCAAAAGATCGGTGTCGAAAACCGGTGGAGCGCCATTGCCTATTGGCAAAATGGCGAGCAGCATCGCGTCATTCTCCCCTCGGCGCCCAGTGACGATCGCCCCCCGTCCGGTTCCAATCGCCCGACCTAACTGCATCATGCATGTCGATCCGCGCGCCGCCCAGTCCGTCACTCTCTGACCGACCCGGGACGGAGCCTTCGCCTACCCCGATGGGTAGGTGACGCCGAACCATACCTCTCGTACAGTCTGCCCACACATAGGTCGCGCACAACGCGACATCTCAGCATGACGAACCACTGTCACTGATATGACCGGCCGGGGCCGAATGGCCCCAGGAAAACCGGAAGGAGAGGCCCTATGAAGCAGCTTGCCGCACATCCTGCAGCAATGGACGCAACATTGACCCTGCTCGACCTCCTACAACAGCGAAAGACCCGTCGCTTCGGCCGCGGCATGACCCTGCCGGGCGGTCCGCTGCAATACACGAGTCACCATGAGCCCATCCCACTCAGCCGGGAAGAGGAACGATATCTCATCTATGCGGCGATCGGCCGCTCAGGACGCAACCTCGGCGACATGCAATTTGTCGGGCGCCCGGGAACGAGCGTCGGGCAGGGCAATGCGTTGATGAATTTCACCAGTCGCACGGTCCCCAGCCCGTGCTCCGCACAGACCACGCAGCTGTTTTACACCAACGATGACGGGGTCTTTTTCGTGGCCGACGCCGCCGGGCCTGACCACCCCTGGGATCTGGATGTCGTCCAACTGCAATCATCGCGGTTGGACATCCCCCGGGAAGTCCCGTTCATGCTCCCGTTCAACCAATGGTATACGAATCGGCCCGGCACCACCCTGTTCATGCCGGTCACCAACATTGCGTCGCTGTACCTGAATCTCCTGCTGATGATGTTCAGCGAGGAAACCGGCTATTTCATCGTCGATACCGACAACGGCAACGCCGGATGCGGCCTCGACGCCTTCCGCAAAAGCGCGGGCGGGCATCTGCACGACGACCTGAAAGCCCGCCGCATGTTCAGCTTGCGTGAACTGGATGCCGCCATTTGCGAGACGGCCATCCAAGAGCAGGGGATCATCTGCGAACACATCGCCCTCATGCAGCAAGCCCTGGGACTCGGCGGCGGCATCCAAAGCGTAGGAAGCGGCCGGCATCTCCTCGGCATGGAACCGCACATCTACCCCGGGCTCGGTTTCCACTTCGTCGTTCCGCCGGGCAAGCCGCTGCGGGCAAACCCCGTCGGCATTCCACAGGTCTGGGAAGGCCCCACGCCGCCGTTCGTGCCGTCAATGAGGGAGGCTGTGACCAATCTGGTCGCCAGCAAGTTCGGCCCTGACGGCACCTTCAGAAAACCCCAGGAACAGCCCTGGGTACGCCCCGATACGGCCCAGCAAGTCCCCCGGCACTCCGAACGCGCCATCGAAGCGACCATCGCCTTCACTGAATATGTGCTCGCGACCTACGGCCGCTTCCCGGCCCACGCCGATGCCTGCAAGTCGATCGTGGCGTGCCAGACGCATCATCTGGATGAAGATTTTTACGCCACGTTTTATCCCGATTCTGCGCTGCCGGATGCGCATCGCGAACATATGCATACGTGGCATACCCATTGACGACAAACATTTTCACGCTCTTGCGAGCACAGGAGGGCATCATGACACCACAGACCTCTCGTCGAGTCGTCATCACCGGAATGGGAGTAGTTTCTCCGTTAGGTTCAACCGTGGATATGTTCTGGCATTTATTGAGTCGGGGCGAAAGCGCCGTCCAACCGATCACCTCGTTCGATACATCACCGTTTCAGGCCTGCCTCGCTGCCGAAGTGCGGGACTTCGACCCCGAAGATTTCCTGCATCGCAAACAGGCGCGCCGCATGGGCCGGGCCACCCAATTTGCCGTGGCTTCCGCCATGATGGCCACGCGCGATTCAGGCATTGACCTGGAGCAGGAAGACCGAGGCTCTATCGGCATCAGCATCGGCACCTCGATCGGCGGCATGAAAGAAGCCTTTGAATTTCACGACGCGGCCAAAATCAACGCCTATGAACGGGTCAATCCGTTCACCATGGGTATGACCTTTCCCAATGCCATCTCGTCGGAAGTCGCCATTGTCCTGGGCCTGCACGGCCCCTGCGAAACCTATTCGATCGGCTGTTCTTCCACAGCGAACGCGATCGGGCGCGCATATGAATGGATCAAATCGGGCCAGGCCTCGTTGGTCGTGGCAGGTGGAACGGAAGCCCCCCTCCACCCCAGCGTCTATGCCGCCATGAACGCCGGACGCGCGCTGGCGCCCGATGAACGAGGTGCGATCAGGAACCTTCCGCGGCCGTTTGACAAGACCCGTTGCGGCATGGTGCTCGGCGAGGGCGCCGGCTCGTTCATTCTGGAAGATTATGAACACGCGCGAGCACGGGGGGCCCGAATGTATGCTGAACTCGAGGGCTGGGGCTTCACCTGCGATGCCCATTCGATGGTGAAAGCCGCCACCACGGGACAGGAACAACAACGAGCGGCCAGGCTGGCCCTGTCCACCGCCCACTGGTTCCCTGAAGAGGTGGACTATGTCAACGCCTGCGGTCTCGGCACGATGGAACTCGATGCGTTGGAAACGCAGACCGTCAAACAGGTTCTGGGAACCCACGCCTACCGAGTTCCTATCAGTTCATTCAAAGCGGCCCTGGGCCATGCCTTCGCGGCCAGCGGCGCCTTTCAACTCATCGGGACAGCCAAAGCCATGGAACATCAATTCATTCCGCCGACCCTGAATCTGACGACTCCGGACCCGTCCTGCGATCTGGACTATGTCTCAGGTGAAGGGCGAACCGCGCATATCGATCGTGCGTTGATCAATAGTTTTGGATTCGGAGGCAAGAACATTGTGCTGGCCCTGTCTCGCATCGATGCCGGGGTCGCAACGACCAGCCCCATGGCTGCGACGCCGGGATATGGGCTGCATCATTTGGCAGGCGTATCATAGGCGCACGACATGAGGGACTGCAGGCACAGGCTGACAGGCATCCCAGAGCGACGGTCCATGCGGCCCGGTCTGTTTCAGGCCGGGTCGCACGATGCCGCGTCAGCCCGCTCCCTCTGTGACTGCCGGCAGGGTGGACACCGACCGCCATGCGCCTTGTTCAGCATCGTTTCCGGGCATCACATTCGTGGGCGCAGGCATATTCAAGAAGTACCAGGGCATCCATCCACATTTAGGTGAGAGTCGACTATGAATGAAACATCTTACACTCCAACACGTGTCTTCATTATCAATCCTCAGGAACTGGTCCGGGTCGGCATGCGGACGCTGCTGAACTCCGTTCCGGACTTCACCGTGGTCGGGGAAGCCTCAACGCAAGGCGATGCGCTCCCTCTCATCCTGCAACAGAGTCCCGATATCGTCATTGTGTACCTGCGCGTGCAGGACGGAACCGGGATTGAGACGGCCCGGGAAATTCTGACCCATCTTCCAGGAACCCGACTGCTGTTTCTTGCCGACACGCTCAACGACACCATCCTCCTGTCCGCTGTTTCCACCGGCGCCCACGGCTATGTCCTACAAGACGCCGGCTCCGAGACCCTGATGCACGCGCTACGCAGCATCACCAAAGGACAAGCGTACCTCGACCCGGGCGTGACCCGTCACACCTTTGCCTATCTCCGCAAAGTGGCCGATCGGGAACCTGAGCGAGGGCGACACCTGCTGTCGCCGCAAGAGCGACGCCTTCTGCCCCTCATCGCACAGGGAAAAACCAATAAGGAGATTGCCGCCGAACTGGGGCTCAGCGACAAAACCGTCAAAAACTATTTGGCGAATGTGTACTCCAAACTTCACCTCACCAGGAGGTCCCAAGCCGCCGCCTTTTACTTAAAAACCATTCCCTGACGAGGGCATGGCCTGACAGCCACGGGTGCAAGACTCAAGTTCTCCCGCGTGAGCGCCGACAGAGTACCGACGGACTCTCTCGCTTCTGCGGGATCACCTGACGCATGCACCACCTACGATCGTTTCAGCTCCGTGATATGACCGCCTGCGGAGCGGCCCTCCGTCAATTGGGAGCGGGAGCACGGACCTTCGAGGACGTTGCCGACCGACTCGTCCGCCACCTCTACACATCCCTGACCATGCCTCAGACGGGACAGCCGGCCTGCGTCCTGATTCGACTGTTTAAGACCACCCGCTACGAGCTGCTGGCCCCGGATCTCAAAGCTCTGGCCGATCAACGACTGGGCGACACCTCGGGCGCTCCATCCATGGCCTGTTTGACCCTCGTGGCCAGTGCCGGCATGGTTCCAGGCTGGAATGACCCCACGCTGTCCAGCCGGTTCCGCGTCATTCCCTTCGGCACCGCCGATGACCTGGACAAGCTCCCGATGTTCAGCCAGCTCTTCCGCCAGTTGGGCGTCGAATTGCCCCGCCTCGTGGGGCCAGAGCAGAGCCTGCTCGTCGATCCGGGCGAACATGCCTTCAACGTCTTTCATGTTCCTGAAGCCGTGGGAAGCCCCTATGTGCCGGCGCAAGAGGAATTTGTCCAGAAACATGGGATTCGATCCGTATTGGGATTCGGGGCGCCGTTGCCCGATGGCCAGCTCTTCTCGATCATTCTGTTCAGCCAGGATGTCATCCCAGAAAGCACCGCGGAGCTCTTCAAACCTCTGGCTCTCTGCGCACAGACGGCACTGGCCCCTTATGCGGTGAACTTGCGTACGAGTCCCACCCAGCCGGTTGTGCCCGGGCAAGAGCCGCCGCGAAACGGCTCGTGGTCGATTGACTATTTGGAATCCCGCATCACTCAACTTGAACGGCTCCTCGCCGTTCAAGAACAGACGGTGGCCTCTCAGGCAGAACGAATGGACCTCGTCGTTCGTGGCGCGGAAGCAGGCACGTGGGATTGGCACATCGGCACGGGTCGCGTGACCTTTAACGACCGCTGGGCGACCATGCTCGGCTACCAGCTTGAAGAGCTCGAACCACACGTTCGTACATGGGAACACCTCGTCCATCCAGACGATCTGCCCGTGGTGATGGAACTGGTGTCGGCCCATATTCGCGGGGAAACCGCCCTGTACTCCAGTGAACATCGTCTACGGACAAAGTCCGGAACGTGGTGTTGGGTTTTTGACAGTGGACGCGTGGTCGAACGGGATGCCGCCGGCAAGCCGGTGCGGGCCGCAGGCATCCACATCGACATCTCTGTACGCAAGGAACTGGAAGCGGCCCAGACTCGCGCCCAGCGGGAGCTTCAGGTCAAACAACAGGCACTGGATGAGGCGCAAACACTCGCCCATCTCGGCTTCTGGGAGTGGGACATTGTCACGGGCGAGGAACACTGGTCAGACGAGCAATGCCGGATATTCGGCTTTGATCCCGATGCCATTAAGCCGACGTATGCCATCTTCCTCGCCGCCCTGCACCCGGATGACAGATCGAGGGTCCAACAGGCGGTTGATGCGGCGATCCATTACGATTTCCCCTATAACATCGACTGCCGGATTCAGCGGCCGAGCGGCGAGGTGCGGCACATCAACTGCCGTGGCATCGTCCGCCGCAAACCTGACGGCTCACCCGCCTCCATGACCGGAACGGTGCAAGACATTACCGCGTACAAGCGAGCCGAATCGGCGTGGCGGGAGAGCGAGACCCGTATGCGCTCCGTGTTTGAGAGCGCGGTCGAAGGCATTGTCGTCATCGATGAACGGGGGCGTATTGAAAGCGCCAATGAGGCCGTGTTGCGCCTGCTGAACTATGAGGCGCACGAATTTATCGGGCAGAACATTTCGATCATCATGCCCCAGCCCTACCGCGACAACCACCCCTCGTACCTGGCCAATTACCTGGTCACCGGCAAACAGGTGATCATCGGCAGCGGCCGAGATGTCCAAGCGGTGCGGAAGGATGGCACTCTCCTTGATATCCACATCTCCGTCAGCGAGATGCAAATCGGCGGGTCAAGAAAATATACGGGGATGATCCGGGATATTTCCGAGCGGAAGCGGATGGAAGAAACCATCCGCGAGAGTGAAGAACGATTCCGTCAATTGGCGGAATCGATCGATGCCGTCTTCTGGCTCACCACATCGGACAAGAGCGAAGTGCTCTACGTCAGTCCCGCGTTCGATAGGATCTGGGAATGTTCGCGCGACATGCTCCGTACCAATCCCCGCTTCTGGCTTGAGCACATTCATCCGGACGACCAGAAGCGCGTGGCTGTGGCGACAGCCTGTCAGGCATATCTGCCCTACGACGAAGAATACCGGATCATCACGGCCACAGGTCGTGAACGCTGGATCAGAGATCGCAGCTTCGTCATCAAGAACGAGGCCGGACAAACCTATCGCGTGGCCGGCATCGCGCAGGACATCACCACATCCAAAGAGCTGGAGTCACAACTGCGTGCCAGCGAGCAACGACACCGTGCCCTGGTGGAGATGTCGCCCCACGCCATCTTCGTCAGCTACAACGACAACATTGTGTTTGCCAATCAGGCCTGCGTGAAACTCTTCGGCGCGTTTGATAAGTCGCAGCTACTGGGCAAAGCGATGATGGACTTTATCCATCCGGATTCCCGGGTCGTCACCCAGGAGCGCTTTGCCCGGCTTCATTTGATCAACGGGAGTTGGCCCTCGACGGAGGAACACTTCGTGGCGCTTGACGGCTCCGTCATCGCCGTGGAAGTGGCCGCCACCGGCATCAAGTTCGAAGGGAAGCCGGCTATCCAGGTGATTTTGACCGACATTCGTGCGCGCAAGCAGCTCGAGCGAGCATTGGTTGCGACCAATTTTCAACTGGAGGCGATACTTGCCAGCGCAACAAGGGTCTCCATCATCGCCATCAACACCGAGGGGATGATTACCACCTTCAATGCCGGCGCCACACACATGCTCGGGTATACCTCCGATGAGATGATCGGGCAGCCGATGCTCACCGCGCTCCATCTTCCGGAAGAAGTCGCCAAACATACCCGGAACATGAGCGAGCTCCACGCCTCACCTATCAATGAATTGGAGGCGTTGACTCAGCAGGCGAGACTGGGCGGGTTCGACGAGCAGGAATGGACCTACCGGAGAAAAGATGGGCAGCGCCTCACCATGCTGGTCACCGTGACGGCCCTCAAGAACAACGAGGGCGTGGTGACCGGCTTCCTGGCGACCGGAAAGGACATCACCCAACGCAAGGCAGCGGAAGCCGCCTTGACCGAGGCGGCACGCGAACTCGCGCTGAAAAATGCCGAACTCGCCCAGGCCCGAGACGCCGCGCTGGAAGCCGCCAAGCTCAAAGCCGACTTCCTCGCCACCATGAGTCATGAAATCAGAACGCCGATGAATGCGATCATCGGGATGACCGGGCTCCTGCTGGATACCGCGCTCACGGAGGAACAGCACGATTTCGCCGATACCGTCCGCCGGTCAAGCGACGCCCTGCTGACCATCGTCAACGATATTCTCGACTTCTCGAAGATCGAGGCCGGCAAACTTCACTTCGAACAGATCGCCTTTGATCTCCGGCTGGCGGTTGAAGACACGATTGAGTTGATGGCCGAGCAAGCGCAGAGCAAGGGCCTCGAATTGATCGCCCTGGTCGATGCTGCGGTTCCCTCCGGCGTCGTGGGCGATCCCGGCCGACTGCGGCAAATCCTGGTGAACCTCGTCAGCAATGCCGTCAAATTCACGTCTACCGGTGAGGTATTTGTTCACGTCACTCGGGAGACAGGAGAAGGCCCGAACCATCTGCGCTTCGCCATCACCGATACCGGGATCGGGATTTCGGATGAGGCACAGAAAAAATTGTTCCAGGCCTTCGTCCAGGCCGACAGTTCCACCACGCGCCGTTTCGGAGGAACCGGTCTCGGACTCGCCATTTGCCAACGCCTCGTCCAGCAAATGCAGGGACGCATCGGCATCGAGAGCCGGCCCGGGGAAGGGAGCACCTTCTGGTTTTCCGTTCAACTTCCCGAAGCCGCTCTTACCACGCTGCCTTCTACTCTTTCATGGGATCGGCTCAGCGGGCGGCGCATTCTCATCGTGGATCCCAACAACAGGATCCGGCAGGTGTTGCAGCAAGATCTGGCCGCCAAGGGCCTGCAGTGCAGCGGTGCAAGAAATGCCGGCGAAGCGGTGAATCTGGCGCAGACCGCCGCAACCATGCAGAAGCCTTTCGATCTCGCCTTGATCGAGTTACACCTGCCTGACAAAGATGGATTTGAAACGGCCCGGTTGCTGAAAGACCATGCCGCCACCAGCACGATGCGGTTGGTGATACTGACCACCGTCGGTCGGCGCGGAGACGGAACTACCGCACGCCAGCTCGGCATCAACGCCTATTTGACCAAGCCGTTGCGCCAAACACAGTTGCTCGAATGTTTCTGCCAGGTGCTGGATGTCGCGAAGATAGACGCCGCACCAGGCGAGGCGTCTCTCGGCACACCGCCGCTGATTACCCGTCATACGTTAGGCCAGGCCTCGACGGCTGCCACCACTCGATTACTCCTGGTGGAGGACAATCCGGTGAACCAGAAGGTGGCTTGCAAGATGCTGGAGAAGCTCGGCTATCGCGTCGATGTCGCCAGTAACGGCCAGGAAGCCGTGGCTGCCCACGAGCGGATGCGCTACCCGTTGATTTTCATGGATTGCCAAATGCCCGAAGTCGATGGGTTCGAAGCCACTGCGCTGATCCGCAAAATGGAAGGCAAATCCGCCCATACTCCGATCGTGGCCATGACCGCCAATGCCATGCAGGGAGATCGCGAACGTTGTCTGGAGGCGGGGATGGACGACTATGTCGCCAAACCGGTCCGGCCCAAAGACCTTCAGACCGTCCTGGATACCTGGCTCGTGAATCACATAGACAAAACCGGCACCACCGGATAAAGGAAGCCATCATGTCGGTCCATCCTCTTCGTCTCAAACATCGGCATGAGCCGGCGCTGGACCCCAGCATCCTCCATGTCTTGCCGGCCAATATTGCCGTGCTGGCGGCCGACGGGACGATCCTCGCCGTCAATGAAGCCTGGGAACGGTTCGGGGCCGCCAATGGATTCACCGCAGAAGCGCACGGGGTCGGCTTAAATTACCTTCACGTGTGCGACAGCGCGGGCACCCATTCCGATGCCAGGCATGTGGCAGAAGGCATCCGGCATATTCTGGATGGCACGATTCGGGCCTTCTCCTACGAATACGAAAGCTCCAGCCCGTTCCTCAAGCGGTGGTTCCGCGTCATCGTGACTCCCATGCAGGGGCATGGGCGGTATGGCGCGGTGGTCATGCATATCAATGTCTCCGACCTCAAACAGGCGGAAGCCGCAATGCATCGCAGTGAAGTCCGGCTGCGGGCGATTGTGGATACGGCCGTGGACGGCATCGTCGTCATCAATGAGCGGGGTATCATCGAGTCCATCAACCCGGCCGTCACCCACATGTTCGGCTACGTTCCCGAACAGTTGTTGGGCCAAAATGTCAAAATGCTCATGCCCGACCCGTATCATTCGGAGCATGATCAATATCTGCGCAACTACATGATGTCCGGTCTGAAGAAGGTCATCGGCATCGGGCGCGAAGTGCTGGGCCGGCGGAGTGACGGCGTCTCGTTTCCGATTGAGCTGGCCGTCAGTGAGATGGTGGTCGATGGGGCGAGAAAATTCACCGGCATCGTCCGTGATATTTCGTCCCGCATCCAGGCGGAAATGCAGTTTCGGCAAGTCGTCGAATCCGCGCCAAACGGCATGCTGATGATTGATCCACAGGGCACCATGACGATGGTCAACAAACAGGTCGAACGCATGTTCGGCTACAGCCGGGAGGAAATGCTCGGCCAGCCGGTCGAAATGTTGATACCGGAACGGTTTCGGCCTAACCACCCGAGCCATCGCAGGGGCTATTTTTCAGCACCGACTTCACGCGCCATGGGAGTGGGAGGGGAACTGTTCGGGTTGCGCAAGAACGGGACGGAGTTCCCCATCGAACTCGGCCTCAATCCCATCGACACACCCAAGGGGCAACTCGCCCTCGCGTCCATTGTCGATATTTCCCTGCGAAAAGAGACCGAGGACGCCTTAGCGAAGGCTGCGCAGGACCTTGAATGGAAAAACTGGGAAATCTCAGAGGCGCGCGACCAGGCGGTTCGGGCCGGCCAGGCCAAGACAGACTTCCTGGCGACCATGAGCCACGAAATCCGTACCCCGATGAACGGAGTCCTGGGCATGACGACCCTGCTCCTCGATACCACTCTGACGGATGAGCAGCGCGATTATCTGCAAACGCTCCGCCATTCCAGCGAGTCCCTGCTGCGGATTATCAACGATATTCTCGACTTCTCAAAAATTGAAGCCGGCAAATTTAGCATCGAACACATTCCGTTCGATCTGCGGCTGACGATCGAAGATACACTGGACATCCTCGCTCCGACCGCGCAAGGGCGTCAGCTCGAATTGGTGGGTTTGATCGATGCGCAAACGCCCCGCACCGTCGTCGGCGATCCCGGACGTATCCGTCAAATTCTCACCAACCTGGTCGGCAATGCGATCAAATTTACCGAACACGGAGAAGTCCTGATTCAGGTCTCGCAGACAGACGAAGATCCCGGATCGGTCGCCCTCCGGTTCGAGGTGATCGATACCGGCATCGGCCTCAGCCCGGAGGCCCAAGCCAAAATGTTCCAAGCGTTCACGCAAGCCGACAGTTCAACGGCCAGGAAGTATGGGGGCACGGGCCTGGGCCTCACGATTTGCAAACGGCTGGTGGAATTGATGGGAGGACAAATCGGTTTGCAGTCGATGGCCGGACAGGGAACCTGCATCTGGTTTACCATTCGGTTCGGCACGCAAGCCGACGCCGTGCCGGCGCTGCCATCATTCCCCGCAGGCAAGGACCTCACAGGCTTACGAGTCTGTCTGGTCGACGATAATGCGACCAACCGGAGCCTGCTCCAATACCATGTGTCCGCCTGGAACATGCACCACGAAAGCGCGGTCGATGGCCCGTCGGCACTGGCCCTGCTGCGGAGAGCGGCTGAGGAAGGGACACCCTTCGATCTCGCCATTATTGATATGTACATGCCGGAGATGAACGGGCTCGAGCTCTGCCGGCTGATCAAACAGGATCCCGCGATTTGTAAAACGCACCTCATCATGCTCACCGCGTCCGGCCAACGGGGCGATAGCCTGGCCGCCCAAGAAGCGGGTGCCGCAGCATACCTGACCAAACCGATTCGCGAACGCCACCTGGCCGATTGTATCCGTATGATCTTCAGCCGGGACGATACGAATGAACAAGCCACGCCGATGATTACACGTCATACCATCACGGAAACCGTCGCCCGCTCGGCGCCACGGGTCTTGGTGGTGGACGATAACCCCGTCAATCAGAAAGTCGCCGTGAAGATGCTGGAGAAGTTGGGATGCCGCGTGGATTTAGCCGGAAACGGGATGGAGGCCCTGGCCGCCGTCTGCCGGCATCAGTACCCGCTGGTGTTCATGGACTGTCAGATGCCCGATCTCGACGGCCTCGAAACCACCCGACTGCTTCGCTCACAAGAAAAGCCCGGCGAACATCTTCCCGTCATTGCCATGACGGCGAATGCGATGGAAGGCGATCGCGAATGCTGTCTCGCGGCCGGCATGGACGACTTTATCAGTAAACCGATTATTACCTCCGACCTGAAGAGGATCCTTGCGCGATGGGTTCCGCAGAACCAACCCGCGAGCGAACCAACCGCCTCACCTGAAACGCCGGCGGCCTGATCCGCCTGACAGCTCGACACAGCCCCCATCAGACCGACGCCCTTGCCGGCACACACCTCGCCTCGTCTCTCCCTACCGCGCAATTGACAGAAGCCCGCGCGCCCACTAGGATACGCCCTCAACAAGGAGGGTACGTACACGCGTGAGTCATCCGTCTCCACCCCAGACGCCGTCCGCACCGTCAACCGCCGCCCATCGCGTCGAGCAGCTCTTCGAAATCCTGATCTTCGGCAGCCGATGGATTCAAGCGCCGCTCTATGGCGGACTGATCGTCGCCGAACTCCTCTATGCCGCCAAGTTCCTGACGGAACTCTGGCATATGATCGTCCATTTCCGCGAAGAGACCGAAACCCTGTTCATGCTGGGCGTGCTGTCACTGATCGACGTCACCATGGTCGCCAACCTCTTGACCATGGTCATCATCGGCGGCTACGCGACCTTCGTCAGCAAGCTTGATCTGGACACCCATCCTGACCGCCCGGAGTGGCTTACCCATGTGGACCCCGGCACCATCAAAATCAAGCTGGCAGCGTCGTTGGTCGGAATTTCCAGCATTCACCTCCTCAAGGCCTTTGTGGATGTGACCAACGAAAACCCTGAACACATTAAGTGGAAGATCTTTATTCACATGACCTTCCTTGGTTCGGCCATCTTCCTGGCCTATACCGACAAGCTGATGCAGCGGGACCGGAAACACTAACGGCATCTCGGGAAAATCCAGGACCGGATCCCGTTCCGTCGTATCGATTGAGATACGGGTGGTATCTATTCCGATAAGCGCTCACATACGCCGTCACGTCTCACCACCCATCTTGTTCAGTACTCTCTCGCCATGGGCGGCGCTGCGCTGTGCTCCTCGACTAACCACACTCCCCTTCTCCCCGGGGCATGCGTTGTGCCTTTCCTTAGCCTAAAAGGACCAGCGCCGCCATCTGACGGCCGATCGTCCATGCCCTAGGATCATCTCCATGGAGTCCTGATGACTAAACCCGCTCCGCAGAAAGATATCCATCTGACACTCGCCAACATTCTGGGAGAGGAAACGGAACTGCTTCACGGCCCTTTCCCTGAAGATCATCCCCTCAAGGTCCTCGAACGGGCCAATCCCGCCGAGGGGTCGGAGAAACGGTACCTCGACGAACTCAACCGCCACATTCATGCCTGCCATCCGAAGCGCGCAGGGCTGTGTCTGTCGGGTGGCGGCATTCGAAGCGCAACCTTCAGCCTGGGCGTCCTGCAATCCCTGTCGCGCCTGCAACTACTGGATAAGTTCGATTACCTGTCTACCGTGTCCGGCGGAGGCTATATCGGCAGCTGGCTCACCGCCTGGATCCATCGCCATCCACGCGGCCTGACGGGCGTTATCGAGGACCTGGGCAAGTCGCCGAAAGCCGGCCAGGAGGAGGCGGCACAACCGGTCCGCTGGCTCCGGAACTACAGTAATTATTTGAGCCCGCATTTAGGATTTTTCTCCGCCGACTCGTGGACCTTACTCGGCATCTATTTGCGCAACCTCCACTTGAATTGGATGGTCCTGCTGCCGCTCCTCATGATCCCGCTGCTCGCGCCGCGGTTGATCGTCGTCTTGAGCCAACTCACGACTGACACAATCCCCTGGTGGGCCGGCAAGGCCTGCTTGGTCACCGGCCTCGGGCTCGCCGTCATGGCGCTGATCTACTTGCACCTCTGCCGTCCCACCCTCCGCGAGTACCGCCGTGGCCCCTTGTTGCGCTTGGAGACCCAAGCATGGTTCCTGCGCGCCTGTCTCGGCCCTCTGCTCGCCTCCGTCCTCCTGCTCACGACCGCGTGGGCCTTGTTCCGGAACAGCGGCGGCAAACCCGATGCATTCACGCTGGCGCATGCGGTCCTTGGCGGGGCAATCATTCATACGACAAGCTGGCTCTTTTCCGCTGTCGCGCTTCGGCGCTTTCAGGCATTCACCCCCTGGCTGTTTTGGGAAAGCCTCGCCGTGGCAGGAACGGGCGCGCTGGGCGGGTGGTTTCTTCGAAGCGCGCTGGCCAAGCTGCCGGACGACCTCCCGGTCACTCAATTTGCCGAACTCTTCGCGACGTTCGCCGTTCCTGGCGCGCTCGCTATTTTTCTGCTCACCGCCACCATTTTTATCGGCCTCGCCAGCCGGTTCACGGAGGAACAGGACCGCGAGTGGTGGGGACGCACGGGATCATGGGTCCTGATCGCCATGGTCGCGTGGATCGGGCTCTCGGGAATCGTTATTTTCGGACCGGGGGCCATCCGCTGGATGACTCCGCAAGTCGCGGCCTCGGTCGGTGGCCTCTCTGGCCTGCTCACCCTGGTGCTCGGATTCGGCTCGCGCACGACGGCCCAGCAGCAGGAAGAACGATCCCGGACTACCATTCTTGCCGATCTTGCCGTCCAAGCGGCCGCGCCGATCTTCACGCTCTGCGTGCTGATCGCCCTCGCTCTGGGAAGCAGCTGGCAGATGGATCTCTTTAGCCACTGGCTCGATCATCATCTCAGCAATCTCGAACAGCCCCTGCCGACCGGGATCGGAGTTCCGGAGGACCCCTGGGGCCACGATCAGGTCCTGCACCATACGCCCTGGTGGATATTGGGGCTATTCTCCCTGACCGTCGCGTGTTTCGGTCTGCTCATGTCGGTCGTCATCAACATCAACAGATTTTCGCTCCATGCGATGTATCGCAATCGCCTCATTCGCGCGTATCTCGGGGCTTCACGTCGGCAATCTGAACGAGAACAGAGCTTCAACCCGTTCACAGGGTTCGACAATCTGGACAATCCGTCCATGAGCGACCTGCGCTTTGACGATGTTCGCGTCGCTCGGTGGTTCTATGCGCAGGAACTGAAACAGCCGACCATGCAGGCTCTGGTCAAGTATTTCCAGTTGCCGAACCCGACGGGAGAGCAACAAGAAGCCTTGCGCGCACAACTCCCGCAGGATCTGCGACAGACTCAGGCATGTAGGCGGCTGAGCGAGGCCGCACACCAACTCCAACTCGGCCCGGCTTGCATCGCGAAACTTACCGCCTTGCAGTTGCCGGACACGGCCGCCGGTCGCGAGGCTTCCACGTGGTTCATCGATCTGTTCGTGCACAAACTTCACGAGCAGTCTCCCCGGCCGTTGCATCTCATGAATATCGCGCTGAATTTGGTCAAAGGGGACAACCTGGCCTGGCAACAACGCAAGGCCCAATCGTTCACGATCAGCGCCCTCCACAGCGGCAGTTGGAACCTGGGGTATCGACGCTCAGAGGAATACGGTGCCAACCGGTTCCTTGGCCAACCGCTGTCTCTCGGCACGGCACTGGCCATCTCGGGCGCCGCCGCCAGCCCGAATATGGGCTACCATTCATCCTCGGCAGTAACCTTCCTCCTGGCGCTCTTCAATGTTCGCCTCGGCTGGTGGCTCGGCAATCCGGGGCCTGCGGGAGCAGACACCTACCGGCAAGCTTCACCGACGCTATCGATTAGACCGCTGATGGCCGAGGCCTTTGGTCTGACCGATGCCTGCCATCCGTACGTCTATCTTTCGGACGGCGGACACTTCGAGAATCTGGGGCTCTATGAAATGGTGCTGCGCCGCTGCCATTGCATTCTCGTGGTGGACGCCGGATGCGATCCTCGCCTGACCTTCGAGGACCTGGGCAACGCCATCCGCAAGATCCGGATCGACCTCGGGATCGACATTGACCTGAACCTGGACCAGATCAAACGGGCGGAGGGCGCCAAGACGAGCAGCCGCCACCATGCCATCGGCACGATCCGCTACGACAAGGTCGATGATAACGCCACGGCCGGCACATTGATCTATCTGAAGCCGTCGCTGACCGGCAATGAGCCCTCCGACGTCCAAGACTATGCGGCCCGCCATTCCGCATTCCCCCACGAACCGACCTCCGACCAATTTTTCGACGAAGCCCAATTCGAATCCTATCGTCGTCTGGGGGAACATGTGGCTCAAGAAGTCTTGCGTCCGGCGCTGCATCGCACCGAGCAGGATTTTTCACGGCTCTGTCATGCGCTGCGGTCGCACTGGGTGACGACTCCGGCAGGCATGCAGGAGTCTTTCCTCGGCGAAACGGACGACCTGAAAGACCTTGAGCGACTGTTGCGGGACGATCCGGAACTGCTGCGTTACGACCTGGAAATCTATCCGGAGCTCTGTTCCGTCTTCGGCCTGGATCCCGGCAGCGTCGCCCTCAATCCCCGGGCCGCGCTACACACCTGCAACCTGCAGATCCAACTCATGGAGCAGGTCTATCTCGCGGTGAAGCTGGAAGAATTTCACGGCCATGCGCTCAATCGCGGATGGATGAACCTGTTCCGGCGCTGGACGTCTTCGGCCACATTCCGGATGTTCTGGCCCACCGTGTGCAGCATGTACAGCCAACCCTTCGTTCGTTTTGCGGGCCAGCACTTCAATCTCTCAATTGATCAGGTCGCCGTGCTGCAACCCTTGGAGCAGGCCGGTGACCTCACCTCCTTGTTCCGGGAATTGTTGATCGAATGGGGGTCGGTGCCCGACTATGCGAAGACGTTCATGCAGGCCCTGAAGCGGCCGCTACCGTTGGAGGAGGGCACTGATGGCGCACCACCACGACTGGCGGCCTGGCAGATGCGGTTGCCGGCCATCGACTCCCAGGCCGGACCCGTTGGCGCTGGTGAAATTCTGGCCGTCGTCGCCGTGACGAGGCTTTCCGTGACCGGACACCGGCTCGCCTTGTACGGCTGGGTGAGGCCCGCCTACCGGGGATTAGGTCTGGGACACAGCTTGTTCGGTGAGGCCATCGCGCAACTACGCACCGCCTATCCTGGACACAAACTGATCGTCGATTTAGGCCCGGACAATGCGTCCTGGGCTGGCACATCCATACGCAATGTCGGATGGCTCCGGTTTTATGAACAATTGGGATTTACGCGGGATCGTTCGGACCCCATGCGCTTTCAGATGATTCGCGAGCTTTCGTAGGACGAGGGAGGGAAGCCGGACCGGTCAGACGGAGGGCTGTTGAGCCGGGCAGAGTAGCTGCTGAACTTGCTGCAATAACAACTCGCGACTGAACGGTTTCTCCAGCACCCCATGTGCACCGAACGCCTTGGCAATCTTGAGAATATCGTACCCTTGGAGGGGCTGCCCGGAAATACCCAGAATTTTCACAGGCGATTGCGCGTGGTTGAGCATCAAGATTGTTTCGAGACCATCCTGCACCGGCAAATACATATCCAGAATCATCAGATCGGGAGTCTCACGCTCAATGGTCGCCATTGCCTCCCGGCCGTCTGCGGCTTCAATCACACGATACCCTTCCGCCTCCAAGAGGGTCCGTAGCCACCCGCAAATTTGTTGGTTGTCATCCGCGATCAAAATCAATGGCATGACAAGCCCCTCCTGACGGTCAGACATAGTGGCCCGAAGACATGGAGCGGCTTGGCAGCGCCCTGGCATAGAGTGTCGCCGCCTGCGTCCGCCTGGTAATTCCCAGTTTGGAAAAAATATTGGCCAGGTAGTTCTTGACGGTTTTATCGGAGAGGGCGAGGGCGGAGGCGATTTCCTTATTCGTTTTGCCTTCAGCGACCAGAGGCAACAACCGGTATTCCTGCGGAGAAAGGGCGGCCAGAGACTTCGACGAGAGGCCATTCCCCATGCCGTGCACTTCTCTCAGCACCGTATCGAGCAAATGCGATTGGTACAGGCCGTCACCGGACGCTACTCTACGAATCGCATCCAGCCACGTATCCACCGGCGCGCCCTTGAGCAGATATCCGCGTGCCCCTGCGGCAATGGCCTCATGAATAACCGCCGGATCGTCCTGAATGCTCAGCATGAGCACCCGTCGGGCAGGGTCGCGAGCGACCATCTTCCGGCAGGCTTCCACGCCGGACACATCCGGCAACCGGCTGTCCAATAACACCAGATCGGGATTCACCTGCTCCACCAACTCCATCCCTTCCGCAGCTGACATCGCCTCTCCCACCACGCGCAAATCCTTCGTCGTGAGAAGCTGTTCCCGTATCCCGAGACGCACCATCCGACTATCATCGATCAATACAATGCGACAGAAAGACTGCTGCACCATGTACCCTCCATCGCCACACAACTAAAACCGTATCGGGGTACTAGTTTCGGCAGATTGAGGGTGTAGGAATATAGGCAGGAGGTGGATTTACACGTCAGTATTCGACTGACGCGGCCCGAGCAGGCACCTTATGATCGGAAGGGAACGGGGAAGGCCGACCTAGTCAATCAATCGGGCCTCGATGGCATAGCGGATCAGTTCGCCGGTGCTTTCGCACGACAGCTTTTCCAGAATTCTCGCACGGTAGGTGCTAATCGTTTTCACGCTGAGGCAGAGTTCTTCGCCGATCATCGAGACCGACTTTCCCTGGCCTAACAAACGAAGGACTTGCAGCTCACGATCCGAGAGCCGCGCATGGAGTTCCCCTTCCGTGCCGGTTTCAAGGGCCTGTGCGAGCTGTTCGGCAAGGGCGGTGGTGATGTACCGGCCGCCTTGCAACACGCGGTTGACTGCCGCCAGCAACTCAGAAGGCGCGCTCTGCTTGGTGAGATAGCCGGAGGCCCCGGCCCTGATCGCCCGCATCGCGAATTCTTTTTCCGGATAGAGGCTCAACATCAGGACGGGCAACCGGGGTTGCAGCAACTTGGCCTCTTTCAAGACATCCAGCCCGTGCTTGTCGGGCAGAGCAATGTCGAGAATCATCAGATCCCAGGGCTGACGGCGCACGGCGTCGAGCGCCTCCTCTCCGGTCTCGGCCTCCAGAATTTCTGAACAGAGCTGCTCATCCTCCAGTAAATCGCGCACGCCTCTGCGTACGACCGGATGGTCATCGGCAATCAGACACCGACATTTATTCATCAACTGCTTTCCTCCGCCGTCGACGTGCTGCCGTCGCTTCATGAGCTGTGATACGCGCAGGCTCCGGCTCCGAACTCACCGGAATCACCACCTGCACCCAGGTTCCCGTTTCAGAACTGGACAGGATCTCGACCTGCCCGCCGAGTATTTCGACCCGTTCTCGTATCCCTCGCAACCCGAAGCCTCCGGTCGGAGCCAGTCCTGCCACATCGAAACCGATGCCGTCATCCTTCACCGTCATGCGCCAGTCCTGCTGGCCGCTCGTGATGGCGATGTCGACGTGCGTCGCGCGCGCATGGCGAATCACATTGGTCAGCAATTCCTGAACAATGCGGTAAAACGCCGTTTCCAGCGTGGGGAAGCGCGAAGGTCGACGCTCGCCCTGCTCGAACACCAGCGCGCAACCCAGCCCGGTACGCGCCTGCACGTCTGCGATCAGGGCCTCTAACGCGGCTTTTAATCCTAACTCTTCCAAAACAGGCGGCCGAAGGGCTCGAACGATCTGGCGGAGGCGAACAAACAGCAGATCCGTCGTTTCCAACGCACGGGCCAATCGCTCCTGACTTCGAGGGCCCAAGGCTTTCGGACGCGCCGCCACGCTCCGTTTCACGGACGCCAGATCGAACTTGAGCGAGGTCAGCAACTGCCCCAGTTCGTCATGCAACTCCCGCGAGAGACGGCGACGTTCGTTGGATTCGACCATCTGCAATTCCTGCGACATGGCCTGAAAACGCCGATAGGCTTCTTCCAGCGACGCATACGCACGTTTGGGACCCGTGACATCGATCATGGCTCCGATCAATCGAATCGCGATGCCCTCCTCGTTCCTCACGATATGGGCCCGATCCAGGAAATGGCCGTACGTCCCGTCGCCGAGCTGGAAGCGGTACTCTGCAGCGAGTGTCTGCACATCCGACTGAATGGCCTGTTGCACCATGGCCAGAATGGATGCTGTATCTTCGGGATGTAACCGCTTCGTCCAGGCGTCGATACTTGGCTCGCGTTCGGGATCGTAGCCGAATTTTTCGCAGGCATTGGGACTCCACCAGTGATCGTTCGTCACGAGATCCCAGTCCCATAAGACATCGTTGGTGGCCTGAGCCACGAGACGAAATCGTTCCTCGCTGAATCGGAGCCGAAGCTCCGTGCGCTTTCGCTCCGACATGTCCCGAACCGTGGCAAAGTTATACTCCCGCCCTTCGAACACCACGAAGTTCGCCACGACCTCCACGGGGTACACTTCTCCCGATTTGGAACGGTGCTGCGTTTCCAGGCGTTGCCGACCGGTCTCTCGAAGCTGCTGCCAGTGGCGGGCCCACGCGTCCATCTGATAGTGGGGATCGATATCAGACACGGCCATTCGCAGCAATTCGTCTTCGGTGTAACCCGTCCGTTCGCACGCCGCCGCATTCACGAGCAACAGGCGCGCCGCCTCGTCCACCCAAAACACCATGTCCGCCGCCCGTTCCATGGCGAATTGCGTCAAGTGCAACTGCGCCTCCGCCCGCTTCCGGTCGGTGATATCCCGCATGAATGCGCAATAGTATTCCCGGCCCTCGTGCACGAGAAAATTGATGGTCGTGTCGGTCTGGATCACGGTGCCGTCTTTTTTCTGATGCCGGGATTCATAGGAGAAAGACTTTCTGACTTTTAACTCCTCCCAACGGGCCTGCCAGTTCTCACGTGCAAAACTCCTATCGATGTCGTGGACCGTCTTGGATAAGAGCTCCTCTCGGGTATAACCCAACATGGCGCAGGCCGCTTCGTTGACATCCAGAATACGCGCCTCGGCACTGACCCAGAAAACCCCGTCCACCGCCTGTTGAATCGAGAACTGCGTGAGGCGCAGCGCGCTCTCCGTCCGCTTCCGTTCGATGGCGAGGCAGGCCAGATGTGATGCACGCGCGACGATGGGCCATTCATCGAGCGGGTGCCGCGGCGTGGATGCGTAGAGCGAGAATGTACCCAGAACTTTTCCGGCTGCCGTGATAATCGGGGTTGACCAGCAGGCCCGCAGGTGGTGCGTCAGCGCGAGATCGCGGAAGTCGGCCCAGAACGGATCGGTGGCGATATCCTCGACGATCACCTGTCGCCCAAGAAACGCCGCTGTTCCGCACGAGCCGCAAGACGGACCGATGGCCATCCCATCGATAGCGTGCAGATACGTCTCCGGAAGACTGGGCCCGGCGCCCCGGCGCAAGTGGGCGCCCTCGTCATCAAGCAACATCACCGCGCAGAGCACGCCGTTAGACACTCCCTCAATCATCCGGCAAATTTCTTCCAGCACCGCCGACAATGGCGCATCCGATCCCATCATCTCCAACACGCGTGTTTCCGACGCGAGCATCTGCTCAACCTTCTTGCGCTCGGTGATGTCCCGCCCCACGCCGGTGACACCGATGACCCGACCCTGCAAATCGCAATAGGGCGCGCCGGTCCAATGGTAGAGCATCGTCCGGCCGTCTTTCGCCAACAGATGGCCTTCCAGCTCCGCATAGCCCCGTTCGTAGGCTTCCCGGATGGCGGCGGCCGTTTGCTCCGCTTCTTCAACAGGTACCATGTCCATCGCCGGCTTGCCCTGGAGTTCCTCCCGCGTATAGCCCGTCACCGTTTCCAGTCGCAGGTTCCATTTGGCCACCCGTCCCTCCAGATCCAACGCAAAAATCACGTCAGGGACGGTCTCCATGATTGTCTGAAGGTTACTGAGCGCTTCAGCCCGTTCCCGATCTGCCTGTTTACGTTCGGTGATATCGGTGATCGTCCCGACCATGCGCAAGGCGAGTCCATCCTGCGCTCTGGCGACGACTTTGCCGCGGTCAAGATACCATCGGTAGTCGCCCGATTTTTGTCGCAGCCGAACCTCGACTTCCTTCACCGGAATACGGCCATCCACGTGTGCTTGCAGCACGTCCGTCACTCGAGCCACATCCTCCGGATGCACAAGACCGAAAAAGAAGGCTGTGGACGGAGCGACTTCCTCGGGCGGGTATCCCAGTAGACGAACCCACTGCGGGCTGTAGTACACCACCCCCGTCCGCATATCCCAGTCCCACATCCCGTCGTTGGTCGCCTCGATGGCAAAGTGAAACCGCTCCTCGCTGGCCCGCAGCGCGCTCTCAGCCAATTTACGTTCCGTGATATCCCGCACGAAGGCGAAATGGCACTCGGCGCCGTTGTAGCGGATAAAGTTCACGTTGACATCAATCGGGATCAGACGGCCGTCCTTGGCGCGATGACAACTCTCGAATGAGACTCTGCCCCGTTCCCTGGTCTCTGCCCAAAAGGTTTGCCACCTATCAGCCTGGAAGTACGGATTGATATCGTGGACTTTCATCCGGAGAAATTCTTCCTTGGAGTAGCCCAGCATGGAGCACGCCGAGTCGTTCACATCCAGCAATTCCGCGTTGGCTCCAACCCAGTAAATGGCCTCCGTCGCACTGTCCACGGTGTATTTGGCCAGTTGAAGCGCTTCTTGCGCCCGCTTCCGTTCGGTGATGTCCTGGACCATCGCCAGGGTATACAACGGCGTGCCGTCCTCGTCGCGTATGACGGACACACCAACCTGAGCCCAGACAATACCTCCGTCCTTCCTGAGGTAACGCTTCTCAAACACATCGTAGACCCGTCGTCCGGAAAGTAACGTGTCGATACGATCGAGATTCTTGCCGAGATCGTCCGGGTGGGTGAGCGATTGAAAGGTGCGGGCCAGCAGCTCCTGCTCTGAGTAGCCCAGAATCTTGCACAGCGCCTGATTGACCTCCTGGATGCGGCCGCCGACATCAGCGATAGACATTCCTACCGTCGCATTACGGTAGGCGGCACGAAATCGTTCTTCGCTGGCTCGGCGGGCCTGTTCCGCTTGCTTGCTTGCGGTAATGTCTTTGACATACGCGACGCGTGAGACCGGCACTCCATGGGCATCCCTGATCAGCATGACTTCAACCAGGACCGGGAAGAGGCTTCCGTCCTTGCGCTGATGAACGGACTCGAACGTCAGGCCGCCGGTGTCATGAATGCGCTCGATTCGCTCCACCAGGGCGGCATGTTCTTGCGGGGGATAAATGGAGAAGATCGATTGGCCGACCAATTCTTCCACGGTATACCCGCATTGACGGGCAAACGCCGGGTTTACGGCCAGAAAGGTGTCGGTCGCCAGGTCCGCATGGGCGAGACCGAGCTGTGCCTGATGAAACACCTGTTGCCAGCGTCGCGCCGCATCTTCCGCCTGCTTGCGCTCCGTCACATCGGTGGTCGCGCCGACCATTCGATAGGCGCGGCCCTGGTCGTCCCATAACGCCTGCGCACGTGTCTGCACCCAGCGGTAGGTTCCATCCTTGTGTAAGACCCGGCATTGCGCGTCATACGGGGTACGGCAGGTGAAATGGGTTTGGATGTCGGCCTTCACCCGCGGCAAATCGTCGGGATGCACCCGGTTGAAGAACGAGGATTCACGATCCGGCAATTCGTCTTCGGCAAACCCCAGCAAGGCCTTCCAACGAGCGGACAGCACGGCCTGGCCCGTGACCACGTTCCAGTCCCAGATGCCATCGGAAGACCCTCGAATCGCCAGGGCATACCGCTCTTCACTCTCCTTGAGCTGTTGCTCCGCGAGATGGCGCCCCAGTTCACTACCGGCACGGCCGGCGGCCACTCGCAGCAAGGCTGCTGCCCGTTCGGCATCCTGCAACGGCCTCCGGCTGAGCAAGGCGATCCACCCGATGGGCACCCCCGTCGGCGAGGGCAGAGTCAGCGCTATGTACGACTCGATCGACAGATGGCGTAGCGACTCGTCTTGGGGATACAAGGCCTGCACGCCGGAGGGGTAGTGACAAAATTCTTCACGGAGTACATGTTCGCAGGGTGTCCCTGCCAGGTCATAGTCGATTGACTCACACGCTCCCTCCGGTCCCCACCCCACCACAGACTGTGCGCGCGTCCCTCCCGGCAGCACCCGGAGACAGAATCCGTAATCCGCACCGGTCGTGCGTGCCAGGCTCTCCACAAGCTCCTGAAGGAAGGCCGTCCCTGTGAGCCTGGTGGTGGGAGCCATCACCCGCAGCACCTCTTCATTTCGTTTCTGCGCCGTCAGATCGCGCACCGAGACGATCCCGCCGGCCCAGTCTTCATGCGACGAGCGCGGCACATAATTCCAGCGGACCTGCAAGAAGGAGCCAGTGGTAGTCACAAACACATCGTCCTGTCCAAGCAGCGTGGTCCCGCTATGGCAGGCATGCACGAGCCCGCACGAATCGGCCTGATTGTCGCACCTTCCCTGGCCCTGACGGTGCACGCACTCATGCAACGAATGCCCCCTCAGCGCCGATGCCGGGGCGCTCAGCAGGTCCTCTGCCGCTCGATTGACCTGCAGAATTCTGCCGCTGCGATCAATCACAAAAGCCGCCTCTGTCAGGCTTGTCACCTGTTGATCGATGGACATCGCTTCGCGGGATGAGCGCTCGGACCTCAACAGACGGAGCGCCAAGAGGGCCGCGGTCTGACGCGCCAAACGTCGAATGGTCAGGCAGTCTTCATCGGTCACCGCACGCGGAATCGAATCCATCACGGCAATCGTCCCGACCGCGTACCCATCATTGGTCACGATGGGTGCGCCGCAATAGAACCTGACATGCGGGTACGCCCGTACCAGGGCATGGGAGGAGAAGCGCACATCGGCAGCGGCATCCTCGATCACCACGGGATCTGTGCCCTGAATGGCACAGGAGCACAGCCCGTAGGCGCGGTCGGTCTGACTGGTGTGCAGGCCTATTGCGGCCTTGACCCACTGGCGGTCTTGGTCGATGAAGGTGATGGCGGCAATCGGCGCCTTATAGATCGAGGCAGCCAGTTGCACGATCTCGTCGAAGTCGGCTTCTGGAGGAGAATCGAGAATGCGGTAGCGGCACAGCGCCTCAACACGCGCGGTTTCATCGGAAGGCAGCGTATGCGTCCCCATGCGTGAGCTCCCACGCGCGAGAGAATGAAATGGTCGTACTCACAAACCGGGCCGAGTCATACCACAAATACCCACAATGGACTAGGGCCATCTGGCATGACGGGTTCCGGTTCGGCGCCGCCCTGTGACTCGCGCCTGCGGGTCCCGGCTACAACCAAGCCGGCACAGAGGTCCCATCCACCGCCCGCCATGCGGGCACCCACGCCAGCGCCACCAGCTTGACGACGATATTGGATTTGCTGGGCTTCAGGGAGATCACCTCGAACTGTTCGGTCAGGGGATCTGTCGCCGCCACCAGCGTGTCGCTTTCCGACGTGAATTGCGCCTCAAGGTCCGCCAGCTGCTGCTGAAGCGTGGCGACATTTTCCTCCGCATGGCCGACTTCTTGCGACTCCTTCATGACACGGCCCGCGCTGCGAATTGCCGTCGTGGCGCGGCCGATGTTCGTCGCGCTCAGGGTCTTACGGCCTAGAAAGGCGCCCAGAATCGATGCGCCGACAGAAATGACCGCTTGCACCTGGCTGGATCGGGATTCGTTCTGCTGCTTCTCCCGGGCTTGTTCGGCGCGCCGCACCCGATCCCGGAGCGCCGTAATCTTGGGCGCATATTTCTTCCGCAGTTCATCGCTGAGCCTGTCACGTTGCTCCCGACCGACCTGCTGCAACCGGACGCGAAAATCGCGTTCGGACTCGCCGGGCCGCGACAGCGTGTTCGTAGTGGGGCTGCGCCAAAGCTCGAGCTTCTGCGTGCGAAACAACCAGCCGGAGAGGTCGCTCTTCCACGAGTCGTATTGCTTCCCCTTACTCGCCGCGCCGGGCAGAGCCGCGAACTCCGCGTCGGCGGCTGGTTCGCGCTCAAGATCCCCCACCTGCACCTCCGCAGCCGTCGACTGCTCCCACTCCACCGGAACAACGCCACTGCTGATGGCGGCCAGGCGGGTGAGTTCATTGGTGGCGTCAACCGCCGCCTTATTCTCGACGAACCGCACCTGCGCGACGCCCAGGACCATCGGCTGATAGATGAGCGATGCGCCGCCGGGTTGCGTGCCGCGGAGCGGAAGAAAATATTGCGGCACATCGGGCGGCAGCATGGGCCGGGAGGCCATCGTGCGTGACGCGGGACTCGTCGCGCCGGACGATGCCGCGGCTCCCTGGTCACCGTGCTCGCGACTCTGTAATGGCAGCTGCCGCTTCACCGGATCCATCAGTTGTTTGATCTGCGTCCGTGTCAGCGGCCCGCGGAGGTACGACAATGTCCAGCGGGTTTGAAAGACTTCCGGCGCGTCCTCGTGCACATTATTCAGCAGAAAGACCCGGTTTCCGAGCCCGGCCAGGATCTGCTCCATCCGCTGGCGATCGAACTTCTTGCCGCTACTCGCCGCGGCGCCTTCCAACCCTTCGATCACTCGCGCTTTGTCGCGCTCCGTTTGCAACCGCCCGATGAACCAGGTGCCGGTATTGGCCAGCCCCTTGTAGTCGAGATCCACCGGATTCTGCGTGGCCAGCACCACACCCAATCCGAACGCGCGTGCCTGCTTCAACAGTGTTAACAACGGCGCTTTGGAAGGAGGGTTCGCGACGGGTGGAAAGTAGCCGAAAATTTCGTCCATGTAGAGCATCGCGCGGAGGCTGGTGGTGCCCGATTGAGACCGCACCCACCCTAACGTCTGATTGAGCAGCAGGGAGACAAAAAACATCCGCTCGGCGTCGTTTAAATGTGCGATCGAAAAGATCGCGATGCGAGGCTTCCCCGACGGGCCATACAACATCTGCCCCACATCCAGCGCCTCGCCTTCCATCCAGGCGGCAAACCCCGGCGCGGCCAGCAGATTGTTCAATTGCATGGCCAGGGCAAATCGTTCCTTTGAAGGGAAGAAGGATTCCACATCCAGCACCCCGACTTTGGTCATCGGAGGCGTTTGAATCTGATGGATCAAGGCCGCCAGGTCCAAGTCGCGCCCCGCGCGCCAGGCACTGTCTAGAATGGATGACAGCAAAATGTGCTCACGGCTCTTGATCGGATCAGCCTGGAGGCCAATGAGCCCCAGCACACTCATCACCGTCGTGGAGATCCGTTCGCGCAAGAGTTCCGCATCATCCAGCATCTCGGGTGAGGGCGCCGCAAAGGATTTCAGAATCGACACCGGCAGCCCGGCATTGCTGCCGGGGGTATAGATGACCACGTCCGCCGCATCGCGTAACTTTTGAATCCGCTCGCCGCTCTGCCCCCATTCGCCCAACCCTTTCTGCCAGAGGGCCGCTTGCTGGGTCGCATAGTCCGCAGGCGAGAGCCCCTTCTTGCGGGCGTCGTCCTCATTGATCCACGGCGCAAAGTCTTCGCCACGAAGTTGCGGGAACGTCAGGAGCAGGTTGGCGAGATCCCCCTTGGGATCAATGACAATAGCTGGAATGCCATCGATCGCCGCCTCTTCCAACAGTCCGACACACAGCCCGGTCTTCCCGCTTCCTGTCATGCCGACACACACGGCATGGGTCACCAGATCCTTCGAGTCGTAGAGCAGCCACCCCGGTTTGGCTTGCTTTGCCTCGAGGGCATAGGGTCGACCGAGATAGAAGACCCCGAGTTTTTCAAACTCCTCCGTCGGTTGCCCCTGGCCAGGTGCGGCAGATGGACGAACCGGTGATCCCTTCTTGGCTGGCATAGTTCCTCCTCAGAATGGCAACGCGCATGTGGCCCCTCTTGGCCGAGGCCATTGTATTGATTGGCAGAAATGTCCGCAAGCAACGGAATCCTTCGCCTTCTGTGCACACTCGGGTCGTCGCAGGGGCCTGGCTAGGGGAGGCCCAGTATGGTGGAGCGTGTCAGTTTCCTACGGTCAGACCTGATGGAGCTACGAGGGCGAATCAGCAATGCATCAGACCCACTCTATTCATGATCCAGTCCCGCCTTAGGATGCCGCCCACATGGAGCAGCGGGTAGAAGACCACCTCACAGTGCACTCCAGAGCCCTCACGGGGCTCTTCTTGTTGGCCCTCTTCTAATAGGATCTGGGGTTGGATCTGGGGCGTGGGCGGCGCGCTTCTCGCTGTCCCTCTGCTCGCGGTGTTCAAGATCCTGTGCGACCACCTCGAACCTTTGCATCCCATCGGAGAGTTTCTCGGAACGTAAGCGGCATCCCGTAGCAACAGTCTGCCGACAACTTCCCTTCGACCCCCGCTAGCAAACAACAGTTGCGAACCTCACAACGATACTGGCAGGATGCGCGCGCCTATGAATCGTCTATGGATCGTGGCGCTCGCCCTTGCGCTCTCTACAGTCCCCTGCCTTGCCCGTGCCGAATCCCCTCCCCAGAGCGTGCATTGGGGGGCAATCGCATTTCCCGATCATGACCCGACGCTGACCCTGAGCACGTCCGTGGTGGATCGCTTCACCGAATTTAACGGCGCAGGACAACGCTACAACGATATCAACGAAACCATGGGGTTCAACTTCTTCACCGTGAGCTGGACGAAACCGCTCACCCAGCTGCCGGGCTGGAACCTCAACCTCACAGCAGGCGGCGGCCCCACTCGCGACGGACCGAGCCGTTTTCTGCAAAATGATGTCGTGCATAAACTCCGCGGGTTCGACCCGGTCCCGGTGGGCGAAAAACGGGATGCCAATGATTTTATGCTGAGCGGAAGCATGACGCGGTGGTTCGGGCTCTTGGGCACCAGCGATGTGTTTTTTGCCGGCGTAGGCGGGGCCGGAGGATCGTTATACTATGAGCCGTACGTACAGGCAGGGTTTCGCCGACTGGCGATCCTCGATGTGATTCCGTTGCTCGGCGATTATCTCCGGGTCTCGGGACTGGCACGATATGGCCGCCCGTTCAGCGGTGCCGCTTTCCGCCAGGTCGCGCCACAGTCGTATCTGGCCCAAGCGTCGGTCGGCTTGGGGAACTATCACCATTGGCAGGAGTCAACGCCGTGGGAAATTGAACTGGCTGTGACCGTCGATTCCGGCCTGTTCGTGGACCATCGGGGAGATGCGCTGGAAGAACGGTTCGTGTCGCTGGCATTGCGCTACTCTGCGTTCACCTTCGAAACGTGGAACGATCTCATCAACCAGAAAGATTACGGCCCGACCTTCGGCGCCCGCCTGACGCTTGATTTGTTCTATATGTACGACCGCTGGTTTCACTAAAGGCCGGACCGGATCTCCTCCTACTGCCTCACTTCCCGCAGGTGATTTTGAGCGACTCGATGTCGTTCGCCATATCCAGCTTGCCGAGATTCGGCACACGTTGCCCCGGCGCAAAGGCGATTTCCGTGCCTTTGAAGTCCTTATCCTCATACGCACGCACCGTGGCGTTGGAACCCACGATCACGCTTTCGATATCATTGTTCCAATCCTTGCCGGCCAGGTTTTTCAACGTGGCATACTCTTTCGGACCCTGCAACACCACATGCGGGTCATCAACATCGAAGTGATCGTCCTCGAAAATCTCGATGAAACAATTCTTGTCCACGATCTGTAATTCTACATCTGCGGCATACACAGGCAGTCCCGTCAAAGCCAGCAGACCCGCAACTGCGAGTATCTTGCCTGGTGTCATTGTCACACCTCCTCGTCACTTGTCATGTCCGGCGTGTACTCCCAACGCTTCTCCGACTTACTTGAGAATTCCCAGGAACCACAGCAGGATCAAAATGCTTCCCGGCACACCGAGTAACCAGAGGATAAACCCTTTTCCCATCGTTCCCATGGATGCCTCCTTGTGAGTTGCGGCTTATGGCACTAATGCAGCCGCCACGAGCTCGCGATTGAGCGCGTTGACCATTTTGAGATGCGCACTCCGATCATCTTGAAGATCCGCCGTAAAGAGATCGGCATGGTTCCGCTGCAGGACCTGCCCGAACTCCCCTTGCCTGCTCACCGGAATTTCATAGAGCGCGGCGAGCGCACTCACATATTGCCCACTGCCCGTCGCCGCCTCCTGACGCAAATTTTCATAGGCGACGCCCGCGAATAAATTGATTTTCTGCTCCTTCTTCACCATGCCGTCGGACGTAAAGAGCTCATTCGGGCTCGTACTGGAAAAGAAATTGACCGTCGTATCGACCGTGGCTTTCGTGGTGTTGCAACCCCCTACCGACAGACCCGCGGCTACGACACAGAGGGCAATGGCTACGTTTTGAATTGATGGGGACGATTTCATATGGGCCTCCTTGCCTTGCTCGCCAGTGAAGGCGATTGATTCAACGCAGTGCTCACTTGTTGTTGTACCTGGACAAGGGAAAAGGAGAGCCTAGTTGTTACCCTAGGAGGGAGAGCAGAAAGGCCCTAGCGAGATCACTCAGTAGGAGAATGGAGGCTTACGAGAAAGACGATGGGTGTGCACGCGCACTCAACAAGGGCAGAGGACAGATAGGGCCGGCGATGGGAACATCACCATTCCTTAAAGACCACGAACACGGCGCCGATCATCATGCCGAATCCAATCAGATAGTTCCATTTCAACTCTTCCTTCAAATACAGGACGGAGAAGACGCAAAACACGATGAGCGTGATCACTTCCTGTATCGTCTTCAGCTGTGCCGCGGAGAATTCATAATGGCCGATCCGATTCGCCGGCACCTGAAAACAGTACTCCACAAACGCGATCCCCCAGCTGGCGAGAATCGCAATCCACAGCGGCGACTCCTTGTACTTCAAATGCCCGTACCAGGCGAAGGTCATGAAGATGTTGGAGATGGTGAGAAGTAGGATCGTATGCATGGGCCTCCTTCTTTAGCTAGAGTTGGAGGGGCAACAACCACACCTTTCCCCTCAATCAGGTTTTAAGCGGTGGCCTCGGTTGCCATCAGCCCAGACTCAGCAAAGCGGGTGGGCGGGACTATCCTTCACTGCGCGCGTCCAACGAGGGCCTTCTGAGGCCGCGCGTTGCGCGAGCAAGAAGGATGGCCGGCCCGCCCGCTCACACTCCCGCTTCCTTCAACACCTGTCCCGTATACGACCGCTTCACCTTGGCGATGTCTTTCGGCGGCCCTTCTGCCACGATTTCACCGCCGCGGTCCCCGCCTTCGGGACCGAGATCGATGATCCAATCGGCGTTGCGGATCATATCGAGATTGTGTTCGATCACGAGAACGGTATTGCCGGTTTCGACCAGACGATCAAGCACGTCCAGCAGTCGTTGAATGTCGGCAAAGTGGAGGCCGGTGGTGGGTTCATCGAGGATGTACATGGTGCGGCCGGTGGGCCGTTTGGAGAGCTCGCGCGAGAGCTTTACACGCTGGGCCTCGCCGCCGGACAAGGTCGTGGCAGACTGGCCGAGCTTCACGTAGTGCAAGCCCACGTCATGCAACGTTTGCAGTTTGGTCTTGATGTAGGGAATGTTTTCAAAAAACTCCAAGGCCTCATCAACCGTCATGTTCAGGATGTCGGCAATGCTGCGGCCTTTGTATTGAATCTCCAGCGTCTCACGGTTATACCGCTGGCCCTTGCAGACTTCGCAGGTGACGTACACATCCGGCAAGAAGTGCATTTCGATTTTGATCAGTCCGTCGCCCTGACAGGCCTCGCAGCGCCCGCCTTTGACGTTGAAGCTGTAGCGCCCCGGCTTATACCCGCGGACGCGGGACTCCGGCAGATTCGAAAACAGATCACGGATGAACGTGAAGAGTCCGGTGTAGGTGGCCGGATTCGACCGGGGCGTGCGCCCGATCGGCGATTGATCGATGTCGATGATTTTATCGAGTGCGTCTACGCCCTTGATGTCTTTGCAGCCGTCGATCTTCGGCTTCTTGTGATAGAGCAGCTGGGAGAGCGAGTGGAATAAGACTTCGAGCACGAGCGTGCTTTTCCCCGACCCCGACACGCCCGTCACGCAGGTCAACAGGCCAAGCGGCACGTTGACGGTCACGCCTTTCAGATTATGTTTTTTCGCTCCGACAACCGTGATCACGCCTTTCGGTTTGCGGATGCGCTGCGGAAGTGACACCATCTGCGCGCCTCGCAGGTAGAGGCCGGTCAACGAATCAGGGTTCGCTTTCACCTGCTTTGGAGTTCCCTGAGCAATGATTCTGCCGCCATGTGTGCCGGCGCCTGGGCCCAAGTCGAGGATGTAGTCCGCGGCTTCCATCGTCTCCGCATCATGCTCAACGACAATCACCGTATTGCCGAGGTCGCGCAAACGGATCAATGTCTGCAGGAGTCGCCGGTTGTCCCGCTGATGAAGCCCGATCGAAGGTTCGTCCAAAATGTACAACACGCCGACCAGCCCTGACCCGATCTGCGTAGCCAATCGAATCCGCTGGCCTTCTCCGCCCGAAAGCGTCGCCGCCGGACGATCCAAGGTCAGGTAGTCCAACCCGACATTGACGAGGAATCCCAACCGTTCGCGGATTTCCTTCAGAATGCGATGGGCGATAACGAGTTCACGTTCGGTGAATTTGAGCGTCGCAAAAAAATCCGCCGCCGCGCGCACCGACAACCCAGTGATTTCGGCGATGGACTGTTTGGCGATCTTGACGGCCAGGCTTTCCGGCTTGAGTCGCGCCCCCTGACAGGTCTCGCACCGTTCGAGCAGCGTGAAGTCGTCTTCTTCCGACGCCCCCGGCGTCATGGCGTAGCCGATTCCGTCACACGCCGGGCAGGCGCCGTGGGGACTATTGAACGAGAACACCCGCGGTGTGATCTCCGGATAACTCACCCCGCATTTGATACAGGCCAGCTTGTCACTGTAGAGATGCAGCTTGCCGGTCTCCGAGAGAACCCCCACCAACCCTCCGGCGAGCTTCACCGAGGTTTCGACGGAATCCGCGATCCGGCGCATCAGGGCCTCACCCGGTTTCATCACCAACCGGTCGACCACGATTTCGATATTGTGCTTCTTCTGTTTATCGAGCGCGATGTCATCGCCTAAATCGACCATCTCGCCGTTGATCCGCGCGCGCACGTACCCCGCCTTGCGCATCTCCAACAGTTCTTTGCGATATTCACCCTTCCGCCCGCGAACGATGGGGGAGAGGATCTGGAACTTGGAGCCTTCCGGCAGTTCGCAGATGGCATCCACCATCTGCTGCACCGTCTGGGCGGTAATCTCCTGGCCGCACTGGAAACAGAACGGGTGCCCCACGCGGGCATAGAGCAGCCGCAGATAGTCATAGATCTCGGTGACGGTCCCCACCGTGGATCGGGGGTTATGGCTGGTGCTCTTCTGTTCGATCGAGATGGCGGGCGACAACCCCTCGATGGAATCCACATCGGGCTTCCCCATCTGCTCGAGAAATTGCCGGGCATAGGCGGACAACGATTCCACATACCGCCGCTGCCCTTCCGCATAGATCGTGTCGAAGGCCAGCGAGGATTTCCCCGACCCGCTCAGACCGGTCATCACAACCAGCTTGTCCCTCGGAATCTCGACATCGAGATTCTTCAGATTATGTTCACGCGCGCCTTTGATGATGATGGAATTGTTCATAAGCGCGGGATTATATCATGCCGCTCCGCGAGTCTCGGCATACAACCGCCCTGGCCTGCCACAGGGCACCTGCTAGAGCGTCAAAATATCGACACATCTCGACCGCCTGAGGGGAGTTTAGTTTTCCGTGAATGTGCCGATAGGGAACTGCGGGAACCTTCGTTCCAACCACAACCACCCACGAATTCGACGGCCGCCATGCACGACGTGCTGAGCCTCTTTAAACGAAATATCAATCAACTGTTCGGGATCACCGTCGACATCCTCAACGTCGGCCGCTCTCTCCAGCAGCTTTCGCTCTCCATGCAGATTCTGGCGAATAACGGCGTGGTGCAGGCCGCCAAAATCCCCGGAGGGAAAGGCCGGCCCATGTTGGCACTGGTGGAAATTCTGAACAACACCCCCAAAGAAATCCGGCCGGAAGTGGCAGCTCTGGAGCATCTCTGTGCAGGGCTGGCCAAGGTCACCGCTAGCAGTTCGAACATCGTCTGGAGATATCACCAGTTGATTGCCAGTCTTCTCTCAGCGATGACGCAAGGGGATCCGTCTTCCAAGTCCAACAAGCTGGACGCCCTCTCTCATCTCCGGTTTACGACGGCGGCCGACGTGACCCAATTGACGCAACACCCGGCGTTCACGTCGGTGGGAGCTCTTGAACGGGAAAATCGCTTGTACCTGGTGAATCACTGCCAGGCCAATCTCGCTGAGCTGCAGGATCGGCTGAAGGATGCCCTGCGCTGTCTGGGAGAAACACATCAAGCGTTGAACGGCCTCAAGATGATCGGACTCACCGCGCGTTATATGGCGTTCTGCATTTCCTCTGAGGCGGCCGGCCTGGCGGAGGCCGAGTCCAACTTCAAGAACCTGGCGGCCGAAATCAGCCGTGTCGTCGATGATCTCGACCAGAAGACACGCGCGATGAAAGATGCCATCGAACATGGACAAGAGCTCCTCGAATTGCTGCTGAAAGGGCATACCTATGCAAAGTAAGGTGTTGTTCAATAAAGATGAGCATCAATGGGTCGTCATCGGCCGGGATCCCGAAAAGGACGACCACGTCATCGACACGAATGAATATGTGATCATCCATCGCGGCCACGCCATGCTGCTGGACCCGGGAGGCATTCAGATTTTCCCCCAGGTCCTGGCTGAACTGGCGAAGTATGTTCGCATGCAGGACATCAAGGTGATTTTTGCCAGCCACCAGGACCCGGACATCTGCTCGTCGCTGGCCATGTGGCTCGACCTGAACCCGGCGATCAAGACCTATTGTTCCTGGCTGTGGACCGGCTTTGTCAGCCATTTCAGCACAGGCGCCGTCATCACGTTGAACCCGATTCCCGACGACGGCATGCGTATCAAGATCGGCGAGGAAGGCCCGGAAATGGAAGCGGTTCCAGCCCATTACTGCCACTCCTCCGGCAATTTCTCCCTTTACGACCCGAGTGCAGGCATTCTGTTCTCCGGAGACATCGGCGGCGCCCTGGTCCCGGATCACCATGCCAGCCTGGTCGTCACGGATTTCGAGCAGCATATCCAGTACATGCGGGGATTCCATCTCCGCTGGATGCCCTCGACCACCGCGCTCCGTGGATGGGTGCAACGGGTTCGCGCTATCAAGCCCAAAATGATCTGCCCGCAGCACGGATCCATTTTCGAGGGAGAGAACGTCGGCAAACTGCTTGATTGGCTGGAAAGCCTGGAAGTCGGTCAGTGGAAAGGGGCCACCCCAAAGACCGAGACCCGCGCGGCGGCCTAACGCCGGCACCCCTGCGAGCCAAGTGATTTCGCCACCATCGCCCGACCAGTCCCGCGGCCTTGACAACAGGCAAAAGCGGGTGCTACCACCCTCCCATGGTGCGGGCAGAACAATCTCCGATAACCGAGCCGTCTGAAGGCGCGGCGAAAGCCGTCTCGACCTGGTCCGGCCAGGCGCGTGAACAGGCCGTCCAGCGCATGTTCACCGCCATCGCGGGTGTCTACGATCTTAACAATACCCTGCTGAGTTTCGGCCTCCATCACCACTGGAAACGCCTCACGGCCTCCTACGTGCCCACCGTCACCAACGGGCGCGCACTCGACATCGGCGCCGGAACGGCGGACCTCGCTCTGCTGATCGAACCCAAAATGGGCACACAAGGCCATGTGGTGGCCTCCGATTTGAACCATGCCATGTTGGCCGAAGGACTCCGCAAGGTTGCGGGCCGAGGACTTCTCGACCGGATTACCTGCCTGCAGGCCAATGCCGAGCAACTCGGATTCCCTGACGAAACCTTTCATGCCGTGACGACAGGGTTCTGCATGCGGAATGTAGGCAACCTGGCGCAGGCGTTCACAGAAATCCGTCGGGTCTTACGGCCAGGCGGCCGCTTTGTCTGCCTGGAGTTTTCCCGGCCGGCCTATGGCTGGTTACGCGCGCTCTATGATTGGTATTCCTTTCGCCTGCTTCCCTGGGTCGGCACCAAGGTCGCACGGGATCGGACTGGTGTCTACGAGTATCTGCCGGCTTCTATCAGGACCTTTCCCGATCAAGAACGATTGGCCGCACTGCTGCGGGAGGCGGGATTCCATCAGGTGGAATACCGGAACCTCACCGGGGGCATCGTCGCCATTCACATAGCCACGAAGTAACTCTGTTCCATTTTCAATGATCAATGCTCAATTCACTGAAACTGCCTCCTTTGTGAATGCTACATCGTGCCCTTCCCCCGATTGAACATTGAACATTCATGAATTCCATCCTCTACATTTTTCTCCCCTGCAAAAAAGTCTACCCGATCGGCGTGACCTATCTGGCGGATTTTATCCATCGCCGGAAGCCCGAGGTGCGACAGCGCATTCTTGATCTCTCGCTGTTTTCCGAATCTCAACGGACGCAAGCGATTCGCGATGCTGCACTCGACTTCAAGCCTGATCTGGTCTGTTTCTCGTGGCGGGACATTCAGATATTTTCCCCCCACGAAGGTGACGCCTCACTGGAGCATGCCTTTAATTTTTACTTCGCCAGCAATCCGATCAAGCGGGTGGCCGCCTCATTCGCCGGCCTCAAGCAGCTCTACCGGTATTACAGCCACATTCGCGCGAATCTGTCCTATCCCTGGTTGATCCGGAAGGAATTCCCCAAAAGCCAGATTATGATCGGTGGTGGAGCGTTCACGGCGTTTGCCGATCAATTGATCGAGAAACTCCCGGAAGGCACCATTGGAATCCTGGGTGAGGGGGAAGATGCGATTCTGAAGGTGGTCAACGGCGAATCGCTCGAAAACGAGCGCTATATCATCCGCGAGGGAAAACAGACCCGCAAGGGTAATCAGGGGGCCCCTGCGCTATTGGACGCACTGACTGTCGATTTGCCCTATCTGACTTCCATCTTCCCGCAGCACGCCTCGTATATGGACGAATCGATCGGCGTCCAGACGAAACGCGGCTGTCCCTATGACTGCGCGTTCTGC
>WBZX01000328.1_pt1 | contig 45008 bp, 47 predicted proteins | sample 5204211 | NCBI WGS metagenome assembly WBZX01 (sample SAMN12344362, study PRJNA552823) | activated sludge metagenome | biome: Activated sludge suspended growth; feature: Nitrification reactor; material: Wastewater; isolation source: activated sludge from nitrification reactor of wastewater...
CCAGGTCTGCAACCAGACGGCCAGCGAAATCGAAGTCGCCAAAGCCGTGAACACCGGCGCCACCGAAAACGGCCAGCAGATCATCATTTCCGAGGGGTGGTACAAACTTCCGCCCGGCGCCTGCACAATGCTGTGGCAGGCACCGCTCAGATACCTCTCCTATCTCGTCTACGCGCAGGACAAACGGTCCGGCCGTGAATGGGGCGGTACCGTGCCAATCTGCATCAGCCTTCAGGCTTTCACCATCCGCTCCGACAAGTGCGGGTCGGGCTACGAACGCCGCATGTTCACCCAGGTGAATATGGGGAACGAACGGACCTCATGGACGCACGTCTTCCATCCGTAGCTCATGGCGCAGGTTGATCGAGAAGCCGTCCGAGAGCTTCGACCACTTCGGCCGACTGGAACGGCTTGTCGAAGAAGGGCCGGTCACTGTGCCTGAGGGGCATCAAGGCGGCTGACCGCCCCGACGCAAAGACGAAGGGAATCCGGAGGGCAGCCAGGGCGTCGGCTACCGCAAAAACCAGCTCGTTGTTCTTCAGCCGGATGTCGAGGATCGCCGCATCGATGGCCTGGTCGGCCATTGCGGCAAAGGCGGCGCTTACGGACGCCGCTGGCCCCGCGACGGCCGCTCCAGCATGAGCCAGTGCCATCCGCAAATCCAAGCCAATCGCCGGATCGTCTTCGACGACCAGCACGGTACGTCCCTCCAGGCTGCTCAAACTCGGACCTCTCTGCAGCGCGCCGCCTCATAACGGGCGAGGCGGATCATGGCTGCATCGTGGAGCGGATGAGTGTCCTTTGTGTCGGACCCGACCAAATCACACTCGCTGAAAGGGAACTCGCCTCCTGAAGGTACGTTGCTTGGCTGAACCAGTATCGAAGGAGCCGAAGCAAATGCCGACCGCACAGGTGCGGATCAGTGTCGAGGAGCAGCGTCTCCTGCGCGCCCTGTCAGTTGGACAGGCAGTAAAGCTGCCTTCGGCGCATCGGTTGCGCCTGGAATTGCTCGGCTTGCTCCGTGACGGGCCGGCCGGTCCCAGACTTACCACCTTGGGGCGTCGCCACGCCGAGGCTGCCCTGACTGATAGCGAAACCAAAGGGAAGGTTGTGGACGCTCCGGCTACTCCCGTGAAACGGGATCGCTTGGGGCGCCGACTGCCGCACGGACGATCCCTGCCCTTCTGACCTCCGAGATTCCTTCAACCCTCGTCCGAACCGACGACGGAATCATTTCATGAATCCAAGACGCGCCCTTCGCCATACGTTCGTTACGGAACCGACTGACCCTAGGTCGTCGACCTACAGTCAATCTGCGCCGATGGTTGCCCAGCCGGATACTCGAGACAACCACTACCAGTCCCCCAAGAACAACGAAGAACCAGCCGTAGTGACGTCCGTCTTCGAGCCAAGGAACCATTTTCTGGCAGCATTGCCGGCATCGGACCTCGCGATGATGGGCAGCCTGCTGTCTTTTCATCGCCTGCCCCAGGGTCTGGTCTTGCAGGAACCCGAGCAGCACGCAGAACATGCCTACTTTGTGGAAAGCGGTATGATTTCGCTCGTCGCCTCCATGCAGGATGGCGCGGTGATCGAGACGGCGACGCTCGGTCGCGAGGCTATCCTCGGCGCGCTCGCTGCATTCGGCGGTCATCGCGCCACCGCGCGCGCCATCGTGCAGATCGAAGCAACCGCATGGCGCCTGCCTGTCGCCGACTTGCGCAACGCCGTCGAACAGAGCCGGGCGCTGCGCAAGATGGCTCTGCTCAGCAACGAATTGATGATGGCGCAGATGCAGCAGACCGCGGCTTGCAATGCCCTTCACTCGGCCGAGCGCCGGCTATGCCGCTGGATCGTCCAGGTGCAAGACCGTATCGGCGACGACGTGATTCGCCTGACGCACGATTTTCTCGCCCAGATGCTGGCGGTTCGCCGCCCGACGGTGAGCCTGATCGCCTATCAGTTGCAGCAGGCCGGCCTGATTCGCTACCAGCGGGGCCGCATCACTGTCCTCGACCGCGCCGCCCTGGAACGCAGCGCCTGCGAATGCGTCGGCGTGCTGCGGGAAAAGACACTGAAAATCGTCAACGAAGCCGGCTTCTAGGCCAGCGACCGATCGGAATCATTCCTTCGGCCGGTTGGTGAAGCGCGCATTGCCGAGGCCGGTGCCGATGGTGAGGACGCCCCATCGGTCGACATCCTCCATATTCGGTACTTCGCTCAAGCCCTGCACCACGGCGTCGTTGTGAATCAACACCGTTGGCTGGTGGCCATCGATGCGCGGCAGCCGCCCGGCCAACGCCGCGTCGAGACGAAAGCCTTCCTCCTCCCAGTTGCCCGGTAGATTCTGCCCACCGTTCAGGATGGAGCCGTGCTCGTCGATCAGGCCCGGACAGCCGATACCGACAAAAGGCGCGACCTTGAGCTTTGCGTCGGCTGCGCGTTCCATCAGATTGGTTACCATCTCCGCCAGACGCTGGATGGCTTCCTCACGGCCGGGCTCGTCGTCGCGGTGCCGCCAATGCTGCGACTTCCAGACAGTGGCCTTGGAGACATCGCCTTTGCGCATCTTCAATTCGACGATGCCGGCCCTAATGTTCGTGCCGCCGATATCCACCGCCGCAATGGCATCGTGCCCCGCAAGCATCCAGCTCGGCGCGAGCTGAACGGCACCGATCAGCCCCGCTTCGTCGGGATGGTTGGAGACGGGCTGCAACTCGACCGTCAGGCCTTCGCCGGCAAGGATGATCTGGGCGCGCCCCATCGAAAGCTGACCGATATGGCTGGAGCTCAAACCGCCGCCGACAACGATACGCTCGGTACCATGCCAATCCTCGAGGCGCAGGAAGCGGCGCACGACCGTGGCCAGCTCATGGGCGAATTCCTCGACAGCGGTGTGCACCAAGCCCGCCGCGACGGTTTCGTCGCCGGCCAGCGCCTTGTCGAGTTTGGATTTGGAGATCTCGTCGGTCGGCGTATCGCCGAACGGATCCTCGCCCAGCGTTCCCACGAGCCGGTCGCGCCAATCGTCGAGAATTGCCCGGAAAGCGCGTCCACTGGCACGATCCCCGACGAAGCCTTCCGAGTCCCGGAGCTCTTCGTTGTAGGTGTCGATCGTGACTGCGGGCAGGACCCGCGCCCCATGGCTGAGGACGGCGCCGATCGCAGGGTCGTTTCCCTGGTCATCGAGCTGCCGGCTATCCACCTGATCACCCTCCCTCGCGGCGATGCGGGCCGCAGCAAGATAAGAACGAAACACGGCCGCCGGAGTTCCTTGCACGGATCTCTGATAGAGTGCCGGTCGTGATCGGCATCGCAATCCCCACGGCCCTGCTGCTGCTCGTCCTCGCTTCGGCGGCGACGGCACAGAACTCGCGGCCAATACCGGAGCTCGGCTCGCCGGGCAGCACCCTGCCGCCCCGCACCTTTCCCGGCGCCCCTCCAGCGCCTGGAGCACCTGGCGCCAGCGACGAGATCAGGGATCCGACGACCGGCTGTGCCGTCGTGAGCATAACGGCCGAGCCCAATGTCGGGATCACCTGGTCGGGCGACTGCGAGCACGGCCTGGCGCAGGGCCAGGGCGTTCTGCAATGGACTCGCGATGGCAAGCCGGCGGAGCGCTACGAGGGCGAGATGAAGGACGGGCTCTACGAGGGCACCGGCAAGATCACCTACGCCAACCGCGCGCGCTACGAGGGCGAATTCAAGGCCGGCGAGCGGGATGGCCGGGGCACCTACGTCTTTCCCGGCGGCGGCCGCTACACGGGTCCGTTCCGCGAGGGCCGCCCCAATGGCCAGGGCGCATATATTTGGCCCAACGGCAACCGCTACATCGGCGAGTTCCGGGACAATCAGCGCACCGGGCGCGGGACGCTGCTGTTCGCCGACGGCGGCCGCTACGAGGGCGATTTCGTCAACGGAAAGATGCAGGGTCGCGGCCTGCGCGTCTGGAACAACGGCACGCGTTACGAAGGCGACTGGTCGAACGACGTCGCCAACGGATATGGCAGGTGGGTCGGCGCCGACGGCCAGATCTTTACGGGAGTCTGGGTAAACGGCTGCCACCGCGAGGGCAGCCGGTGGGCGACGGTCGGCGTCACTGCCCAGAGCTGCGGTTTCCAGTAGCGGGTGCCGGCCCTGTTATCGGCCGACCTGGGACGGTAGAATGACAGCATGTCGACTGTGTCTGTCGCACCGAGCCTGATCATGGTGCAATTCCTCGAATGGGTGGCTGCCCGGCCGCGCAGTCGAGAAGACGTCCTGGACGCCTGGCAAAGCTCCTGTCCGCGCTTTCCTGTATGGGAAGATGCGCGCGCCGAAGGCTTTGTCTGCCAGCGGGGCGGCGATCGGGGCGAGCACAAGGTCGAGCTGACCCCGCTCGGCCGAGCGGCGCTTGCGGCCAGGCTGGGCTAGAACGGCTCCCACCTCCCAAGATTCATCTCCGACCCCTATAGTGCGCGGATGACGCTGCAACGCGCTGCTCTGTGGGCGATAGTAGTCGCCGCGACCTTCTTCCTGCTGATCTCAGGCCGCGGCCTCTTGCTGCCGATCGTGCTGGGTATCGTGCTCTGGTACATGATCGACGCCCTGGCCGATACTTTCCGCCAGCCGCGTTTCGGCCGTTTCCGCCTGCCGCAGCCGGTGGCCCTGCTCGCCGCCATCCTCATCATCGGCGGCCTGTTCGGGATCGTCGGCCGCACCATCGGCCGCAATGTGAGCGCCGTTGTCGAGGCAGTGCCCAACTACGAAAACCGGCTCACCCATCTGATCGAACAGGGCGCACAGCTCATCGGCATGGAGCAGGCGCCGACGCTTTCCGAGTTGTTCGCACGCGTGAGCCTTGCCGAGACGCTGGGTAACGTGGCTGCCGCCGCCGCCTCCGTCGTGAGCGTCGCCGGGCTGATCCTGATCTATACCCTGTTTCTGTTCGTCGAGCAGATACACTTCCAGCGCAAGCTCGCCGCGGTCTTCCACGGCGACGGCCAGGAGGCGCGCGTCCGGGCCGTGCTCGACCGTATCGATCGAGAAATCCGCATCTACATCCGCATCAAGACGACGTTGGCGACGGCCACCTCCGCCCTGGCCTATGTCGTCATGTCGTCGGTCGGCGTCGACTTCGCGGGCTTCTGGGCGGTGATGGTGTTCTTCTTCTATTACATCCCGACTGTCGGCTCGATCCTGGCAATCGTGGCGCCCGCCCTGCTGACCCTGGTGCAATTCGACCATCTAACGCCATTCCTGATCGTACTGTTCGTCTTCGGTACCATCCAGGTCGTGACGGCCAATGTCATCGAACCAGCGATCATGGGCCGTTCGCTCAACCTTTCGCCGCTGGTCGTGATCGTCTCCCTCGTCTTGTGGGGTACCATCTGGGGTGTCGTCGGCATGTTCCTCTGTGTACCCATCATGGTGGTGGCACTGATCGTGTTGGCTCAGTTCGAGACCACGCGGCCCGTTGCCGTGCTATTGTCGGCCGATGGCCACATTCCGGAGTCGAGCCAATGAAAGTCCTGGCACTGCTCCTGCTGCTGATCGCAGCACCCGCCTTGGCACAGACCGGGACAACACAACCGTCGTCCGCGCCTCCGACAGGCCCGACGCCTCCGCCCGGTCTCGACGTGGCGTACGCCTGCCCCGGCGGCCCGGACTTCTCCGCGCATTTCACCAGCGATGGCGATCTCGCCACTTTGCGCATGCCGGGCGAGCCCGACATCGAGCTGCCGCGGCAAAACACAAATACAGGCTTTCTCTATACCGACGGCTACTACGAGCTGCGCGGTCGTGCGCGCGAGGCGACCCTTACGGCGGCGGGACGTTCGATACGCTGTCACGCCGCCGGCCGGCCGGGCGAGCCGCCGCGCACGTTCACCGGCGCGAACAGTACGCTCACTCTGTTTCCCGACGGCACGTTCCGTCTGCGCGAGAAGCGCGACGGCGTCGCCGAGCCGGTCCTCGACCTCGGACAATGGGCCCAGGAAGTGGATGGCGGCGCTCGCCTCGTGATGCGCGGCAGCGATAACTCGCGGCGTGCCTTCCGCGAGGTCGGAGCCGGCAAGCTGATCGACGATAAGGGAGCCGAACTCACGCTGGCCACCACGCCCGACCTGATCGATGGCAAGTTCCGATTGAGGGGACTCTACCGCGATGCACAGGACGGCGGCTTGTTCACCGAGTGCTACACCGGGCGCACCTATGGGGTTACACCCGGCGGCGCCGAGCCTGACCTCGAACGGGCCTGGACGCAGGCGACGCCGTCGCGCGAGGCCAGCCTCTATGTCGAGGTGGTCGGCAAGTTCGTCGATCGCAGCGGGCTGGAGGTCGAGGAATTCTTAAGCCTGAAGCCCAATGGCGCCTGCCCGCCCTTGCCGACGCGAGGTGCGGCATTGCGCGACACGGAGTGGCGCCTGGTCGAGATCGATGGGGAGAAAGTAACCTTCGACGACTGGCGGCGGCGTCCGACGTTGCGCCTCGATGATGAAGGCAGGTTCGCGAGTTCGAGCGGCTGCAACAGCCTTGCCGGCACCTACGAACTCAACCCCGATGGACTGCGCTTCGTCGCCGGCCCCATGACGCTGATGGCCTGTCCGCCTCCCGCACAGGCCATGGAGCGGCGGTTTATCGACGCGCTCGGTGCGGTGCGTTCTGCGCAGATCGCGAGCACCACCCTCGATCTCAGCGACGAAACCGGCAAGCGCCGCCTGCGCTTCGAGGCACGCAGTCGCTAGTCAGGGGCCCGCTTGTGGGTCGGCCTGCAGAATCAGCATCTGGCCATCGTCGTCGATCGCGATACGGAGGAAAGCGACGCCGGACGGCGGCGCTCCTGCGTCCGCCTTGCCGGCGAACTCTCGGCCGATTTCATCGAACAGGCGTATGTAGAGCTTCCACTCGACCATTCCGGGCTCGATCGGCACGCGCGCCGGCTCGTCCCAGTCGAGGGCGCGCACGCCGCTCTGGACGACGCGTTCGACCGGCTTGTCCCGCACCAGGGTGGCCTCGAAACGACCGATCGTGGCGGTACGCGCCTCCTTGTTGACCGGCTTGGCAACCACGGCCAGGCAGATCTGCTCCGGCGAATCCGACACGACGAACTCCACGGACCCTCCGTTCATGGTTTCGTCGGGGACATCGTCTATCCAACCCAGCCGCTCGACGATGACCACGCGCCGCTTCTCCATGTCGAAGCGCCACCCCAGCGGGGGATCGAAGCAACGCCGGACGGTGCGTGTCTCTCCCGCCGGAGCACGCGCCAGGATTTCGGGCGAGACCTGCGTGTTGGTCTCCGGTTCGGTCGTGCGGATCCTCTGGTCGAACGCGAAGGAGCCAAGGCGATCGGGCAGCACCGTGAAAAGGAGCTGGAACCTCACCGTGCGCGATGCATGGCGGAGTGCCAGTGAACCTGTCGTGAAACGCGTCCGCGTGGCCTCGGTCGGAAAGGCGCTACGCGGCACGGAAAAACGCAGACGCCCCGGCGCGACGCTCGCCTCGCCATGCCAGGCGCCGATCGTCAGCATCGGGGCGGCACCGTGGCCCGCCGCCAGATGCAGGCCGACGATTTCGATCTCGACCGGCGGATCGTCGCCATTGGTGGCTGCGAACGGCGGCACATAGCGCGGCACGGCCGGCTGGGCGCTACCTTCGACACGGACCCGGGGCTGATCGAGGCGCAACTCTCCATCGGCCGGCGGCGGTACCGTCCGGCCCGGCGCCAGTTTGAGCTCGGCGGCGGCATGGCGCGGCGCCACGAAACGGGGCGTGTAGGACAGGATGACAGGGCCATCGCCGGCGGCAGCGAAACGGTCGACCTCGCCTATCGCCTGCATGGCCACCTGTGCAACAGCCAGTCGCGCGCCTTCGCCCGGACGCTCCAGCGCGTCACGCAAGGCAATGTTCAGGGCATCGAGTACGGCGAAGGATTGCCGACGACGCTCCGGCAGCCGATCGAAGGCACGCTCGCGATGGGCCTCGTCTCGGGCGATCAGCATGTCGGAAAGCTGCCCGGCGACGCGCAGGGCATGGAGAAGCTCGACCCGTGCGACGCCATCGGCACGCGCCTGCAAGGCCGCACGCTCCGTGCGCAAGGCGATCAGCTTCTCGTCCACCGTTGGACCGGCGGTGGTCGCGTTTTCGTATAACGGCCACAGGAGGCCGACGGCGAACACCGCCACCAGGATCACGACAGCCGCAATCGCACGCCATTTGCGTTGCGAATCGATCCTGGTCGGGCCTGCCGTCATGCGGCGGTTTCTACCATGGCCGCCGGCCGAGACACCGGCGGCGGATTGTCAGTAGGAGAAAAGCACGGGTAGTGGCGACGTCAGAATGAGATCGCGCGTGACGCCACCGAAGATCATCTGGCGGAGACGGCTCTGCGTATAGGCACCCTTCACGATCAGGTCCGCACCCAGCGCCTGTGCCCGGTCGATGATCGTCTGGCCCGCCGACTTCGCACCGGCCTTCACATGCTGGCTCGTCACGTTGAGCCCATGACTCCTGAGCGATTCGGCGATTTCGGCCGAGGTCGGTCCCGGCACCATCGCGCCCTCGACGCTCATCACTTCGATCGCCTCGGCGCCGGCCATCACCGGCATGGCGAGCGAGATCGCCCGCGCACTCTCGGTCGAGCCGTTCCAGGCAAAAAGGATTCGCTTGCCGACCATGCCCGTCACGCCCGGCGGCACGACAAGAATCGGCCGGCCCGAGTCGAACAGCGCCGTCTCGAACACGCTCTCCGGCATCTTCGGCAAGGCGCCCGGCTGCGGCAGGACAATGAGATCGTATGCACGGCCGATCGTGCCGATTGCCGTCGGGCCGCTATCGTCGGCGCTGCGCCATTCCGACGTAAGGCCGGCAGCGCGCTGGTCGAACGCCTGCTTCACCGCGGCGACACGCTGGCGTTCCTCGGCGTCCTCGGCAAGGCCGCCTCCGATGGGAGCCCCCATGCCGGCATCGGCCCAGGCCATGCTCATCACGCCATACGATGGTGGTTCAAGACCGATCAGGCGCGCCCCAAATGTGCGTGCAATCTTGGCCGCCAAATCGAAAGCGGACGGATCTTCGGCCGTCCAGGCCATTGTCAGAATTGATTTCATGACACGCCTCCCTATTGGCGAACGATAGCACGGGCTTTGCCGCCGCGCGCGTGGTGATGATGTTGTTACAATTCCTGCGTTGAAACGGGGTTTGGCGTCAATATCCTGCCTTCGAGAACTTATTCATCGAAGCGGCGCACATAACACCCCTTCCGGCGTCCGGCGCGATCGTCGCCGACACGGATCAAGAAATTTTCTCGTGGAGATTCACTTGCTGCGCATTTTCAGTCGCCTGGTGAAAGGCGAAGAGGGCGTCACCACCGTCGAATACACGCTCATCGCTTCGCTGATCGCCGTGGCCGCCATCGTCGCCATGAGCCACGTCGGAAACAAGGTCGAACAGCCCAGAGCCACGGCCATCCCTCAGTCGACCAGCGCAACCTGATCGACCCGCGGCGCCGGCTGCTGCCGACGCCGCCTCTTCCTCCATCAGACGACCTTCGCAGCCGTCGGCACGATCCAGGCAAAACGGTCGGAAAGCGCGGCGAGCGTAATCTTGTTGAGGTCTCCGGCCGACACCGTGCCGCTGCCCGTGGCGTCGGGCAGATCGCGCGTGGCGACCGTGTCGGCCGCAATCGTGCACATGTAGCCATGGTCGGTCGCCGACCGTACCGTCGCCGAGACGCACATATGGGTCATGAAGCCGCCCACCAGCAGGTTCTTGCGGCCGAGCGAGGTCAGGTGCTTGGCGAGGTCAGTGCCCGCAAAAGAATTGGGCAGTCCCTTGTCGATGATCGTCTCCCCCGACCGTGGCGTCAGTTCCTTCACGATCTCGTATCCGGTCGACGACGGGTTGAAGGCCTTGCCCTTCGATTGATGGCGAACGTGGATCACCGGCGCACCTGCCGCCCGGGCCTTCTCCAGCAAAACGGCCAACGCCTCCACGGCCGGCTGTACGCCGGTGAGTGGCAGCAGGCCGTCCGTATATTCCCGTTGTGCATCGATAATCAGCAAGACGCCGTCGGCCGTGGTGGCCGGCGCAGGCTGCACTCCCGACATTTGCAGCATGGTCATCGCCATGTTCGTCTCCCCCTTCACTACGCTACGGTTGTGTAACCCTCGACGACATCAACGGCGAAGGCAATACAATTTTCAAGAATCATGGCGGCAGACCTGACGTCGCTTCGTACGATTTGCATCGGCGACGCATACACCGCGCCGAAGCGAAAAAAGAGAAACTGGTCGTCGTCGCGTTTTCGCGCTACGCGACCATTCAGGCAAATCCGGCCAGCGTTCCATCCCTTTTTGGTCCAGACTATCATGAAAGCAATCATTGTCGGCGGCGGCATCATGGGCCTCAGCACCGCATGGGGCCTCGCCCGCGAAGGGCACGAGGTCGAGTTGTTCGAGCAAGGCCCCTTGCCCAATCCGCTTGGGTCGTCGGTCGATCAACACCGGCTCATTCGCCACCCCTATGGCGATCACGCGGGCTATGCCCGCATGATCGACGAGGCATTCGTCGCCTGGGACTTGCTCTGGGGCGATCTGGGACAACGTCTATACGCATCGACCGGAACACTGGCGCTGACCGGCAATGGTGCAGACTGGGCCGAACGCTCGGCCGCTGTACTGGCGCGTATGGGCAGGCCCATGACCGAGATCGCGGTCGACGACCTGCCGCGGCGCTTTCCCCTGCTCGACACCAAGGGTGTCGAACACGCCTACTGGATGGAAACCGGGGGCGTACTGTTCGCGCAGGACATCGTCGGTGCCCTCGCCCGCCATGTTCGCACACGGCCCAACGTACGGTTGCACACGGATACCGCAGTACGCGACGCCGATCTCGAGCACGGGATCGTAACCACCGCTGCAGGAGACAAGCACACGGCGGACGCCGTCGTCGTCGCGGCCGGCGCCTGGCTGCCTCGTCTGCTACCGGCGCTGTCCGGGAGGGTCGTGCCGTCCCGTCAGGTCGTGATCTATTTCGATCTTCCGGCCGACCAGCGTGCCGCCTGGGCCAAGGGCCCCATGATCATCGACAAGACGGGCGATGTCGGTCTCTATCTCGTGCCGCCCGCCGAGGGCCGCGGCATGAAGATCGGCGACCATGAGTTCAGCCAGCGGGGCGATCCCGATGCCGCACGCGAAGCCAGCGAAGACGAAATGCGCCCGCTGCTCGACCGTTGTCGCAGCCTGCTCAAGGGCTTCGAGCGCTGGCGCATTGAACAGCTCAAGGTCTGCTTCTACAGCGTCACCGACGACGAGCGCTTCGTGGTCGAAAAGCAGGGTTCGTGCGGCTGGGTGATGTCGCCCTGCTCGGGCCATGGCTTCAAGTTCGGCGCCGTGATGGGCCTCGAACTCGCCCGCACGATTGCCGGTGGTCGCGACGCCGCGGCGCATGCCAAATGGGCGGCCGGTCTGGTGGGTGATGGGCCGACCTGACAAAATAGACTGAACGAGGGAGACAGATCGAAATGGCCACCGCCAAGCGACGCGCACCGAAGCGCGGGAAGAGTTCCGCACGTGCCGCGTCGAAGAAGCCAACCGGATTGCGGCAAGGCTTGGCGACCTACGGCGATGCCGGTTTTTCGCTGTTCCTGCGCAAGGCCTTCATCAAGGCGGGCGGCTATTCCGACGACGCGCTGGACCGGCCGATCGTCGGCATCACCAACACGTTCAGCGATTACAATCCCTGCCACGGCAACGTGCCGGACCTGATCGAGGCGGTGAAGCGCGGCGTGATGCTGGCCGGCGCGCTGCCCATGGTCTTCCCCACCGTCTCGATCCACGAGAGTTTTTCGCACCCGACAAGCATGTTTCTGCGCAACCTCATGTCGATGGACACCGAGGAAATGATCCGCGCGCAGCCCATGGACTCCGTCGTGCTGATCGGCGGCTGCGACAAGACCCTGCCGGCCCAGCTCATGGCCGCCGCCAGCGCCGACCGCCCGGCCGTCGTGCTGCCGGTCGGGCCGATGCTGGTCGGCCATTTCAAGGGCGAAGTGCTGGGCGCCTGCACCGACTGCCGCCGCCTCTGGGGCCAATATCGTGCCGGGACCTTCTCCGAACAGGATATCGAGCAGGTGAGCGAGCGGCTGGCGCCGACCAAAGGCACCTGCATGGTGATGGGCACCGCCAGCACCATGGGCTGCATCGTCGAGACCCTGGGCATGGGTCTCCCGGGCAGCGGCTCGATCCCCGCCACCCATTCCGACCGCCTGCGCGTCGCCGAGGCAAGCGGCAGGCTTGCGGCCGAGATGGCGATCAAGCAGGGACCGCGGCCCAGCGAGATCATGACCCAGGGGGCCTTCCGCAACGCCCTGACCGTGCTGCAGGCGATCGGCGGTTCGACCAATGCCCTGGTCCATCTCACCGCCGTCGCGCGGCGGCTGGGCATCGACATCGAACTGGAAGAATTCGACGCGATCGGCCGCAAGGTCCCGGTGCTGGTCGACCTGAAGCCATCGGGCGATCACTACATGGAGCATTTCCACTGGGCCGGCGGCAACTCGCGGCTGATGCGCGAGATCCGCACGCATCTCGACGAGAAATGCCGCACCGTCTCCGGCAAGACGCTGAAGCAGGTGATCGACGCGGCCGAAATGGTGCCCGGCCAGACCGTGATCCGAACGCCGAAGGATCCGATCAAGCCGACCGGCGGTATGGCGGTATTGCGCGGCAACCTGGCGCCGCGCGGCGCCGTCATCAAGCACGCGGCCGCCTCGCCGGCCCTGCTGACCCATACCGGGCGTGCCGTGGTGTTCGACTCGCTGGAGGATCTCGCCGCCCGCGGCGACGATCCCAAGCTCGACGTGAAGGCCGACGACATCCTGGTCCTGCGCAACGCCGGCCCCAAGGGCGCCCCCGGCATGCCGGAAGCGGGGTCCTTTCCCATTCCGATGAAGCTCGCCCGCGCCGGTGTGAAGGACATGATCCGCATTTCCGACGCGCGCATGAGCGGCACGGCCTTCGGCACGATCGTGCTGCATATCGCACCGGAGGCCGCTGCCGGCGGTCCGCTGGCGCTCGTGAAGACCGGCGACCGCATCACGCTCGACGTGCCGAACCGCAAGATCGAACTGCTCGTCGGCGCCAAGGAACTGGCCGCCCGACGCAAGGCCTGGAAGGCGCCGCCGCCGCATCCCGGCAGCGACCGCGGCTACACCGGCCTGTTCCACAAGACAGTGCTGCAGGCCGACGAAGGCGTCGACTTCGATTTCCTGGGTCCGTCCGCGAAGTGAGCGACGTCAGGCTCCCGCGCATCTCGGTCGTCGTCACCTGCTACAACTGCCGGGACTATATCGGCGATGCCATCCGCTCGGTCGCGCGCCAGACGTTGCGCGACTTCGAGTGCGTCATCGTCGACGACGCCTCGACCGACGACTCGGTCGCCGAGGTGCAGCGCACCCTGACCGAGCTCGATGATCCGCGCTTCCGGCACGTCCGCCTTGAAAAGAATGTCGGCCAGACAGGGGCCACGCGCCGCGGCCTTGCCGAGACGCGCGCGACCTTCGTCTGCTTCCTCGACTCCGACGACCTCTGGAACGAGGACTTCCTCGAACGCCACCTCGCCGCCCATCTCAACGAGACCTATGCGATCGGCTTCACCGCCTGCAACGCGCGGCTGATCGACGGCCAGGGCGCGCTGATCGCAGGCTGCGTCTACTGGTTCGGCCACGAGCGTTCGCAGGTAGACCGCGACCAGGCCTTCACGCCGATCGATCCAGCACGCGTGCCGAAGATCGACACGGCCAACGGCAAGGCCGACTGGCGCAAGCAGACGCCATACCGCCTCTACACCAAGCGCGTCGTGCACTGGGTGTGGGTCAGCACCTCATCGATGATGTTCCGGCGCTCGCTGATCGACCTCGTCTTTCCCGACGACGACGAGACCTTCCGCCTGCACATGGACTTCTACATCGTGGTCATGGCGCAGATGGTGGCGGGCTCGCTGCTGATCGACGAGCCGCTCTACTCCTACCGCCTGCATGGCCGCAACGGCGCCGCCGACAACCCCGTCCTGGGCGGACGATTGCATCTCTCCAGCCGCAACTGGGGCAACACCCATGCCGTGATGCTCGACCGCATGCTGGCGGCCATGGAACGCGACCGCGAACGCTTCATCACGGCGCTTGGCGACCGGCAATATCGCCGCATGCTGCTGCGCATGCAGGCGGCACGCGCCGCCGCGCCGATGTCGTGGATCCTCTTCCTACGAAGCCTGCTGGTCTGAAACGCGCGCTACGATGAAATCGGCAATTGCGCCGATATCGTCGCGCCGGAACCAGGGCAGAGACCTGTCGGAGGGCGGACTGTCTGAGGCGATGGCTGCGATCTTCGCATCGCCCGGCGCCAGCGGCTGCGTGTGATCGGCCCGCACCTCGATCTTGGGATGCGGCTCGCGCTTGAAGCCTTCGATGATCACCAGGTCGCAAGGCGCGAGCCTCGCCAGGACTTCCGCAAGCGTCGGTTCCGGCGTCTCGCGCATGATGGCGTAGCGTAGACCGCCGACCAGTGCGACCTCGGTAGCGCCGGCCGCACGATGACGCCAGGAATCGGTGCCGTGCTGGTCGATGTCGACGTCGTGATGAGCATGCTTGACGGTGGCGACGCGCCAGCCCCGCCGTGCGAACTCCGCGACCAGCCGCTCGACGAGCGTAGTCTTGCCGGCATTCTTCCAGCCAGTGACGCCGAAGACGCGACGACTGTTCTCGCTACTATTCACGACGCGATGATTCGATCGGCATGGGCGTAGGCAGTAAGCCGCCCCTCGCGCACGAAGGCAACCAGCGCGATGCCCGCCCGCTCGGCCGTTTCGATGGCAAGAGAGGTGGGCGCCGAAACTGCGGCAATCGCGGTCGCACCCAGTGCTGCCGCCTTCTGCACCATCTCGTAGGAGCACCGGCTGGTGACGACGACGAAGCCGCCCGGCTCCAGGGCCGCGCCTGCGGACATCCTGGCCATCAGCGCGCCGGCCAGCTTGTCGAGAGCATTGTGCCGGCCGACATCCTCGCGTACCGCGATCAGCCTGCCGTCGGGGCTTGCCCATCCCGCCGCATGGGTCGCACCGTTGACCCGGTTGAGACGCTGCTCGCCCGGCAGAGTCACCATGGCCTGTTCGATCGCCTGACGCCGCACGCTTCCCGAGGCGGTCACGACAGATACCGGCCGCAATGCCGCTTCCAGGCTATCGACACCGCACAGACCGCAGCCGGTGCGCCCGGCGAGCGTGCGTCGCCGCTTCTGCAGGCCGATCATGCGTTGAGCGGCAATCTCCAGTCGCACTTCGATGCCGTGCACGCCTGCGCTATCGCGCATGTCCTCGATGTCTATATCGTAGACTTCCGACGCCTTCTCCACGATCCGCTCGGTGAAGGAGAAGCCGCGGCCCAAATCCTCGAGATCGCAGGGCGTGGCCATCATCACGGCATGGCTGATGCCGTTGTAGACCAGCGCCACGGCGACTTCCTCGGCCACGATCTCGTCCAGCGCCTCGCTGCCATCCACGGTGAGACGGCGCGCCGTGCGATGAATCGAGCCCGGATGTGAAGCCGCTGCCGTCATGCCGCGGCCTCGATTTCGCTGAGCTTGCGCCGGACAGCTTCATCCGCCGGCGGCCCACCGGCATGGCCGAGGCCCACGAAGAAGGCGGCCCCGTCTCGCGACGTTCCGCCGGTGTCGGGCAAGCGGCGCGTCTCGGCCCATGCCGTCTCGTCGCCGAGCAGATGGGCATAACTCGACTTCCGCGAAAGCGCATCGCTTGCGCCGATTCTCATCAGCAGGATGAAAGGAGCGAAGGGTCCGGGCTCTCCGAACCGAGCGGTCAGCCAATGTTCGAAGTCGGTCTTCATCGGCCGCTCCCGGACCTAGAACTCGACCACTGGCGTGGGCGATACGTAACGCTCGAAGACCTGCAGGAAGGGCTGACCGCGCTCGGCTTCGTACCACGCTTCGAAAGCACGGAAGGCCGCAATCGGATCGGCAATAATCGGCGATTCCGCCGACTCGCCCTCTTCGGCCGGCGGCGGATGGGCCGCGGCATGGAGCGCCTCGGCGATGGGCCGCAACCAATCGATCAACGGCCTGGCCCCCTCGCCCAGCTCGGCGAGTCCGCCTTCGATCCAGCCAATGTCGCGGAACAGCGCTTCGAGCTGGCGTTCGACAGCGGCCTCGCGGTCGGGCTCCAGGGCGGCGATGCGGGCCATGTCGGCAAGGGCACTCAAGCGGCGCCACGCGAAGGCGCGGGCCTGCTCGGCCTCCCTGATCTGCACCTCGACCGCGGCCCGCACGGCACGCTCCGCAGTTTCGGCCGCAGTGCAATCCGCTTGCAGACGGGCGATCAGAGCATCGGCGGCAGCGCTCGGCATGCCCGAAGTTGACCCCAGCTTCGGGCAGCCGGCAAGTGTGCGCTGTGCGGGGCCGCTACTTCGCGGCCTTCAGCACGACCTCGGCGACGCCTGCCGCCACGTTCACGCCCGTGCTGCCTTCGACGCTAACCGGCTGCAGGGTAATCTGGCCATTGCCGCCGCCGATCAGGACGTTCGCGCCGACACCGACGCCGACCGTCGCCTGGGCGGTGCCGCCGGCATAGGTGCCCGCGAGAGCGCCCTTGGCGATGTTGCCCGGTGCAAAGACCAGCCAGACGATCTGCGAATCCTTGGTGAAGCCGATGTCGACGCCATAGCGGTTGATGGCGCCGGTGTAGCGTTCGCCGACGCCGTCGGTGCGGGCGAACAGGCAATTGAGGTCCTTCGACGAGCCGAAGACGAAGCCCATGCCACCGGCCACATTGCAGGTCAGCGAACCGACATTCGCGCCTTTCTTGCCAGCGGCGCCCGGCGTACCGGGTGCGGCAGGAGACTGCGCCTGAGTGACCATTGCCGTACCAGCCACGAGGGCCGCGACACCGACGGCCATCCATGCTGATCTGATCATGTGCAACTCCTTACTTGGTGAACGTCTACTCCTGCTTCTTCGCGCGCTCGATGGCCTCCAGGATCTCGGTGAGGCCCGCCCAATAGACGACCCCTTGCTTCTGCATTTCATGCCGGATCGTGCGGATAAGCCCCGCTTTCCGGATCATGAGATTGGCAAGAGCCATCTTGGCGTCGTCCTCGTCAGGCACAATTACCTCTACGCTGGGGCTTCAAACGATTGCCACGCAACCAGGCTTCGTCCAGGCCGCCTTGCGGCTAGTTCGGTGTGCCGAGGTTACGTGCCCTCAGAACATATCCCGTCGCCCTGAACTCGGTATCCCGCTCAATTGCCGCACTGATCCTGGGGTCGTTGTAGGGATTGCTGACCGCGATTAGCGAGTTCGTCTCGGACTGACAGCTCTGGCTGATGATGCGCGCAATCTCGGACGCACTCGAACCGCTGTTGAGATTGGCCTCCGCGTTCTTGGCAAGACAGGCGTCCCGCAAGGCATACTGGTCGTTGATCTTGGTGGCGAGGCGAGGATCCGAATAGTGCGGATACGCCCCACAGCCAGCGAGCGCCAGCAACATGACGGCAATCAAGGGACGCATCGACGGGCTCGACTCCTGCACGTGGAGAGCAATAAGGCTGCCGGAAGGCGCCGGCGCGGCGCGATTTTACGCGGTCCACCCGAGCCAGCTCAAGCACCTAACGTACGCTGGCTTCCCTCCCATGACCGCAGAGAGGCCGCGTTGCGCCGCAGGCGATCTCCTGCCGACACGTCGCATGTCAAATCCAGTCAGACGCTCCCGGCCCCAGAAGCCCCGGCAGCTTGCCCTTCAACAGCAACCGCTCCACGGCCTGCAGCGCCAGCAGACTTATAGCATCCCTCATCTCTCCCGCATCGGCCATCCGAAACGCCTCTTTCAACGGCACCTTGCGAACCACCAGTTCTTCCGAAGGTTCCGGCGAAGCCTCACCCTGAGACAAATCCCAGGCGAGGAACACCGTCGCCCGTTCGTCTGACACCGAATTGGAGAGATCGCATTCCAGCAGCTTGTGCCAGCGTTCGGCGCGAAGCCCGGTTTCTTCCCGAAGTTCGCGTGCAATCGATTGCAGCGGATCGCCATCGAGCGCGCCACCGCCTTCGGGGATTTCCCAGCTGTATTCCCTGAGAGCAAACCGATACTGCCCGACCAGGTAGGTGTTCCCCTCACGGTCGATCGGCAGCACGCCAAGCGCCAGGTTCTTGTAATGGACCGTTCCGTAGATGCCGGGCGTGCCCGACGGGGTAACGACCTCGTGGTGCACGACCTCGATCCATCGGTTGCCATACACCTCGCGCCTCGACGCGACGCTCCAGGGGCCTCTTCGCTCAATCAAGTGCATCTCCTTCGTAGCCCCTCTTCGCACGAACGAAGGCTACCAGGGGAGTCTCAGGCTCACCCGGAGCGCACGGTCGTCCGCACTGCCGTCGATCTCCTCGTCGCAGGAGACGATATCCGGCGCTGGACAGGCTGGAAGGGAATTGGCGGAAGAGAGCGGGAGTCGAACCCACCCAGGACCGGCTAACGGCCCTCTCTGGCTTTGAAGGCCAGCCGCCCCACCGGGAGCGATTCTCCTCCAAGACCGATAATTCCCCATAATATAAGGGTTGTCACGCGTCGACCGAAGGAAGCGACTCCATGTCCATCGAACTGAAGTACGTCATCGCCAACGTGTCCGATCTTGCTGCCGCGGTCGCCTTCTGGCGCGACACGGTCGGCCTGACGCTCAAGTTCCAGACACCGGAATGGGCGGAGTTCGATACTGGCACGACGCGGCTGGCGCTGCAGCCCGCCTCGCCCGCCAATCCCGCCGGCACCTGGCAGCCCGGCCTGCGCGTCGCCGACCTCGCCTCCAAGCGGGCCGAACTCGCCGCCCATGGCATCGACATCGGCGCCGAGCCGCACGAGGAGCATGGGTTTCTCCTGTCCCTGTTCACCGGGCCCGACGGCGCCAAGGCCAGCCTGAGCGGCCCCGCGCCCAAGCCGCAGACCTAATCGGCCGTCGCTGGGCCTGCCGTCGCCGAAGTCGTCGTTGCCGGCTCGGTCGTCACCGGCCCGTAGCGGCCGAGTTTCTGCGGCACGGTGCGCCTGAGGTCGCCACGGCGCACGGTGATGCCCTGGCGGTCGAAGAATTCGAGAATCTGAATCGCAACCTTGCGGCCGTTGTCGAGCTTGTCGCGGAACTCGGCGGCGGTGAAATCGTGGCCGAAGGCATGGGCGATGCCGATCATCTCGGCAACGGTCGGCCGCAGGAAATAATGATCTGGCGCCAGTTCGACGACCCGGCCAAGCTTGCCCAGACGCTGCAGCAGCTTTCGGACATCCGGCTCCGGCGCGCCATAGGCCTGGGCGAAGTCGCGCACGCGCGGCGGCTTGAAGCGGTCGCGCGCCATCTCCGCCGAAATCTTCTTCCAGAGCGCTTCGTCGCGCGCCCCCAGCACCAGCGAATGGCCGGGCAGCCGCAGGAAGGGACCGTCGACCACGACCGTCTTGGCGCGGACTTCCTGATCGAGCAGCACCTGGAAAACCGGCGCCGGCCAACGCTGCTTGAGGGCGACCCGCAGGCGCTCCGCCTGAAGACCCGGCGCATCGGGTTTGCTCTCGTGGAAGGCTTTCAGCGTGTCGACAATATCTTGCCTCGCCCGAGCCAGCGTCGTGGCGAGGAAGCCGAAGCCCGCGAGGCCCACGCCTTCGGCAGCCTGCAGCAGCTTCTCGACCTCGGCCGGGCGCAGGTTGCGCGACTGGCCAAAGCGTGCGAGGTCGACATGGCTGGCATCCAGCCGCAGCAGTCGGGCAAGCGCTTCGCCATCGGCTTCGCCAAGGGCGCCGAGCTGCGCCAGACGGCGCTCGGCGCGCCGATTGCGCGGCGGACCGAAAGGATCGATCACCATCGCACCGGCAATCGTGCGCGTAGCGGAGGGATCGCGCAGGATCACGCGGTCGCCGGCAAGCGCTCCCACCTTCTCTTCAAGGACGAGCTGCGCCAATGCCGTGCCGCCCGGCGCGAGCTTCTCGCCTTCGAGAAGGGCAACGCGTCCCATGACATGGGCGGCGCCCAAATGGACATGAACCGGCGACCAGTGCTTCAGCGGCTGGGCTTCCGAGGCCAGCAGGTTGAGCCGCACGTCGATCCTGTCGGTCGGCGCATGCAGCTCCGGGCTCACCACCCAGTCGCCGCGCCGGATTGCCTCCCTGGACAGGCGCGCGCCCGTAAGATTGAGCGCGCAGCGCTCGCCGGCCCGGCCGATCTCGGCGGGCCGGTTCTGCGCATGGAGCGAGCGCACGCGCGCCTCCAGTCCCGACGGTGTCAGCAGCAGACGGTCGTCGACCTTGATCTCACCGGCATGGACAGTACCCGTCACCACGACACCCGCGCCCGAGAGCACAAAGCAGCGGTCGACTGCCAAGCGCGCAAAGCCCGAGGCGCCCTTGCCGCTTTCACCGAAAGCCAGGAGCTTTGCCTTCAGTTCGTCGACGCCCTGCCCGGTCAGCGCCGAAACGGGGATGATTTCCGCGCCGGCCAGCGACGTCGACGACAGCAGGGTCTCGACTTCGGCCATGCGGTCGAGGATCTGATCGTCGTCGGCGAGATCTGCCTTGGTCAGGGCAACGATTCCGCGATCGAGGCCGAGCAGGTCGACGATCTGCAGATGTTCGACGGTCTGCGGCTTGATGCCTTCGACCGCCGATACGACCAGCAGGGCCGCATCGATGCCGGTGGCACCGGCCAGCATGTTGTGCACGAAGCGCTCGTGGCCCGGCACATCGACGAAGCCGAGTTGATGGCCACTGCCGAGATCGCTGTAGGCGTAGCCGAGATCGATGGTGATGCCGCGCGCCTTCTCTTCCTTGAGGCGATCGGCGTCGACGCCGGTCAATGCCTTCACCAGCGCCGTCTTGCCATGATCGATATGGCCTGCGGTCCCGACAATCATGGCAGCTTCTCCGCGGCGCGGCGTTCGGCTTCGGTATGTTGCGCCGGCTTGGCGGCATGGCCTCGTGCACCCGCATCGTCATGCAGGGCGGCCTTTTCGCAGCGATCGAGGAGTTTAGCCAGCCAGGCCATCGAGCTTGTCCAGTTGCGCGGCAAAAGCTGCTTCATCGTCCAAAGTGCGCAGGTCGAAGAAGAGCGTAGCGTCCGCGATGCGGCCGATCACCGGGATGGGCAGCGCACGAAAGGCATCGGCAATCTTGTCGAGGCCCTTGCCGCGGACAGCGAGCGCAAACGACGGCAAAAGATCGACCGGCAGCGCCCCGGAACCGATCTGCCCGCGTACCTCTGCAATCGAGGTCTGCAGGCCGGCGAGCGCACGCGCGAAGGCAGGCAGCAGGCGTTCGGCCTGCGCCCTGATCTGCTCGGCAGGACGCGCCAGCGCACGAATCGTCGGCAGGCGCTCGACGAGCCGTGCCGGGTCGGCATAGAGCCGCAACGTCGCCTCAAGCGCCGCCAGCCGCACCTTGTCGAGGCGCAGCGCCCGCTTCAGCGGATGGCGTGCGATGCGCTCGATCAGGGCGCGACGGCCGACCAGCAGCCCCGCCTGCGGCCCGCCCAGCAGCTTGTCGCCGGAGAAGGTCACGACATCGACCCCCGCTTCGATCGCCTCGCGCGCCGTGGGTTCGTGCGGCAGGCCCCAAGTGTCGAGATCGGCCAGAGTCCCGCTGCCGAGATCCTCGATCAGGGACAGGCCCCTTTCGCGCGCCAGCGGCACCAGCTCCGTCGCAGCGACCGACTTGGTGAAGCCCTGGATCGCATAGTTCGACGGATGGACCTTCATGATGGCAGCCGTGTCCGGACCGATGGCCGCCGCATAGTCCTTCAGATGCGTGCGATTGGTCGTCCCGACCTCGACCAGCCGGCAGCCGGCATGCGCCATGATGTCGGGAATACGGAAAGCCCCGCCGATCTCTATCAGCTCGCCGCGCGAGACGATGACTTCGCGGCCGGCAGCCAGAGCGCCCAGCGTCAACAGAACGGCGGCCGCGTTGTTGTTGACCGCGGTCGCCGCTTCCGCGCCGGTGAGGCGGCAGAGCCAGGGCGCGACATGCTGGTCGCGCTCGCCGCGCGCACCGCCGCCAAGGTCGTATTCCAGAGTGGTCGGCGAACGCATCGCCTCGACGGCCGCCGCGATCGCTTCTTCGGCAAGCACGGCTCGGCCGAGATTGGTGTGCAGCACCGTACCTGTGAGGTTGAAGACCCGGCGCTGCGATGGCTGCATCAGGCCGGCAAGGCGGTCAGCGCACCAGCGTGCGCAGGCCAGCTCGTCGGCGACATCGGGCGTGCCACGCTTGGCCTCAACCCAGGCACGCAACGCTTCGACGACCAGGGGACGGCCTGCCCCCTCGACCAGCGACGCAAGGGCCGGCCAGCCAGCCATGCGGTCGATTGACGGGGGACGATTCTCGGGGGCGCCTTGGGCGCGGTCGGCACGCGACACGGATTTTCCTCGACATTGCTTGGCCGGAACGGGCGTCCGGCATCGTCGAAGATGGCCCAGCACGGGCCGCCGATCAATCCGCCTCGGCCGCATTCATGATGCCCAACCCGAAGGGATTGGGCACGCGGGAGCTTCCTCGGTGGCTAAGGCTTCTTCTGGAGCCCCCAGGTCTCCGCAAGCAATTCGCCTATACGGGCTGCGAGGATCCGGTTGCCGGGACTTTCGCCATCGTCCGACCGCACGACGTGGATGTGGTCCGCGTAGATCGTGCCTTTCTGGTCGGCGAACACATCGGCCAGATTGTAGATCGGCAGGCCGCGCTCGCGCAGCGTCATCATGCCTGCCGTCATCCGGGCATAGATATCGCGATAGCCCAGATCGCCGACCACCCGCTTCTCTTCCTCGGTCAGCTCCTTGGCGATGGCCGGCGCCGGCTGCAGGAAGAAGGCCGACTTCACATTGTTGTCGCGCGCCACGGCATCGGTCGCTCGCCAGTACTTCTGGAACAGGCTGAGCTGAACCTCGAAAGCTTTCGGAACGTTGGCCCGAATATCGTCGGGCATGTGGAAGATGCTGTTCAGCGTCGTCTTCTTGCTCGACTTGAAGATGTCCTTGCCCTTGGCTGCCTGTTCGATGCCGCGCACGATCATATAGGCGGCGTGCGAACGGCCGAGGATCGGATTGAGCGCGAGCGAGCCTGCGATGCGGCCCATCACCCAGCCGATCGCCGCATCGCCGAAATTCTCGTCGGCCACGAAGGGATTGACGTCGATGAAGTTGCTGAGCGGGCGCTCCAGGCGCTCCTCGGCACCAGGCCAGAAGAAGTAATGTTCGTTGAAGCCGCCCAGCACGGCCACCGCATCGACCGAGGAGGCATAGAGCGAGAACAGGATGAAGGGCTGCGGCTCCTTCCAGGCACCGTCACCGCCGTTCAGCACCAGGAACGGCTTGCCGTTGGGGCTGACGTACTTCTTGTTCAGCTCTTCTTCGAGATAGCGCGGTGCCGGCGGCTTTCCGTTCTGCCCGAGCTGCGAGGCCACCGACCCGCCGGTGAGAAGCACGACGTAGCGGTCGGCAATTTTGACCGTGGGATAGTCCGGACCATAGAGGCCGACATTGTTGACCCACGACTGGCCGCAAGGCGGGTTCGCGTGGTGGACAAACCCGACATAGGGATGAGGAAACAGCGTATCGACGTAGCGGCAGGACGTCCCCTTGGTAGCGTCGCGCACGTAGGTGTTCTGCGTGCGCTCGAACAGCTCCGCTGCCGGCGTATAGCGGCCGTCCTCGACATAGAGCCACGCAATCGCCGTGACTTCGAGGACGGCAAGCGCAAAGACGATGCCGACGAGGGTGCTGATCCAGCCGAAGATGCGCTGCTTCATCTCTACGTCTTCACTTCTTCAGGTCATCACTTCCTGGCGTTCTGGATGGCCAGCCAGACGCGGTGCGGACTTGCCGGCATCTCGATGTTGCGCACACCGAGCGGCCACAGCGCATCCATGATCGCATTCATGACCGTGGGCGTGGAACCCACAGTTCCCGACTCACCGACACCCTTGGCGCCGACCGGATTGGTCTTGGCCGGCACGCTGTCGTCCAGCGTGTTGCTGAACGTCGGGAAGGTATCGGCACGCGGCATGGCATAGTCCATGAACGAGCCCGTGATGAGCTGACCAGTCTCGCGGTCGTAGACATTCTCTTCGAGCAGCGCCTGACCGATGCCCTGGGCGCAACCGCCGTGGATCTGGCCAAAGACGATCGGACGGTGCAGCGGCTTGCCCACGTCGTCGACCGTCGTGTAGCGCTTCAGCTCGACCCGGCCGGTATCGGGATCGATCTCGACCTCGCCGACATGCGCGCCGTTCGGCCAAGCGATACCGTCGACCGTGTTCACATTCTCGATGAAGATGCGCTTGTCGGGCTGGCGGGCTGCCAGTTCACCGAGGCCAATGGTCCGGTCGGTGCCGGCGATGGTGAAGCGGCCCGCGGCATAGACGATGTCGGCCGTGGCAGCCTCCAGGGCGTCGGCCGCCAGCTCCTTGCCCTTGTCGACCAGCTTCTCGCTGCCCGTCAGGACGGCTGAGCCGCCGATATAGGCCGAACGCGAGCCCATCGAGCCGACGCCACCGACGCGATCGGAATCGCCCATGGCGATCTCGATCTTGGACGGATCGATGCCGAGCAGTTCGGACGCGAGCTGCGTGAAGCTGGTCTGCAGCCCCTGCCCCATGCCCTGGGTGCCCATCCAGATCGTGACCTTGCCGTCTTCCTTGACCTCGTAATGCGCCATCTCGTTCATGACGTTGGCCGAGGTCCACTCGACATAAGAGGCGAGCCCACGGCCATAGAGCTTGCCGCGCTTCTCGGCTTCGGCCTTGCGGGCCTCGAAGCCCTTCCAGTCGGAGGCTTCCAAGGTCTTGGTCAGGAACAGGTCGAAGTCGCCGGAGTCGTACTTCTCGCCCATCGCCGTCGTATAGGGCATCTGCGAGGGCTTCACGAAGTTGCGCCGCCGCAGTTCGGCCGGATCCATGCCGATCTGGCGCGCCGCCGTGTCCATCAGGCGTTCGAGGTTCAGGATGCACTCGGGCCGGCCCGCGCCACGATAGGCGCCGATGGTCGCCGAGTTGGTGATCACGGCGTTGAGCTTCAGGTCGACGACAGGAATGTCGTAGGTGCCGGTCGTCACCTTGGGGCCGACGAACAGCGGGATCACGACGCCGGCGCGCGCCGGATAGGCGCCGATATTGGCGAAGGCTTCCATGCGGAGCGCCAGGATGCGGCCCTCTTTATCCAGAGCCAGCGAAGCCTTGTGGAGCTGGTCGCGGCCGGCCGTGGTCGCCGCGAATTCCTCGCTGCGCTCGGCCCGCCACTTCACCGGGCGCTTCAGCACCTTGGCCGCCCACACCGCCACGGATTCGTCGGGCTGAATGCCGACCTTCATGCCGAAGCCGCCACCGATGTCGCGCACCAGCACGCGGATCTTGTCCTTCGGCATCTTCAGCACGACGTCGGCCAGCGTGTCGCGCGTCACCGACGGGTTCTGGCTGCCGATATGGACGATCAGGCGATCACCTTCCCACTCCGCCATCACGGCGCGCGGCTCCATCGCGTTCACGATCAGGCGCTGATGCATGATGTCGAGCGAGACGATATGCGCGGCCGCCTTGAACGCCTCGTCGGCCTTGGCGGCATCGCCGAAACGGTTGAAGCCGACCAGGTTGCCGGGGGCACCCTGCCAGACCTGCGGCGCGCCGGGCTTCAGCGCATCCTCGATGGTCGAGACCGAGGGCAGAGGATCGTAGTCGACTTCGACCAGTTCGACGGCATCCTGTGCCTGACCGTGAGTCTCGGCCACGATCGCCACCACCGCTTCGCCGACATAGCGCACGACCTCGTGCGCCAGCGACCGGCGCGGCGTCATCTCGGGCTTGCTGCCGTCGGCATTGGGGAACATCGCGGGGAAGGAGAAATCACCCACGCCTTCCTTGGCCATATCCTCCCAAGTGAAGACAGCGATCACGCCGGGCGCCTTCCGGGCCTCCGCCGTGTCGATCCGGGTGATTTCTGCATGGGCATGCGGAGAACGGACCAGCACCACATGGGCCTGGTTCGTGCGGACGAGATTGTCGGTGAAACCACCAGTTCCGGTCAGCAGCCGGTCGTCTTCTACACGCTTGATGTACTGAGCCTTGCCGAACACCGCCATACGCCGCTCCTGTCGCTCTCCGCCCCTGGTTCGGGCCGGACTATAGCGACGGGGTTGCGGCCGACAAGCGCGTCCTCAATGCCGCAGGCTGGGCATTTCCGGCAGGGTCACGATGCGGATGCCCGCCGTCTCCAGACCCTCGCGGACGGCCTTCGAGACCGTCACGGCGGTCGGGCCGTCGCCGTGGACGCAGATCGAATCGACCTGGCAGGGGATGCGCTTGCCCGAGGTCGAGTAGATCGCCTGCTCATCGACCATGCGCCGGACATGGGCCACCGCCTGGGCGGGGTCCTTGATCATGGCGTTGGCTTCCTTGCGCGGCGTCAGAAAGCCCGCGTCAGTGTAGGTCCGGTCGGCGAAGACCTCTTCGGCAACCCGCAGCCCGAGCTTGCGCGCCGCCTTGCCCTGCTCGGTATTCGCCTGAGCCAGGAAGATAAGGTCGCGGTCGACCGCCCTGGTGGCGCGGGCGATGGCCTCCGACATCTCGGCGCTCTCGGCCGACATGTTGCCCATCATGCCGTGCGGCTTGATGTGCGTGACCTTCATGCCGTGCAGCGCCGAAATCGCCTGCAGTGCCCCCAGCTGGTAGGCGATGTTTGCCTCCAGCTCCTTGACCGTAAGGTTGATCACCCGCCGTCCGAACCCCTGCAGGTCGGCGAAGCCGGGATGGGCCCCGACCGAGACGCCGTTCGCCGCGCAGAGCTTCACCGTGTCCATCATCACGGTGGGATCGCTGGCGTGGAAACCGCAGGCGACGTTGGCCGACTTCACGATTTTCAGGACTTCGACGTCGTTGCCCATCACCCAGGGACCGAAGCTCTCGCCGAGGTCGGAGTTGATGTTCACGTGTCTGGCGTTGGTGGCGGCCATGGGAGACTCCTCAGATCGAAGCCGTTATCCTAGCAGATGTGAGCGTACGGTATTTATCCTGCGGTGACACCGCCTTCACTGTCGAATTCGGCAACGAGATCTCCCCGGAGATCAACGGACATGTGATGGCGCTGCATACCGCCATCGTGCAGGCGCGGGACGCCGGCGAGATCACCGGGGTCGTCGAGACGGTGCCGACCATGCGGTCCCTCATGGTGACCTACGATCCGCTGGCGACGTCGCGCGCCGAGCTGCAGCCGCAGGTCGACGCCCTGGTTGCCCGCGGTCTGCCCGCCGGCATGAAGAGCCGTCAGGTTACCGTCCCCTGCTGCTACGACGATCCCGAGTTTGCGCCCGACCTCGCGGAGGTGGCCGAACGCACCAAGAAGACGCCCGACCAGGTGATTGCCGATCACCTTGCCTCGCCCTTCAAGGTCTATGTGCTGGGGTTCATGCCAGGGCTGGCCTATGTCGCGGGGCTCGAATCCTCCCTCTTCCTGCCGCGCCGGTCGCAGCCGCGCGTACGCGTGCCGCGTTCCTCCGTGGCCATCGCCATGGACATGACCACGATCTACCCGTTTGAAAGCCCCGGTGGCTGGCACCTGATCGGCCGCACGCCGCTCTGGATGTTCGACAAGCGCCGCGAGCAGCCGGTCTTCCTGGCTCCGGGCGATTCGCTTTCCTTCCAGCGCATCGACCGCAAGGCCTACGATCGCATCGCCCGGGAGGTCGAAGCCGGCTCCTTCGACTGGTCCAGCCTGGTGAAGAGCAAATGACCGTCGCTCTGAAAGTGGTGCGAGCCGGCCTGTTCGACACCCTGCAGGATCTGGGCCGCATAGGCTTCATGGCGCTGGGCATGCCGACCGCGGGCGCCATGGACCGGATCGGGCTCACGCTTGCCAATGTACTGGCAGGCAACCCCGCCTCCAGCGCAGGACTGGAGATCGGCGTCATGGGCCCCGACCTGCTGGTCGAAGCCGACAGCGTGCGCGTGGCACTGGTCGGGCCTCTGTCGCCCTCTCTGATCGAAGGTCCCGATGCGCCGCCGAAACCGCTGGAAAGCGACCGCAGCCATCTGCTGAAGCGCGGCCAGATCCTGCGCGTCGGCATGGTCGAGGGGTCGAGCACAGCCTATCTCACGGTGGCCGGCGGCTTCGCCTTGCCGCCCTTCATGGGCAGCCTCTCGACCTATTCGCGGGCCGGCATCGGCGGTTTCGACGGCCGCAAGCTCGCAGCCGGTGATGCCCTGCCGCTCGCGCGCGACACCGCGCCAGGCGGCGACGAGCGCAAGCTCGGACAGGCGTTCGACTATGGCAGCGGCCCGATCCGCGTCGTCTGGGGGCCGCAGGAGGACTATTTCTCCAAAGCCGGCCGGCGGACCTTCGTCGAAGCCGAGTACCGTGTTTCCAAGGAAGCGGACCGCATGGGCATCCGCTTCGAGGGTCCGGTGATCGAACATGCCGTGGCCGTCGACAAGGGCGGTGCCGACATCATCTCCGACGGCATCGGCCCCGGCGCGATCCAGGTGCCGGGCGCCGGCCTGCCTATCGTCCTGCTGGCCGACCGCCAGACCGTGGGCGGCTATCCGAAGATTGCCACCGTGGCCTCGGTCGACCTGCCCCGGCTCGGGCGCCTGCTGCCGGGCCAGGCGGTCCGCTTCGCGGCCGTCACCGTCGAAGAGGCCGAGAAACTTCGGCGCGACCAGGAAGCGCGTCTGCAACGCGCCATCGCCGGGCTCGTCGTCGCTCGCCCGGCCGGCGGCATCGACCTCGTGAAACTCTACGAGGAGAACCTGATCGGCGGCGTGATCTACGACCGTCTGTCGGACTGATCATTCCGGCGCGACCATATTTCGAGCCGGTCGAGAATGAAGACCAGCTCCTTGCCTGCAGGTGACAGCGCGTAGGTCACGCTACGCGGGAAGGTAGCAACCGGCGAACGTCGGATCAGGCGGCGCCTCTCCAGGCCGCTCAGCCGCTCCGACAGCACCTTTGGCGCAATGCCCGGCAGAAGCACTGCCAGCTCGCCGTGCCGTTTAGCGCCTCCCTGCAGGTGCCAGAGAACGAGCGCATTCCATCTGTGACCGAGGAAGGCGAGCCATGCCTCCACCGGACACTCGACCGGCCGACGCCGTGCCGGCGGGTCGAGGGGCACCTTGTTCATCGCCGCTCCGGCTGCCATGCCTGCAGTCCTTCCCGTTTGGTTAGCTCCGATCGGACGTGGTTACTCACGGCTCGACCAGCAAGGAAGCCATCATGACCGTCACCGATCCGCACCAGATGAACGAAGCCTCGGCTGGAGGCTGTAAGTAGCTCGTGATGGTCGCAAACTCCGCGTCGCTCACGACATACTGTTGCAGATTTCCCAGCGACGATCTTGCCGCAAATCACATGCAGGATTGGATCCTGAACGGCCATTGGTCACATCCCGGTATTGCCGCCGCGTTTCGTCCATCGGCCCGGCGAGCCCGCAAGCGCTGCTTTCACCATAGCGACCGACCGGCGCCGTTTGCTACGAACATCGGAACGACAAACGAAGGGAATGCAGGACATGAGCTGGCAACCCGAAATGGACGAGCTGCGGCGGCGTCAGGAAATGACGAAGCGCATGGGTGGAGCCGACAAGGTGAAACGCCAGCACGACGGCGGCCGCCTGACCGTGCGCGAGCGCATCGACCGGCTGGTCGACGGCGGTTCCTTCCGGGAGATCGGCAGCATCGCCGGCAAGGCCGAATATGACGGCCGCAACGACCTCGTCGACCTCATGCCTGCCAACGCCGTCATGGGCCGCGCCCGGATCGACGGCCGCCCGGTGGCCGTCACAGGCGACGATTTCACCGTGCGCGGCGGCTCGGCCGACGCCACCATCAAGGAAAAGGACATCTTCATCGAGCGCTTCGCCAACCAGTATCGTGTGCCGCTGGTGCGCATGATCGAAGGATCGGGCGGCGGCGGCTCCGTGAAGACCATCGAGACCACGGGCCGTGCCAACGTGCCGGGCGTGCGCGGCTGGGAATGGGTCGTCCGGAACATGGGCACGGTACCGACGGTCGGCCTGGGCTTGGGCTCGGTCGCCGGGCTCGGCGCTGCGCGGCTTGCCGCCACGCACTACTCCGTGATGGTCAAGGAAGTGTCGGCGATGTTCGTTGCCGGGCCGCCGGTCGTGAACCGGCTGAGCCCCAAGCAGTTCGACAAGCAGGAGCTGGGCGGCTGGGAAATCCAGCTGCGCGCCGGCGCGATCGACGAAGCTGCCGACAGCGAGGATGAAGCCTTCGCCTTCGCCCGCCGCTTCCTGTCCTACATGCCGTCTTCCGTCTACGAGACGGCGGCACGCGGCCCCCAGACCGACGATCCCAAGCGTCGCGAGGAGTCGCTGTTCGAGGCCATCCCGCGCGACATCCGCAAGGTCTATCGCATCCGTCCGATCGTCGAGAAGATCGTCGACCAGGGCAGCTTCTTCGAAATGGGCAAGCTCTACGGCCGTTCGGTCGTCACAGGCCTCGCCCGCGTCGACGGCTGGCCGGTCGCCGTGATGGCCAGCGACCCGATGTTCTATGGCGGCGGCTGGACGGCCGATGCCTGCCAGAAGGTCGCGCGCTTCGTCGATCTCGCCGAGACCTTCCATTTGCCGGTCGTCTATTTCTGCGATTGCCCCGGCTTCCTGATCGGCCTCGAAGCCGAGAAGAGCGGCGTGATCCGCCAGGGCGTGCGCACCATGTCGGCAATGTTCCAGTCGACCGTACCCTGGTGCACCTTCATCATCCGCAACGCCTTCGGCGTGGCCGGCGCGGCCCATCAGAACGGCTCGCGGCTCAACTGGCGCTATGCCTGGCCGTCGGGTCGCTGGGGCTCGCTGCCGCTCGAAGGCGGCATCGAAGCCGCCTATCGCGCCGACCTCGACGCGGCACCCGACCGCAAGGCCAAGATGGAGGAGATCGAGGACCGGCTGAACAAGCTGCGGTCGCCATTCCGCAGCGCCGAATCCTTCTGGATCGAGGAGATCATCGACCCGCGCGACACCCGTCAGGTGCTGTGCGAGTTCGTCGAACTGGCCGCGCCGGTGCGCGGATCGGGCCGCTCTTCGATGTGGATGCGGCCTTAGGGCGACGCCTCAGTCGCGCCAGACGAAGGGGCCGAGCGGATAGGGTTCGGCCGGCGGGAACGGCTGCCAGCCGTCGAAGTCCTTGGGAGGCGCGATGATGCCGTCGCCGCGCTTCGAGCGCAGGACGAGGCTCTGGCTGGGCAAGATCCACGGCTCGACGAGCGTCTCCAGTGGCCGCTTGGCAAGCGGCGTGCTCTCGTAGGGAATGACCCCATTCTGCTGGCGCACGATCGTCTGGACGGTCTGGAGATAGTTGCGCCATTCCAGGGTGAGGAACATGTCGGACGGCACCACGGCCAGCATAATCAGCCAGCCGAAGGCCATCAGTCGCCGTGCCGCCGCCGGCTGGCGCAGCGTGCGGAACACGGCGATCCTGTCGGCCAGCGGCGACTTGTAGATCCAGATGAGCACCGCGACGGTCGCGACCACGAGACCGGCAATGCTGCGCGCCACGTACTGCGACTTGGCGTGCGGCCGCACCAGTGTGTCGGTAAGAGATAGAAGCGGCGAGAGGACCAGCACGACCAGGAAGAAGCCGGCGAACAGATAAGGCCTTGGCGTAGCCAGATCAGCCGGGCGGACGATCGCCCAGACGACGATCACGAGCGCCGCCAGCATGGTCAGATCGAACTGCACGTTCTGCCAGGCATTGAGGACGGTCGCTGCCGTCTTGCTGAGATGGTCCTGGGAGAACGGGTAGATCAGCGAGTCGGCAGCCACCACCATGCCGCCCAAAAACAACAGGGTGGCAAGGACGTGCAACGTGGTCGCGAACCGCGGACGCTCCGGGGCACGATGGATGCACCAGGCGATCATCAGGGCGACCAGCGGGCCGCAATAGATCATCACCTCGTAGGTCCGGAAGCTCAGAACGCCAGCCGCCACGAGAAATGCGCCGTCGGTGACGGTCAGCCTTTCTGCCGTCATCAATCTCGCCGTGACGGCAATGACGACCGCGAACGCCGTGTTGTATTCGCCGACGATGAAGAAGGACGTCGTCATGAAGACAATGCCGATCACGGCCAGGACAGCGCCCAGCACAACCGGGTCGTGCCGCACCCGCGTCAGCGCGACGTGGTAGAAGGCCGTCGGCAGCGCAAGCAGGCCCAGCGACAGGAGCTTGGCCAGCAGATGGAGGTCCGTGACCCCCAGAAAGAGCGCGATGATGGCAGGAAACTGCCCCAGCACCATTGCGTAGAGCCGCGGTCCGTAGAAGTCGAAGAACCATTCGCGACGCGCAATCTGCACGAGGAATGCCGATCCGTCGACAAACAGGCCCCGGCTTTCCCAGCTATGCCAAAGCACCAGGATCCAGAGCAGACCGACAGTGGTCCTGTAGGCAATTGTAGTTGTTGGCATTTTCCGATGTTGGCGGCTCTACAGGACGGTTGCAGCAGGTGCAAGCGTTGACGGCTTGCGGCGTCGAGAGGGCGCTGTTAGCAAGGCGCCGCACACGAGGACCGACGATGCTCACTTGGGAGAAAATCGACGCAATTCCGGGCTGGTTCATGTTCCAGTCCTATTGCGTCTGGCGCGCCCTGCTCGATCAGCAGGCCGGCACGACCGGCGACCTGTTCGAAATCGGCGTGTGGCGTGGCCGCTCGGCGTCGGTCCTGGCCTCCTATCGGAAGGGCAACGAGAAGCTCTATCTGTGCGACCTCAGGCTCGACGAGCCGGCGGTGCGCCGCTCGATCGAATCCGTGGGGACGAAGCCCGAGAACATCGTGCCGCTCTCCGGTCCCTCGGCCGACCTGCCGGCGAAGCTCGACCTGCAGGCGATGCACCAGACGGTGCGCTGGTTCCATATCGACGGCGAGCACACCGGCACGGCGGTCTATCGCGAACTCGAATTCGCCAACCGCATCGTCAACACCGACGGCATCGTCGTGATCGACGACTTCTTCTCGCCGCGCTATCCGGCCAACACCACGGAAGTGATCCGCTATCTCGAGAAGAACCCCTTCCATTTCCGCCTGCTCGCCGTCGGCTTCAACAAGGGCTATCTCTGCCGCCCCGAGAGCCTGCCGCGCTACATGGACTTCATGGCCTCGGGCATGTCGCGTGCCCTCTCGGGCTACGGCGCCAAGACCACCATCTTCAAGACGACCGGACCGTGGGATACCGATGCAGTCGGCATCACAGACTATGTCGACGATGCTGGCGCCATCGCCGGCCCGGACAACGAGCCGCAACGCTGGCACATGATGCGGACCCGCCATGTCTGGGGGCCCCTGCGCCACCTGCAGAATGGCTGGCGGATGCTGCGGGCCAGGAACTAGGCCGGCTTCGCAATCCTCATCTGTTCCTCGAGATCGTCGGCGATGAAGTTGCGGACGACCTCGTCGAGGTCCTGGTCGGTCTCGAAGCCGAGCCTGCGCGAGCGCGCCGAATCGATACCCTGAGGCCAGCCGTCGCAGATCTTCTGAATCGCAGGATCGTGCTGCCACACCACCTTGCCGACCTTGCGGTTGCCGGCATGGCGGCCGACCGCCTGTTCGAGATCCCTGGCCGTGACGTTGATGCCGTTCAGCAGCAGGGTGCGGCCGGGACCGAAGGCGTCGGGCGGGAGATCATGCAGGCGCATAAAGGCATCCACCGTCTTGCGCGGGCTCAGCACCACCATGACCGTCTCGGGCGTCACCGGGCAGACCACATCGACGCCCGTCAGGGGCTCGCGCACGACCGAGCTTGCCCAGGTCGAAGCCGCCTTGTTGGGCAGGCCGGTGCGCACGCAGATGGTCGGCAGCCGCACCGACGTGCCGCGCAGGAAGCCCTTGCGAGTGTAGTCGCGTACCAGAAATTCGCCGATCGACTTCTGTGATCCGTACGAAGTTTGCGGCGTCAGCGGCGTGTCGTCGGTGACCGCGGGAGGCAGGTCACCGCCAAAGGCCGCCAGCGAGCTCGTGAAGACGACGCGCGGATTGGTCCCGAGCGCACGGCAGGCCTCGAGCACGTTGCGCGTACCGTCGAGATTGACCCGGTAACCCAGGTCGAAATCGGCCTCGGCGCCGGCGCTGACGACTGCGGCAAAATGGAACACCGTGGCTGCACCCTGCATGATCGACTGCACCGTGGCGAAATTCGAGATGTCGCCGTCCAGTGCCTTGACGCGGGGATCGTCGAGACCGGGTCCGCTCGCCCTCGCGACGTCGAACAGCAGCAGCTCGCTCACCTTTTCTGGCCGCCCCGAGGGGCCCGCTATCTCGCCCTGCTGCAGGATTCGCCGGGCCAGCTTCTTGCCGAGGAAGCCTGCGCCGCCGGTGATTACCACCTTCATGTCGTTTCATCCCGATGTCGGTCTCAGTCGACGAAAGTGTGCACAGATCGCTACTCGCAGTCTATGTTTGCGGGCAATGGCAGGGCCCAGTGAAATCTTCGCGTTCAAGGATGCGCTCATCATCCTGGGCACCGCAGCCGTCGTGGCGCCGGTTGTTCAACGTCTCAAAATCAGCCCCGTTCTCGGATTCCTGGTTGTCGGCGCCGCGCTCGGCCCCTTCGGCCTTGGCCGGCTGGCCGAACATTCCCGGGCAATTGCCTGGCTGACGGTGACCGGCGAACGGCAAATCGCCTTCATCGCCGACCTCGGCATCGTCTTCCTGCTCTTCTTCATTGGCCTCGAGCTTTCGATGCGCCGTCTGATCACCATGCGCCGACTGGTGTTCGGCCTGGGCGGTCTGCAGTGCTTCATCTCGACCCTGGTCATCAGCCTGGCTGCCCTGTGGCTCGGCCAACCACCGGACGCCGCCCTGATAATCGGCGCCTGCCTCGCGCTCTCCTCGACGGCGATCGTGATGGAGCTGTTGTCCGGCCAACGACGCATGACGTCGACCACCGGACGAACGAGCTTCGCGATCCTGCTGGCGCAGGACCTTGCTGTCGTGCCCCTCCTTTTCCTGATCAGTGCGTTGGGCGGGCACTCGGAAGGTCATGTGATCCAGGGCGTCGTCATTGCCCTGTTCGAGGCCGTGCTGGCCGTCGGCATCATCGCCCTGGTCGGACGGGTGGTCCTGAAGCCGCTGTTTCGCCTCGCCGCCTCGACAGACAATCCGGAATTCTTCATGGCGGCGACCCTGCTGATCGCCGTCGGCTCGGGAGTCATTGCCGCCTATGCCGGCCTGTCGATGGCGCTCGGGGCCTTCATCGCCGGGCTTCTCCTTGCCGAAACTGAGTATCGCCGCGCCGTCGAGGCGATGATCGACCCGTTCCGTGGCCTGCTGCTCGGAGTCTTCTTCTTCTCGGTCGGCATGCACATCGACCTGAGCTTCATCTGGCGCGAGCCGCTTCTCGTGGTCGGCGGCTTCGTGGCCATGATGGTGGCGAAGTCGGTCCTGCTGGCCCCGCTCTGCCGGCTGTTCGGCGTCCCCTGGGCGGCAAGCGTGGAAACCAGCCTGCTGCTGGCCCCGGGCGGCGAGTTCGCCTTCATCGGCATCGGGCTCGCCACGACCTATGGCCTGATCGACGGCGGTGTGTCGGCCGGCCTTCTGGCCGTCGTGTCGCTGACCATGGCCACCCTGCCTTTTGTTTCCCTGTTTGCCCACCGGGCCGCCCAGCGTATGGCCGACGGCATCGCCAGCGAAGCGCCCGCGATCGCGCTGCCGCCGGACGATCATGCCCGGCGTGTGATCGTCGTGGGCCACGGTAGGGTCGGACAGCTTGTCTGCGACATGCTCGACAAGCACGAGATCGCCTATGTCGCCGCCGACCGCGACGCGCCGCGGGTCGAGCGCTGGCGCAAGCTCGGCCGCCCCGTCTATTTCGGTGACGCCTCCAATCCGCTGTTCCTGCAACGCTGCGGCATCGACGAGGCAACGGGCGTGATCGTCACTATCGATACCGCCGCTGTAGACGACGTGGTCCGTGCCGTACGCATGCGTCGACCCGACGTGATGATCGTGGCGCGCGCTCACGACGCCCAGCACGCCCGGCATCTCTACACGCTCGCTGTCACCGACACGGTGCCGGAGACCATCGAGGCCAGCCTTCAGCTGGCGGAATCTGCCCTGGTCGGCCTCGGCGTACCGATGGGCCTGGTCATCGCCTCCATCCACGAGCGCCGCGAGCTGGTGAGGCACGAGCTGCAGGCGGCGGCCGGCGGCACCGCCTCGATGACCGAACAGATCCGGCGCGCCCGGCGCGACAAGATAGCCAAGCCGTGAACTGCCCATGAGAGTGATGAGCTGGAATTTGCTGCGCCTGACGGGGGCGGCGGTCGAAGACGTGGCCGAGCTGGCGCGCCGGGAGAAGCCCGACCTGTTCCTGATGCAGGAGGCGACCAAGCATATCGAGGAACTGCCCAATCTGGTCGGCGGCCACTTCCACAGGCTTTCCTGGCTGGGCCGTATCCATGGGCTGGCCGTCTGGAGTCCGCATCATTTCCCGCCGCCCACGGCGTTCTCGCTGCCGGCATCCCGGCTGCCCGGCCGCCTGCCGCGGCGGCGCGCACAGATCGTTCAGGTGGGAGAAATCACCTTCGCCAATGTCCACCTGTCGCACGGCCAGCTCCTGAACCGGCGTCAGCTTGCGCGCCTTGCGACCTTCCTGCAGGGCCGCCCCTCGGCGATCATTGGCGATTACAATGCCGTCGGTCCGGTGCTCATTCCGGGTTTCACCGACGTCGGTCCTCGCGAGCCCACGCACCTCGCCAGCAACGTCATGCCATTTCGCCTCGATCGATGCCTGGCGCACAGCCTGGTCTGCCGTTCGGCCTATGCCCTGGATTTCGGCCCGTCCGACCACCGCCCGATCCGGCTCGAACTCGATCTCGCGGAAAGCAACACGGCCGCGATGGCCGCGGCGGCCCGCAAGCCGCGCAAGGATCGACTGCGGCGCTTCTACAGATAGGGCTGGAGCAGGCGCGCGGCGCTGTTGCGCAAGCGAATGGGCAAGGGATCGCCGTCGATCTCGGCCACCGTCAGCTGCCGTTTCGGAGTCGTCGCCTCGATGATGCGGCGCGCGAAATCGACATCGTGCAGCTCGACGTTCAGCTCGAAATTCAGACGAAAGCTGCGCGTGTCCCAGTTGGCGCTGCCGATCATCGACCAGGACTCGTCGATGGTCATGAGCTTGGAGTGGTCGAACGGCGCGGGCAGCAACCAGACGCGACAACCCGCCTCGACCAGCGGCCGGAGCGGCACCCGCCGCGCCCAGTCGAGGATGGCGTGATTGGAATGCTCCGGTAGCAGAATGTCGACCTCGATGCCGCGCATGGCGGCCAGCCCCAGGGCCATGGTGAGCGGCTCGGCCGGCAGGAAATACGGTGTCACGACACGGATCGACCGGCGAGCACACGAGATCGCATGCAGTGCCACGAACTCGATCTGCTCCATGTCCTCGTCGGGGCCGGAGTTGACCACGCGGGCGGTGACGTCACCCACGGCGGCCGGCTTGGGGAACCACGCCTCGGAGACGAGCTGCTCGCCCGTGGTGAACAGCCAGTCATCGGCAAAGGTGTCGGTGAGCTGTTCGACGACGGGGCCTTCGATGCGAAAGTGCGTGTCGCGCACCGGATGTGCCGGCTTGGCCGCCTCGATATTCTCGGCACCTATATTGAGACCGCCGGTGAAGGCCACCTTTCCGTCGATCACCAGTACCTTGCGGTGATTGCGCAGGTTCACGAAAGGCATCTGCCACGGAAAGTACGAATGCAGGAAGCGCGCGATCGGCACGCCGGCCTTCTTGAGATGCTGGTAGGTGCCCGACCAGAAGTAGCCACCGCCGACGCCGTCGATCAGCACGCGGACCTCTACTCCGCGCCGCTGGGCGCGGATCAGCGCCTGGTGAAACGGCTCCCCTGCCTGATCCGCTCGGAAGATGTAGCTGCAGAGCCCGACGCTCCTCTCTGCCAGATCAATCTCCGCCAGCATGCGGGGATAGGCTTGATCGCCGCTGCGCAGCAGCTCGATCGTATTGCCGGGGACGGAGGGAAGCCCGGTCAGGCGGCCGACCGCATACTCGAGTGGCGACAGGGGATCGGCCGCGACGGCCGCCGCGGCACTGCCGGTCGTGGGCGCGATGTGATCGCGCCGCAAGCGCCGGGCACGCCGCTTGACCCGGTTTATGCCCATGATTGCGTAAAGCAGGCCCCCCAGGAACGGAGATAGCCAAGCGATGCCGATCCAGGAGACGGCCGCACCCACGTTGCGCTTGTAGAGCAGCGCATGCACCGTGACGCAGCCCGCGATGGCGACATGCGCCACTGCCGCCGCTGCACCGACAAATGCTGCTAACCCCTCGTCGACAACCACACGCCCTGCCCTTCGGGCACGCATCCCAGGCGGCGGCCCATGGGAAGGGTTTTAGCGGCGCCCCGTGTCGAATGCCATGCGCACGGCGAGCACGGCCAGCACCGTGCCCATCAGCCAGCGCTGCACCGCCATCCATAGCGGCCGACCCGTCAGGAAAGCAGCCACGGCTCCTGCCGCCAGGACGATCAAGGCGTTGACCGTCACGCTGATGACAATCTGCGCCGTACCCAGGAGCAGAGTTTGACCGAGTATGTCGCCCTGGCTCGCATCGACGAACTGCGGCAGCAGCGACAGATAGAGCGCGGCGATCTTCGGATTCAGGAGATTGGTCAGCAACCCCATGGCGAACAGCCGGCGCGGCGAGTCGGGCGGCAGGTCGCGCACCTCGAAGGGCGAGCGGCCGCCCGGCTTCAGGGCGTTCCAGGCGAGCCAGCCGAGATAGGCTGCGCCCGCCAGCCGCAGCGCGTCGTAGGCGTAGGGCACCGCAAAGACGAGCGCCGTGATGCCGAAGGCCGCCAGCAGCATGTAGGTAACGAAGCCCAGCGCGACGCCGGCCAGCGAGATCAGGCCGGCGGTTCGTCCCTGGCAGATCGAACGCGACACGAGATAGGCCATGTTCGGTCCGGGCGTCAGCACCATGCCGAGCGCCACCGCACTGAATGCCGCCAGAGCCGTCAGCGAAACCATCCTCCCCTCCGGAAGGAGGCGGTCTTAGGCGACCGCCTTGATGGTCTTGGCCGTGATGTCGATGATCTCGTCGATCTGCGCCTTCTCGATCACCAGCGGCGGCGACATGGCAATGGCGTCGCCCGACTGGCGCACCATCAGGCCGAGCTCGAAGGCCTTGACGAAAGCATCGTAGCCGCGAGCACCGGGGGCCGAGCTCGGCGCCAGATCGATACCGGCGGCGAGGCCGAGGTTACGGATGTCCGTGACGTTCGGCAGGCCCTTCAGCGAGTGCACGCCCTGCTCCCAGTACGGCGACAGCTCGGCCGACCGCTCGAACAGGTTCTCGTCGCGATAGATGTCGAGGACGGCCGAAGCCGCGGCACAGGCCAGAGGATGGGCCGAATACGTATAGCCATGGAACAGGTCGATGGCGTTCTCGGGGCCGTTCATCAACCCGTCGAACACGTGCTTGCGCACGAACACGCCGCCCATCGGCACCGTGGCGTTGGAGATGCCCTTGGCGACGGTCATCAGATCGGGAATGACGCCGAACTTCTCGGCAGCGAAGCCCGTGCCGAGGCGACCGAAGCCCGTGATGACTTCGTCGAAAATCAGCAGGATGCCGTGCTTGTCGCAGATCTGGCGCAGGCGCTGCAGGTAGCCCTTGGGCGGCGGCAGGTAGCCGGTGGAGCCGGCGCACGGCTCGACGATAACGGCGGCGATGTTCGAGGCGTCATGCAGACCGACGATCTTCTCGAGTTCGTCGGCAAGCTCCGCACCGTGCTCGGGCTGGCCCTTGGAAAAGGCGTTCTGCGGCAGGTGGGTGTGCGGCAGGTGATCGACACCCGGCAGCATGGCGCCGAACCATTTGCGGTTGTTGACCATGCCGCCAACCGAGATGCCGCCGAAGCCGACGCCATGATAGCCGCGCTCGCGGCCGACGAAGCGCGTACGGGTGCCCTGGCCACGGGCGCGCTGGAAGGCCAGCGCGATCTTGAGCGCGGAGTCCACGGCCTCGGAGCCGGAGTTGCAGTAGAAGGCGTGGTTCAGGTCACCCGGCAGCAGCGCGGCGTGCCGTGCCGCCAGCTCGAAGGCCTTGGGATGGCCCATCTGGAAAGACGGTGCGTAGTCCATCTCGTCGAGCTGCTTGGCGATCGCCGCCTTGATCTCCTCGCGGCCGTGGCCGGCATTGACGCACCACAGGCCCGCCGTGCCGTCGATGATCTTGCGGCCTTCGGGCGTCCAGTAGTGAACACCTTTCGCCTTGGCCAACATGCGCGGGTTCTTCTTGAACTGCCGGTTCGCCGTGAACGGCATGAAGAAGGCGTCGAGATTGTTGGCGGGCGCGGTGTTCGTCGGCGTCATGGGCATACCTGCGGCGTAGATGGGACGGCAAAGTGGATGGCAGCGACCCTACCATCTGTTCCGGCTGGCAACTACGCAACCGGCTAATCCTCCTTTGAGGATTTTTGGGGCCGCAATGGGCTCGTTTCGGCGACGCCAGCTACTTGCTGACGTCGACCACCACGCGGCCGCGGACCTCGCCCTTGAGGATCTTGGGCGCCAGGGCCATCAGGTCGGAAAGGCCTGCCTCGCTGACCGTGCTGTCGAGCTTGTCGAGCGGTAGGTCGCTGCCCAGCCGCTTCCAGGCCTCCTCGCGCGGGCCCTTGGGCAGCATCACCGAGTCGATGCCATAGACGGAAACGCCGCGCAGGATAAACGGCAGGATCGAACCGGGGAACGACGGCCCGGCCGCCAGGCCGCACACCGCGGCCGCGCCGCCGTACTTCACCTGGGCCAGCGCCTTGGCGAACATCACGCCCGACACCGTATCGACGACGCCGGCGAAGCGCTCCGACAGCAGCGGCCGGTCCGGCGCCTCGGTCAGCTCCTTGCGGTCGAGGATCGTCGTCGCACCGAGCGACTTCAGATAGTCGCCTTCCTGCGGCCGGCCGGTCGCGGCGACCACGTTGTAGCCAAGCTTGCCCAGGATCGCGACGGCGACCGAGCCGACGCCGCCGGCGGCGCCCGTCACCAGGATCTCGCCCGAAGCCGGCTTGATGCCGTGCTTCTCGAGCGCCATCACGCAGAGCATGGAGGTATAGCCTGCCGTACCGATGGCCATGGCGCGCTTGGACGATATCGACGCCGGCAACTTGACCAGCCAGTCGCCTTTCACCCGCGCCTTGGTGGCATAGCCGCCCCAGTGCAGTTCGCCGACACGCCAGCCGTTAAGGACAACCTTGTCGCCGGCCTTGAAGCCGGAATTGTCCGACGTCTCGACCGTCCCTGCGAAGTCGATACCGCCGACATGCGGCCAGGTCTTCACCAATCCGCCGCCCGTCGTCAGGACCAGCCCGTCCTTGTAGTTCAAGGTCGAGTAGTCGATTGCCACCGTGACGTCGCCCGCGGGTAACTTCTCCTCGGGAAGGGTCTCGACGGCGCCGCTCACCTTGCGGTCGGCACCCTGGCTCAGCACGAGCGCGCGGAATGTCATGGAAACTCCTGCATTGGATTCGCAGGGCTTCTAGCAAGCTGCGGCCGGCACGGCGACCCCAGAAGGTTTCGCCTCGCAAGACTGGCTAATCGGGGCGCCAGCCGACGACATCGGCGGCGATCGATCGCCCAAGCAGCAGGAGCCGTTTGCCGAACCGCGTGGCAGCCTCTTCTTCGCTCATTACCGATTGGGGAAAACGCATGGAGAGGCAGCCCAGCATACGCTCGCGATGCCGGACTGGTACGGCCATGCCGTTCAGGGAGGAACGGTTGGGCGGCGTGAAGGCATGACCGGCCTGGCGGATGCGCTGCAGGGCCTGGTCGAGCGCGGCCTGCTGGCGAGCGCCGAGCCCGCCGATGTCACGCAGGATCGTCTGTCGTTCCTCGTCGCTGCAGAAGGCCAGCCAGACGCGACCGAGGGCACTCTGCAGCACCGATCGCCGCTGGTTCAAACCTGCCGTTTCGAAGGACATCGGACTCTCCGGCGCCGTCGAATGACGGATGGTGATGGCGCCGTAGCTCAGCGTCGCGAGATAGAGCGGCCAGCCATGATCGGACGTGAAGTGGCTCATGTGCGGAATGGCGGCATCGACCAGATGGTCGATGAAGCGGATCGAACCGGACAGGCCCAGCACCCTGTCGGTCAGGCGGTAGCCCTGCTCGCGCGACACGCGGGCGGCATAACCCACCGCCATCAGCGTGTGCAGCAGGCGCACGACGGTGGGCCGCGGCAGGCCCGTCTCCTCGATCAGCACCGAAATGGTCGAGGTGCGGCGACGGCTGAGCGCCTCCAGCAATGCGAAGCTGCGCCGAACGGGCTCGATGACGGATGGAGACGCCATGGCGATATCCTAGTCCGTAATGCGGACTTCGTCGACTTTGCCCGCGCCCCGGTCGCGAAGTGGCGTACCGTGGCCGTCAGGAGGATCCTCAATGGCCTATCAGACGATCGAGGTACGCAAGATCACGCCGACCATCGGCGCCGAGATCCATGGCGTCGACCTCTCCCAACCGCTCGGCAACCAGCAGTTCCAGGAGGTGCACGATGCCCTGATGGACAATCTGGTGATCTTCTTCCGCGATCAGAAGCTCAGCATCGATCAGCACAAGGACTTCGGCCGCCGCTTCGGGCCGCTGCACGTTCATCCCAACGCGCCGATCACCTTCAAGGAGCATCCCGAGATCCTGGTCATCAAGGCCGACGAGAACTCCAAGCACGTGGCCGGCGAGGAGTGGCATTCCGACGTCTCGTGCGATCTCGAACCACCGATGGGCTCGATCCTCTATCTCACCGAGGTTCCACCCGACGGCGCCGGCGACACGATCTTCGCCAACATGTACCGCGCCTACGAAACGCTCTCCGAACCGATGAAGAAGATGCTGCAGGGCCTGACGGCGCTGCACGACAGCGCCAAGGCACATTACTATCGCGCCAAGGCGACGGACCGCGATCAGATGGCCTTTCCCAACGCCGAACACCCGATCGTCCGCACCCATCCGGTGACCGGACGTCAGGGGCTTTACGTGAGCCGCGGCTTCACCCTGCGCATCCCGCAGCTCAGGAAGCACGAGAGCGACGCGCTGCTCGAAATGCTCTACCGCCACGTCGAGACGCCCGAGTTCCATTGCCGCTTCAAGTGGCAGCCGAACTCGGTGGCGTTCTGGGACAATCGCTGCACCCAGCATCACGCCATGTTCGATTACTTCCCTCACCGCCGGTACGGCCATCGCGTCACGGTGTGCGGCGACAAGCCGTTCTATCGGGCATCGCAGGCCGGCTGACCCGGTCCGCCTGATCCAGCTTGCCAAGCCGGTCATGGAGCCCCACATCATGGGGCCATGACCGGCCCAACTTTTTGCCTCCTGCCGCATCGCAGCGTCATCGCCGTCTCCGGCGTGGACCGGGTCGAGTTCCTGCAGGGGTTGATCTCCAACGACACGACCAAGGTGGCGCCCGGACAGGCGATCTGGGCCGCCCTGCTAACGCCGCAAGGCCGCTTCCTGAACGACATGTTCGTGGCCGACGCGGGCGGCGAGACCCTGCTGCTGGAAACCGAGCGCGAACGCGCCCCGGCGCTGGCTCGGAAGCTCAAGATGTACACCTTGCGCTCCAAAGTGACAGTCGAGGACCGTAGTGCTGCGCTGGAAGTGGCCGCGGCCTTTGGGGGCGAGCCATCGAAGGCCCTCGTCCTCGACGGTGCCGTCTCCTTCGTCGATCCGCGGCTCGACGCGCTGGGCGTGCGCGTGATTGCGCCGACCGGACAGGCGGCCACCCTGCTCGCCGGATGCGGCTTCGCCGAAGCGCCGCTCGCCGCCTATGATTCGCTGCGGCTTTCCCTCGGCGTGCCGGACGGCAGCCGCGACCTCACCGTCGAGAAGGCCCTTCTGCTGGAAAACGGCTTCGACGAGTTGAACGGCGTCGACTGGAAGAAGGGTTGCTACATGGGCCAGGAGCTGACGGCCCGCACGAAGTATCGCGCCCTGATCCGCAAGCGTCTGTTTCCGGTGAAGGTCGAAGGCGCACTGCCTGCGCCCGGCGCACCTGTCCTCCTCGACGGAGAGGAAGTAGGCGAATTGCGCTCCGGCAGCGGCGACCGTGCGCTGGCCTTGCTCAAGGTCGAAGCAGCGCGCCGTGGCAGCGCCTTGGCCGCCGGCGATGCCCGAGTAACGCCCGAGATCCCGGCCTGGATGCGCCTGCCGGAGGCGGGGCCGACCCCTAGCGGTTGAGCGTCACGGGGCCTAAGGTTTCCCCGCGTTAGCGTCAGGAGATCGCCCCGTGAAGCTCATCAATCCCAATCCGTTCACCACGCGGCCGGAGATCGTCGGCACGTTCGGCGTCGTCACCTCGACGCACTGGATCGCAACTGCGGTCGGAATGGGCATTCTCGAGAAAGGCGGCAACGCATTCGACGCGGCCGTCGCGACGGCTTTCACCCTTCAGGTCGTCGAGCCGCATCTTTGCGGCCCCGGCGGCGATGCCCCGTTGATCCTGCACGACGTGCGGCGCGGCAAGACCGAGGTCGTCTGCGGCCAGGGCCCGATGCCGGTCGGCGCCACCATCGCCCACTACAAGGGCCTGGGTCTCGACCTCATTCCTGGCACGGGCCTGCTGCCCGCCTGCATTCCGGGCACCTTCGACGCCTATATGCTGATCCTGCGCGACTACGGCACGATGCGGCTCAGCGACGTGCTCTCGCCTGCGATCGGCTACTGGCTGAACGGCCATCCCATCGTGGAGCGCGCCTGCGCCACCATCGCCACGGTGGCCGACCAGTTCCGCAATCACTGGAAGACGTCGGCGGCCGTCTTCCTGCCGGGCGACAAGGTGCCGGCGCCGGCCTCGCTCTTCCGCAACGTCACTCTGGGCAACAGCTATGCCCGCATCCTCAAGGAAGCCGAAGCGGGCGGCGGCGGTCGCGAAGCGGAGATCGAACGCGCGCGCAAGGCGTGGAGCCAGGGCTTCGTCGCCGAGGCGTCGCAAGGGCCTGGGG